>JAESFN010000188.1_pt1 | contig 85718 bp, 85 predicted proteins | sample 9269411 | NCBI WGS metagenome assembly JAESFN01 (sample SAMN14505399, study PRJNA617100) | algae metagenome | isolation source: Iphinoe sp. HA4291-MV1 and co-occurring heterotrophs from trail next to... | place: USA: Maunawili Falls, Hawaii | collected 2009-07-25
CGGGTGAATGCCGACCTCGAGCGCCAGCGGGTGGATGATCGGCACGAAGATCAGGATGGCCGGCAGCGCATCCATGAAGGTGCCGAGCAGGATGTTGATGAGCACGATCAGCATCATCACCACGATCGGGTCGCGCGAGAACGACACGATGAACTTGGTGACGATGTCGGGCACTTGATAGAAGGCGAGCAGCCAGCCGAACAGTGAGGCGCCGGCCAGGCAGAACAGCACCTGCGAGAACTGGACGACGGTCTCCGAGAACAGCTTGGGCAACTGCCTCCAGGTGAGGCTGCGAAACACGAACAGCGTGATGAACAGCGAATAGACTGCCGCGACCGCTGCCGACTCGGTCGGCGTGAACACGCCGCCGATCATGCCGACGATGACGATGAACGGCACGCCGAGCGGCCAGCTCGCCGCCTTGATGCCGTCCCAGATCGCGCACAGGCCGAGAAACTTCGGGTGCTCGCGCGGGAAATCGTACTTCACCGCGAAGAAGTGGGACTGGATCATCAGCGACAGCCCCATCAGCACGCCCGGCAAAATGCCGCCGATCAGCAGCGCGCCGATCGAGACGTTGGCGGTGGCGCCGTAGATCACCATCAGGATCGAAGGCGGGATGACGGCGCCCATGGTTGACGTGCAGGCCGTCAGGCACACGGCGAAGCGCTCGTCGTAGCCGCGTTTTTTCATGGCCGGGCAGAAGATCGAGCCGATCGCCGCCGCGTCCGCCGTGCTGCTGCCCGAGATGCCCGAGATGAACATGCCGACCACGACGTTGACGTGTGCCAGCCCGCCGCGCAGGTGCCCGACCAGGGCCATCGCGAGCTTGACCAGGCGCTCCGAGATGCCGCCGTCGGTCATCACGTTGCCGGCGAGGAAGAAGAACGGCAGCGCGAGCAGCGTGAACGCGTTGATGCCGGTGAACATCTGCTGCACCGCCAGCACCGTCGGCAGGTCGGCGAACCAGATGACGAACAGCGAGGACAGAATTAGCGAGAACGAGATCGGCACGCCGATGACGAGCAGAACCGTCAGCGACACCATTAGGAGCGTCAGCGGATGCATCAGTCGCTTGCTCCGGTCCAGATGCGACGGCAGTCGCGTGCGATGTCGACGATGTTCACCAGCAGCATCAGCGCCCCGGCCACGGGAATGACGATGGTCGGCACGAACAGCGTGATGCCGAGCGCCGGCGACATGCGCTGCAGGCTGACCACCGAGAAGTGCCAGCCCTCGACCACCATCACCACGGTCACCACCGACACCGCGAGGTTGATGATCAGGTGATGCACAGCCGCGGCGCGCCCGCGCAGGCTCTCGGAGAGGGTATCGAACGCGAAATGCGTATGCCGCCAGGAGCACACGGCCGTGCCGAGAAACACGCACCAGATGAAGGCGAACAGCGACAGCTCCTCGCCCCACAGGAACGACTGGGCGAAGAAGTAGCGAAGCAGCACCTGGATGAACACGCCGGCCGTGATGAAGGCGAGCAGGGCGGCGAGCAGGGGCATCAGCCCCCGCTCGATCCAGGCGAACAGGCGATCCCAGAAGCCCACCAGCTTACTTCGCCTGGCTGCGGATCACTTCCAGAATGGCGGTGGCTTTGATGTCCTGGGCCACCTTGTCCTGGATCGGTGCGATCAGCGCGATGAAGCTGGCCTTCTCGGGCTTGGTGAGAACGGCACCCTTGGCCTTCAGCCCATCGACGGCCGCGTCGACGAACTCGTCGTCCTTCTTGCGCTCGTGGACCGACGCATCGAGCGCGGCCTGTATGACCAGCTCTTTCAGGTCCGGCGGCAGGCTGTTCAGCTTCTTCTCGTTCATGAACAGCGGATTGACGCCGTACTGGTGCTCGGTCTGGCTGATGAACTTGGCCGCTTCGTAGTGCTTGTTCGATTCGACCACCGCCAGGCCGTTCTCAGCCGCATCGATCACGCCCGACTGCAGGCTCTGGTAGACCTCGCCGAAGTTCATCGGCGTCGGAATGGCGCCGAAGGCTTTCCACACCGCCACCTCGACCGGGTTGTTCTGGACACGGATCTTCACGCCCTTGAGGTCATCGGGACCCGCCACCGAGCCCTTGCGGCTGTAGATGTTGCGCACGCCGGAGGTGTAGTAGCCCAGGCGGCGGATGCCGAGGTTCTTGGCGGCGATGATCTCGTCGAGCTTCGCGCTGAACTTCGGGTCGTTGACCACCCGGTGCACGTGCGCGCGATCCTTGAACAGGTAGGCGACGCTCAACATGCCGAGCTCGGGGATGATCGTCGCGGCGTTGGCGGCGCTGCATGACACCATGTCGATGGTGCCGAGCCGCACCCCTTCGATCATCGCCACCTCGGGGCCGAGCTGGGCAGCCGGGAAGACGTCGACCTTGATACGGCCCTGGCTGCGCTCCTCGACCAGCTTTTTGAACATCTTGTGGCCCTCGTCGTACATGCTGCCGACGGGCTGGTCGTGGCCGACGCGGAGGGTGATCTGCTGGGCGGAGGCCACGGTAGACGCCGCGGCGAGCAGGGCCGATCCGCTCGCTGCGATGAGGGCACGGAGCAACGGTCGCATGGTAGAGCCTCCCCTATAAAACATATTATCAGACAAATTAATGAACAAGAAAGAGCGCTAGTCAACGACAATCTGCTCCGATATGGCATGCGCTATTCCGACAAGGCCTGCGAATGATGATTCATGAAACCCACCCCTTCGCGACGCGCCGGCGCAAGCACAGCTTGTTCGCACACGTCGTCGAGGAGCTGGGCAGCCGCATCGTCCGCGGCGACTACGAGCCCGGCGCGACGGTGTTGAACGAGGCCGATCTCGGCCGCGAGTTCCAGGCCAGCCGGTCGGTGATCCGCGAAGCCGTGAAATCGCTAGCGGCCAAGGGCCTGCTCGAAGCCAAGACCCGCAGCGGCACCCGCGTCCTCCCGGCGACGAGCTGGAACCTGCTCGACCTCGACGTGCTCGCCTGGCGCTACAACGCGATGCCGCCGCAACAGTTCTTTCGCGAGCTGTTCGAGATCCGCAGCATGATCGAGCCGGCCGCCGCCGCGTTTGCCGCCGAGCGTGCCACCGAGCAGGAGATCGAGCTTATTGCCGAGGCCTATCGCGCGATGTGCGCCACCGAGCAGGCGAGCCAAGCCGCGATCGACGCCGACCTGCAATTTCATCGGGCGATTCTAGCCGCCGGCCACAACAACCTGATGTCCCAGTTGGGCGGCGTGATCGGCGTCGGGCTGCTCATCAGCTTTCGCCTGTCGAGCGCCACCTACGCTGTCTTCCTCAAGCGGCATGGCAAGGTGCTCGACGCCATCCGCGACCGCAAGCCGGCCAAGGCGCGCGAGGCGATGAACGATCTCGTCACCGAGACGCGGGTCTTTCTGGAGCGGGAGCTGGCCGGCGCGTCCGGCCGCAAGCGGCCGGCCGCCCGGCGGCAGAGCAGGGAATAGGTCCGATTGCGCGGGCGAAGGCAGCCCGCCTCAGCCCCACACCTCCCGCGCTGTCTCGACCACCCGCTCCAGCTTCCGCCATTGCTCGTCCTCGGCCAGCACGTTGCCCTCCTCGGTCGAGGCGAACCCGCACTGCGGCGACAGGCACAACCGGTCCAGATCGGTGAATTTCGCTGCCTCGTCGATGCGGCGTTTGAGATCGTCCTTCTTCTCGAGAGCCCCGGTCTTCGACGTGACGAGGCCCAGCACCACGGTCTTGCCCTTTGGCAGGTGCCGCAACGGCTCGAATCCCCCCGCACGCTCCGTATCCCACTCCATGAAATAGCCGTCGACGTCGGTGCCGTTGAAGATGAGGTCGGCGATCGGCTCGTAGCCGCCGGAGGCCACGAAGGTGGAGCGGAAGTTGCCGCGGCACAGATGCATGCTGATGACCATGTCGCGCGGCCGCCCCTTCAACGCGCGATTGAGCAATTCCGCATAGATGTGCGGTTGCTTGTCCGGATCGTCGCCGCGCGAGCGCAGCATGTCGCGCTGATGAGGGTCGCACAGGTAGGCGAAGCTGATGTCATCGAGCTGCAGATAGCGGCAGCCGATGTCGTAGAACGCACGCACCGCGGCCGCATAGGCATCACCGATGTCCGCGAAGAACGCTTCCATGTCGGGGTAGGCCCCCGCGTCGATCATCTTCCGGCCCCCCCGATAGTGAAGCATGCTGGGGCCGGGGATCGTCATCTTTGCCGTTTGGCGTGTGTTGGCTTTCAGGAATCGAAAGTGGTCGAGCATGGGGTGCCGGGGGTTGAACCCCACCTTGCCGGCCACACGGGGCGCTTCCGCCCGCGTCTGCACGCCGGCAAATTGGATGCCCTGCTCGACCGCCACGCGCTCGACGCCGGCGAGGTTCCACAGAAAATCGAAATGCCACCACGACCGCCGGAATTCCCCGTCCGTCACCGCCTGCAGGCCGATCGCCTCCTGCTTGGCGATGAGCGCTATGATCTCCGCGTCCTCCACCGCACGCAAGGCATCCGCGTCGATCAACCCTTGCGCGCGTTTCTCACGTGCGGTCTTCAGCGGCGCGCTCCGCAGCAGCGAGCCGACCATGTCGGCACGGAACGGCGGCTTCGTACGGGCTGCCATGGTCTCCTCCGCAAAGTCGAAATCCGCTTCGAGGTCTCAGGCCGCCTTTTCATATTTCGCGACCAGGGCCGTGGCATCGGCGAGGAGCTTTTCGCCATCGAAGCCTTTGGATTTGGCCTCCATCAACCACGTGTCGATCACCGGTTTGACGGCCGCACGCCAACGGTCCTTCTCTTCAGCCGAAAGCACCGTGATGGTATTGCCACGCTTCTGCACCATGTCGCGCACCGGCACGCCGGAGCTGTCCCATGCGTTTCCTGCCAGCTTGGCACCCGCCATACCCGAATGGTCGTCGATGATCTTTCTCAAGTCGGCCGGCAGGCTGTCGTACTTGGCCTTGTTCATCGCGAACACGAAGGTCGCCACGTAGAATGTCGGCGTTCCCGGAATCTCGGTATGGTTGCGCACCAGCTCCTGCACCTTGATCGCCGGCACCACCTCCCAGGGCACCACGCAGCCGTCGATGACCCTTTGCGCCAGCGCCTCGGGCACCTGCGGCACCGGCATGCCGACCGGACTGGCGCCAAGCGCGCGCAGGGCCTGTCCGGCGAGCCGGGTCGGAAAGCGCAGCTTCAATCCGGCCAGATCCTCGAGCTTTGCCACCGGCTTGTTGGCATGGATGACGCCGTGATCGTGGGCCCACAGGGCGAGAGGTTGGATCTCGCGATATTCCTCCTGCAGATGTTGGGCCGCGAATTCTGTCAGCGCCTGGGCATTCACGATCGAGCGCTGCGAGGCAACGAAAGGCAGCTCAAAAACCTCGGTTTTCGGAAAGCGGCCCGACGTGTAGCCCTGCACCGTCCAGATCATGTCGGCAACGCCGTCCTTGGCCTGGTCATAGAGCTGCGGCGGCGCGCCGCCGAGCTGCATGGACGGGTAGATATCGATCTTGATGCGTCCCGCGGACGCCTCCTTCACCTTCTCGGCCCAGGGGGCGAGAAAGGCGCGATGGCCGGGCGCTACCGGCGGCAGCATGTGATGCAGTTTGAGCGTCACTTCCGGGCCTTGCGCGCGTGCTGCGCGTATGACGGCCGGCGAAGCGATTGCGGAACCGGCCAGCGCCAAAAACCGGCGTCGGAAAATGCGCGGCATGGACGTGATCCTCCCCTGTTGATACGGCACCCCGGCCATGCGTCTGGCGGGTGTGATCGCTGCGGCGATCATCGTTGTCGTACGTGGGCAGCGAAAGGCGGGACGTTCGTCCTTCTGGACCAAGCCCACAGATGGTGGAGTCTATCCCAGAAGCGGGGGTGGCGCGACCCGCCGCCGCTCGCGATGGCATGACATCGAGTTGAATTGCCCCGAGCGCTCAGGTTGACTAGGGGATCGCATCGAGGATCGGGTGCGGACCGGACCATGTTTGAAGCACATATCTATGTCGGGGTTGCGCTCGCGGGGCTGGTGAGCTTCCTGTCGCCGTGCGTGCTGCCACTCGTGCCGCCCTATCTGGGCTATCTCGGCGGCACCACCATCAGTCAGGCCAGCGTCGCGGATGGCATCGACGTGCGGACCTGGCGCCGGGTCGTTGCCGGCTCGCTGTTCTTCGTCCTGGGGTTCACCACGGTCTTCACCAGCCTCGGCGCCGGGGCGTCGGTCCTCGGTCAGTTCATCCAGACCTACAAGGGTGAGCTGTCGATGGTGGCGGGTGGCGTCATCATCCTGTTCGGCCTCCACTTCCTCGGCGTCCTGCGCATCCCGCTGCTCTATCGCCAGGCGCGCTATCAGGCCGATGCCCCCGGCGCCAGCTATCTGAGCGCCTATCTGATCGGGCTCGCCTTCGCGTTCGGATGGACGCCGTGCATCGGGCCGGTGCTGGCGACCGTGCTGGCGCTGGCGGCGAGCGAGCAGAGCCTTGGCGCCGGCGTCGGGCTGCTGCTCGTCTATTCCCTGGGGCTCGGGATTCCGTTCGTGCTCGCCGCCGTGGCGATCCGGCCGTTTCTCGCCTTCTCGCAGCGCTTTCGCCGGCATCTGGGTCTCGTCGAGAAGGCGATGGGCGCCCTGCTCGTGATCACCGGGCTGCTGTTCCTGACCGGCTCGATGAACTGGCTCGGCCAGTGGATGATCGAAACGTTTCCCGTTCTGGCTGGGATCGAGGAGATGCTCACGCCGAAGTCGCTTCCCGCCGAGATCATGAGGAAAGGCGCAGGCTCGTGACCGCCATCGCCCTGACCGTCGCCGGCTCCGACAGCTCCGGCGGCGCCGGCATCCAGGCCGACCTCAAGACGTTCTCCGCTTTCGGCGTCTACGGCGCGTCCGTTCTGACCGCGCTCACCGCCCAGAACACGCGCGGCGTCGAGGCGGTGTGGACCCCGCCCGCCGACTTCGTGACGGCGCAGATGCGCGCGGTGTTCGCCGACTTGACGGTCAAGGCGGTCAAGACGGGGATGCTCGCCAACGCGGAAATCGTCCATGCGGTCGCTACCGCGCTCGCCGCCGAGGCGCCGGCCGTCGCGCTGGTGGTCGATCCGGTGATGGTGGCGACCAGCGGCCACATGCTGCTCGAGCCCGATGCCGTCGCCGCGCTGCGCGACCGGCTGCTGCCACGGGCGCGCCTCGTCACGCCCAACATTCCCGAGGCGGCGCGACTGCTCGGCACGAGCGAGGCGATGACAGACCGCGAGATGGCGGATCAGGCCGTAGCGCTGGCCCGTCTCACTGGGCAAGCCGTGCTCCTCAAAGGCGGGCATGCCGCGGGCGCGGCGGCCATCGACGTCCTGGCATCCAAAGGCGGCATCCGGCGCTACGAGACGCCGCGCGTGGACACCTCCCACACCCACGGCACGGGCTGCACCTTGTCGGCCGCCATCGCCGCGCTGCTGGCGCTCGGCGTCCCCCTCGAGGAGGCCGTCGACCGCGGCAAGACCTATGTCTGGCGGGCCCTCGAGCACGGGCGGACGCTGGGCGTCGGGCGGGGGCATGGTCCCGTGGACCATCTGTTCGCCATCCGCAAGTCCTCCCCGCCGGCCTAGGTCCCTGAAAAGGCCAACCCAAACCCTTGACGAATAGGGCAACCTGACCCGATATCGGGCGAGGGCCCGGTGGAAAGTCGGGCTGCCCGGGTGTGCCGCAGCACGAGGTCGATCCGCACCCCTGCAACGAAGGAATTGGCACCTCCGCCTCACTCGGATCAACGTCCCGACAAATCATGTGCGCGCGTACCAGAAGGACAGTCTCGATGAGCATGCATCGTCACGTTCTTGCCGTTCTCGCCTCGGCAGCGGTGCTGCCGGCGATCGCCTCGGCAGCCAGCGCCTCGCCGTTGTCCGACTTGCCGGGCCGGTGGTCGGGCTCGGGATCGATCCTGCTCGCCAACGGCAGCTCGGAGCGGGTCAAATGCGTCGCCAACTATTCGGTGCAGGGCGACAAGGGGCTGCGCCAGAATCTGCGCTGCGCCAGCACCAGCTACCGCATCGACGCGATCGCCAACCTGCGCATTGCGAAGACCGCGGTGGCCGGCAGTTGGAACGAGAGCAACTACTCCGCCTCAGGCGGGGTGACCGGGCGTATGACCGGAAGCGGTTTCAACCTGAGAATCCGCGGCGACAATTTCTCGGCCGGCTTCTCGTTGACCACGACCGCCTGCAAGCAATCGATCAACATCACGCCGCACGGCTTCCAGATTGCCCGCATTTCCATCGGTCTCGGTAAGTGCTGAGGCCCTGAGGGTTGGGTGTTGCGCGTTCGCGCCAGCGCGTTGCTGCGCAGCATCAGCCCCTTGACGACTGTCTCTCGACCAGCAACAGTCGCGCCCCATGATCGCGGTGCGCGTGCCGCAGAATGGAATGGCCGGTCGCTGAGACTGGCAAGACCTCTCCGGGGGGAGAGCTGGGCCCGCGGCGCAAGTCGCAGGCCTTGGCTGGGGTGGAAGCCGGTTCGAGAACTCTCGGGCCGGCTTCCTCCGTTTTGGGATGACCCCGTGATGTTCAGCGTGAGGCAGGACGTGGCGCCGCAGGCACACGCGCCGCGGGATTTGACAATTGAATCACGTCCATCGGTTTCCGCGATTGTTGCCCGAATTCGCCTATGTCTAGATGTGTCTAAATCATGGCCTGCGTTGGTGTGATGGGCCATGGCGTAACGAAGTACCGGGGGGCGTTATGTTGTTGAGTTCACCCTGCGCGCGCAGTGCGTTTGTCGGATCGCTTGGCCTGGCGGCAATCGCCGCATCGGCACTATCCGCGGCAGCCGGCGGTCTTGCGGTCCGAGAGCAGTCCGCATCCAGTCAGGGCGCCTCCTTTGCCGGCAGCGCCGCCGGCGGCGATCTGAGTTCCAGCTTCTGGAACCCGGCCGCGATGTCCCGGGCCGGCTGGGGGGTCACCACCGAAAGCCACGTCTCCGCGATCATTCCCGACTCAGAGGTCACCGCGCTGCCTGGCACGGCCGTGGTCGCCGGCTCCAGTCCGATCGGTCAGGGCGTGCAGATCGGCCGCGACGCGCTGGTCGGAGCGAGCTATGGCGCCTACCGGATCAACGACAAGCTGGTGTTGGGTGTCGGCGTCAACGCGCCGTTCGGGCTGTCGGTCGAGGCGGAGGACCCGGTGTGGGCCGGCCAGCGCCACTTCCGTTCGGCGAAGATCTTCACCGTCAACGTCAATCCGATGCTGGCCTATGCGATCACGCCCAGCCTGTCGGTGGGCATCGGTGCGCAGGTGCAATGGGGCAAGATCACCTTCAAGTCGCAGCCCAATCCGGCGGTCGTCAGTCAGTCCAACTCGGGCTTCTAGGTCGACGACACGGAATTCGGCTTCACCGCCGGCGCGCTGTGGCAGCCGGCGGCCGGCACCAGCATCGGCCTCGGCTTCCGCTCGGCCCTCAATCATGAGTTCGAAGGCGATCAGTTCATCGTCGGCGGGCTCCTGAACGTCCGCCGCCTGTTGCCGGTGCCCGACGCCCCGGTCAAGGCGGAGGTCACCCTGCCCGAGATGGTCACCCTCAGCATCAGCCAAGCCCTGTCGCCGACCACCCGCCTGCTCGGCACCGTCGAGTGGACCAACTGGAGCCGGCTGGGCACGGTGGACTTCGTCAACATGGGTGGAGTCCCGCAGGCGCGCTTCGACTTCAACTGGAACGATGGCTGGTTCTTCGCGCTGGGCGCGGAGTGGGACATGTCGCGCAGCCTGACGCTGCGGACCGGCGTGGCCTATGAGATCTCGCCGATCCAGCATGCCGATCAGCGGTTCGCCGCCATCACCGACAGCGACCGCATCTGGCTGAGCGCCGGCGCCACCTACCGCATCAGCGACACGATGTCGGTGGACCTTGCCTACTCGCACATTTTCTTCGACGACGCGCCGATCGACCGGGCGCGGCCGCCGGGAACCGCGGGCGCCAACAATCGTCTGGTCGCCGATGCCGATCAAAGCGTGGATATCCTCTCTGCGAGCTTGAAAATCAAATGGGGGGGTGCGCCGGGTCAGTGAATGAGACGAACGGTGCATCTGGAGGGGGGCCGGTGCCGCGAGGGACCGGCCCCACTTCTTTTGCGCGCCCGTCCTCTGCGAGGTTGACAATTGGGGCGCGTCGGCTTCCAACAAAGCTTCGGCGGGGAACGAGCCCACCCGTCAGACGAGGCATCCCATGTCGCTCAGACTGCCGACCTATGATGACGTGATCGCCGCCCGTGAGCGGCTGGCCAAGCTGGCGATCCGAACGCCGCTGATCGAGCATCCCGCACTCAACGCGCGGGTTGGTGGCCGGGTGCTGCTCAAGGCCGAAACGCTGCAAAGGATCGGCTCGTTCAAATTCCGCGGCGCCTACAACCGGATCGTCCAGGTCAACCGCGCGGCCTATCCTGGCGGCGTTGTCGCCTACTCGTCCGGCAATCACGCCCAGGGAGTCGCCGCGGCGGCAACGCTGTGCGGCCTCAAGTCCCTGATCCTCATGCCCGCCGATGCGCCGCAGCTCAAGGTGACGCGCACCAAGGCGCTGGGCGGCGAGGTGCTCACCTTCGATCGGCAGCGCGACGATCGCGAGGCGATGGCCCGCCGCATCTGCGGCGAGCGCACGGCCGTGTTCGTTCCTCCCTTCGACGACCCCGACGTGATCGCCGGGCAGGGCACGGTCGGGCTCGAGCTGATGGAGCAGGCCCGCGCCATCGGCGCGGTCCCCGACGCCGTCCTGGCGCCGTGCTCGGGCGGCGGCCTCATCACCGGCATCTCGCTGGCGGTGAAGAAGGCCCACCCCGCCACCGAGGTTTTCGGCGTCGAGCCCGCGGGCTTCGACGATTTCGCGCGATCGCTTGCCAGCGGCCAGCGTGAGCGCAACGCCAAGCTCGGCGGCTCGATCTGCGACGCGCTGCTGGTCCCGACGCCGGGTGAGATCACCTTCGCCATCGGCAAGACCACGATGGCCGGCGGCCTGGTCGTCACCGACGACGAGGCGCGCGCCGCCATGCGCTATGCCTTCGAGGAATTGAAGCTCGTCGTCGAGCCGGGGGGCGCGGTCGCCCTGGCTGCGGTGCTGACCGGCAAGCTGCCCGTACGCGACCGGATCGTGGCCTGCGTGCTGTCGGGCGGCAACGCCGATCCGGGGCCGTTTGCCGAGATCATCACCGCCTGACCGGCGCCAGCGACGAAACGTTCGTGATGACGCCGGCCCAGACCGCAACCCGCCTCGGATTGCTCTACGGCGCCGTCTTCCTGATCTATGGCGTGCAGCTTCCGTATCTGTCGGTCTGGCTCGACTGGCGCGGCCTGTCGGCGGCCGAGATCGGCCTGGTGATGTCGCTGCCGCTGCTCTTGCGGCTCGCCGTGACGCCGGCCGTCGCCGTCCTGGCCGATCGCGCCGGCGCCCATCGATCGGCCGTCATGCTGCTCGCCGGCTGTGCTGTGGTGGCCGCCCTTGTGCTGGCCGGCGTGTCACGGTTCGCCGCCATTCTGGGCGCCACCGTCCTGTTCCTCCTGAGCCTGCAAAGTGCCCTGCCGCTGATCGAGGCGCTGGCCATGAGCAGCGTCCGCCGGCTGTCGCTCGACTACGGCCGTATCCGGCTGTGGGGCTCGCTGACGTTCATCGCCGCAACCATCGGAGCGGGCGTGATCCTCGAGCGGACCGGGCCGGGTGCGGTCCCGCTGCTTCTCTTGGCCGGCACGGTCCTGACCGTGCTGGCGGCCGGCCTCGTCCCCCGCGACGACGGCGCCGCTGCCGCTGCCGCGGCCCGTCCGGGCCTGGCCGACGCGATGCGGCTCGCGCGCGCGCCGGCGTTTCTCCTATTCCTCGTGGCCTCCGGCGCGGTGCAGGCCGCGCACGCCGTGCTCTACATCTTCGGCGCGCTGCACTGGCGCAGCCTCGGCATCTCCGCCGCCTGGATCGGCGCCTTGTGGTCGATCGGCGTCATCGCCGAGATCGTGCTGTTTGCGCGCTCGCGCACTCTGGTGACAACGTTCGGCGCGAAGGGCTTGATCTTGATCGGCGCGACCGCCGCCGTCGTGCGATGGACCGCCATGGGCTTCGATCCGCCGCTGGTCGTTCTGGTCGGATTGCAGGCCTTGCACGCGCTGACTTATGCCGCGACCCACCTCGGCGCCATGCACTACATCGCCCGGACGGTGGCCCCGACCCAAGCCGGAACCGCGCAGGCGATCCATGCCACCGCGACATCGGCGATCGGCATGGCCGGCGCGACGATGCTGGCCGGACAGCTCTATGGGCCGTTCGGCGGATCGAGCTATTTCGCGATGGCGGCCCTGGCGCTCATGGGCGTCGCCGCTGCCGCGCTCCTGCGCGATCCGCCGCCGCCGCGCACGACCTGAACACGCGGCCGGTGCGTCATCCCCACAGCGCCGGCTCGGGCGGGAGGAGGCGGCCGTCGCGCACGACGAGACCATGCTCGCGATCGCGCGCCAGCAGCAACGGCCCGTCGAGATCGGCCCACTCGGCGGACTGGGCCAGCAGCATGGCCGGTGCCATCGACAGTGACGTCGCCACCATGCAGCCGATCATGATCCGCAAGCCGAGCCGGCGGGCCTCGGCCGCCATGTCGAGGGCCTCGGTCAGGCCGCCGGTCTTGTCGAGCTTGATGTTGACCGCGTCGTAGCGGTCGGCCAGCGCCGCCAGGTCCGCCGTGGCGTGCGCGGACTCGTCTGCGCAAACCGGGACCGTGCGTACGATTTGCGCCAGCAGTTCGTCCTGCCCGGCCGGCAGCGGTTGCTCGATCAGCTCGAGACCCGCGTCCCGCGCCGCCGCCAGCAGCCGGACGAGGTCGTCGGGTTGCCAGGCTTCGTTGGCGTCGGCGACCAGCCGCGCATCGGGCCGCGCCGCCCGCACCGCGCGCATCCGTTCCTCGTCTCCGGCCCCGCCGAGCTTGAGCTTGAGCAGGGGCAGACCCGTGGCCGATCGTGCCCGCTCGGCCATGGCCGCGGGCGTGTCGAGGCTCAGCGTGTAGCAGGTGACGACCGGGGCGAGGCGACCGATGCCCGCAAGCTCGGCCGCCGGCGTGCCGGCCTCCTTGGCCTCGAGGTCCCACAGCGCGCAGTCGAGCGCATTGCGCGCCGCACTCGCCGGCATCGTGGCGCGAAGTTGGTGGCGGTTGCCGGGAGCACCGGCGGTGCCGATCTCCTCGAGCGTGCCGGCCGGGGTCTGGCCGTAGCGCGGATAGGGCACGCACTCGCCGCGCCCCGTCACGCTCCCGCGCCGCACCTCCGCGATGACGACCTGGGCTTCGGTCTTCGCTCCGCGCGAGATGACGAACGGTTGGGCCAGCGGCCATGACTCGATGTGGGCCGAGACGATCGGCGCACGGGTCGGGTCGGCGGGCTCCATGACGTCGCCTTTACGCGAGACGGCCGCTGGCGTGCGCGAGGAACAGATAGACCCGTCCGCTGTTGGACAGCATCTGGTTCTGAAGCTGCTGGCCGCTCGGGTCGCGCGCTTCCGTCTCGCGCAGGATCCGCTCGAAATCCTCCACGTACCGCGTCACCGAGCCTTGGAACTCGGTGTCGCTCCCGAACCGCCGCACCACCTGATCGAAGGCGGCGCGCCCTTCGGCCGAATAGATGCTGCGCACCATCACGTTGCGCTGGCCGGTCCTGAGCTGCGACCAGATCGCCGACGCCGTCGCCGGATCGAGCGCCCGCGCGATCACGTTGATGTCGAGCGTGGGGCCGCCCGACGGGCTCGCCTGAAGGCGGGCAGCAGCGCTGTCGTCGTCCCGCGAGGCCCGGGCGAGCAGATCCCCGAGCGACCAGCCCTCGCCGCTGCCCTGGCCTGCCGCCTGCGGCTGGGCGGTCTGGCGCTGCTGACGCGAGCCCATCTCGTTGACCAGCGTCGAGGTGAGCGAGCTGAGCGCCCGTGTACGCTCCGGGCCGGTGAGCGCCCCGGCGACGTGCGGCGCCGATTGGCCCTGTCCCCGCGGCGGCGTGACATCGCGCTGCGCCGCCTGTCGCGCGGCGAGGCTCGAAAGCTGCTCGAGCGCGCGCAACTGGTCCTGGAGGGCCCTGCGCACGCTGTCCGCACTCTCGCGGGTGGTGTTCGGCAGCGCCTCGATCTGCTGGCGCAGACGGGCCTGCTCGTGCTCGAGCTCGGCGGCGGCGCGCGCCGCCTGCGCACGCACCTCCGACGAGGTCTCGCTGAACTGGTTCGACATCGAGCCGAGCTGCGTGGTGAATTCCCGCGAGACGTGCGAGAAGCGGTCGCGCAGATCGTCGAACGCACGCTCGGTCTCAGCATTGGTCTGGACCTTCATGCGCTCGATCTCGGCCAGCGTGGAGCGCGAGCGCACCTCCGCGCTCTTGGTCAGCTCCTGCGTCAGCAGACGCGCGCGCTGCTCCGCATTGGCCATCGAGCCTTCGATCGACTGCGAGGCCCCCGACATCACGCGGCCGAGCTCGTCGCTCTTGCCGGAGAACCGATCCAACGTTTCACTGAGCTCGGCGTGACGGGCCTGCAGGCTCGAGTCGATCTTGTAGTTGGCGTTTTCGAGCGCGTTGGCCGCGCGCATGATCGACTGGCCCTGCATTTCGACGCGGTTGTTCACCGTGTTGATCTGCGACAGCAGGTTCTCGGAGACGTTCTTCAGCAGCTCGGACTGGCTGGCCAGCCCCTCGATGGCCTTGATCGACTGCCGGGTGATGTTCTCGCTGGAGCGACGGACGGCGTTGATGCCATGCATCAGCGTTTCGTCCATCTCGTTGGCTTGCCGGCCGATCGTATCGCTCAGCGTGCGGGCGTGATGCTCCATCGCGCCAGTGAGCGCATGCGCCTTCTCGCTCACCGCACTGTCGATCGCCATGGTCGATCGCAGGATCGATTCATCGAACAGACGCAGCCGGTCGGAGAACGCGTCATCGAGGGCCCGCGTGCGCTCGACCAACTGCATGTCGAGTGCTTCCGCGCGGTTGGCAAGCGTCGTGTCGAGCGCCTGCGCATACTCCTCGAAGACCGACTGGAGGTCCTGCGTGCGGTCGGCAATCGACGAGTCCAGCGTCTGCATCTGGCCTTCGAACATCAGGCTCATCTGCTCGGTGCGCGCACCGAGCGCCCCGCTGAGCGCGGTCGTGTAGTCCTCCAGCACCGTTTGCAGGTGCTGCGTGCGCGAGCCGAGTGCCGTCTCGAGGTTGCCCGTCTGCTGGGCGAGCGCGGTCTCGAGCGAGGTCAGATTCTGGCCGGCACCCTCGATGATCTTGGCGAGGTTGACCTGCTGGTGCGACAGCTTCTCGATCAGCCGCGGCACCTCCTCGCCGACCGCTTTCAGCGTGTCGGCGACGCGGCCGCTGGTGTTGAGCAGCGCGTTGCGCTCGCCGGTAAGCTCTTGGATCAGGCCGCGAATCCGCCGCTCGTTGTCCTCGTAGGAGCGCTCCAGGTCGCTCACCTCGTTGTGGACGAGGGCTTCGAGCTCGCCGGCGCGTCCGAGCGCACGAGAGACCGCCTCGTTCATGAACGAGACCTGGCGGCGCACCGCCTGGCCGAGCGAGGCGATCGACTGCTCGGCCATCCGGTCGGGCTCGGCGAGCCGCACGGCGACCTCGGTCATCGCGGTCGAACGCAGCCGCAAATCCTCCGTGCGCCACACCAGGAGCCCGAGGAACCAGAACAGCGCGACCGGTCCCGCCACCGTCGCCAGCGCGGTCAGCGCGTGAGGATGGAGCAGCACGTCGAGCACGCTGTTGGCGTTGGCGATGTCGGTACGCAACAGCGCCCACGCGAAGGCGAGACCGAGGGCGGCCCACACGCCGCTGGCGGCGGCCGCGACCACGAACGGCTTGTTGGAGGGGCGCTGGTTGAGCGCGTAGATCAGGCCGCCGATCGATGGCGCATCGTCGTTGGCCGCGATCCGCGCCCGCGATGGCCCGGCAGGGCGCCGTCGCGCCGCGCGGCGCTCGGCCGGTTCGCCGGCGTCTGCGTCGGCCGGTACCGGCTTCGGCTCGGGCTTCGGGGCGCTCTGGGCCGCTGCCGCAGCGGGAGCGCGCTCGGCCTTGGCCGCGGCCGCAGCGGGCTTGGCGCTATCGGCAGCGGCTGGCTCGACCTCGGGCTTCGCCGGTTTCGGGGGTGGCGGAAGCGTGAGCTCCGGCGCCGTCGCCAGTGCGGTGCTCGCCCGCGACAACGGTGGCAAGGGCGGCAAAGGTGGCAACGGCGGCAGGCGGCTGGTCTTATCGCCAGCACCGGCCTTGTCGCCCGGCTTGTCGGACCCGCGCTGGGGCAGGGGGAGCGATGGCAGTGGCGTCGGCTCGGCAGCTCGCGCGGCGCCGGGAATGGGTGGTGGGCCCGGGCGCACCGCCTCCGTCGGGGCGGCGGCCTTGCCTTTGCCCTCCAAGCCTTTGCTATCGGAGCCCTTGGTCCCGGGGCTTTTGCTGTCCGGCGGCGCAAGCGTCGACTTGTCAACCGCACCTTGCGGCTGCTCGCGCTCGCCTTTCTTGTCCTGCGCCATCCACCCGCCTGACGTCTGATGCGCCGGACGGCGCCCCGCGGACTTACTTAATCCATTTCCGAGACAAGGCACAGACGGCTTGAAAAAACATCCAGCCGTACCTGGCCCGACTCGTCTTGATGGCCCGCCCCTAGGATGCGCTCTAGGCCCGGTTTGGGGCAAAACGATGAACGCCGGCCGGGCCGGGCCGCGGACCGTTCCCCGTGCGTTTACCGCTGCTTATGACCGCCGTGGCAGAATTCGCCCCGGGCCGCGGGCGGCGGCCGGCATCAACGGCGGGCGTGAGAATGGCCGCAACGACGATCAGCGCGAGCAACACGCGAGAGCCGGCAACGGCTCCCGTCGACCTCGACCACCTGCGCCGCTACACGTTGGGGGACCGGGCGCTGGAGCTGGAGGTGCTACAACTCTTCGCCGATCAGGCCCCCCTGACCCTTGCCGACCTGCGCGCCAGCCGCGACGACAGCGCCTGGCGCAATGCCGCACATGCGCTCAAGGGCTCGGCCCGTGCCGTCGGCGCCTGGCGCGTCGCCCAATATGCCCAGGCAGCCGAATGCTTGGGCGCCGATGCACCGACCCGCCAGCACGCGCTGGAAGCCGTCGAGGACGCAGTCGCCGAGGCGGCCCGCTATATCTCAGCCCTGCGCACGGCGATTTGAGGTGTGCGCCAGGCGCGCTGGTGCCAGCCTTCGAATTCCTTGAATAGTGGTGGGCGGGTGTTTATCTAGGCCCGGCCGCGCCCTGGCGGACCGAGGTGGGACTTGCCCGGGGCCGCGATTTTCTCCCCCCACTGTCGCGGGTTTGCGCGTGACCGTGCAGGATTTGGTGCAGTCTGAATGGCCAAGATTACGTTTGTGCAGCCCGACGGGACCGAGCAGGTCCTCGACGCCCAACCCGGCGTGACGGTGATGGAGGTCGCGCGATTGAACATGGTTCCGGGCATCGAGGCCGAATGCGGCGGTGCCTGCGCCTGCGCGACCTGCCATGTCTACGTCGACGAGGCATGGCGCGAGAAAACCGGCCCGCCCTCGCAGATGGAAGAGGATATGCTGGACTTCGCATTCGATGTTCAGCCGTCGAGCCGCTTGTCGTGCCAGATCAAAGTTACGTCGGAGCTCGACGGCCTGATCGTGCGGGTGCCGGATAAGCAGTTCTGAATGTCGCTCGGCCGGTAGCGCCGAACCTGCGATGTACGCGCGGCGCGGGCCTGGTCGCCGGTGCCGGGACAACACGAGAGATGAAGCCGTGATGGGGAACGCCGACAGCACGCAATCGCCGATCGAAACCGATGTCGTGATCGTCGGCGCCGGGCCGGTCGGGCTGTTCGCCGTCTTCGAGCTGGGCCTCGTCGACATCCGCGCCCATGTCGTCGACATCCTCGACCGGCCGGGCGGCCAGTGCACCGAGCTCTACCCGGAAAAGCCGATCTACGACATTCCGGCGCTACCGGTCGTCACCGGCCAGGAGCTGACCGATCGCTTGCTGCAGCAGGTCAAGCCGTTCGAGCCGACCTTCCATTGCGGCGAGCGCATCGACGAGCTGACCCGCGATCCGAGCGGCCGTTTTCTGCTCAAGACCGACCAGGGCACCCAGTTCCTGACCAAGGTGGTGGTCATTGCGGCCGGCGGCGGCTCGTTCACACCCAAGCGCCCGCCGCTCGAGGGCATCGCCGACTACGAGAGCACCTCGGTGTTCTACGCGGTGCGCCGCATGGAGGTGTTTCGCGACAAGGACGTGCTGATCGTAGGTGGCGGCGATTCCGCCCTCGACTGGACGCTCAACCTGCAGCCGATCGCGCGCAGCCTGACGCTGCTGCACCGGCGCGATGAGTTTCGCGGCGCACCGCATTCCGTGGAGCAGATGCGTGCGCTGGTCGCTGCCGGCAAGATGCGCCTGCTGATCGGCCAGATCGGCGCCCTGCACGGATCTGGTGGCGAGCTCGAGGCGGTGACCGTGCGTCTCAAGGATGGCGAGCAGCGCATCGCCGCCAATCGCCTCCTCCCGTTCTTCGGACTGACCATGAAGCTCGGGCCGATCGCCGACTGGGGCATCAACCTGCACGAGAACCTGATCCCCGTCGGCACCGAAACGTTCGAGACCAGCGAGCCCGGCATCTTCGCCATCGGAGACATCAACACCTATCCGGGCAAGCTCAAGCTCATCCTGTCGGGCTTCCACGAGGCCGCCCTGATGGCGCAACGCGCCCACAAGATCATCTACCCCGACAAGAAATTGCTGTTCCAGTACACGACGTCCTCGTCGAGCCTGCAGAAGAAGCTCGGCGTGCGCTGACCGGGCCGCGGCCACTCACGCCCGGGCGGCTTTGACCTTGGCGATGAGCGCGGTGAGCCGCCGCCGCACCGGCAGCGGCAAGGCCATCACGCCCGTTTTGAGGCGCTCGCGCACGAGGCCGAGATAGATCCGCGCCCACAGCCAGCCCGCCGCCGTCAAGGGCACGGAATAGTCGGCAACCGCGGTCGTACTGTCGGCCCATTCCATCTTGTAGTCGGCCCGCGGCGCCAGGAGGTCGATCGCCTCGAGTCCCTCCGCGATCGCCTGGCGGACGGTGTCCTCCAGATGCAGCACGCCGGCGCGGGTTTTCTCGAGCGCCAGCGCGTAGACGAGAATGTGGACCGCCATCCGTCCCTTGCAGGTGAAGCCGACCTGGATCGACGCCGGTTCCCCATTCGACGTGAGCACGAACGCGCTGAGGCCGGTCGAATGCAGGCCGCCTGCGGCGACGGCGGCGAAGAAGTCCGCCATCCGGGGGTCGTTGAAGGCCGGCGAGGGCAGGCCGCGCGAAGCGAGCCATTGCTGTTTCATCGCCAAGGCGAGCACGACGAGATCGCGCGCTTGCGGCCCTTCCTCGTGCCGCTCGATGGCAATCGGCCCACGCTCCTCGAGCCGTCGCTGCAAGCGGCGGCGGTTGCGGCGCTCATGCGCGCTGTTGCGCTCGGCGTAGGCGTCGATGCTGCCGGAGCGGGCGAGCTCGAGGCAGGGCGCTTCCTGCTCGTCGCTCACAACCGCGCCAAGGGTCCGCAGGAACGGCGCGATGACCGCGTCGGCGCGCACCTTTCCGAGCCGCGCCAGGTCGGGCTTCAGGTTGCGGCGGATGAAGGTCCAACCCTGCACGATGAGCGCCTGCGGGTCGCCCGGCGCGTCGACGATGATGTCGCCGTACTGGCTCACCGGCTCTCCCAGCCAGCACAATTCCTTGAGCATGCCCGTGCGGCGTAGAACCAGCGGCCACACCATGACGAGCCGGCCGGCGCGCCGCCCGGTCACGACCGCAAGCGATGTGCCGGGTGACGGCAGGAAGACGTTGCACCAATGCCAGCACCAGCCGAAGGTCTGAAAGACGTGGGTGGGCAGGCCGGCCCGTTCGACTAGGGCGTTCCAGTCGGCCGCCAGCGCATCGAAACCGGCTCGATCCGACACGATCTCGAGAACCACGGGAGCGGGCGCCGATTGTGGGATCACCCTGACCGTTTCGGGCCAGGCCGGCACCGGGTCGCGGCCGGCCGGCGCGTCGAGACGATAGGTGACGGTGGACATGCGGCTCCCGGGGGGCAACTGGCGGCGATGATGGCGCGGCTGCTCAAGGAGCAAGCCGCATGCCACCGTGCCGCCCGTAGGACAGGAGCACGAGGCCGGCCGTTAACGGATGTCAGGCCTGGGCGATCTCGAAAAGGCTGAGGCCGATGAGGACGACGACCAGCGCCCACAGCACCGCCTTGCCCCGCGCCGCCACCGTGCCACGGTCCAGCACCAGCAGCGCGATGATCACGCCAGCGCCGATGAGGTTAATGGCGATCGCCCCGGCCAGCGCCAGGCCCTTCGATCCCGCCACGCTGCCCTCGATGTAGGTGGCGGCGGCCAAGCCGACCAGCACGCCCCCGAGCAGCCGCGGCCAGAACCCTGTCCCGGGATGGGGCAGTCCGAGCAGCCGCGCGGACAGCCCCGGCAGGGCAAGAAGAATGAGGCCGCCTGACAGCTTCAGTAGGGTTTCGAGCCAGAGCAGTTGCACGGACATGCCGCGCTATTTGTTGCTGTTCTTCGGCCGCCCGGTGTGCTCGTCGAACACGGATTCATAGCCGAACGGCTTCTCTTCCTTGCCCGTCCCGTCGCCCCATCCGGCGAACAGCCCGCCGCTGTCCTTCGGCGCGACACTTTTCGACGCCGAGAAGTCGCCGGCCAGATGCCGCCCGAGGTCGGTCTTGACCGTTCGGGTGCGATCCTCCGAGCAATAGGTCTGGTCGCGGGCAATCTCGGTGGTGACGCGATTGGCGATGTAATCGTACTCGCGATCGGCCTTCTGCACCTGATCCGGTGGTGTGCCGGCGCGGGTCTCCGCGGCGAGGAAGTTCGCCTTGAGCTTCACCGGATCGAAGTTGAACCCGCACTTGCGGGCCCGCGCCGAGGTGGCGCCGACCTGGATCGCCCGCGATGTCGGATCGTTGCCGGTAGCCACCACGTCGCCGGGCTTGGCCTGGGCATCGCCGCTCAGCAGAGCGCTGGTGCTGATGCCGGACGGGCCGCTGCATCCGGCGAGGACGGCGGCCGCGAGTGCGCAGATCGCGATTCTCAGGGTCATGTCCGGGAGCATGCTCAAAATGAGCCGCCCGTCAAATCACACTGGATGTCGTGTCCACCGATCAAAGCACGCGAGCGCCACTTACCGCATCAGCTCGCGCATCGCGTCCTCGAGCCCCCCGAGCGTCAGCGGATACATGCGGCCGCCGACCAGGTCGCGCATCAGCTTGATCGAGGGCGTCCAGCCCCAGTTGTCCTGCGGCACTGGGTTGAGCCACACCACATGCTCGTAGATGTCGGTGACGCGGCGCATCCAATGCGCGCCGGGCTCCTCGTTCATGTGCTCGACCGACCCGCCCGCGATGGCGATCTCATAGGGGCTCATCGAGGCGTCGCCGACGAAGATGACCTTGTAGTCCGACGGGTAGGTGTGCAGCACCTGCCACGTCGCCGTGCGCTCGGTCCAGCGACGCTGATTGTCCTTCCACACGTACTCGTAGAGGCAGTTGTGGAAATAGAAGTACTCGAGGTGCTTGAACTCGCTGCGCGCCGCCGAGAACAACTCCTCGGCGGTCTTGATGTGCCAGTCCATCGACCCGCCGACGTCGAAGAACATCAGCACCTTGACGGCGTTGCGCCGCTCGGGCCGCATGTGGATGTCGAGGTAGCCCTTGTGGGCGGTGCCCTGGATTGTGCCGTCGAGGTCGAGCTCCTCGGCCGCCCCCTCCCGCGCGAACTTACGCAACCGGCGCAAGGCGACCTTGATGTTGCGCGTGCCGAGCTCGACCGTGTCGTCGAGGTCCTTGTACTCCCGCTTGTCCCACACCTTGATCGCGCGGAAGTTGCGGTTCTCCTTTTGGCCGATCCGCACGCCGGCCGGATTGTAGCCGTAGGCGCCGAATGGCGAGGTGCCCCCGGTCCCGATCCACTTCGAGCCGCCTTGATGGCGGCCCTTCTGCTCGGCGAGGCGCTTCTTCAACTCCTCCATGATCTTGTCCCAGCCGCCGAGCTCGGCGATCTTCTTCTTGTCCTCCTCCGAGAGATGGCGCTCGGTGACGAGCCGCAGCCACTCCTCGGGGATCTCGGCCTCGAGGGCCTCGCCCACCACATCGAGGCCTTTGAACACCTGCCCGAACACCCGGTCGAACTTGTCGAGATGGCGCTCGTCCTTCACCAGCGCGGTGCGGGACAGATAGTAGAAGTCCTCGACCCGCCGCTGCGCGAGATCGGCGTCGAGCGCCTGCATCAGCGTCAGGTATTCCTTCAAGGTGACGGGCACCTTGGCGGCGCGGAGCTCGTGGAAGAAGGTGACGAACATGGATCACTGGAGGTGCAAAGCGAGCGGACACCGCACGCTACACGATTGCCGCCGCCCGGTCATCGCGCCCGGTCGCCCCGCTTGGAGACCGCGCCCAACTATCGTGCCCCGGTCACCCGCTGCCTCAGTTGACGAGCAGGCCCTCCTGCAGCGCTGCCATTACGGCCTGCATGCGGGTCGTTGCCCCGTATTTCCGCTTCACGTTTTCGATGTGGTAATTCACCGTCTTCTTGGAGATGAGCAGGATTTGGCCGATTTCCCAGTCGGTCTTACCCTTGACGATCCAGCGCATCACCTCCCGCTCGCGGCGCGTGAGATGCGTCGCCGGCCGCGGCGCGGCGGGCGGCCCCGCGCACAGCCTAGCGTAAAGATAGACCGAGGCCAGACTCAGCACGCCACGCGCGTGGGTGTCGAGAGCGACATCCGCGCCGGCCACGCAGACGAGACCCACCGCGCCGTTCGACTCGAAGGTTGGCACGACGAAGCCGTCCCGGAACGGCGCCCGCCCGAGCGCCGCGAGTACGGCCGGAGCGTCCGACCAGGCGTACGGCCGCCGGCGGCTGCGCGCCTCCTGGACTAACGGGTGGTTGACAAAGTCCGGCCCAGTCAGCGTCTCGGGAGCCAATTGCCAGGGCTCGGTGTTCATCAAGACCGACACGCCGCCGCTGTTCGCAGGTAGAGTGAAACTCGAGGCGCTAATGAACCCCAGAGATTGGATGAGCGCCAAGAAGGCCGTCTGAATATTGTCCTTGCGTTCGCTGGGATCGACGGCATGAACAAACAGCTCGAAATGAGCTGGTACAGGGAAGGGATCGGCACCCGACATGACACCCCCAGCCGTCGGCATTGCTCTCCTTCGTAGTCAGCGCCGACCTGATTCTGACCGCAACCATAAGGCGCAGTTAAATAACAACACAATCGCATTCTATCAGCATTTTAGTTAGATTATCGAGCATGACACAAAGAACGGAAGCATCAAACGAGGTCGAGTCTCTGAAACTGGAGGACGACGGTCTCGTTCCGAACAACCACAGATTGCTGCTGCTGCTCTACCGCAAGGCGCTGGTCTGGGGCAAGGAGCGCAGTCCCGCGGATGAGATCGTCGCGCGCTTTCGCCGGCACGGCTGGGGTGGGACGTGGGTCGACGGCATCTACCCGTTCCACCACTATCATGCGTCGAGTCATGAGGTGCTCGGCATCGCGCGGGGCCATGTCGATGTCCAGTTCGGAGGGCCGACCGGGCCGACCGTCCGTCTGGAGGCCGGGGACGCAGTCGTCATTCCGGCCGGCGTCGGTCACTGCCGGCGCGCGTCAAGCGGTGACCTTAGTGTCGTCGGCGCCTATCCGCCGGGCCAGGAGAACTGGGACCTGCGGCGCGCAACGATCGAGGATCGGGAAGCCGCGCTCGCCATCATCCCCGGCGTGTCGATCCCGTCCGTGGACCCGGTGCTCGGCCCGGATGGGCCCTTGTCGCGCCTGTGGTCCTGACGTCATTCGCCGGCTGAGAGCGTGGGTCGCGTGACCGAGGCGGGATGAAGGGCGTGTCTAGGCGAAAGCGAGCTCGTGCTGGGCCGCGCGCACGAGCCGGGTCGACATCCGCCAGCCGGCGGTACCGGCCCGCTCCTCGGCCAGCGAGCACTGCTGCAGATTGAGGAGCGCACGCGCCAGCAGCAGATAGAGCTCCGCGGACCCCTGACCGGGTACGTGGGCCTTGTGTCCGGCCGGCGCCGTCGCGGCCTCGGCGAGACTGTCCACCACGCACGCCAGATCGACGAAACCGTTGCCGCCTCGGGCCTGGATCGAGACGCCGGCCTGCGGCGCCGATTTGCGCACCGTCGCCGTGACCAGGTTGACAATGGCCTGGCGGAGCCCGCGCCGGTCCGCCTCGACCTCGAGGTCGTCCGCGATCGAAACGCGCAAAGTGATGCCGCGGCGGCGAACCTCCTCGCCGAGCATCTCGGTCACCTCGTCGGTCAGCGCGCGCAGGGCGACACGGTCACCCTGTCCCGTGGCAGGGGCTGCGGCCAGTGACGTCATGGCAAGGGTGTCCTCGGCCGCCCTGAGCAAAGCGCTTCCGCCGAGGCGAATATGGTCGAGGTACTCGCGATAGCGGGGGTCGCCGAGCGGGCCGTACAACTCCTGCTGCATCAGATCGGAGAAGCCGAGCACGGCATTGAGCGGGGTGCGGATCTCATGGCTTACTTGCGCCATCAATGCGACCCAGCAGGGATCGCTGCCGGCATCGGCCCGGTCGCGAACTTGAAAATCGGTCGACCGGCTCTCGGGCGGCCCCGGCGGGGCGGCCGCGAGAGCGACCGCGGGCAGATCGGTCGGCGACGCGCGTCCATCGCGCGCCGCCGACCCGCTCAGCCAGACGAGTCCCAGCAGCAACCCCAGCCCCGACACCACCGCGAGCCCTGCCAGTGCCGAGGGAGAGGCGGCATGGGTTCGCGCCAGGCCGGTAAGGCCGAAGGCAAGCTCGCTGAGCACAGCGAGGTGAAGGAAGGCGGCGACCGGCGGGACCGTCCGCAACAACGCGGCCTTGTCCGCCCGCCGCACCGTGTCCCAGGGACGCGGGCAGTCCCTGTCGGGTGCGGTTTGCGCAAAGCATCGCGTTGGATCCGCGGACGTCGTCCACGCCATCCTGAGCCTCATTTCGGTGTCTGTGATTGCCCCACTTGACTCGCGCAACTCACGCCCGCGAATCGACAAAGACACTCTCGCTTGTTTGCGAATCGTCTGTCGAGGGAGATTAAATTGCTCCCCGTTCAGGGGCCGCCGGGTGTGTTACTCGAGCATCTTGGAAACGATCTCGAAGACGTCTCGCGACAGCCCCTTGCTCTTGGCGATTCCCTGCAGCGCCTTGCGGGCCATTTTGCGCCGCTCCGGCTCCAATGCCCGCCAGCTCCGGAAGGCCCCCAGCATGCGGGCAGCGATCTGCGGATTGAACTTGCCGATGGCCAGCACCTGCTCGCTTACGAAGGCATAGCCGGCGCCATCCACGCGATTGAACTGCACCGGGTTCATCAGGGCGAAGTTGCCGATCAGCGCGCGGACCTTGTTGGGAGCGCTGAGCGAGAACAGCGGATGCTCGGTCAGCGCCCGTACCCGTGGCAGGGTATCGGCGATCGGCGAGATCGCCTGCGCTGTGAACCAGGTGTCGATGACGAGGTGATCGTCCTTCCAGCGCTCGTAGAAATCGGCGAGCGCCTTTTGCCCCTCCGCACCCCGCTGCGCCGTGAGCAGGAACAGGGCGTGCGATGCGTCGGTCATGTTGCTGGCCGACGCGTAGTGGCGCACGAGCCGCTTGCCGTCCGAAGGCAGGCCTCGCGCGGCCAGCAGCGACAGGACCGCGTTGCGCAGCGCGCGCCGCCCCGCGTTGTCCGCGTCAGGCGAGAACGGCCGGGTGTCGCTGAGCTCCTTGTAGAGATCCTCGAGCTCTGAGCCGAGCGCCGTGCCGATCAGCTTGAGCAACTGCCGCCGCGCCCGGTGGATCGCCAGAGGATCGATGTTGCGCGCAACCTCGCGCGCGATATCGGTCTCGGTCGGCAGCCGCAGCAGCTCTGCCCGGTAGGCCGGCTCCAGCACCGGATCGGCGATCGTGTTGCCGAGCGCCTTGGCGTAGGCGAGCCCACGGCTCGATCGCCGCCCCGCCGCCCGCGCGCGCACCAGTTGGAGGAGCGTCCGTGTCGCATAGGTGTTCGCCGCCTGCCAGCGATTGAACAGGTCGCTGTCGTTGGCCATCAAAAATTCGAGGTCGCGATCGGCGATGTCGATGGTCAGGTTGACCGGCGCCGAGAAGCCGCGCAGCAGGGAGGGCACCGGCCGTGACGGCACGTCGGTGAACCGGAACGACTGCCGCCGCTCGGTCACGTGGACGACGTTGTTGGCGACCGCCGCTCCGTCGAGCGTGAGCGGGACGTCCTGCCCGTTGCCGCTGAGCAGCCCCAGGCGCAGCGGGATATGCAGCGGTTTTTTGCGGCTCTCGCCGGGCGTTGGCGGCAGCACCTGGTCGACCGTCAGCTCCGCAGTCCGCGCGCCGGCATCGTAGGCGAGCGAGCACACCAGCTCCGGCGTGCCGGCCTGGCTGTACCACAGGCGAAAATGCGCGAGGTCGACGCCGTTGGCGTCCTCGAAACACGCGACGAAATCTTCCACCGTCGCGGCTTGCCCGTCATGGCGCTCGAAGTAGAGGTCCATGCCTTTGCGGAAACCGGCCGTTCCCACGATGGTCTCGATCATGCGGCACAGCTCCGCGCCCTTCTCGTAGACCGTCGCCGTGTAGAAGTTGTTGATCTCGATATAGCTCTCCGGCCGCACCGGATGCGCGAGCGGGCCCGAGTCCTCCGGAAACTGGTGCGCCTTGAGCTGGCGCACGTCGGCGATGCGCTGCACCGTGCGCGAGCGCTCGTCCGCAGAGAACTCCTGGTCGCGGAACACGGTCAGCCCTTCCTTGAGGCAGAGCTGGAACCAGTCGCGGCAGGTGATGCGGTTGCCCGTCCAGTTGTGGAAGTACTCGTGCGCGACCACCGACTCGATAGCCTCGTAGATGGCGTCGGTCGCGGTGTCCTCCGATGCCAGGATCAGCCGGTCGTTGAAGACGTTGAGACCCTTGTTCTCCATCGCCCCCATGTTGAAGTCGGAGACCGCGACGATGTTGAACACATCGAGATCGTACTCGCGGCCGAACCGCTCCTCGTCCCACCGCATCGAGCGCTTGAGCGCATCCATCGCCCAGGCCGTCCGCTGCTCTTTGCCGGGTTCCACGTAGATCCTGAGGTCGACCGTACGGCCCGACGTGGTGCGGAACGTCGACGCGGTCGAGACCAGGTTGCCGCCGACCAGCGCGAACAAGTAGCAGGGCTTGGGATGGGGATCGTTCCACACCGCATAGTGGCGCCGCCCGCGATCGAGCGTACCGCGCTCGACCGGATTGCCGTTGGCGAGCAGGACCGGCACGGACTCGAGGTCCGCCTCAATCCGCGTCGTGTACGTGGCGAGCACGTCCGGCCGGTCGAGGAAATAGGTGATGCGCCGGAAGCCCTGCGCCTCGCATTGCGTGCAGAAGATGTCGCGCGAGCGGTAGAGCCCCTGCAGCGCCTTGTTGCCGTCGGGGTTGACGTGCGTGACGATGTCGAGCGTGAACGCGCGGTCGGGCACCTTGGGCAGCAGCAGCGCCGTATCGCTGACCTCGTAGTCGTTGCGCGCCAGCATCGCGCCGTCGAGCCGGACGTGCTCCAGTGCAAGCTGCTCGCCGTCGAGGTTGAGTGCGCGCACCGGCCTGCCCGCCGCAGGATTGGGCCGCAGCTTTAGGCGCGCCCGCACCGTCGTCTGCGTCGGATGGAGCGCCACGTCGAGGTGTACCGTGTCGATCAGGTGGTCGGGCGGGCGATAGTCCTTGAGGCGGATAGGGCGCGGCGTCTCGATCTTCATTCCGAACGTCCTGCAATGGCGAAGGGGCTGCCCGGCCGCGTGCGAGGCGGGGTCCGGCAGCGGGTCATGGAGACCGTTATACAGCAGGTTGCCCGAGGGGCCAGCCGGCGTGTGCCGGCCGGCCAGGCGCCGACCTAACGCCGGTCAGACGGCGGTGCAATGGCGCGCGATGCAGGTGGCGATCACTTCGTCCATCGGCCTCGACCACCAATGATCGGAGAATATCTCGACCTCGGCAAATCTCGCAAAACCGGCGGCCTCGACCGCGGCCCGGATGCGCGGCAGATCGATCACCCCGTCGCCCATCATGCCGCGATCGGTGAGCAGGTCGCGGGTGGGCACCAGCCAGTCGCAGACGTGGTAGGCGAGGAGCCGCCGGGCGCCGGCCCGCGCGAGCTGCGCCATCAGGTCCGGGTCCCACCACACATGGTAGACGTCGGCCGCGACGCCGAGCGCGCCGGTCGTCTGGGGATCGAGCCGGTCGCAGAGATCGAGCGCGTGCGCCAGCGTGTTCACGCACGCCCGGTCGGCCGCGTACATGGGGTGCAGCGGCTCGATGGCGAGCGGCATGCGCGCCGCGCGTGCGTGCTCGAGCAGCCGCCCGATGCCGTCCTCGACGAGCGCACGCGCGCCGGCAAGGTCCTTCGACGGCGCGGAGCCTGGCCGCGAGAACTGCGGCAGCCCGCCGACCACCAGCACCAGGCACGGCGCGCCGAGCGCGGCTGCCTCGTCCACCGCGCGGCGGTTGTCGTCATGCGTTTCCTCGAGCCGCGCCGGATCGGCCGGAAACATGCCGCCGCGGCAATAGCCCGACAGCGACAACTGGGCGGCCTTCACCGCCGCGACCGCGCGCGCGAGCCCAATCGCCGCCACCTGATCGCGCCACGGCGAGATCGCCCGCACCTTTGCGCGGGCGCACGCGTCGACGATCGCCAGCAGGTCGCCCTGCTTGCGCACCGTTGCCGTGTTGAGCGATAGCCAGCGGTGATCGCCCGAGAAATCGCGCATCGTGTCAGGCCGCGACGCCGCGCACGGCGAGCGTCGCCTTAATCCGCGCCGCAGCCCGCTCCGGATCGAGCAGCAGACCAGCCTTGTCGGCAAGGCGGAACAGCTCGGCCAGGTGCAGCACCGAGCGCGCGCTCTCCTGGCCGCCGACCATCGTGAAATGATCCTGGTGCCCGTTGAGGTAGGCCATGAACACCACGCCGGTCTTGTAGAAGCGGGTCGGCGACTTGAAGATGTGGCGCGACAGCGGCACCGTCGGCGCGAAGACCGCGTGGAAGGTCTTGAGGTCGCCTTCGGCGAGCGACGACAGCGCCGCCGCCGCTGCCGGCGCAATGCTGTCGAAGATGCCGAGCAGGGCATGCGAATAGCCCTTCTCGTCGCCCGCGATCAGCTCGGCGTAGTTGAAGTCATCGCCGGTGTACATGCGCACGCCCGGATCGAGGCGCCGCCGCATCGCGATCTCTTTGTCCTTGTCGAGCAGGGAGACCTTCACACCGTCGATCTTGGCGGCGTTGCGGTTGATGATCGCGACCGCGGTATCCATCGCCTTGGCGAGGTCGCGGGTGCCCCAGTAGCCGGAGAGCGCCGGATCGAACATGTCGCCAAGCCAATGGATGATCACCGGCTCGCGCACCTGCGACAGCACGCGGTCGTAGACCTGCGCGTAGTCCTCCGTCGACCGCGCGACCTGCGCCAGCGCCCGCGACGCCATTAGGATGATGCGACCGCCGACCGCCTCGATCGCTCCGATCTGCTCCTCGTAGGCGCGGATGACGTCGGCGGTGCCCTTGGCGGCCGCCGGGTCGAGATGATCCGTGCCCGCGCCCGAGAACACCACCGCGCCGCGGCGCCCGCGCGCCGCCGCCACCGAGCGCTTGATGAGGTCCAACGCCATCGCCCAGTCGAGCCCCATGCCGCGCTGGGCGGTGTCCATCGCCTCCGCGACGCCGAGCCCGAGGTCCCACAGGTACTCGCGATAGGCGATGGTGCGGTCCCAGTCGGGCGCTGCCACGAGCCACGGGTCGATGTCGGCCAGCGGATCGGCGACGACGTGCGCGGCAGCGAGCGCGATGCGGTTGAACGGGCGGCTCGCCGATCTGGAAAACCGGCCCGGCGCCGACAGCGTGAAGGGCTGCAGCCGCCCGTTGGCCTGCGGCAGGTTCAAGGTGATGGCCATGGGTGTTCTCCTCAGACTGCGAGGGCGGGCACGTCGATCCACCGCCGCTCCTTCCAGCTCTTCATCGCGCACTCGACGAGCTGCACGCCTTTGGCGCCCTCGACGAGGGTGTAGGGATAGGGCGCGTCCTCCGCGACATGGCGGATGAACATCTCCCATTGCGCCTTGAAGCCGTTGCCGTAGGCGGTCGGGTCGGGCATGTGCTGCCAGGTCTTGTAGAAGTCGATCGGCTGGCGCTCGTCGGGGTTCCACACCGGCCGTGGTGTGCCGACGCGCGGCTGGATCTTGCAGTCTGTCAGCCCCGCCACCGCCGAGCCGTGCGTGCCGTCCACCTGAAACGTCACGAGGTCGTCGCGATAGACCCGCACACACCACGACATGTTGATGTGGGCGAGCACGCCGCCCTCGAGCTCGAACGTGGCGTAGGCCGCATCGTCGGCGGTGGCCGTGTAGCGCTTGCCCTGCTCGTCGATGCGCTCGGGGATGTGGTTGGCGCCGATGCAGGAGACCGACTTGACCTGCCCGAACAGGTTGTCGAGCACGTATCGCCAGTGGCAGACCATGTCGAGGATGATGCCGCCGCCGTCCTCCGCCCGGTAGTTCCACGACGGCCGCTGCGCCGGCTGCAGGTCGCCCTCGAACACCCAGTAGCCGAACTCGCCGCGCACCGACAGGATGCGGCCGAAGAAGCCGGAGTCGCGCAGCATCTTGAGCTTCAGCAGGCCAGGCAGGAACAGCTTGTCCTGCACCGTGCCGTTCTTGACGCCCTTGGCCTTGGCGAGTCGGCACACCTTGAGCGCCTCCTCGAGGTTCGTCGCGATCGGCTTCTCGCAGTAGATGTGCTTGCCGGCGGCGATCGCGGCCTCGAGCAGCTTGGGGCGCATCTGCGTGGTCGCCGCGTCGAAGAAGATCTCGTTTTTCGGATTGGCCATCTCTGTGTCGAGATCGCTCGTCCAGCGCACGTCGCCATAAGCCTTGGCGAGCTCGGCCACGCGAGCCTTGTTCCGCCCGACGAGCACCGGCTCGAGCTGGACCTTCGATCCATCCGAGAGCGTGACGCCGCCCTGGGCACGGATCGCCGCCACCGAGCGGATGAGATGCTGGTTCATGCCCATGCGTCCGGTGACGCCGTGCATCAGGACGCCGAGGGTGCGGGGGCTCATGGCGTGGTCTCCTTGTGCGGAACGCGCGGGCCGAGCGGGGCGAGCTTGGCCCAGTCGGGCTCGGCGCCGCTGGCGAAACCGGGTCGGAACAGCGTGGGCGTCGCAAGCCGGCCGCTCCCGACATCGAGACGGACATGATCGCCGTCACGTCGGTAGAAGCCGGGATGGGCGGCGAGAAACGCTTGCGCCTCGGCCGCCGGCGCGACGCCAAAGCCGTCGACGTAGTGGTGGCCGTTGCGCTCGACGTGGCCGATGCCGAGCGCAGCCACGAGGGCCGTGTCCTGTTGCACGGCTAGGCCGGCGGGGCAGGTTAGATCCTCGCCGGTGACGAACGCGCGGCCCGGCGCGCCCGTCTCGTCGGTCCAGGCGGCCGCCCGCGCCGCGTTGAGCACGGATTTGTAGAGGCCCTTGCACGTCTTGGAGGACACCCCGCGATATCCGAGCGCGCGCGCGCGGGGGAACGCCTCGTAGCTGTCGTCCGCCTCATCGATGATGAAGGCGAGATCGCCGTACGCGGCGAGCGGCGCATCCCATGTCGCACGCCGGTCGATCGGCTGCTCGATGTAGAGGAGGCCGGCCCGCAACGCCGAGAGCCGCGGGTCCGCTTGCAGTGCGACGATCAGCTCCGACAGGCGCTGGCGATCGTACTGCTCGTTGGCATCGAGCGTGGCGCGAAAGCCCGGTGCGCTGCGGCTGAGCAGTGCGGCGAGCGCGCGCAAGCGTTCGAGATCGGCCGGCACATCGCCGCCGATCTTGATCTTGAAATGAGTGAGCCGCGCGCGCTCGATTGCGGACGCGAGGCCGTCCGCGCCCTCGAGCTCATCGACGAGCCCCACCGTATGGCGCACCGCAACGGCGGGCAGGGGAGCGATCCGCGCCAGGAAGCTGCGCAGAGATCGGTCGGAGAGATCGGGCGCGAGGCGGGTATCGAGGCCGGCCGCGTTGGCCCGGAGCCCCCCGCCAAGGTCGAGCTGCAGCGCCTTGAGCAGGGCGTCGAGGATCGCCTTGTCGACGACTGCCGGTCCGTAGTTGGCGGCCAGCATGGGAAGCTGCTGTCCGCTCGCCCACGACTGTTGGGCCGCATAGGCCCGCGCATGGTGGCCGAACGCGGTGTCGCGCGCACCCGACGCCCGATACAATTGTGCGGCATGCGCCAGGCTCGCCCGGAGGTCGTCGATGGTCTGGGCCGGCGTCCGCTCGGGCCGTTTGTCGAACCACTTCGGCACCAGCATCTCGGCCGCGACGCCCCGCGCCCGGCCGTGGCCTTCGACCTCGATATCGGCTCGCACGAATGCCTGCGCCGCTGCCCCGACCGTCACCGCGCCGAACCGGAACGGACGCGCGAACGGCACCGGCCGCTCGAACAGCGCGATGTCGTGAACGGTGAGGCGCGGCGCGGTCATCGCAGTCCTATTCGATCGCGCTCTGGGTGAAGAAGTGCGCGCGCACGGCGGCCGCCAACCGGGTGAACACCGCATCGGACATCATCTCGAGGCGGCGCGGGCGCTCCAGCGGCACGTCGTAGATCGCATCGATGGCGCCGGGGCGCTCGGTCATCACCACCACTCGGTCGGCGAGAAACACTGCCTCGGGGATCGAGTGCGTGATCAGCAGGATGGTCTTGCCGGTCTCGTAGTGGATGCGCTGCAGCTCGAGGTTCATGCGCTCGCGCGTCATCGCGTCGAGCGCCCCGAACGGCTCGTCCATCAGCACGATCTTGGGGTCGTGGACCAGCGCCCGGCAGATCGCGGCCCGTTGCTGCATGCCGCCCGAGAGTTGCCAGGGATACTTGTTCTCGAAACCGTTGAGCCCGGCGGTGGCGATCAGCCGGCGGGCGCGTTCGAGGTGCGTCGCGCGGTCGAGCTTGCGCACCTCCACCGGCAGCATGATGTTGCGCAGCACCGAGCGCCAGGCCAGCAGCACTGGGCTCTGGAACACGATACCGACGTCGTCGGGCGGCTCGATCACCTTGACGCCGTCAATCCGGATCGCGCCCGAGGTCGGGGGGATGAGCCCCGCGATCAGCTTGAGCAGCGTCGACTTCCCGCAGCCCGACGGCCCCACCACGGCGACGAACTCGCCCTCGCTGATGTCGAGCGTGATCGGCCGGAGCGACGGCACGTCGCCGTCACGCGTGCGGTAGGTCTTGGTGAGGTCGCCGATCTCGATCAGCCGGCGGCGGGGGACTGCCACCCCGCCGCTCGTCGCCACGCGTAGGTTCCGTGCCTGCATCTGGCGTTACTTTGGCAGGAAATCACGCGTGTAGTACGCCTTGGGATCGGCCTTGGCCGCCGGATCGAGGCCGCCGTACTCGACGAGCATCGACAGCGTGTCCGCCATGTTGGCGTCCGTCACATGGAACGGCCGCGCGCCCTTGGTCTCCTCCGTCCGATAGAGCGGGATAGTGAGCTGGAAGCCCTCGAGCAGGGTGTCGCGCTTGCCGGCCTTCTCGTTGGCCTTGAGCATCGCCGCCACCGCTTCCTCGGGTGCCTTCTCGGCTCCCTCGATCGCCTTGGTGGTGGCGCTCATGAAGCGGCGCACCAGGTCGGCCTGGTCCTTGAGCGTGTCTTTGTGAGCGACGATGCCCGATGAGACGAGATTGACGCCGTAGTCGGCGAACATGATCGGGTAGACCGACTTTCCAGTCGCGTCCTTGATCTTCATGCTCTGGTCCATGTTGTAGCCCAGCAGCACGTCGGCCTGACCGTTGATCACCGCGTTGAGCTTGGTCTGCGCATCGCCCGACACGATCTTGAGGTCGCTCTCTTTCAGCCCCGTTTTCTTGAGGAACAGCGGCCAGATCTGCGACATCGAATCGCCGGGCGTCACCGCGACGGTCTTGCCCTTGAGGTCTTCGGCCTTCTTGATGTTCTTCTCGACAAAGCCCATCGCCGACATCGGGCTCTTCTGCAGCAGCACGCCCGGCGAGGTGACGGGAGCGCCCTTGGCGGCCGCGCGGATCATGGTCGGCACGTCGGCATAGCCGAAGGTCGCTGTCTTGGCGCCGACGGCTTGCACGGTGACGCCCGAGCCGCGGCCTTCCTGGATCTCGAGGTCGATGCCTTCGGCCGCGTAGAGGCCCTTCTCCTTGCCGTAGAAGAAGGGAGCGTGCTCGCCGTAGACGTACCAGTTGAGCATCAGGACGACTTTGTCGGGCGCCTTGCTTTGAGCCATTGCGCCCGTCGGGACGGCCACGGCCAGAGCAGCGGCTGCGGCGAGTATGCCTTTTCTCATGGTGGTTCCTCCGTTTGAGTTTCGCGCTTTTGTTGCGTCTTCAGGTTGTTACTACGAAGTCGGTACGCTGGCTGGCGTGCCAGGGAATGACCAGGCGCTCGACCGCGTCGATGATCCAGAACAGGACCACGCCGATGAGCGCCAGGATGACGAGGGCGGCGAACATCGTCGGCAGCTCGAAATTGCCGATCGAGCGTTGCAGCACGAAACCGATGCCGGAGTTTGACCCGACGAACTCGCCCACCACCGCGCCGACGACAGCCAGCGTCACCGAGACCTTGAGCCCCGCAAAGATGGCGGGCAGCGCGTGCGGCAGGCTCACCATGCGGAACGTCTGCAGCCGCGTCGCCTTCATCGAGCGCGCGAGGTCGCGCATCTCGGGGTCGACCGACTTGAAGCCCTGGACGCCGGCCACCACCACCGGGAAGAAGCCGAGCAGGAACGCCGTGATCACCTTGGGCGCCAGCCCAAAGCCGAACCACACGACGAACAGCGGCGCGATCGCCACCTTCGGGATCGACTGCGAGAACACCAGCAGCGGATAGACGTAGGATTCGACGCTGCGCGAGCCCGCGATCATCATCGCCATCGGGATGCCGAACAGCGCCGACAGCGCGAAACCGCCGATCGTGGCGACCGTCGTCGGCACCGCCGCCGCGGCCAGCATGTCGCCCTCGTTGATGAGCGCCAGCACCACGTCCCACGGCTTGGGGATCAGGTAGGGCGGGATCTGGAAAACACGCACCGCGACATCCCACAGGCCGATCAGCACGAGCAGGAAGACGGCGGGCTTCAGCCAGGATGGGTCGAGGAGGCGTCGGGCGCCGGCTTGCTCGGACGCAGGCGTAGCGCTGTCTGCCGCCACCGTTGTCTCCATCCCTGAAATCGGGCCCGTTGGCCGGGGCCTCGAAGTAACCAGACGGTTAATTAGCGCAAAGATGCCCGGTTCCGTCAAGCCCGATTAGGGCGGGCCATCACGGCCGAGCGCACAAAATCCACCACGTGCTCCACTCGCGCGCGCCGCGCGGCGGGCGACTTCAGCGGCTGGCCGAACACCACCGTCAGCGTGTGCACGTTCGACAAATAAAAATAGCAAAGGCTGGCGATCGAAATGTAGAGCTGCAGCGGATCGATGCCGGGCCGCGTCAGGCCGCTCGCCGCGCCGCGCTCCAGGATCCGCCCCACCGTCGCCACCACCGGCGAGTTCATCACGTCGATCTCGCGCGAGCGCTTGATATAGCGGGCGAGGTGGAGGTTCTCGGTGTTCAGCAGTGCAATGAAATCGGGGTTGGCGACGAAGTAGTCCCACGTGAACCGCACCAGCGTCTCGATCGCCGCCAGCGGCTCCATCGTCTCGAGCCGCAGCGCCTGCTCGGCGACGCGAATGTCGTGATAGACGCTTTCCAGCGACGCGAGATACAGCGCCTCCTTGTTCCCCACGTGGTAGTAGAGCATGCGCTTGTTGGTACGGGCGGCCAGGGCGATCCGCTCGACGCGCGCGCCCATGAAGCCATGGCGGGCGAATTCGGCCCGCGCTTCCTTGAGAATCCGCGCTTTGGTCGCCTCCGCGTCGCGCACGCCGGGGGGCCGCCGCCCATCGTCGCGGTCGGCTTCCAGGGCTGCAGCCACGGGGAGCCGGTTGCGCGCCGTTGTCCTGTCCGAGGCCATGTGACCATCGTGTCCTGTTCACTCGCCGGGGAGTGTAGGTCGCCGACCCCGTCCCGCGCAAACGAGGCGCACCCGTCGATTGAACTCGGCTTGCGGTTCTCCAGGCACACCCCGGCGGTTCCGCGTTGTGGTAAAAGCAACCTGGAAAACCCGGGCGAGCGCCTTCGCTGCGGGCATTGAATCGCGTAAAGCAGTGCGCCAATCGAGCACTCAGGGAGATCGACCATGCGTGGGCCATCGTTTTTCGCGGGCGCGCTCATCGCGTCATTGGTGGGTCTGACGACCGGTGCGGCCGCGCAGTCGTGTCCCGGCAAACCCGACGCGCTGGGGGTGTCGCGTGTCGTCGAGGTCGACACCACCGGCGGGCCGGGGTTCGGCTTCGAGCAGTACAAGGCGCACGACTTCCTCGGCATGAAGGAGGTGGTGCTGACCTTCGACGATGGCCCCTGGCCCAACAACACGCGTGCCGTGCTCGAGGCCTTGGCCCAGCACTGCGCCAAGGCGACATTCTTCCCGATCGGCAAGCACGCCCTGTGGCACCCGGAGATCCTGAAGGAGGTCGCCGCGGCCGGTCACACCATCGGCAGCCATACCTGGTCGCATGCCAATCTCGGCAAGGCCAAAGGCGACAAGGCCACCGACGAGATCGAGAAGGGGGTCAGCGCCGTCAAGATCGCGCTGGGCAAGGCGCCCGCGCCGTTCTTCCGCTTTCCTTATCTGCAGGACCCCAAGGAGCAGGTCGCCTATCTCGGCACCCGCAGCATCGCGATCTTCTCGCATGACATCGACAGCTTCGACTTCAAGATGCGCAAGCCCGAGGACGTCGTGAAGTCGGTGATGCAGAAGCTGGACAAGAAGGGCAAAGGCATCATCTTGATGCACGACTTCCAGCAGGCGACCGCCAAGGCCATGGCCGAGCTGTTGAAGGAGCTGAAAGCCAAGGGCTACGTCCTCGTGCACATGACGGCGAAGGCGCCGGTCACGACGCTACCGCACTGGGACGAGCTGGCTAAGGCCGAGGTCAAGGGGCCGACCGGCGGCGATCGGCCGACGTCGAGCGTCGTGCGCACCATCACAGCGGCGCCGAAGTAGAGCCCTAGGACGCCGCGGCGCTGGGTGTCACCAGCTGTGCGGCCGCCGCTCCGTACGATGTGTCCGCCGTGCCCCCGCGCACCGTCACTGCGTTCGAGGCCAGCGCAATCCCGGCACCTTTGAAGGCATCGAGGATGCGCTGCAGCGCCTTGCGCTGCAGGAACGTCGGATTGCCGGGCGCGCAGGTGAACTTGAGCCGGACGACGACGGCCGTCTCGGTGATGTCCTGGATGCCCTGCATCTTGAGCGGCAGGATGAACATCGGTCCGAGCTCGGGGTCGGCGAGCATGTCCTGGCCGACCTTTTTGACCAGCTTGCGCACCTTCTCGACGTCGGTCTCGCGGTCGAGCTTCACCGAGAACTTGATCGTCGACCAGTCGCGGCTGAAATTGGTCAGCGCCTGCAGCGACCCGAACGGGATGGTGTGAATCTGGCCGTTCTGATGGCGGAGCTGCACCGACCGCAGCGTGATCTTCTCGACCGTTCCTTTGAGCTTGCCGGTGTCGATGTACTCACCGAGCCGGAACGCATCGTCCGCCATGAAGAAGATGCCGGAAACGATGTCGCGCACCAGTGCCTGCGAGCCGAACGAGAGGGCGAGCCCGATGACGCCGAAGCCGGCGAGCAGCGGACCGATGTCGAACCCGAGCGCGGACAGCGCCACCAGCGCCGTTACGGCCACCACCGCGCCGAGGGTGACGTCACGGATGAGCGGCAGGACTGTGGCGAGCCGCCCCTGCGCCTGAGCTTGGATATCCTCGTCGCTCGGTTTGAGGCTGTGGCGTTGCTGCGGAAGCTGCGCCTCGAAATATGCTTTGAGGAAGCTCAGCACGACCCAACCCACCACGAAGGCAATGCTGACCCGGATCGCGATCGTCAGCAGCGACAGCGTGGCCGGCGATCCGGCATCCATCAGGAAAAGGTTCCACGTGTACGAGATGGCGGACAGGCCGGCCACCCACGTCGCGCCGGTCGCGATCGATCGGGCCACCGCCATGAACGCCCGTCGCAGGGGCGTGACGTCGGCGCCGGCGCTCTCCACGCGACGTGCAATGAGCGCCTTTGCGAGGGCGTCGACGCCCATTGCCGCGATCGGCACCAGGATGACGAGGATTTGCGTCGCCCCGGCCGCGGTTCCCCAGTGCGCCATTTGCGGCGCCCCGGCGGCGATGCAGCCCATGGTCCAGATCATGACCGCTGTCGCCGCGTAGAACCATGGCAGAGCCGCGGCAAACCCGCGCCGGAGCGGGCCGATATTCGGTTCTCGGCCACGGAACGCCGCCGCGATATCGTGGCGACCGCCGACAAACCACCACAGCTTCAGCAGCGCGATGGCGGTGACCAGCGGGAATACCATTCCCTCGACGACAGACTGATCCAGCTTCAGCCACAGCGCCAGTTGCGCGAGCTGGCCAATGATCGATCCGAGGATGCCATAGGCCAGCAGCATCCCATAGTGCCACGATGTGTTGGCGATCGGCAGCAGTCGCGTGGTCGGATCGGACGGCGACAGTACGAAGCGTCCCGCTGCTAGGTAGACCAGCACGAACGCGATGCCGTGCACGAGCCGCCGGCCGATCTCATTCGGCAGGTCGGGAGCGGCGAGCAGATTAGGTAGCAGCAGCGTGCCGGCCCCGAGAAAAACGGCGGCGACCGCCAGGTCGACGGCGAGGCGTCTCGCGCTGGGCCGCAGGCGCCCGACGACATCGTCGGTCACGACGGGGTGCAGGGGAACCATCGCTAGAAGCGCGCGATGAGCCGCGAAAGCGGCAGCCGCCGCCACCGCCAACAGGAGCAGCAGGCGCGTGATCGCGACCGTCGTTCCATTCTCGCTCTGGGCCCACTGAGCCGAAAACGCGCGCGGCAGCTCCGCAAGCCGCCCCATGCCGCTGAGCGACTCGGCGAGCCCCGTCTGAAATCCGCTCGACAGCATCTGGAGCCGTGCTTCGGCTTGCTGGGCGCGCTCGTGAGCGGCGGTAGCGGTGGTGCCCTTGGCGGCAGCCGCCTTGGCCGCCGGCGCCGCCGCCTGGCCGTCGTCCCAGCGGATGACCACCGGCCGGTTGGTCGCGGCTTTGACCGCCGCGGACACCGCATCGATCTGGCTTTGATCCTGCCCCGGGCGCAGCACGATCGTGATCGTGTCGTCGGCGCCAAGCACGGCTGGCGCCCACAGCAGGGCAGCAAGGAGGAGGGCAAGTCTGGTCGAAAATGCAGGCATGGGAAGGGTCCGTCCGACGCGCCAGCGAGCCGTCAGCAACCACATCTAGTCCGTTCCGCGCGCCGATCCAAAGGGGATTTCAGTCAAGCGCATGGTGAACCCGTCTTGTGATGAACAAAGCACCGCCCGACGCATCCGCCCACAAGCCGTTAGCAAGTCGTTAATCCGACTCACGACAACACTTTCACCCTGCGATCGGCCGAAAAGGATGCCCGCGTGACCGCGCACTGTCGCGACAGGGCCCGAGAATCATGAGACCTTCACTGATCAATCGCAAGCAAGCGCCTCACTCGCGTCGGCGACAGCCGAGGGGGACGGCCGGTAACCGACTTTCCGGGGCGAACGGTGGCATCGGGGGACCGCCGCAGCAACCGGATGGCCATTGGGGTTCCCCGCGGAACAGCGGGGCAGCGGCACCTTTGATAACCATCTGATCACCCCGGATTGAGAGGAGCAGACCAATGCCCGCCACCACCGCCCAGTCGCCCGAGCCTACGTCGCGCGTGCTCCGCAACACGACGACCGGTTTTCTCACCCTCGCCGCCGTAGCGATCGGCGCGTTGACCCTGCAGACGTCGGATGCGAAGGCCGTCAGCGAGGCCGTGAAAAACGCCTGCGTCGGCGACTATCTCGCCTATTGCAGCGCCTACGAGGTCGGCAGCAACCAGCTCAGGAAGTGCATGCGCTCGGTTGGTCCGAAACTGTCGTCGGGCTGCGTCACGGCCCTGATCAACGCCGGCGAGGTCGGGCGCCCGACCAAGGCCAAGATGTCTCGGCGGACCGCCAATCTCCGGTAATCGTGCTGACGAGGACGGTGGCTGAGGCTCCGCTCCTGTCTGCTCCTGCTCTTGATCACGGACGAGGCGCGGCACCATCCGCGCCTTTCGTTTTGGGCGCTCGGTTCGCCCCATCCCTGGGCCGCGCCGCCGACGAATGAACCCACAACGATCCGACCTGTCGGCAGGTTTCGGGTCGCCTGCCAGAGCCCGACTGCGCTACGGCCGCTCGAGAAAACAATTCGAGGGCCCGCCATGTCTCCGGACGCCAACCCGCCGCTTTCGGCAAGCTTCAGGCGCCTCGCCTGGTCCAATCTCGCGGCTCAGTCCGGTGAGCAGGTCGCGCTGGCGGCCGCCCCCATCGTCGCCGTGCTGCTACTCCAAGCGGGTGCCGGCGAGACGGGTCTGCTGCAGGCGGTCCTGACGCTTCCCTTCGTGCTCTTTGCCATTCCGGCCGGCCTGATGGCGGACCGCGCGGAACGGCGGTGGCTCATGGCCGGAGCCGAGATGGTTCGCGCGGCGGCGCTCCTCGCGCTCCTCGTCGTCATTCAGCTCAAGATGCTGACGTGGCTTCTCCTCGCGCTTCTGGGCTTCATCGCGGTGTGCGCGACGGTGGTCTTCAGCGTTGCGGCGCCGGCGCTGGTCCCGGCGCTCGTTGCGGCGCGGGCGCTGTCCACCGCCAACGTCCGCATCGAGCTGGCGCGCACCATCGCGTTTGCCGCCGGGCCGGCGCTGGGCGGGCTCCTGGTCGGATGGACGGATGCGGCTACGGCTTTCGGGACCGCCGCGCTTCTCTCGATTGTGGCGGCGCTGCTGCTGTTCGGCATCGAGGAGCCCGCGCGGCAGACGCCGACGCGACGCCACCCCGTCCAGGAGATCAAGGAGGGAGCTCGTTTCGTCTTCCACCATGCGATGCTGCGTCCCGTGTTCGTGACGCAGTTCATCTTCAACACCGCCTTTTTCCTCATTCTGGCGATCTTCGTGCCCCATGCCGTTCACAACCTCGGTCTCTCCGCCTCCGGCGTGGGCATCACGCTCGGAATGTTCGGCGTCGGCATGGTCGCCGGCGCGCTCTGCGCGCCGCGCATCCTGCGCGCGCTCCCCTTCGGCGTCGTCGTCGCCATTGGTCCGTTCAGCGGTCTCGCCGGTTCCGTCCTGATGGCCGCCACGATCTGGGCGCCGACACCCGCGCTTGCGGCTCTCGGCTTCTTCCTTCTGGGAGCCGGGCCGATCCTGTGGGTCATCAGCACGACGACGCTTCGGCAGACGGTGACCCCGGCCGATCTGTTGGGGCGGGTGTCCGCGATCACCCTCATGGCCTTGGGCGCGCGGCCGATCGGCTCCGGTCTCGGCGCGCTTCTAGGTGGACTCTATGGCGTCGAGGTGTGCCTGCTCGCCGCCGTCGCCGGCTTTGCCTTGCAGGCGCTTGTCATCGCACGGTCTCCGGTCGTCAGGCTGCAGCGCCAGCCCGCATTGGCATGACCGGCCTCACGCCCGCCGATCGCAGGCTGCCGCCCGGTCGAGCAGCAGCTTGCGTTCCCGCTCGTTGCGCGTCAGGGAAGCCGCTCGCTCGAACTCCGCGCGCGCCTCCTCGAAGCGGTCGAGCTTCTTCAGCAGATCGCCGCGCACGCTGGGCAGCAGGTGATAGGTCTTCAGCGAGGGTTCGGAGGCCAGCGCATCGACGATCTCGAGGCCCGACGCCGGACCGAGCAGCATCGACAAGGCGACCGCCCGATTGAGCTCGACGATCGGCGTCGGCATGATCTCGGCCAGCGCCCCGTAAAGCCCGACGATGCGTGCCCAATCCGTGGCCTCCGCTGTGCGCGCGCGAGCATGACAGGCGGCGATCGCGGCTTGCACCACATAGGGGCCGACGCTGGCGCCAGGCGCGCCGACGAGCGCCTCGGCGCGTGCCAGCGCCGCCAGGCCGCGGCGGATCAGCAGTTGATCCCACCGCGCCCGGTTCTGGTCGAGCAGCAGGATCGGCTCGCCCGACGGGTCGGTGCGTGCGCCGAGACGCGAGGCCTGAATTTCCATCAGCGCCACCAGGCCGTGCACTTCCGGCTCGTTGGGGGCGAGGCCGGCGAGGATGCGCCCCAGCCGCAGCGCGTCCTGGCAGAGCTGCGGCCGCATCCATCCGTCACCGGCGGTCGCCGAGTAACCTTCGTTGAAGATCAGGTAGACGACTTCCAGCACCGAGGAGAGACGCTCGGCAAGTTGCGGCCCGCGAGGCACCTCGAACGGCACCCGCTTGTCCGCCAGCGTCCGCTTGGCCCGCACGATCCGCTGGGCGATGGTCGGCTCGCCGACCAGGAACGCGCGGGCGATCTCGTCGGTCGTCAGGCCGCCGATCAGGCGCAGCGTGAGCGCGACCCGCGCTTCGGTGGACAGCACCGGATGGCACGACGTGAACACCAGGCGCAGCAGGTCGTCACCGATGTCGTCATCGAGCGCGGCATCGAGATCCGGCGCCCGGCCTTCCCCCTCCGACTCGAGCTCGCGGCCGATCTCTTGATGCTTGCGCTCGATGAGCTTGGCGCGGCGCAGCCGATCGATCGCGCGATGCTTCGCAGCCGCCATGAGCCACGCACCGGGCCGCTCCGGAATGCCGGACTTCGGCCACTGCTCGAGCGCCGTGACGAGGGCGTCCTGCGCCAGCTCCTCCGCGATCCCGACATCGCGCACGATCCGGGCGAGACCGGCGATGAGCTTGGCTTGCTCGATCCGCCAGACCGCGTCGATCGCGCGATGTATGTCCGTCGCCGCCATGGCGGCGGATAACATCACCAACGACATGCGCGCGCAAGCGCGGGCCGCGCATCCCGGCGGGACGCGCGGCCGAACGGTCTAGCGGGCTGGCGGCCCTTCGAGCTCAGCCGCTTGCGACGCGGCTACTGGGAGATCCCCATCTCGCGGAAGCGATCGATCGCGGGGTCTTCGCCGAAATCCTCCAGCTCATAGAGTTGCCGGATCTCGATCTCGCAGTCTTCGTAATGAGGGTTGGGGAACCGCTTGCTCCACTCCAGCGCCTCTTCGCGCGACTTCACCTGGATGAGGGTGTAGCCGGCAATCAGCTCCTTCGTTTCGGCGAACGGGCCGTCGATGACCGTGCGGTCGCCGCCGGTATACGCAATGCGCCAGCCCTTCGAGCTCGGCTGCAGTCCATTGCCGTCGAGCAGCACACCGGCCTTCACAAGCTGCTCATGGTAGTCCGCCATGGCGGCGAACAGCTCCGGGGTCGCATTGAAGCCGGCCTCGGAGTCCTTGGTCGCTTTGACGATGATCATGTAACGCATGGGTTGTGGTCCTTTGCTATGCCGCGTCGGAGCTACCGTTTCCGTGCGGGGGCCTTTTTCGCCCCTTCGGCCTTCAGGCGAGCGATCACCGCCTCGAAGCGGTCGGCGCTCTGCCCCCATCCGTCGTGGAACCCCATTTTCTCGTGAGTGTCCCGGTCGGCGTCCGACCAGTGCAGCGCGCGGGCCGTGTACCGGGTCTTGCCGCCCTCCGTCTCGAAGGTCGTGATCGCCGTCATGAACGCGTGGTCGCTCGGCGTCCACGCGGCGACGAAGGCGTCGGTGAAGACGATCCGCTCGGGGCGCACCACCTCGAGGAAGACGCCCTTCGTCGGATACTCGGTGCCGTCCGGCGCCCGCATGATCGTGCGCAGGATGCCGCCGGGCCGCAGATCCATCTCGCAGACTGGCGTCGTCATGCCGTGCGGCCCCCACCACTCCGGCAGGTGTTCGGTCCACACCTTGAAGGCGAGGTCGCGCGGCGCGTCGATCAACCGCGTGAGAACCAGCTCGCGATTTGGAGCCGGTGGAGTTTTCGTTCTTGCTGCCATGGGAGTTCTCTCGTCTGAATGGTTGCTGGTCAGGACTCGAAGGCCGGCTGGTCGTACATCTGGCGAATCTCGCTCTCGCCGTCGCCGGCGATCTTGAGAAAGCGCTTGGCCAAATCGATCGCTTCGGCCTTGGACTTGACCTGCACAATCGCAAAGCCTGCGATCAGCTCCTTGGTTTCGGTGAACGGCCCATCGATGACGGTGACCTTGCTGCCGGACTGACGGACGCGTGCGCCGAGCGCGCTCGGCAGCAGCCCGTCCGTAAGAAGCAGAACGCCGGACTTGGCCATCTCCTCGATGAAGGCTCCCATGGAGGCCATCTCTTCTTGCTTGGGCGGAACGCCCGCCTCCATGTTTTTGGTGTCGGCGGGTCGGTAGATCATCATGAAACGCATGGTCGTGATCCTTGAATCGGGGCGGCGCCCCGGCCTGAGTTGAAAGTCCGAGTTGAATGCGCAAGGGGGTTCCGCCGGCCGGGCTCGCCCGTCCACTGGCGGGCTGTCCCGCGCTCTTGCGCGTCACCTCCCGTGTCGCGCTTTCACGCGCAACCGCCTCCGGCGCCCGGCTCGAAATCCGACCGGTCGAAGATCGGCCGCAGCTCGCACTCGCCTTCGCCGAGCGCCTCGAGGAAGCGCTGGGTCCACATCACGGCCTCATCCATCGAGGTCACCTGGAACAGGGCGTAGGAGGCGACCAGCTCCTTGGACTCCGTGAACGGCCCATCGATCACCGTGATCTTGCCGTCGGTGAGCCGTACCCGCTTGCCCCTGGCGCTCGGATGGAGCCCATCGGTCGCCAGCAGCACGCCGGCTTTGGCGATCTCCTCGATGAACTTGCCGACCCTCTCCATCAGTTCGGAGCTCGGCGGTACGCCCGCTTCCGACGTCGCGTCGGCCTTCAACAGTCCCAGAATGCGCATGGTCGCGTCCTTTCGTGCGTGGTTGGCGAGCCGGGCCGCGCTCGCATTGGCTACCCGGCTCTTGTCTTCACGACGAACGGCAAACGGGAGACTCGACATCTCGGCCATTTTTTTTTGGCCAGCTTGCCGCCGTCCGGCGGCTCACTTCTTCAAATCGTCGGCGAGCCGGCGATGATGGTCGATGGCAGGGCTCTCGCCGAAGTCTTCCAGCTCGAACACCTGGCGGATCTCGATCTCCGAGTCCTCGTTGTGGGGATTGGGGCAGCGCTTCATCCACGCGATCGCCTCTGCCTTCGAGGCGACCTCGATGATCCAGTAGCCGGCGACCAGCTCTTTGGTCTCCGCGAAGGGCCCGTCGATCACTGTGCGCTTGTCGCCGGAAAAGCGGATGCGCGCGCCTTTGGAGCTCGCCTGCAGGCCATTGCCGTCACGCATGATGCCGGCCTTCACCATCTCCTCGTTGAATTTGGCCATCGCCGCGAGCAGTTCCTCGGAGGGCATCACTCCGGCTTCCGACTCCTTCGTCGCCTTCACCATGACCATGAAACGCATCGTTCGTTCTCCTTATGTTTCGATCGGAGCCAGTCCGTCGCGCCGATTTTGCCGGCGCCAGCACTGTTGCTCTATCGAAACGACGAACGAGGGGCGGCGGAATCGACACCCCGCCGAAATATTTTTTGCAGGCATGCGGGGCGCGGCGGCCCCCAGGCATGCGCGAACTCAATCGTCGATGGCTCGGTAGGCCTGGGTCCAGAAGTCGGTGAGGACCGCCGGGGCGCCGGGCGAATCCCATACCCGCTGCGTCATCAGAATGCCGACCAGATCCTCCTTGGGGTCGCTATAGCCGGACGTGCCGTAGCCGCCGTCCCAGCCGAAGCGGCCCGGCCCGCCGGCCATGTCGTCGCGCCGGGTGATGATCGACAGGCCAAGGCCCCACCCCCGGTTGTCCCAGAAGTTGGAGAAGAACGGCGAGGCCGCCTTCTGCTCCGGCGTGATGTGGTCCGTGGTCATCAGCTCGACCGAGGGGCGTGACAAGAGGCGCGTGTTGCCGAGTTTGCCCTTGCCCAGCATCATGCGGCAGAAGGCGAGGTAGTCGTCGACGGTGGAGACCAGTCCGCCGCTTCCTGATTCGAATACCGGCGGTGTGGCGAAGCGTCCGCCGCGCGCCTCGTCGAAGATCACCCGCTCGCCGGTCTTGAAGTCGGTTGCGTAGCAGGTTGCCAGTCGGTCGAGCTTCGAGGCGGGCACGCTGAAGGCCGTATCCTTCATGCCAAGCGGCGTGAAGATGCGCTGATCGAGAAACGCGCTCAGTGACTGGCCCGCGACGCGCGAGATCAGCACGCCCAGAATGTGCGAGCCGATATCGTACATCCACCGTTCGCCGGGTTGATGAACGAGCGGCAGGCTGCCGTAGCGCTTCATTAGCTCATCGGGCGCGTGCGCGGGCAGCATCGCGCTCGGCGCGACGCCGGCGTCCTCCATCGCCTTCTGGATCGGATGCCTGGGCGGAAACACCATCACCGCACCGAGGCCGAGGCGGAAGGTCAGCAGGTCGCGCAGGGTGATTGCGCGGTTGGCCGGCACCGTGTCGTCGAGCGGGCTCTCCAGCGAGCGCAGGACCCGGCGGTTGGCCAGCTCGGGCAGGAAGGCGTCGACCGGATCGTCGAGGCGCAGCTTGGAGTCCTCCACCAGCATCATCGCCGCCGCCGCGGTGATCGGCTTGCTCAGCGAGGCGATGCGGAAAATCGTGTCGCGCCGCATCGGGGCGGTGCTGCCGAAGGCCATAGTGCCGATGGCATCTACGTGCGTCTCGCCGCGCCGGCTGACCAGCGTCACGAGGCCCGGCATCCGCCCGCTGGCGACGTGGCCGGCCATGACGTCGTGCATGCGCGCCAGCCGCGCTTTCGAAAATCCTCCATTGGCCATCACCAGCCTCCTTTGTGTATCGGTCGGCAGAGCCGGCCGTGCGGCCGGGTCGGGCGATTGTGCGTGCCCTGCCGTGGACATCGCGAGGGGCGCGGCGAGCGCGGCGGAGGCGGCGGCCGCCGAGAGCGGCGACCGGCGGTCGAGCGTCGATGTCATATCATTAGCCTCCTACGACGCCGGAAACATCTTGAAGTAGGGGTCCGCCTCATCCAGCACGCGGGCGAAGGACGGCCGCTGCGTCAGGCGCTCTAGGTAGGCCGCCGCATGCTTGTGACGCTCACCTAGCGGCATCACCTTGTCGGCGTAGAACAGCGCCGGCGCGGCGGCGCAGTCGGCCATGGTGAAAGCCTCGCCCATCGCCCAGGTCTTGCCCGAGATCTCCTCGTCGACGATGCCGACCGCCGTCCAGAGCAAAGCCCTGGCCTGCTCGACGCCGTGCGGATCGTTCGCGCCGGCCGGACGCAGTCTGTCGGTCACGACCTTCTGCATCGGCACGTTGACGTAGAGGTCGAAGAAGCGGTCGCGCAGGCGCATCTGCCGCGCCACATCGGCGTCCTCGGGGATGAAGCGGGTCCGCCCCGGGAATCGTTGATCGAGATATTCGATGATGATGCTCGACTCCGGGATCAACTGGTCGCGGACCTCGTCGCGCAGCACGGGAAAGCGGCCGATCGGCCAGATCTTGAGAAACGCCGCGTGCGACGCCTCGTCCATGAAATCGACGACGTGCTTTTCGAAGCGTGTCTCGTTCTCGTAGAGCGCGATCAACACCTTCCAGCAGAACGACGAAAGGGGGTGAAAATAGAGCGTCAAGGACATCGAAACGGCCTCTTTTGCGAACAGTGGGGGCTGAGGGCTAGGGCTGCTTTGCCAGCACGACGTGCGTGGCATTCGCCGTGGGAACGTGCTCGGTACGCCGGTAGCCGAGCTTCGGCAGGTCGATGCCGGACAGAAGGTGCTCGCCGGAGCCGAGGAGGGCGGAGGAGACGGCAAGGTGCATCTCGTCGATTAGCCCCGCCTGGAGATATCGGCGGATCGTTGCGACGCCGCCACCGAGCCGGACGTCTTGACCGTCCGCTGCTTCGGTTGCCCGCTTCAACGCGGCGTGGATACCGTCGGTGACGAAGTGAAAGGTGGTGCCGCCGGCCATGGCGATCGACGCGCGGGGATGATGGGTGAGGACGAAGACGGGGCAGTGATATGGAGGGTTGTCACCCCACCATCCCTTCCAGGTGTCGTCGGGCCACGTGCCCCGGATCGGCCCGAACATGTTGCGGCCCAGAATCCAGGCGCCGATGTTTTCGAAGCCGCGCGCCGCAAAATCGTCGTCGATGCCAGTCGCGCCGCCGTCCTGTCCGGACATCTGGCGGAACGTGCGGGTAGTGACGACCCAATCGTGCAGTGCCTCGCCGCCGATGCCGAGAGGATCTCCCAGGCTCTGGTCGGGCCCGGCGCCGTATCCGTCGAGGGAAATGGAGAAGCTCTGGACGCGAAGCTTGGACATGGGCGTGCTCTCCTTGGTCTGCATACGCGCCGAAAAAACTGCTTGCAAAAAGCAACTGGTTGTACATCTAGGTCAACTGATAGCAATATGCAAGCAGTTTTTCGGGCAAGCCTCCGTGAAGCTGGAGAGACGAATGAGCGACGCTATGCGATCGGGCTGCCCGATCAATCTCACGCTCGAGGTGCTGGGCGACAAGTGGAGCCTGATCATCATTCGCGACATCATCTTCGGAAACCGGCGCCATTTCCGCGAGCTGCTCGCCAACTCGGAGGAGGGGATCGCCTCCAACATCCTGGCCGACCGTCTGAAGGCGCTGCTGGCGCAGGGGATCCTCACCAAAACCGGCGACCCCACGCACAAGCAGAAGGCGATCTACAGCCTGACTGAGAAAGGCATCGAGCTGCTTCCCGTGCTCGCCCAGATGGCGACGTGGGGGCGCAAATATCTGCCGGTCACGAAGGAGCTCTCCATTCGCGCCGAACTGCTCGAGCAGGGCGGCCCGACGCTGTGGGCCGACTTCATGGACGAGCTGCGCGAGATCCATCTCGGCATACCACTGAAACGCAGAAAGGGCCGTGTGCCGGTTGCTGAGCGTCTGCGGGCCGCGTATGAGGCCGTCGTTGCGCAGCACGGAGCACGGAGCCAGCATTAGCGCAGCGCCCACGTGAAGCACGCCGCCGCCGCGAGGCACGCCAGGCCCCGCGCATGATTCCACGCGGTCCACACCGATAGGTAGCGCGTCCACAGCGTGGCACCCGCGGCGCTGTCCGGGGCCGCCGCGGCCAGCGCATTGTTGAGCGGCACGTTGAACACCATGGTCACGACAATGCTGCCGACGAGATAGAGCCCGCAGCCGGCTAGCAGCAGCAGTCTGGCGGTTCCCGAGCCAGCGCTGGCCGCGGCGAACGCCAGCACGAGACACACCAGAGCCGTCCCGAAGAAGACCGCGAAGAACAGCGGGTTGAGGATGGTCACGTTGATCGATTGCATGGCGGCGATGCCCTGGGGCGGCGGCAGCCGTCCCAGCGCCGCCATCACCGACGTCGAGAACGCGAAGAAGAGGCCCGCCATCGCCCCGGAGCCGAGGGCGGCGAGCAGCGTCAGGATGGGGATCAGGCGTTCGATCATGGATCGGCTCCCGGCTCGATTGACGCACACGCGCGCCTACTCTGTCGTTTGCGGTGCGAGTTCCCCCCGGCCCAGCGTCGCCACGCTCAAACCGAGCGCGCCAACAGCGCATAACGCGATGGTCGCGACCATCGGCAGTGCGGTGCCGTTGAAGAACACGCCGGCGACGACGATCATAAGGCCTCCCATGATCATTTGCAGCGTGCCGCCGAGCGCGGACGCCATGCCGGCGATGGGTCCGTGCTCCTCCAGCGCGAGCACCATCGTCGACGGGATGACCAGGCCGAGAAAGCCGAAGGAGGCGAACAGCAGAGCGATCAGAACGCTCAGGCTGTCGACACCGGCGATCGTCAGAGCGAACAGCAACACTGCGAACGCGGCGTGAAAGCAGGCGGCGCCGATCACCACCCGGCCCATGCCGAAGCGCGCGCCCAGCGACGCCGCGAATTGCGAGGCGCCGATGAAGCTGACGGCATTGAGGGAGAAGGCCAGGCTGTATTGGGTTGGTGTCAGGCCGAAATGGTCGATGTAGATGAACGACGAGCTGGCAAGAAACGTGAAGAAGCTCGCCATGCCGAGGCCGCCGATGAAGGTCAGCCCCAGAAAGCGCCCATGGTGCAGCAGCTGCCCAAAGCCGTCGAGCAGGCTCGCGAGCTCGACGGCGATGCGATCCTCCGGCGGCCGCGTCTCGGGCAGGAAGAGGGCGACCAGCGCGATGGCCAGCACCGCGACCACCGTCACGCCGACGAAGACGGCGCGCCATCCGAACGGCACGATCAGGGCGCTGCCGGTGAGCGGAGCCAGGATCGGCGACACGCTCAAGACCAGCATGACGAGCGCCATCAGCCGTGTCGCCTCGATGCCAGTGTGGAGGTCGCGGATGATGGCACGCGGGATCACCATGACCGATGCGGCGCCGATCCCTTGGACGAAGCGGCACGCGATCAGCCATTCGATGCTCGGCGCCAGCGCGCAGCCGACCGATCCGACGGTGAAAAGCACGAGGCCGAAATACAAGGGCGGCTTGCGGCCGACCATGTCCGACACCGGCCCGTAGGCGATCTGGCAAACGCCGAACGCGAGGAAGAAGGTCACCAGCGTCATCTGGGTGGCCGCAGTGGAGGTCTTGAGGTCGGCCGCGATCGTCGGCAGCGCCGGAAGATACATGTCGATCGCGAACGGCCCGACCGCGGCGAGAAGGCCGAGCACGATGGCGTTCTTGGTGTAGGTGGAGATCATGATCGGATCTTTCGATTAGCTTGTTTTGAACGGCCCGGCCGTTCGGTGCCGGGCCGTCGTCGGGTGTCAGACTGCACCCATTGCTGCATGTGGCGGATGCGCCTGAGGATCAGCCGGTGCCGGAGCCACCGGAATCCGGACGGGCCAGGTGCTCGTCCAGGCGATCGAAGGCGCTGCTCCAGCCGCCGTGATGTCCATCGCGCTCCGCGATTGACTGGAAGGGCGTCTGCCGGAAGGTCATGCGGGTCTTGTTCCCTTCCTCGGCGAACGTGATGGTGACGAGCGTCTCCAGGCCGCGCTCGCCATCTTCCTCCCAGGCGAAGGTGAAGACCAGGCGCTCCGGCGCCACCACCTCGTGAAACACGCCGCGATGCCAGAGCTCCCGGCCGTCCTCGACCGATCTGAGGCAGTTGCGCCAGGCCCCGCCGGGCCGCGCATCCATAGCGACGTGGATCGCGGGGTGGTCCCGCGGGCCCCACCAGTTCATGGCATAGCGGGGATCCGTCCACGCCTTGAAGACCAGCGCGCGCGGCGCATTGAAAACCCGCGTGATGACGAGCTCGTGACGCGACGAGGTTGGGCCTTTGACAGACATCGTGCTCACCACATGTTGGCAGCTATCGCTTGCGCTGCTTGTGCGCCGCCGGGAGCGGCTCCACCGTTTATTTCTCGGCCAAGGCCTTGAGGCTGGCGAGGCCGGTCTCGAAGTCGCCGCCGACCATGCGGTCCACGTTGAAGAACACGTGGGCGATCTTCGCCAGGAATGGCACCTGGCCGGTCATCACCCAGGTGACGTTCGTCGAGTCCGCTCTAGGCTCCAATGTGAATTCGACGATGTTGTGAGCGGCGATGGGCTTGATCATGTCGAGGTTGATCGTAACCTTGTGGGGCCGCGAGGCGTCCGCGATCTCGAGGCGCCCCGAGCCAACCGTGCTGTCTCCCTGCCACGCGTACGCCGCGCCCTTGCCGCGGTCTGAGCCGCTGAAGGATCGCTTCATGTCCGGATCCTTCTTCTCGTAGGGCGACCACTCGGGGGAGCGGTGGAAGTCGCTGAGAATGTCGAAGATTTTTTCCGGCGGCGCCTTGATGCTGGTGCTGCGCGCCACGCGGAAGGTGTCCGGCTTCATTGCAGCGAGCACGAGCACGACTGCGGCACTGACGAGGACGAGCGCGCCGATGACGGCAAGAGCTTTGCGCATGATGATCTCTCTCTGATGATCGGTCTCTAGACGAGTGTCAGGTCTTCTTCTTCTTCGACTTCTTGACCGTGCAGCTCAGCATCCAATGCATGCCGAATTTGTCGACGACCATGCCGAAGCGGTCGCCCCAGAACGCATCGTGGAGGGCCTGAAGAACCTTGCCGCTGGCGCTCAGCGCCCCGAACAGCCGCTCGATCTCCTTGAGCGTGTCGCACGTGATGCTCAGATACACATAGTCGCCTTGAACGGGCGCCCCCATGGGGTTGTCCGACGCCATGAGCGTCAGCTTGCCGGCGCTCAGCATGCCGTGCATGACGCCATCCGAGCTTGCGCCGGGCGGCCGGGCGCCTTTGGGCGCGTCGGCATAGGTCATGACCACCAGCTCGCCGCCGAAGCACTGTTTGTAGAAGTCGAGCGCCTCCCGGCAGTTTCCGTCGAAGAACAAGTAAGGGACGAGCGGTTTCATCGAGTCCTCCAGTTTTTTTCGCTGTCAGTCCTTCAAGCGTCACGCGACGTGCGTGCGGCGTAGCGGGATGAGGTCCCGCACCCGCGCATCGCGCAGATAGAGGCCGCCCCACATCAGGACGCCGAGATAGACCCCGAACAGCAGGTGCGTGAAGATCGGGCTGCTGGCCTGCAGGTGGACGTAAACCGCGCCGCCGAGGTAGCCGGTCAGCAGGATCGCGCCGAGCACCGAGGTCTGCGGCATCGCATATAGCAGAGCGCCGGCCAGCGTCAGCACGCCCAGTGTGCGCGCCAGATGCACCGGGATGCCGAGCTGCGCCGATGTCTCGGTGACGATATCCAGCGGGATCAGCTTGATCGCTCCGTCGAAGAGCAGGAACAGGATGACGAGACCGCTCATGATGCGCCCAATCCAGAGCGTCTTGTTTGCGGCCGGAGCGGCTTGAACATCAGTCGGCATGGCACTTCCCCTTTCATCGTGGCTAGGTTGAGAGCCCGAGATTTCTCGGGCTCTACCGTCACGTCGAACGAGGCCCGGCCGGATCGACAGGCTTCGCAAAAAATTATTCGCGGCGCCGGGCGGCCTTGACGGTCAGCGGGGCGTTCATCATCCAGCGATGGCCGAACGGATCGCGGACCATCGCAAAGCGCGCCTCCCAGAACATGTTCTCGGGCTTCTGGATGCTGGTGCACCCCGCCTCGATGGCGCGACGGTAAGTAGCATCGATATCTGCGGGTTTGGCGTAGTGGAGGGCCACGGCGACGCCCGCTGGACGGTCTTGCGTTGGCGCGTGCACCGGCTCGCAGGTTTCCGAATACTCGAGGAATTCGTCCGACATCAGGATGCGGCCGCCGTTGATGGTGATGTCGGCATGCATCAGGCGCTTGCCGTCTTGCGCCGGCATGCGCACGTTCTCAGTCGCGCCGAAGGCCTTCTTGTAGAACGCGATCGCATCGGCGGCTCCTTTCACGGTCAGGTAGGGCGTGATGGGGGACATTGCCTGTTGCTTGGCCATGCTCGTTCTCCTTCGTTTGCCGTTGCTGGAGGGTTGTCATCCCGCTGAAACGAAATCGCGGGCAGGGATGGCGGCCTACGTGGCTTCTGCAGCATGCCCGGTATCAGTCGCACCGCAGGGCTCAAGCCATCGTTGCGAGCAACGCTGCGAGACGGTCCAGGGTTTCGGCCGCGCCCGCCTCCACTCCCGATTTCAGATGGGCATCGCGGTTCTCGCGCGACTGGTGAAGAACAGTGACAGTGAGTGTCGTCATGCCCGCGAACTCGGCAAAGATCACCGTCACGATCGCCTCGGCGCTGGGAGCGCCCTGACTGACGGCGCGCTCGGTATAGATCAGCCGCTCGGTGGGAGCGATCTGGCGGTACACGCCGGCAATGGTAAGGTCGCCCCCATCGGGCCCCCGCAGGACATAGCGGTAGCGGCCGCCCACGCGCAGGTCGATCTCGCAGGCCGTCAGAGCGTGGGTTTTGCATCCATACCAGCGCTTCACGTGCTCGGGCGTCGTCCAGGCCGTAAAGACCAGGCGGCGCGGTGCATTGAAGACGCGCGTCATCACGATCTCCCGATCCGACGGCAGCGTCAGCATCAGTGCGGCTGTGTTCCGTGCGTCCATGCTGCGCTCTTCGAGGATTGGCCCGCGTGCGGCCCTTCGATGACGGTTCAATCGTGCTTCCGGCGTCCGCGCTTTTTCTCCTTGGCCTGCAACTCCTGCAGATAGGTATCGAGGCGATCGAGGCTTTCGTCCCAGAAGCGGCGGTAGTGCTCGAGCCAGTCGTCGACCGACTTGAGGCCGTCCGGCGCAATCCGGCAGGGCCGCCACTGCGCCTCGCGCCCGCGCGCGATCAGGCCCGCGCGCTCCAACACTTTGATGTGCTTGGAGATCGCGGGCAGGCTCATGTCGAAGGGTTTGGCCAGCTCGGACACCGACGTCTCGCCGAGAGCCAGCCGCGCCAGAATGGCGCGTCGGGTCGGATCCGCGAGGGCGGAAAAGGTGGCGCTGAGCCGGTCGGTAGGCATTGGGATATACCGAAAAGTTAAATAACCAAAAAGTTAAATAGAGCCCGCCGCGCGCCGCGTCAAGCGCCTTGCGAAAGGGCGCCGGCCGATGGCAAACCGTCGTTATGCCCCGCGCCGTCCGCCCCCGCCCCCTGTCCCTGTCGCGCGCCCGCCACATCTGGCTCCGGGCGCAGCGGCTCGACGTGCCCGAGCCGTTCGGCTCCGGCCCGGAGGCGACGCGGGCCGCGGTTGAGCATCTGGGCTACGTGCAGATCGACACCATCAACGTCATCGAGCGGTGTCATCACCACATTCTCTACACCCGCATCCCCGCCTACGAGCGCGCGCACCTGCGCCAGGCGCAGGCCGTCGACAAGACGGTGTTCGAGTACTGGACGCATGCGCTGTCCTATGTGCCGACGCGAGACATCCGCTATTTCGTCGGTGACATGCGGCGCTATCAGCCGTCGGGGGCGAGCTCCCTCGGCGTCGTCACGCCCAAGGACCTGCGTCGCGTGCTGTCGCTGATCCGCAAGGACGGCGCGCTGTCGATCCGCGACATCGAGGACGAGGTGCTGATCGAGAAGGAGCACCCCTGGGCCAGCCGCAAGCCGTCGAAGCGGGCGCTGCAGCTCGCCTTCTACATGGGCAAGCTCACCATCAGCGAGCGGGTCGGCATGCTCAAGACCTACGAGCTGATGGACCGCCATTTCGCCTGGGACACGCGGCCCAAGGCGGCATCGGAGGCCCAGACCGTCGCCTATCTCCTCGAGCGGGCCTTGCGGTCGCAGGGACTGGTGAGCCTCGATTCCGTCTGCCACCTCGATGCCCCGCGCAAACCCGCTGTCCGCCGCCACATCGAGCGCCATGTCCGCCGCGGCACGCTGGTTCCAGTCGCACTCGAGGGTGCCGAGAAGATCGAGCATTGGGCGCTCCCCGAAGCGGTCGCGGATGGTGCCGCGCCGCCCGGCGAGTCGGTGCACATCCTCTCGCCGTTCGATCCGCTCGTCATCCAGCGCAAGCGGCTGCGGCTGATGTTCGGCTATGACCATCGCTTCGAGGCCTACGTGCCGAAGGACAAACGTCTCTACGGCTACTTCGCGCTGCCGGTTCTGGTCGGCGACGAGATCGTCGCCGCCGTCGACCTGAAAGCGGATCGGGAACGCGGCAAGCTGCTGATGCGGAAATGGACCTGGATCGGACGCGCCTCGCCGAAGCGCCACAAGCAGCGGATCGAGGAGGAGTTGCACCGCTTCGAGCGCTTCCAGCTAGCACGCTGATCCGGGGGCACGCCTTGCCCGCCTGTGCAAATCGTGCACAGGTACGCTGAAAAGCGCAGGGCGAGCTCGTGACGGCGTATTCCGAGGCAGGCCCGGGCTCGCGCGATGATCGATGAGAGTTCATAAAAAGCGTGCAATTCCAATTACATAAATTCTGCATCGCACCGATGATGGAGTGGACCGACCGGCACTGCCGGGTCTTCCATCGCCTGCTGTCGCGGCACGCGCGCCTCTACACCGAGATGCTTACCGCCCCCGCAGTCATTCACGGCGACCGGCAGCGCCTGCTCGCCTTCTCGCCGGCCGAGCATCCGGTGGCGCTGCAGCTCGGCGGCTCCGATCCCGGCAAGCTGGGCGAGGCGGCGGCGATCGGCGAGGGGTTCGGCTACGACGAGATCAACCTCAACGTCGGCTGCCCGTCGGATCGCGTGCAGGAGGGCCGCTTCGGCGCTTGCCTGATGGCCGAGCCGCACCTTGTCGCTGCCTGCGTCAACGAGATGATGCGCCGCGTCCGCGTGCCGGTCACCGTCAAGTGCCGGATCGGCATCGACGAGCAGGACACCGAGGAGGCGCTCTCGGCGTTCGTGACAGAGGTCGCCGCCGCGGGATGCCGCACCTTCATCGTTCACGCGCGAAAGGCGTGGCTTGACGGGCTGTCGCCGAAAGAGAATCGCGAGGTGCCGCCGCTCGACTACGGACGCGTCTATCGCCTCAAGCAGGCACGGCCCGATCTCACCATCGTGCTCAACGGAGGCATCGCCACGCTGGCGCAAGCCGAGCAGCATCTATCCGAGGTGGACGGCGTAATGCTGGGCCGCGCGGCCTACCAGCAGCCGTACCTGCTGGCCGAGGTGGACCACCTGATCTTCGGCGATACAGCCGAGCCGCCCGATCGCCACGCCGTGATCCGCCGCTTGCTGCCCTACGTCGAGGCCCACTGCGCACGCGGCGGCCGCCTCAACAACGTGACCCGGCACATCCTCGGTCACTACCACGGCACGCCGGGCGCGCGCGCGTTCCGCCGCCATCTGAGCGAGAACGCGACCCGCGAAGGCGCCGGCATCGAGGTGCTCGAGGAGGCGCTGCGCCGCATCGAGCGGCACGCCTCACCAGTGCTCCGCGAAGCGGCGGAATAGGCGGAGCCGCAAGCGCATGGATCTCGCGATCTCGCCCGGCGGTCTGATAGTGCTGGCGCTTGCGTTGGCCGCCGCCGGCGTTGTCACCGGCCTGCTCGCCGGCCTGTTCGGCATCGGCGGCGGCGGCATTCTGGTCCCGGTGCTCTACGAGGCGTTCGGCGCGGTTGGGGTCGATCCGGCGATCCGCATGCACATGGCGCTCGGCACCTCGCTGGCCGTCATCGTCCCGACCTCGATGAAATCGTTCGCCGCCCACCGCGCCCGCGGCACGGTCGATAGCGCGCTGGTGCGGCGGCTCGCGCTTCCGGTTGTCGCCGGCGTGGTCGTCGGCATTGTCGTCGCCGGCTCGAGCAGCAGCTCCGCCCTCAAATGGGTCTGGGTGGTCTTTGCCACGCTGATGGCCGCCAAGTTGTGGTTCGGCCGCGACAGTTGGCGGCTCGGCCCCGACATTCCGGCGAGCTGGCTCGTCGAAGCCTACGGCGTTTTGGTCGGGCTGATCTCGGTGCTGATGAGCATCGGCGGCGGCGCCTACATCACCACTTTGATGACGCTGTACGGCCGGCCGATCCATCAGGCGGTCGGCACATCGTCGGGGTTCGGGCCGCTGATCGCCGTGCCCGGCATGCTCGGGTTCATGTGGGCCGGCTTCGGCACGCCGGGCCTGCCGTGGGGATCGCTCGGGTTCGTGAGCGTGCTGGGCGCGCTGCTGATCATTCCGACGAGTGTGCTCGCCGCGCCGTGGGGCGTGGCGATGGCCCACAACTTTTCCCGGCGCACCTTGGAGCGGGCGTTCGGCGCGTTCCTCGCCCTCGTGGCCCTGCGCTATGTCGTGAGCCTCGCCGCCTGAGCAGGTGGCGTGAGGATCTCGCGCGCCGCACGCGAGTTGCGCCGTCATCGCGCCATGTTTGTGACGGCACTGGGAGACTGCCGTGCACGAATCGACAGGTCTCGCCCAGAGGAACCCTCGCGGCAACCCGAGGGTTTGCTGTTGACGTTCCCGGCAATCGGGAGCACGCCGGGTGTCCTGGGGAAATCAAAAATGACTGACATTTCGAGGTATTACCTGGGCGCCAGCGCGCTCGCGCTGGCCCTGGCGGTCGGCGCCGGTCCGCCGGCCGTTGCGACCGGGACCGGCGGCGAGTTGCGCGTGGCGCAGGCGCCCGGCGCGCCGCCGCTGACGGAGGAGGAGACGGCCAAACAAAAGAAGAAGAGGGAGGAAGGCAAGCCGCCCCCGGACAAGGGCCCGCCGCCGGGCGCCCGGCCGTCCGGTCCGCCACCGCAGCCCAAACCTCCCGGTCCTCCGCCGCAAGCTAAGCCATCGGGTCCTCCGCCGCAGATCAAGCCGGCCGAGCCGCCGCCGCAACCCAAGCAGCCGATAGCGCCACCCCAGGCCAGGCCCCAGCCAGGCGGCCCTCCGCCGGATAAGCGAGCCCCCGTCGCCGCGCCAGATGCAACGCCGCGGCAGGACGGACCCAAGCGCTATGTGCCGGGACGGCCGCCGGAGGTGAAGCAGCCGGCTCCGGACGGCAAGCCGCCGATCGGCCAGCCGGCGCGCCCGCCGGGAGGCCTTCCGCAAGTGAAGCAGCCCGAGCCGCAGCCCGACGGAAAGCAGCTTCCCGGGCAACCCGCGCGGCCGCCGGTGGCCGCGCCGAAGGGACCCGAGGTGGCGCCCAAGGCTGACGCAGTACCACCGAAGGCGGGCGCGCCGTCGGGTCAGGTTCTGCAGGAGCAGCCCCAGACCCGCCAGGCGCCGCCGCAGGGGGAGCAGAAACAATCGGTCCCAGGCGCCGCGCCGGGCGGTCAGTTCGGCCAACCGCGTCTCCCGGTACCGGGTGCCGGCGGCCAGGTCACCGGCCGGCCCAGCGATCGCTTCACCAATCCCGGTCCGCAACGCCTGGAGGAGGTACAGAAGGAGCGGCGCGAGCGAACCGAGGCAGGTGGCCAGCGGCGCGTCATCGAGGAGCCGGGTGGACGCTTCATTGTCCGCGAGAAGAACCGCACGTTCATTCGTCAGGACGAGGGCGAGCGGTTCAGGCGCTGGGGCCATGCGCAAGGCCGCGACGTGCGCACGGAGCGCCGCCGCGATGGCATCACAGTCAACATCATCACGGGCCGCGGCGGGTCCCAAATCATCTCGGAGGTGTCGCCCGATGGCTACCTGCTGCGGCGTTACCGGCGTGGGCCGGACCGCCGCGAGGTGATCCTCATCGACAACCGCCGCCACTGGCGCCCGGGCCCGCGCGGAGGGTTCTTCGACATCGTGGTCAATCTGTCGCCGCCGATCGTGCGCATCCCCCGGGACCGGTACATCGTAGAGTACGCACGCGCGTCCGACGACGACCTCTACGAAGCCCTGAGCGCGGCGCCGATCGATCGGCTCGATCGGGTCTATTCGCTCGAGGAGGTGCGCCAAACCGTCTATTTGCGCGACCGCATGCGCCGCGTCGATCTCGATGATGTCACCTTCGCGTTCGGAGCCTGGGAGGTTGCGCCCGACCAGTTCCCCAAGCTCGAGCGCATCGCCGGCGTCATCTCGCGGGTCCTCGATCGCAATCCCAACGAGGTCTTCATGATCGAGGGGCACACCGACGCGGTTGGCTCCGATGTCGACAATCTGTCGTTGTCGGATCGCCGTGCCGAGGCTGTCGCCCAGGTTCTGGTCGATGTCTTCCAGATCCCGCAGGAGAACCTCGTGACCCAGGGCTACGGCGAGCAGTTCCTGAAAGTGAACACGCAAGGTCCGGAGCGCTTGAACCGCTTCGTCGCGGTGCGCCGCATCACGCCGCTCATTTCACAGGGCGAGCGCTGACGGCCGGGCGCCGGGCTTCCCGTCGCCTGTTTGGAGAGACAAGGCCGGAGCCCCGTCGCGGGCTCCGGCCTTTTGTCTGATGGTCCATGGGACTCGAGCGGCGTCAGATTTTCTGATTGTAGGCCCCGACCCCGGGGATTTTGGACAGCACGCCGTCGATGTCGGCGAAGATGGCGCGCATGTTGGCCTCCGACGCCGGGCTCTCGACCACGACGACGAGCTCGGGCTTGTTGGAGGAGGCGCGCACCAGCCCCCAGGTGCCGTCGGCAAGCACCACCCGGACGCCGTTGACCGTGATCAGATCGGCAATCGGCTGTCCGGCGACCGGCCGCTTGGCGGCCTGCGAGTCCTTATAGTGGGCGATGACGCGATCGACGATGCCGTACTTCTTTTCGTCGTCGCAGTGCGGTGACATCGTCGGCGACTGCCACGTCTTGGGAAGCGCGCGCGTGAGGTCCGCCATCGTCCTTCCGGAATTCCGGTCGAGCATGTCGCACACGGCGAGCCCCGCCACCAGCCCATCGTCGTAGCCGCGACCGAGCGGCGGGTTGAAGAAGAAGTGGCCCGACTTCTCGAACCCGACGAGCGCCTTCGTCTCGAAGCTGAAGCGCTTCATGTAGGAGTGGCCGGTCTTCCAGTACGTCGTGGTGGCGCCGTTGGCCTTGAGCACCGGATCGGTCATGAAGAGGCCCGTCGACTTGACGTCCGCGACGAACTTCGCGTTCGGATGGAGGCTCGAGATATCCCGGGCCAGCATCACGCCGACCTTGTCGGCGAAGATCTCGTGCCCCTCGTTGTCGACGACGCCGCAGCGGTCGCCGTCGCCATCGAAGCCGAGCCCGACGTCGGCCTTGTGGGCGAGCACCGCCTCGCTGATCGCGTGCAGCATCTTCATGTCTTCGGGGTTCGGATTGTAGCGCGGGAAGCTGTGGTCCAGCGCCACGTCGAGAGGGATGACCTCGCAGCCGACCGCCGCGAGCACCTGCGGCGCGAACGCCCCGGCGGTGCCGTTGCCGCACGCGGCCACCACCCGCAGCCGCCGCTTGAGCTTCGGCCGCGTCGTCAGATCGGCCATGTAGCGTTCGGCGATGTCGGTCTCGTAGATGTAGCGGCCTCCGGGGCGCGACTGGAGCTTCCCTTCCAGCACGATCGCCTTCAGCGCGGTCATCTCGTCGGGCCCGAACGTCAGCGGGCGCTGCATCCCCATCTTGATGCCCGTCCAGCCGTTGTCGTTGTGGCTGGCGGTCACCATCGCGACGCCTTCGACGTCGAGCGCGAATTGGGCGAAGTAGGCCATCGGTGACAGCGCGAGCCCGATGTCGTGCACCTCCGCGCCACCGGCCAGCAGCCCGCTGATGAGGGCCTGCTTCACCGCGCCCGAATACCAGCGGTAGTCGTGGCCGACGACGAAACGCTTGGGCACTCCGCGCTGGTCGAACAGAGTGGCGAGCCCAGCGCCGATCGCGGTGAGCCCCATGAGGTTGATCTCCTCGGGGAACAGCCAGCGCGCGTCGTACTCGCGAAAGCCCGTGGGCTTGACCAGCGGCAGCCGCTCGAAGTCGGCGGTATTCGGCTTCAGATCGGCGCGCGGGATGGGAAGCATGCGACAAGCCCTCGTGGATATGGCCGGGAGACTATCGGAAATGGCTGCGGGGCAGCAACGGCGGGAGCTGCCGCCCGGTTCCGCGCTTCTTAAGGGGTGCTTCGTGTCGGGCGCGTGGCAGAACGGGAGGTCGTGTCGGCTATTCTTGCAGCAGCAGCACGCCGTTGCGCATGTCGGCGCGCTGCAGGCGGCTGAGAAATGTCATCCCGAGCAGCGTGGTTCCGAGCCGGCCCGGCTCGCTGACGCTGGCCTGGACGTCGCGTACCGTGATGTCACCGATGGAGACCCGCGACAGCACGACCGGGGCCGCCTTGGCGATCCCGTTGGCGGTGCGTACGCGGTGAGTGAAATCGCTGGCCCGCACGTAGATTCCGGCCCGCTCGGCGTCCTCGTAGGTCAGTGCCACCACCGAGGCGCCGGTGTCGACCAGCACATCGATCGCCCGTCCGTTGACATGGGCCGTCGTCATGTAGTGGCCGTTGCGCCCGGCCCGGATCTCGACCGTGCTGCCCGAGCTGCGCTGATCGCTGTGGGACAGGACAGCTTCGTGACGCTGGCTCGCCTCGCCGACCGGCGGCAGGCCCAGTGCGAACGATACGCCGCCCTTCAGCTCGTCGAAATAGAGAAACGTCCCAAGGCCGATTGCCGCCGCTCCGAGCCAGGAGGCGGCGAGCCGCAGGGCTTGCTGGGATGCGGACGACAGCGGCATGACTATGCAACCCTCGACAGCCGCGTGCGCGTCAGCCGGCCGGGCAATGGGTCAGCTGCGCAGCGTCAGGAACTCGCCGGCAAACTCATATGAGCGCAGCCGTCTTAAGAAATTCATACCCAACAAGCTCTCCTTGAGCGCTCCGGGCTTGGTGACGAGGGCATCGACGCCGTCGAGCGCGATCTGTCCGATCGCCACCGACCGCAGCCGCACGGGCGCTGCGAAGGCGGTGCCGTTGGCGGTCTGGACCGGCACCGAATAGGTCAGCCGCTCGATGTCGATGCCGGCGGCCCGCGCGTCCGCCGGCGTCAGCACCACGCTCGTCGCGCCAGTATCCACCAGCATGGTGACGCCGGCCCCGTCGACCTGCACCCGCGCCACGAAATGCCCATCGCCGCGGCGCCGGATACGCACCGCGTGCTCGCCCTTGCGCGAGCTCTCGACGGTGACGCTTTCCCCAGGCGGCAGCAGCTCGCCGGCGATACGCTGGCCGAGCATCGTGAACTCCTGCCGGTAGCTGTAGGCCGCGACGAGCGCCAGCGCGACGGCCACCCATACGGTGAGGTCCTTCACCGCCTGTCCGATCCGGCCGCGATAGGAGCCGAGCAGCGAATAGCCGAGCGCGACCAGCAGCGTGCCCGATGCCACCAGGGCGGCAAACGTCGACGGATCGAGGCCCGCGATCGTGCCGGCATCGCCGGTCAAGGCCAGGAACAGCGCGCCGAGCAGCAGAGCCAGCAGGAGCAACCACAGCAACATCGAGCCATCTCGCGGGTACGGCGCCCGGCGTTGAGTCGCCGCGCCGTAACGAGAAGATGTAGGATTGCGGCGGCGGGAAGGCAACGCGCGGGCGTTCGCTCAGCTCGCAGCGTGAATAGGCCGCTGCTGGCCGGCCGTCAGGTGCGGCGTCCGGCGCGAACGCATCGGCGGCGACGCCTGCCGGTGGCGCTCCTGCCCGAGCGGCTGCAGCGGCGGCAGCGCCTGCAGGATGCGCTGCTTGGGGAACGTGACGATCGCCTCCGTCCCCTTTCTCAGCTCCGAATAGAGTTCGAGCGCGCCGCCATGCAGGCCGATGAGATTCTGCACGATCGGCAGCCCGAGCCCGGTGCCACCCTCGGCCGTGTGGTGGGCGAGCGAGCCTTGCCCGAACGCCTGCAGCACCTTCGGGATCTCGTCCTTGGGAATGCCCGGGCCGTTGTCGCGCACGCTGAGCTGCTGGCCGCCGTCGGGCAGGGTGACCACCGACAGCGTGATGGTGCCCCCGCGCGGGGTGAATTTCAGCGCATTCGACATCAGGTTGAGGCAGATCTGGCGGACCGCCCGTGCGTCCGCCCATATCTGCGGCAGGTCGGCCTCGAACCGTGTGACGATGGACAGCGCCTTGCCCTCCGCGCGCAGCTTCAGCAGCCGGTGGCAGTCCTCGACGATGTCGGTCAGCCGGACGGGCTCCTCGAAAAGCTCGTAACGCCCGGCCTCGATCCGCGACAGGTCGAGGATCTCGTTGATCAGGTTGAGCAGGTGCGCGCCGCTATCGTGGATGTTGCCCGCGTACTCTCGATAGAGCGGGTTCGCCATCGGCCCCATGATCTCCGCCTTCATCACCTCGGAAAATCCGAGGATGGCGTTGAGCGGCGTGCGCAGCTCGTGACTCATGGTGGCGAGGAAGCGCGACTTGGCGAGATTGGCGGCCTCCGCGTGCCGGCGCGCCTCGTCCGAGATCGACTTGGCTTCCTCGAGCTCGGCGATCAGCGCGTCCTTCTGGGCGCGGAACTCGAGCATCGCCAGCGCCGTGGAGTTGAGCCCCTTGGCCAGGAAGATGAAGTAGATGTGCACGCCGAGCGCCATCATCGCCAGCGCCATGGAGAAGAAGTCGCCGAGCAGCATCAGACGGAGCGCCACCGCGGCCGTCATCGGGATGGTGCCGATGTAGAGGATCGGCATCACGGTCGAGGCAAACGTCATGCGGATGGCGAGCACGACGATCAGCGACGCGAAGATGAAGACGTGGGAGGAGAACGGATAAACCTCGGGATTGTTCAGCGCCGCGCCCATGCCGACCATGGCAAAGCCCGCCCACGCCAGCCCGCTCACCGCCTCGACGATGACGAAGCGCTGCCGCCAGGTCTTGACGTCGATCTCAGCGGCCGGCGTCGCAATGAAACGGCGGGCGCATTCGAGCAGGATGACCTTGGCGCCGATCACCATTGTCAGCCAGATCACCGCCTCCCACCACGACGCCCAGAACATCGAGGCGAGCGAGAAGATGCCGGCGAGCAGCAGGATCGTCCATTGCGCGGCAATCTCGTTGCGCACGAACATCAGCAGGAGCTCGTACTCGAACTCGGGCTTGATGGTGCTGCCGTCCGCGAGCCGCTGGCGGGCCTCGCGCAGCCCTTTGTGCGTGACCCGCGTGTCCGCGCGCTTGGGCGGCGGCGATTGGGTTTCGGATCTAGCTGGGCTGCTGCTCATCGAAGAACGCCTGGTGCCGATGTCCGCGCGACCGCCTCGGGGTTGAAAAAATGCGATGATTTGGCAGCGGGCCGATCGCCCTCCGCGGGTTAAGCTATTCATTTCACACAATATACTAACGAGGCGTTGACAAACGGCCTGGAATCGCCCGGGGCGTCAGGTACAACTCGGGCGGCCCTGCGCGCCCAAGCCTGCCCCCCGCGTGTCCTGCGACATGTTGAGCGCTGTTCCCTGGGGAACAGCAGAGCGCAAGTGACGGTCATACGCACGGAAATGATGTGCGCCGGGTGATGTATGGCAATGAAGCTCACAATCGTCGGTTGCGGAGATGCGTTCGGCTCCGGCGGCCGGCTCCAGTCCTGCTACCATCTCGATCTCGGGGCCTCGCGCGTCCTGGTCGACTGCGGGGCCACCGCCATGATCGGGCTCAATCGTCTGGGTCTGGCTCCCAACGACATCGACACGATCATCATCTCACACCTTCATGGTGACCATTTTGCGGGCCTCGTCTGGTGGCTGCTCGATGCTCAGTACATCAGCCGCCGAACGTCCCCGCTGCGGGTGGCCGGGCCGCCGGGCATCGAGGCACGCGTCATCGCTGCGGCCGAGGCTCTGTTTCCCAACTCGACGACGGTGACACGCCGCTTTGCGCTGTCGTTCCAGGAGCTGCATGTCGATCAGACGGCATCCGTCGGGCCGCTGTCGGTTACCCCGTTCCTGGTGAACCACCCCTCCGGCGCCCCGTCCTACGCGCTTCGCATGACCGGCCAAGACCGGGTGCTGGCCTTTTCCGGAGATACCGAGTGGGTCGAGGCGCTCGTTCCGTGCGCCAGCGGGTCGGACCTCTTCATCGCCGAGTGCTATGGCTTTGATCGCGACGTGCCCTATCACATGAACTGGCGGGTCATCGAGCAGAACCTCGACCGCCTCGCCGCGCGCCGCCTGTTGCTGACCCACATGAACGCGGAGATGCTGGCCAACCGCGGGCGCATCACGCACCGACAGGTCCTCCTGGCCGACGACGGCCTCGTCATCGACGTCTAGTCGGTTGGCGGATCAGGCCGCGCGGCGTTCGTCCACCGCGCGATGCGCCGCGGAAACAAACGCGTAAGCGCTGGAGCACTCGAGTGCGGGGGCAACCCCGAGCTGGCGCTTGCGGCCGGCCTGCAGCAGAAGATCCTCGCGCAGGAAATCGAGATCGAACCCGGCCCGGTGCAGGGCCGCCAGAACGCAGTCGACGGGCTGGCCTCGGGCACTTGCCGCCGCCCACAGGATCGCGGAGCGCAGGCCCGTGCTGCAATGGGCCAGCACCGGTCCCTCGAGCTGTGCGAGCGCGTCGGCCATCCCTTCCACGGCTTCGTCGGTGATCACGCCTGGCCGCCCGGCTGGAGCACGGAGGAAGCCGAGGCCGGCACGCCAGGCATAGGCGGCCTCAACATGCCCCGATACCCGCCCGGCGCCCTCTTCGCCTGGGCGATTGCTGACGATGCTGCGAAACCCGAGGCGCCCGACCTCCGCGAAGTCGCTCGGCGCGAGCGTGGACGTTACCGCGAACGTCGGCGTGATGAAGACGATTGTGTCCATGACCCTCTCGCCGCAAGTGCACCTGCGTCTTCGATATGAGGCGGTGGAGCCCGCGTTCAAGGCGGAGACCGTGACACGGATTAGAAAATTTTACCTAATAGAGCTTGACCGGAAGGGTTTCGGAGATCATTCGTTCCAGGAACGATGATGTCTGAAATATTCATGTTCGCGCGACGGAGCTCGGATGCTGGACGAAATGGACGTGAAAATCCTCCGGATCATGCAGGAGGACGCTACGAAGCCTGTCGCTGAGATCGGCAAGGCCGTGGGCCTCTCCACCACTCCATGCTGGCGGCGCATCCAAAAGCTGGAGGAGACGGGTGTCATCCAGCGCCGCGTCGCCGTTCTCGACCCCAAGAAAGTCGGCGCCGGGGTGACCGTGTTCGTGTCGATTGCCACCAACCAGCACTCGCTGGCCTGGCTCGAGCGCTTCCACGCGGTCATTGTCGATTTCCCCGAGGTCGTCGAGTTCTATCGGATGAGCGGCCAGGTGGACTACTTGCTGCGTGTCGTGGTGCCTGACATCGACGCCTACGATGCGTTCTACAAGCGGCTCATCTCCAAGATCGAGTTGTCCAGCGTCTCCTCGGCCTTCGCGATGGAGCAGATCAAGAACACCACGGCGCTGCCGCTCCACTTTGCCCGCTCGCCGGAGAGTTGATCGCTTGTCCCGGCTCCATGCGAAGCCGGTCTACGCCACCGCTGCGCCGCCGAGGCGCGCCAGCTTTTTGGGTTTGCGCACGGTGAATAACAACGTCAGCAGGCAAGTTGCCTTGCCGGGCCCGCTAGTCGGCGGGAAACTTTGCAATGGCGGCTTCCAGCAGGTCGTGGAGATGGGCGGTCTCGGTCGCTCCGAGGCTCTTTGAGACGAGCGCCTGCGCCGCCTTCCACAGCGGCCGCGCTCGCGCCAGGGTCTCTCGGCCCGCCTCGGTCAGGAAGATAGCCTTCGTGCGCTGGTCGCCGCCCGCAGCGAGCCGCAGGTAGCCGCTGCGCATCAGCGGACGCACGTTGCGCGTGAGCGTGGTGCGGTCCATCTCGAGCAGGGCCGCGATCGCCGACACGGAAGCTCCGTCCTGGCCGGCGACCATCATCAGGATGCCGTACTGGCTTGCGCCGAGCCCGGCCGGTGCCAGCGCGCGGTCATAGAGGCGCGTGGCGCGGCGCGCCGCCATGCGCAGACGGAAGACGGTGCACTGGGGCAGGTTGGCGCGAGACATCGCTTGCAGCCGCATTCGGGTGTCGGTAGCGTGTAGTTACACACGTGCACATGCAGTAATCAAGGGATGTCCGAGATGAACAGCGCAGCGCCCGCGCGGGAATACGGCGTGGTCTCGCCGGAAACCCTGAAAAGCATGAGCGGGTTCGACTTCCTGACCGCGATCAAAGAGGGGCGGCTGCCGGCACCGCCCATTTCGCAGACGTTGGGTTTCGATCTGGTCGAGGTCGCGTCGGGCTTTGCCGCCTTCGAGAGCGAGCCGGGCCTGCGCCACTACAATCCGCTCGGATCCGTGCACGGGGGCTATGCCGCGACCCTACTCGATAGCTGCATGGGCTGTTGCGTGCAGACGGTACTGGCTCAGGGGCAGGGCTATACGACGCTGGAAATGAAGATCAATCTGGTTCGCGCGGTAAGCGAGCGCACGGGCCGGGTGAGGGCAGAAGGGCGGGTTGTTCATTCCGGGCGGCGCGTGGCAACCGCCGAAGGGACCCTCAAAGACACAAAAGGCGTGCTTCTGGCGCACGCCTCGACGACTTGTCTGGTGTTCGATCTCTAGGCTGTTCAGCCGAACAGGATGACGAAGATACCCGACGTGATGACGGTCAGACCCATCATCACCACCGCGCCGCTGCGCACGATTTCAATCATCTGACGCCCCTAGTTGCTCGATTTTATCTCGAGTTGCGCCCACTCTACGCGAGCCGTCTGAAAGAACCCTGAAGGCCGCGTTCATCTTGCCTTCACATAGCAAGTGTTCGCGGCGTGCGCTGTACCGCGGGGAACACAAGACGGGCTGATAGGGCCTTCTACGCCAATGAGTTGGTGGCGTGTGGCGCTCAAGCATCGCTGTGGCGGATGCGCCGCGCGACGCGGTGGCAACGAGGAGTCCGTGGGTTCGGACGCTCAGCCCTGATCCTTACGCCGGGCCATGAAGGCCAGGCGCTCGAACAGGTGCACGTCCTGCTCGTTCTTCAAAAGGGCGCCGTGGAGAGGGGGGATGAGTTTCCGCGTATTGGTCTCGCGCAGGGTCTCGAGGTCGACATCCTCGTTCAGCAGCAGCTTGATCCAGTCGAGCAATTCCGAGGTCGACGGCTTCTTCTTCAGCCCCGGCGCCTCGCGTAAGTCGTAGAAAATCCGCAGTGCCTCGGAGATCAGCTTGCCCTTGAGGCCGGGGAAATGCACCTCCACGATGGTTCGCATCGTGTCGGTGTCCGGAAATTTGATGTAATGGAAGAAGCAGCGGCGCAGAAAGGCGTCCGGCAATTCCTTCTCGTTGTTGGACGTGATGATAACGATCGGCCGGTTCACCGCCTTGATCGTCTCGCCGGTCTCGTAGACGAAGAACTCCATCCGGTCGAGTTCTTGCAGCAGGTCATTCGGGAACTCGATATCGGCCTTGTCGATCTCGTCGATCAGCAAAACCGGCCGCGCGTCCATCGTGAACGCGTCCCACAGCTTACCCCGCTTGATATAGTTGCGAATATCTCCGACCCGCGCGTCGCCAAGCTGGCTGTCGCGCAGACGAGACACGGCGTCATACTCGTAGAGACCTTGATGCGCCTTGGTCGTCGACTTGATATGCCACTCGATAATCGGCGCGCCGATCGCACGAGCGACCTCCAGAGCCAGCATCGACTTGCCGGTACCGGGCTCGCCCTTCACCAGCAACGGCCGCTGCAAGGCGATGGCCGCATTGACCGCGACCTTCAGGTCGTCGGTCGCGACATAGGTTTTCGTGCCCTCGAAGCGCATGTTCAACGGCGTGTTCCGTGTTGGGATGAAGGGGTGCAACTCATGAAAACGAGGAGTCCACCGTATAGAACGAGGCGTCCCGCCCCATCAAGCGGGCGGGCGGCCGCATCCCGCCGCGGATCCGCAAAACGGGGCCATCCGGGCCTCCGGGGCGCCGCCCCGATCTCGCCACTGCAACGTGGCACGCACTGCAGCATAAACCTTGTAGATTCAGCGTATTCGATGCGCCTACCGGAATAGCTTGACTTGAATTTGCAGCCACTTAAATACGGGGCCACGAATGCCGCTCCGACGAGTCGAGCAGTGCTCGTCCGGGGCACAGCTCTCAGGGCCATCATGAGCACCAAGACCCGCAAACCGGTACCCAAGCCGAAGCCCAAACCGGCACCCAAGTCGGCCAAGGCGCAGGCGACGACATCGTCGATCATCCTGCCCGAAGGATATCGGCCGACCGAGACCGAGCCCTTCATGAACGAGCGCCAGCGCATCTATTTCCGCACCAAGCTGCTCGCCTGGAAGCAGGAGATCATCCTGCAGACCCGCGAGACCCGGCAGGGGCTCTACGAGGACAGCACCCAGCACGCCGACCTCGCCGACCGCGCCACCTCGGAAACCGATCGCGCGCTGGAGCTCAGGGCCCGCGATCGCCAGCGCAAGCTGATCGCCAAGATCGACGCCGCCCTCGCCCGCATCGAGGACGGCACCTACGGCTATTGCGAGGAGACCGGCGAGCCGATCGGCTTGAAGCGTCTCGACGCCCGCCCGATCGCCACGCTGAGCCTCGAGGCGCAGGAGCGCCACGAGCGCCGCGAGCGGGTGTATCGCGAAGACTAACGCGCGTCCTCACGCACTCCCCGCCATCCATGAAATCGTGGATCGGGCGCTCCGGTGCCCCTTGGCCCGCCGCTCCGCTATCGGACAGCCGTTAACGGGCAGGCAATCTTCCTCGCGCACACTCCTCGCCAGGGTCGCCAATCCGGCACCCGTGAGTTTTGCGCGATGTGAGGAGGTGCGGGATGGTTCAGCGCGATCGGATCGGCCTGACGTCTCGCCCGAGCCTTCGGCGTGCTGGCATCATGGTGGCGATGACCGCCGCCATGGTCACCGTGCCGCCGCTCCTTGGCGCCGCCGGCCCGCGCGAGGCCATCACCGTCGCGACCATCGCCCTCGACCTCGGGCAATTGACCAAGGCCGACTTCGGCGATTGGGACGACGCCGCGCGCTGACCGCGGCCAAGAGCGCGCCGCCCCGAGCCGCTTGGCACGGCTGGCGATCACATGTGGAAGTACGGGTCGAGGACGCGCACCTCGGTGATGCGGTCGACAAGCAGGCCGTTGCGGTAAAGCAGCGCCAGCGGCGGCGACGTGAAGAGAGCGTCGCAATGCCCCTTGAGAAAGCGGGCCGACAGGGCGGAAGATAGGGCCAAGTTGCGGTCCTGCCTAGGTGGCGTTGCCGGCCAGGACCGCCGGGCCGCCTACGCCGCCACCACGGGCTCGGCGTTGCGTTCCCTGAGGCGCACCAGAATATCCCGCCGCAGGCTGGTCTTGACCTTGGCCGTGCGCGTGATGTCGGCGACGTGAACGCTGAGCGAGAACTCGAGTTGCTCCCGGCCCAACGCATCGAATGCGACCAGCGGCTCGGGCTGCTCGAGAATGCCGGAGGTCTTGCGCGCAACCTCGCCCAGCACCTCGAGGACCACGTCCGGGTTGGCCTTCGGCGAGGTCGTGACCCGGATGACGACGCGCCCGAGCATGTTCCGGTGGGTCCAGTTGGTGACGGTCCCGGTGATCAGCAGCGAGTTCGGGATGATGAGGCTCGCCCTGTCGAAGGTCTCGATCTCGGTCGCGCGCACGCTGATCCGCCGCACGATGCCTTCCTGCGAGCCGACCACGATCCAGTCGCCGACCTTGACCGGTCGCTCGATGAGCAGGATCAGCCCGGACACGAAATTGTTGACGATCGACTGTAGTCCGAAGCCAATGCCGACCGACAGCGCGCCGGCGACGATGGCGAGGTTCGTGATGTCGAACCCGGCATAGGAGATCGCGAGCAGGGCGGCGAGACCGATGCCGGTGTAGCCCGCCACCGTCTCGATCGAGTTCGAGATCCCGGGATCGACCCGCGCCTGGTTGAGAACGCGGTCGCGCAGCCAGCGCTGGAGCAGCCGCGTCACCAGCAGCAATGCCACGAACAGCACGATGCCGAACAGGATGCGCGCTAGCGAAATGCGGAACTGCCCGACCTCGAAGCCGAAAAACAGCGACTTCAGCCAGTCCCGGATATCGGCGCCCGAGAACCCCCACTGCAGCATCAGGACGGGCAGGATGGCGAGGCCGAGCGCGATGGTCAGCGCCGCCTCGGTCAGCCGGGCGATCTGGTTTCGCCTGGGCTCGTCGAGGCCGAACCGCGCCTCCAGCATCGAGCCGACCGGCAGCGTCGTCTCGTTGGGCTCGCGGGTCAGCGCACGGACGGCCAGATAGCCGAGCCCGGCGACGAGGGCGACCACGCCGGTGACCACGAGCTGCTGGGCGATGAAGCGCCCGAGCGAGACATAGCCGAGAAGCGACACGCCAATGAGGCCGAGCGCGATGATCCACAGCGGCGCCTTGAGCCATCTGGGATCGTGGCGCGAGACCACGCGACCGTCCGCCGTGCCCTCCTTGGGCGTGAACGGCGTCAGCAGCAGGCCGATCAGCAGCGCCGCGAAGGCGAGGCTCGTCGCGAACGACTGCACGACGCTGAGCGCCAGCGGCACGAAGAAGGCGCGGGAGCATTCGGTGAGGATGTAGTCGAGAGCGTAGACGGCGGCGATGCCCTGAAGCAGCCGGGTGATGCGCCGGGCGCTCGCATCCGAAAGCTCGACCAGCCGCCATGCCGGCTCCTTCGGCGCAAGCACGGTCTTGACCAATGTGGCGACCGCGATGAACAGCAGCAGCCCCTTGAGGCCGCCGGCGCCCACCTCGTCCCAGGGCGGGAACAGCAACTCGATGGCGTCGAGGCCGCCGTAGAGCAGCAGCGCGGCGGCCACGCCCGGCAGCATGCGGGCCGGCGCCGTCCAGGACACCGACAGCGCGCGCTCGAAGAACGACGGCGGCTGCGTTCGGCTTTTGAACAGATTGCGATTGGTCAGCCGCCAGGCGAGCAGTCTGAGCACCAGGAAGACGAGGATCGAGCTGATCACCAGGACGGAGAGCTCGAGCTGCTTGCGCTGCGCCCACGTCCACCAGTCGCTCCATAGGTAGTTCACCCGCCATCCGACCGCCGGATACTTGCTCGCCGCATCGCGCCACAGCGCCGGCAGCAGCGGGCTGGGCAGCCGTTGCAGCAGGTTGCGCGCAAACAGCGAGTGCCTGAGCACGGTGATGCGCTCGATGAGCTGGCGCGCCCGGACCCAGGTCAGCTCGGCCGCCTTGATGGCGCCGTCGACCACGGTCGACTCGGTGGTGAGCCGCGTGCGCTCCGCGGCGATGGAGGGGGCCTCCGCGGGGGCATCCTTGCCGGGCGGGGCCCCGAGCTTCTCGATTTGGCCGCGGATTTCCTCGAGGCGCGGGCGCAGCTTTTCGGCCGTTTCCGTGGATTGCGTCAGCAGCCCTTCGACGTCGGTGCGCAGACGTCCGAGGCCGTCGTCGAGGTCCTTGAGCTGCTGCACCGCCTGCTCGGCGTCCTCGATCCCTTTCGTCAGCCGGTCGATCGGGCCGGCGATCTCGGCCGGGAGCTGCTGCTGCGCCTGCGCCGCGGGCTGGGAGGCCTGCTGTGCTCCGCTGGCGTCGCCGGCCGGCGCCGTCTGCGCCGCGACGCCGGTGATATGGGGGCACCAGCACAGCACCGACAGCGCAAGAACAGCAACGAGGCGCAAGGGCAGGCGGGGCATGAGAGAACTCGGGATGTGTGAATCTTACGCAGGGACCAGGCTACGCCGCCGTCCTCATTGAGCGGGTGCCGGCTGGGCGCAGGGCCGGCATGCCCGCCGATTGTGGCAACGCGACGGAGATCACTTCTCCCCGACCGCCGTGCCGAGCGGGCGCGGTGCCCGCGTGTAGAGCGCCGTCGTGTTGTCGGCCGCCTCCGCCACGGCGGCGTGCGCCTTGGGCGCGATTCCGGTCTCGATCACGACGTCGACCGGCCCGCCGGTCATGATCAGGTGCTCCACATCGTCGCGGCGCAGCAGCACGAGCCGCCGCCGGCCGTCGACGTTGGCCTGCTCGACGATGTCGAGGCGGCGCTCCGGCTTGGGACCGAAGAAGACGTTGGTGAGGCCCGACGTCGGCGATCCGGTCGTCAGATAGCCGCGCAGCAACAGGCCCGCGACGACCACCAGCGCGGCGATGAAGATGATGAAGAACAGCCAGGATAGAATTTCCATTCGCCGCCGCGGGCACAACCCGCGCTCCTCTCAAGTTGCGATGCACCCGCTCCATCGCCCGGCCAATCTACATCGTGGCCGGCACCTGTCGAGCAAGGACGCCGCGTCCACGATGGCGGCGGGAGGTATAGCAGATTTCACGCGATTTTAACCCTGATGATCGAAGTGTTGACCGTGGCGCCGCCGGCGGCCACCTGAGCGGTTCCTCGTCGCGAATCGCTCGAGCCCCGGCACCGCCCCGACTGCGGCCCGTTTTGTAACGAGTATGAGTTGCCCGCCCCATGTTGGCCGTAAAAGCCGCTCCCCCGAAGAATCAGATAAAACCGCGCACTATGAGCGAAAGCGATGCGCGATCCGGTCCGGCGATCGTCGCCGATCCGCTCGCGGTTGCACGCAATCCCGCCGTGATCGCTCCGATCGCCGGGGTGCTGTTGGTCGCGGGCGTCGGCATCTTTGCCGTGTTGGCGTCCGGCACGCGCGAGCCGGTCGTGCTGACGCTGATGGCGCTGCTGGCTTCGATCGGCGCGTTTTTCCTGTTCGGCCTCGCCGCCGGTCACATCCGGATCGGCGACCGCATGACCGAGAGCGATATGCTCGCTGTCGTCGCCGACCAGATGGGCGATGCGATCCAGATCGCCACCCGCGACGGGCGCCCCCTCTACGCCAACGCCCCTTTCGCCGCCCTCGTCGGGCGCTCCGAGCTCGACGCCGCCGGCGGCCTGGAGGCGGCCTTTGCCGGCGAGCCGTCGGTCAGCGAGGCGCTGTTCCGGCTGGCGCGCGCCGCCGAGCGCGGCGAGCCGCGGGAGGAGGAGTTCCGCGTTCGCGCGGCCGCCGACGGCCAGCGCGCCGGCCGCTGGTATCGGCTGTCGGTGCGCAGCGTGAGCATTCCGGCCCGCGAGAGCGATCTCGGCCCCGTCGTTCTGTGGCGGCTCTTCGACGTGACCCGCGAGCGGGCGCGCGAGGCCGAGAAGGTGCGCGCGTTCGAGACGACGCTCGCGCTCTACGAGACGATGCCGGTGGGCCTGTTCACCGCGGACGATAGCGGCCGCATCGGCCACCTCAACGCCACCCTTTCGGGCTGGCTGGGCCTGAGCGACGAGGCCATCGCCGGCGGCATCCGCCTGACCGACATCGCCCCCGACGACGGCGCCGCGCTGCTGCGTGCGCTCGCCCGCGAGGCCGTCGAAGCGCCGCGCAAGATCGACCTCGACCTCGTCCGGGCGGACGGCCGCAGTTGGCCGGCGAGCCTGTTGGTGACTGCGCGAGCCGGTTCCGCCAAGGGCGCCTTCTCGGCCGCCGTGCTCGATCGCGCGGTCGTCGACGACGAGCCCCAAGGCCGCACCGCCGAGGTCCGCTTCGCCCGCTTCTTCCAGTCGGCGCCCTTCGGCATCGCCACGGTCGGCGCCGACGGCCGCATCGTCTCCTCCAACGCCGCGTTCGCCCGCCTGCTGCTCGACGGCAAGGGCGGCCAGGCCGGCAGCGCCGTCGAGGTCCTGACGCGCGGCGCCGAGGCCGAGACGCGCGACGCCGCCACCGCGGCCCTGGGCGCGGCGTTGGCCGGCAAAGGCAACGCGGCCCCGTTCGAGATCGCCGTCGGCGAGACACGCGAGTTCACCCGCCGCGTCTTCGTCAGCCCGCTGGTCCAGGCCTCGGGCTCGCTCGCCACCGCCGTGATCTATGTCATCGACTCGACCGAGCAGAAGGCGCTCGAGCTGAAATTCGCCCAGAGCCAGAAGATGGAGGCGGTCGGCAAGCTCGCCGGCGGCATCGCGCACGACTTCAACAACGTGCTCACCGTGATCATCGGCTACTCCGAGCTGCTGCTGCAGAACCGTCGGCCGGGCGACCCCGCCTACAAGAACCTGCGCGACATCAAGTCGAGTGCCGAGCGCGCCGCCGACATGGTCAAGCACCTGCTCGCCTTCTCGCGCCGCCAGACCCTCCAGCCCGAGGTGCTGAACCTGGGCGAGGTGCTGACCGACATGTCGGTGCTGTTCAACCGCCCGCTGGGCGAGAAGGTGGAGCTCAAGATCCTGCCCGGCCGCGACCTCTGGTACGTCAAGGCCGACCTCGCGCAGTTGAACCAGGTGTTCATGAACCTCGCCGTCAACGCCCGCGACGCGATGCCGGACGGCGGCAAGCTCACCATCCGCACCCGCAACGTGACCGAGCGCGAGAGCCAGCGCCTCGACCAGATCGGCATGTCGGTCGGCGAGTATGTGCTGGTCGAGGTCGAGGACACCGGCCACGGCATGTCGGCCGAGGTCAAAGCCAAGATCTTCGAGCCGTTCTTCACCACCAAGGGCGTCGGGCGCGGCACCGGCCTCGGGCTGTCCACCGTCTACGGCATCGTCAAGCAGACCGGCGGCTATGTGTTCGTCGACAGCGAGATGGGCCGCGGCACCACCTTCCGCGTCTACCTGCCGCGCCACGTCCCCGCCGTCGATGGGCCGGCCGATCCGCCGGTCACCAAGGCCATCCCCAAGGAGCCGCGCCGCGATCTGACCGGCACCGGCCGGGTGCTGCTCGTCGAGGACGAGGACGGTGTCCGCAGCTTCGCCGTCGATGCGCTGCGTCGCCAGGGCTACGAGGTGCTGGAAGCGGCGAGCGGCGACGAGGCGCTCGAGATGATGAGCACCGAGACCGGCACCATCGATCTGGTGGTGAGCGACGTCATCATGCCGGGGCTCGACGGGCCGACGCTGCTGAAGGAGCTGCGCAAGACCCGCCCCGACCTCAAGTTCATCTTCATGTCGGGCTATCCCGACGACGCCTTCAAGAACGCGCTCGATCCCGACACGCCGTTCGCCTTCCTGCAGAAGCCGTTCTCGTTGGCGGGCCTCGCCGCCAAGGTCAAGGACGAGCTGGCGCGTTAGCCTCAGGGCTGCGTGGTGCGCCGGCTGTAGCGGGTCGCGAGGTCGACCACGAACGTTTCCCTGACCGTCGTCACCGGCGCCACCGACCAGTGATTGACCGCGAACTGCACGCTGTCGACGGTCGTGCTCTCCTTGCTGGCCTCGTCGATCACGTAGTAGACGCCCACGCCCCGCTGGCTGGCTTTCGGGCACGCGTTGCCGAAGTGGTTCGCCGCAACCGCAAAGGTCTCGTAGCGCGTGATGATCCGGCCATGCTTCGGCGCGGCAACGACGTTGATGCGCGGCGCCGGCCGGCTGCTGCAGCTGGCATCCCACGTCGCAAAGGCCCCGAGCCGGACGACATTGTCGCCTGGAATGCGATCCGCCGGACCGAGCGTCTTGCCCGCGCTGTCGAGCCGGTTGAGATAGTACTGCCCCACGATGCCGTCGAAGTAGGCGGGGTGCTGCTTGTGCTCGACCGAGCGTGCATCCTCCGCGACCTGCACTTGCAGCCGTTTGGCGACGTCGACGAGGCTGAGCTCGGCCGAGCCGACGAGCGGCAGGAGCCGGCGGGTATAGACCGAGTTCGCCTCCTTGGCCGGATCGCGCAGGTAGTCGAGCGCCTCCTCGTTGGGCCCCGCCGAGTACATGACGAAGGCTCCATAGACGCTTTCGATGGGCGCCAGGCCCTTCGTCTGCCCCAGCTTGGATTTGCCCTGCTTGTCGCCCGGCTTGAACGGATTGCTGCGGCAGGCATCGAGGATGTACAGCGACGCCGCCGGCCGGCGGGCCTCGAGCGCCTCCATCAGCTCGTGGAAGTTCAAGGCGCGCTCCAGGATGCTGGCCTCTCCGGCCTCGACCTTCGGCGTGTCCCTCGGCAGCAGGTAGTTGGCGCCGCCCTCCACCTGCACGCCGTGCCCGGCGAAATAGAACAGGGCGACGTCCCCGGGCTTGAGCGAGCCGAGGTAGTCCGCCCATTTCCTCTCGAAGTCCGCGCGGTCGGGATCGATGACGGTATCGACGCGAAAGCCGAGGTCGCCGAGCGATTTGGATGCGGCGGTGGCGTCCGACACCGCGGTCTTGAGCACCGGCAGGCCGACATATCCGTTGATGCCGACGACGAACGCCCGCTTGTCGGCGAGGCTCGCCTCGGGCATCGCCGCCACAAGGCAGCATGTGGCGAGGGCAAGAGTGTGCATCCAACGGCACATGGTCGAGCTCCAATCACGCTGGTGCAGAAGGGGGAGGGAGGCGGCGCAGCACCGCTGCCGCTATTGAGCGGCCGCCTTGATCACCGCGCCGGGCGCATCGGCGCGCCGCGACACGTCGTAATCGAGACCCCCGCCGCCGGTCGAAGCGGAGACCTCGAAGCCGCCGCCGCCGGTGGGCAGCGGTTTGGCCCGCTGCGGATCGGAACCACCCGCGCGTCCGGCGGCCTTCTGGGCCTTCGGTGGCGCCTGCGGCTTCTGCGCTTCTTTGCGCTCGCGATTTTGCTTGTTGATGATGGCTTTGGCCCAGCTGGAGCCGGCGCCAGTGCCTTGACCCGCTTGGGCGCCCTCTGGAGCATCGATCAAGAGAAAAGCCAACAAGAATGAGAGGCCGACAAGGGCGCGCATGAGACGCTCCACCGACGAAAACCTGAAAGCCGCAAAGTAAGAGCTGAACTATGTGACAGGACGAATGGCGCGGCAGGCATTCCCCAGATGCCTGAGCTTTGCGCGGGCGCGACACTAACCGCAAACCTGGTATCCAACAAGCCAACGCAACCCTCGGCCGAGCGCGCATACGTAGCAGGTAAACCGGCATTCACGCTGCGATGACGGCGGCCTGCTGTTGTGGCGCCTCGTCGGCGCGGTCAGCGAAGGAAACCCGGATGACAAGCAGAGTGGGCCCCACGGGGCACAGCGGCATCGCGCGCCGACTGAGGACAACTGTGGTTCTCATCGGCATCGGCGCTGCGGTGCTGACCCCCGCTGACAGCGCGCGGCCCCACGTCCATGCCAACGACGACGGGTCGACCGTGTCTTGGTACCCCGCCGACTGTTGCAACGCGGGGGATTGTCGCCCGGTGGCGAGCATCCGACGGACGCGGCAGGGCCTGTGGATGTCCACCGTGGATGGCTACACCGTCTTGACCGGCCCCCAGCACGAGCACCGCGTCTCGCGCGACGGCCGCTGGCATGTGTGCATCGGCTCGGACGACGCGGATGCGCCCTATATGCGCTGCGTCTTCGAGCCGCCCAATAGCTGAGCCGCTCGCTAAAGGCTCCCCGGCGATGAGTCTCTTCCAGGCATCGCCGGGCAACTCGGGGGCGCCCTGCGGGGAGCGCCCCCGCTTTTTGGTCTCATCTCACTCACCCGTCGTGACGCCGAGGAGGCGGCGCGCGTCATCGCGCGCCGCCCTTGGCCGCGGCTTCCAGCGTGGCGATGTCGAATTTCTTCATCTGCAGCATCGCCTGCATGACGCGGCTCGCCTTGCCGGCATCGGGGTCGCCGAGCAGCCGCGGCAGCGCGGTCGGAACGATCTGCCACGACAGGCCGAACTTGTCCTTGAGCCAGCCGCACTGCTGGATGGTTCCGCCGGCCGAGAGCTTGTCCCAGTAATAATCGACCTCTTCCTGCGACTCGCAGGGGACGTGAAACGAGACGGCCTCCGTGAACTTGAACTGCGGTCCGCCGTTCAACGCCGTGAACTCGAGGCCGTTGAGCTCGAACGAGGCGGTCAGCACGCTGCCCTCGGGGCGCGGGCCGCCCTTGCCGTAGCGCGACACCTTGCCGATCTTCGAGTCCTTGAAGATCGACGTGTAGAAGGTCATGGCCTCCTCGGCCTGGGTGTCGAACCACAGGAACGGCGTGATCTTCTTCATGGGGCAGGGCTCCTTGGGCGTTGAGGGACGTTGAAGGGAATCAGGCGGCCGCGGGTGGGGCGGCCGAGGGGGCGAGCGTAGCGAGCAGCGCCGTGAGCCGTCCGGCGCTGCCGGCGACCCCGCGGGTCATGCCGGAGGCGAGCGCCGCATCGCGCACCTGCGGCGAGGCATAGAGCACCGTCGTCGTCACGGTGGTCCGGCCGGCGTCCTCCGACAGCGTCAGCGTTCCCAGCGTCTCGCCGCACGGCGTCGTGGTGCACGGCCCGGTTCCGTCGCAGCGCTCGGTTCGGACGATCCGCTCCGGCCGCACGATCTCGCGATAGTGCCCGCCCATGCCCATGTCCTGTCCGCCGGGCCCGCGCCACACCCAGTGGAACGCACCGCCCACCGTGAGATCGTTGTGGCAGATCACCAAAGACCAGCCGTCCGGCCCGGTCAGCCAGCGCTTGAGCAGCTCGGGGCGGGTGTAGCAGTCGAACACCAGGCTGCGCGGCGCAGCGAAGTCGCGCGTGATCTCGATTTCGCGGTCGCTGGGCGTGGTGACGGTGATGTGGGCGCGGGTCGTCATCAGGCGGCTCCGTCGTCGGATGAGGGGGCAGGTTTGGCCTCGGCCTGCAGCTCGCCGAGCAGCGCGTCGAGCCGGCTGAAGCTCGCCTCCCAGAAGGCGCGGTACTTCTCCAGCCAGTCGGTCGCTTCGGCCAGCGGCCGGGCCTCGATCCGGCAGGGCCGGCGCTGGGCGTCGCGGCCGCGGGTGACGAGCCCCGCGCGCTCGAGGATCTTGATGTGCTTGGAGATCGCCGGCTGGCTCATGGCGAACGGCCGGGCGAGCTCGGTGACCGAGGCGTCTCCGGAGGCGAGCCGCGCCAGGATCGCCCGCCGGGTCGGATCGGCGAGCGCCGCGAAGGTGGCATCGAGGGTGTGGGTCGGCGTCATTGGATAACCGGATGGTTACGAAACCATGCGGTTATGGGCAGAAGTTGGCGCCGACGTCAAGGGGAGCAGGACGGCAGTCGATGCGGGCGGGTCAACGGATGCCCAGGACCGATCGCGAAGGCTTGGCGCCGGCAGCGCCGAATCGAGAAATGCTCGCCTCCGACCGAACACGCCCCATCAGGGCGCGTGTATCCCCACAGGACATGGACTCATGAATAGGGTCCGTGTACGAATCCTGCCCACGTTGATTCGAGGGCAGGGTTTTCGATGCGCCGTCGTGATCCTCACGCAGGTTTGTGGATCGAGGCCATGGGCTGGCCCGAGAGGCTGCTTTGGGCACTCGGTGCCTTTGGCGGACCCGCAATCATGATCGCTGGTCCATACGAAATCGTGGTTTCCCTGCCCGGCAAGGTTCTTCTCGCAGCGGCATGTCTGGCGATCTTCTGGGTTGCGGCCTACCACAGGGCGAAATATCTGAATGAGACGGCGGACACCGCCGAGCATCATCTGAGATTCTTCAATCCAGAGGTCATGCGAGATGTCTCCCGAGGCGACGACGGGATATCTCGACTGACGTTTGTTCAATTTCGCGTGCATCTGCGAAACGACTACAACAGACCCATCGATTACCACTATGAAGTCTTCGATGTTAGCGTCATGGGGTTCTCTAGCGAGATTGCCGACTCCAAGGGCAACACCCTTGGTCCCACTCTAGTTTCCGGCTACCGAGGTCCCAGGGTGCATTTGATCCCGACCGCTGAGCCAAACATCACGGGACGGTTTCGCTGGCTCGTCCGCTATGGAACCAACAAGAGAAAACCGTTTGTTTTGAAGGGAGCGATGTCAATTAAGGCCGCGTTTGATCCCACGAGCGGCGATTTCCGCGTCATGGAGTGGAACTGGCTCGACTATGACGACTACGGAGCAGGATGGGCGCAATGACCATCGATCCTAAGCGATTTCAGCGCTTGCTTGAGGCGATGTCGAAGGGCCAGTCCCCCTCGGGAAAGCCTTCAAGAGGAGCCGGAACATCAGGTGCGGCGAGCGGCGCAGATTATGCCGGTACTCGAACTCCCAAAGATACTTCTGCAGGTGCTGCTTCGAAACCGAAACGTAAGTCCCGCTGAGCCCGCGCTTAAGGTTGCCCCAGAAAGCTTCGATCGTGTTCGTGTGGACAGGACCGCGAACGTACTCGCCCTGGCTGTGATTGACGGTGCCGTGGTGGTAGCCCTCGTGGCGTAGGTTGCCGAACGCTTTTGCCTCGTCCGTCGCGATCCGCGAGCCCTTCTTCACCAGCTTGTTGATCTGCGGGACGACAGCGTTGGCGCCCCGGCTGTACACAACGCGGGTGACGACATCGCCTTTGCGCTCGGCAATCCCGAGCACGACCGATTTGTCATCCTCGCCCTTCTTGTCCCGGCCGCCGATGAACGCCTTATCAGCCTCGACGATCGGGTCCATTGAGCCAGGTCCGCCCAGCGGGAAGTCGCCGTCTACATAGCCCATGTACTTGCGGATTTCGTGGCCCATGCGCCAAGCGCACTTGTAGGTCACGCCAAGCTCGCGCTGTAGCTCCTTAGCGGAGACGCCGTTGCGGGAGGCGCAGAACAAGTACATCGCAAAGAACCACTTGGTCAGCGGCGTCTTCGTCTTCTCGAAGGGCGTGCCCGCCGTGGCGTAAACCTGATGGCCGCACCACTCGCACTCATGCGCACGGCGCTTCTTCACCCGGTAGTATTTCGCGTCTCGGTTGCATTTGGCGCAGACGTGCCGCTCGCCGTAGCGAGTACGGAAGATGTGCTCTAGGCAAATGTCGTCGTCGCTGTAGAGCGCGTTGAACTCGGTGATCGTCATGGGCTTCGTTTTCATGCGAATCACTATAGCCCAGACCCTTACATGTCGCAAGGGGATACACGCGCATCAGGGGTAGTGGAACAAAAAGCGAAGACGCCCCGATTAAACCTTACGCATCATCAGCATAGGACGCATGGACAAATGAGAACAAAACATGTACATTAAGCGTCAATTGCTGATCTGCAACTCATACCATAGGGTGACGCCATGCAATCGACGCATCTCCGGCTCGTCGAGGGGGACGTAATGGACAAGCACAAGGCCCTCGAGGCCGCCCTGGCGCAGATCGACAAGCACCACGGCAAGGGCTCGATCATGCGGCTCGGCGCAACCGAGCGCTCGATGGACATCGAGGCGATCACCACCGGCTCTCTCGGGCTCGACATTGCGCTGGGCATCGGCGGCCTGCCGAAGGGCCGCGTCGTCGAGATTTACGGGCCCGAATCCTCGGGCAAGACCACGCTTGCCCTGCAGGTCATTGCCGAAGCTCAAAAGAAGGGCGGCATCTGCGCCTTCGTCGATGCCGAGCACGCGCTCGATCCCGTCTACGCCAAGAAGCTGGGCGTCCAGATCGAGGACCTGCTCGTCTCCCAGCCCGACGCCGGCGAGCAGGCGCTCGAGATCACCGATACCCTCGTGCGCTCCGGCGCCATCGACGTGGTGGTGGTCGACTCGGTGGCGGCCCTGACCCCCAAGGCCGAGCTCGAAGGCGAGATGGGCGACTTCCAGCCCGGCATGCAGGCGCGCCTGATGAGCAAGGCGCTGCGCAAGCTGACGAGCTCGATCTCCAAGTCGAAATGCATGGTCATCTTCATCAACCAGATCCGCATGAAGATCGGCATCATGTTCGGCAATCCCGAGACCACCACCGGCGGCAACGCACTCAAGTTCTACGCCTCCGTTCGCCTCGACATCCGCCGCATCGGCCAGATCAAGGAGCGCGACGAGATCATCGGCAACCAGACGCGCGTCAAGGTGGTCAAGAACAAGGTGGCCCCGCCCTTCAAGCAGGTCGAGTTCGACATCATGTATGGCGAGGGCATCTCCAAGACCGGCGAGCTGGTCGATCTCGGCGCCAAGGCCGGCATCATCGAGAAGTCGGGCGCCTGGTTCTCCTACGATGGCCAGCGCATCGGCCAGGGTCGCGAGAACACCAAGGCGTTCCTCAAGGAGAACCCGCAGATCGCCGCCGCCATCGAGAAGGCGATCCGCCAGAACGCCGGCCTCATCGTCGAGCGCATGCTGGTCGAGCCCGAGGGCGACGAGGCCGACGAGGCCGAGGCTCCCGATGACGACGGCGGCGAGGTCGCCGCAGTGGCGCAGAAAAGCGGGCGCGGCAAGCGCTGAGGCCCGAGCTGCGGCGCGCATCCCCCCAACCATCCCCGTGCGCGTCGCGCGGCCGGACCTGCATGGGTCCGGCCGTGATTGTTTGGGGCAAACAACCGGCCGATGCCGGTTTCTGGACAGCCGTGAGTCCGGCCGCTAGAACACGCGATGCTCCGAACGTCCCGTCACCAGCGGGACTTGAGGGGCAGGCGGCCGCGAGCGCGCGGGACGTGGAGACGGCGGTGATCCCGGGCGATCGGTCCTGATCGATTGAGGGGTGCGCCCGGCGCCCGCCCGAAAGCTGGCCGGCCGCCGGACCGAACGGCGGAAAACGACACCGCCCCCAGGAACCGCCCCAGGAATTGCTTCAGCCACGAGCCCACGATGACCGGCGTCAACGAGATCCGCAGCGCATTCCTCGACTTCTTCGCGAAGAACGACCACGAGGTCGTGCCGTCCTCGCCGCTCGTGCCCCGCAACGACCCGACGTTGATGTTCACCAACGCCGGCATGGTCCAGTTCAAGAACGTCTTCACCGGCCAGGAGACCCGCCCCTACAAGCGCGCGGCGACTTCGCAGAAGTGCGTGCGCGCCGGCGGCAAGCACAACGACCTCGACAACGTCGGCTATACCGCGCGCCACCACACCTTCTTCGAGATGCTGGGCAACTTCTCGTTCGGCGACTACTTCAAGGAGCGCGCCATCGAACTCGCTTGGAACCTCGTCACCAAGGAGTACGGGCTCGACGCCAAGCGGCTCACCGTCACCGTCTATCACGAGGACGACGAGGCGTACCGCATCTGGAAGAAGCTGACCGGCTTTGCCGACGACAAGATCATCCGCATCGCGACCTCGGACAACTTCTGGGCGATGGGCGACACCGGCCCGTGCGGGCCTTGCTCGGAAATCTTCTTCGACCACGGCCCCAAGATCCCGGGCGGGCCGCCGGGCTCGGCCGATGCCGACGGCGACCGCTTCATCGAGATCTGGAACCTCGTGTTCATGCAGTTCGAGCAGCGCGGGCCCGGCGACCGCATCAGCCTGCCCAAGCCTTCGATCGACACCGGCATGGGGCTCGAGCGGATCTCGGCGGTGCTCCAGGGCACCCACGACAACTACGAGACCGATCTCTTCAAGGCCCTGATCGCGGCCTCCGTCGATGCGACCGGCGTGCCGGCGACCGGCGCCCACAAGGCGAGCCACCGCGTCATCGCCGACCACCTGCGCGCGACCAGCTTCCTGATCGCCGACGGCGTGCTGCCCTCCAACGAGGGGCGCGGCTACGTGCTCCGCCGCATCATGCGCCGTGCCATGCGGCATGCCCACTTACTCGGCGCCAAGGAGCCGCTGATCTGGCGGCTGGTCCCCGCGCTGGTGCGCCAGATGGGCGAGACCTACGCCGAGCTTGTGCGCGCGCAGCCGTTGATCACCGAGACCATCAAGCTCGAGGAAACCCGCTTCGGCAAGACGCTGGAGCGCGGCTTGAGCCTGCTCGGCGAGGCGAGCGGCAGCCTCAAGGCGGGCGACACCTTCCCGGGCGATGTCGCGTTCAAGCTTTACGACACCTACGGCTTCCCGCTGGACCTCACCCAGGACGCGCTGAAGCCGCGCAAGATCGCGGTCGACACGGTGGCCTTCGATGCCGCGATGGCCAAGCAGAAGGACGACGCGCGCAAAGCCTGGAAGGGCTCGGGCGATGCCGCCACCGACACCGTGTGGTTCGAGACCCGCGACAAGGTCGGCGCGAGCGAGTTCCTCGGCTACGACACCGAGACCGCCGAGGGCGAGGTCCGCGCCATCGTCAAGGGCGGCAAGCCGGCCGACAACCTGAAGCAGGGCGACGAGGCGGCCCTCGTGCTCAACCAGACGCCGTTCTACGGCGAGTCCGGTGGCCAGGTCGGCGACCAGGGTGCGATCAAGGGGGCGAAGGGCGCGCTGTTCCGCGTCACCGACACCCAGAAGAAGCTGGGCGATCTGTTCACCCACGTCGGCGTGGTCGAGAAGGGTGCGTTCGCCGTCGGCGACGCGGTCGAGCTTGTCGTCGACCACGGCCGCCGCAGTGCGACGCGCGCCAATCACTCGGCGACCCACCTCGTGCACGAGGCACTGCGCCAGACGCTCGGCACCCACGTCGCCCAGAAGGGCTCGCTGGTGGCGCCCGAGCGGCTGCGCTTCGACTTCTCGCACCCAAAGCCGATGTCGGCCGAGGAGATCAAGGCGGTCGAGGACCTCGCCAATCGCGTCATCCTCGAGAACGCGGCCGTCGAGACGCGGCTGATGGCGATCGAGGACGCGATGCAGACCGGCGCCATGGCGCTGTTCGGCGAGAAGTACGGCGACGAGGTCCGTGTGGTGTCGATGGGTGCCGCTCGGCCGGGCTCCAACAAGGCATGGTCGATCGAGCTGTGCGGCGGCACCCATGTCGGCCGCACCGGTGACATCGGGCTCGTGCGCATCGTCGCGGAGACGGCCTCCGCCGCTGGCGTGCGCCGCATCGAGGCGCTGACCGGCGACGGCGCGCGCGCCTATCTCGCCGCCCCGGACGAGCGCATGCGCGAGGCCGCGTCCGTGCTCCGGGTGCGGCCCGAGGAGGTCGTCGAGCGCGTCAAGGGCCTGCTCGACGAGCGCAAGGGGTTGGAGCGCCAGCTCGCCGATGCCAAGCGGCA
>JAESFN010000189.1_pt1 | contig 85468 bp, 81 predicted proteins | sample 9269411 | NCBI WGS metagenome assembly JAESFN01 (sample SAMN14505399, study PRJNA617100) | algae metagenome | isolation source: Iphinoe sp. HA4291-MV1 and co-occurring heterotrophs from trail next to... | place: USA: Maunawili Falls, Hawaii | collected 2009-07-25
GGCCGCGCAGCGGCACTTCCACCGGCATGGCCTGCATGGTGTAGGTCTCGGTACGCACCGACTGGGCCGGAGCGGATGCACCGCTGGCCTCGGCCACGCGCTCGGCGATCGTCAGCGCCGGATCGACCGCGCCCTCGGCGACGTGGTGCGTCGTCTCGGCGCCCTCGGCGTCCTTGCTGAAGAACGAAACAATCGGCTTTTCGCCCTGACCGGGGCCGTTGCCGCCAGCCACGAAAACGCCGCTGCCGAGCCACAGGGCTCCGGCAATGACAATGGCGCCCGCAACGCCGTAAGAAACGATCGCACGCATTCTGATACCCTCTATTCCGCTGCTGCAGCATCGTCCCTGTCGGAACGGGCCAGCGCTATCAGTTCATCCCCGTGCGCCTCGATGTAGTCACGAGCCGCTTGCATACAAGTGCGCCCGTAATCGATGACCCAGGCGTCTCCGGGGTGGTTGTGTTGTTGTTTGAGCCGGTCGAAGTCGGCGAGTGTCGCGTCGATCTCGACGATTCGTTCATTCAGCCGCTGCTCGACCAGCGATTGCGGGAGTTCCGAGGCGAAGCGCAGGAACAGCAGGAATTCGCTGCGGAACTCGTCTTCGCCAAGCTTCTCGAACATCGACTGGATGAAGGCAGCGCGGCCGGCCGGCGTGATCGAATAGATCTTCTTGGCGGGCTTGCCGTCCTGCTGTTCTACACGCGCCGTGACCAGCTTTTCCTGTTCCAGGCGCGCAAGCGACGGATAGATCGCCCCATAGCTCGCGTCGATGAAATACGAATACTCCCCTTCAACGGAGAGCTTTCGGATCTCATATCCAGTCGCGTCGCCATCATAGAGGATGGCTAGGCAGATGGTTCTGACGTTCATTGGCTTCCTATCCGGCTGGCATATAACGGACCAGCATATGCCGGGCCTATATATGGAGCCGGAAAAAAGCGCAACAAGGGCTGGAAGAGGGGCTGCCATGCAATTTCTTCATGGCCAACCGTTTGAATACTAACGGTTTCCCGTCAGGCCTCGGCGAACCGCAACATCTCGGCCAGGGCCTTTAGCGCCAGTTTCTCGCTGGCAGCGGCCACAAACCAGGCGTTCAGGAAGCCTTGGTCCCGGTGTCCGCAGGTCAGCGGCAACCGGTCCATCCCCAGTACCACACCGCCCGCCGCCTGCAGCACCGCCTGGCCTGCGGCGGTGTCCCATTCCGAAGTTGGGGTAAACCGCGGGTAAAGCTGCGCTGCCCCTTTGGCCAGCAGGCAGAACTTCAGCGACGAGCCCACCGAGACGTCCTCGGCCACCTCGAGCGTATCGCAGAGCTCCGCCAGCGCCGCGTGCCCATGCGAGCGGCTGGCGACGATGCGCAGCGGGTGCTCCGCCTCCGCCACCTGCAGCGGCTGCACTGCCTCGATCGCTGCGCCCACCACCCGGCCCATGAACGCGCCGTCCGGCCCGCCCCAGTAGATGTCGCCGGTCGCCGGCGCCAGCACTACGCCCGACACTGGATGCCCGTCCTCGCAATAGGCGATGTTCACGGTGAACTCGCCGTTGCGCTTCAGGAATTCCTTGGTACCGTCGAGCGGATCGACCACGAAGTAGCGCGCACCCAGTTCCGGTATGCGCCCCGCCGCCACGCTCTCCTCCGCCAGCACCGGCAAACCGGTTTCAGCCAGATACTCGAGGATGATCGCCTCGGCCCGCTGGTCGGCCTCGGTCACCGGCGAGCCGTCCGCCTTCTCCATCGCCACCACCTGCCGGTGGTAGACCTCGAGGATCACCTCGGCCGCCGCGATCGCGGCACGGTTCATCAGGTCGGCCAGCGGCATGCTCATTGAATCTCTACATCCAGTCCGAGGTCTAGCGGCTTGGCGCCCATGGTGATCTGGCTCGACGAGATGAAGTCGACGCCGGTCTCGGCGATCCCCCGCACCCGCTCCAGCGTCACCCCGCCTGAGGCTTCGAGCCGCGCCCGCCCGTCGTTCAGCTTCACCGCCGCGCGCAGCAACTGGTTGTCCATGTTGTCGAGCATGACGATCGTCGCGCCGGCATCCAGCACTTCGGCGAGCTCGTCGAGGCTGGTCACCTCGATCTCGATCGCCACCAGGTGCCCGGCCGCCACGCGCGCCGCCCGGTAGGCCTTGCCCGCGCCACCCGCAACCGCGATGTGGTTGTCCTTGATCAGGATGGCGTCGCTCAGTGCGTAGCGATGGTTAGCGCCGCCGCCGCAGCGCACCGCGTACTTCTCGAATGCCCTGAGCCCCGGCGTGGTCTTTCGCGTGTCGCAGATACGCGCCCCGGTCCCCGCCACCGCTTCTACAAACTTATGCGTATGTGCGGCGATGCCGCTGAGATGATTCAGGAAATTGAGCGCCGTGCGCTCGCCCGCAAGCAACTGCCGCGCGTCGCCCGACACCACCGCAACGATGTCGCCCTTCGCCACCTTCGTGCCGTCGGCGACCTGCGGGTCGAACGACACGCCGTCGCCCAGTTGCCGGAACACTTCCAGCGCCAGCGGCAGCCCCGCGATCACCCCGGCCTCGCGCGCCGACAGTGTCGCCGTCGCCACCGCACCCGCCGGGATGGTCGCCTGCGAGGTCAGGTCGCCCGAAAGTCCGAGATCTTCCGCCAGCGCGCGACGCACCGCGTCCTCCACGAGGGCAGGGGGCAAGGCCCCGATAAGGGTGGTGTCGTGCATGGGCTCGCAGTTCCAGCTGGCGGCGAGCGGTTTACGCGACCCCGCCAACCCGCGCAATGCCGCCCCTGGTCCGACAATTACCTCCGCAATAGGAACAAATCGCGTCCGCACCCGTTCCGACCCAGCGCCAGTTCAGGGCGGGTTGGCTGTTGCACCACAAGAAGAATGGAGAAAAACCATGCAGCTCAAGCGCTTATTGCTTACGACCACGAGCCTTTGCATGCTGTCGCTGGTCCCACTCACTGCCTTGGGGCAGGATGCGGGCCTGACAGCGGCCTATAATGCCTATGTCGAAGCCCAGAGCGGCGACGACGCCGAAGCCAAGGCCGCGGCCGAAGCAGCCTTCCTTGCCGAATGCCAGCGCATCGGCGCACCCGACCTGCAACAATGCATCGCCATCGCCACCGGCGCCGCGACCGTCGAGCAACCCGCACCGCCAGCTGAAGAGCCCGCTCCTGCTGCCGAGGAGCCCGCGCCGCCGGCCGAAGAACCTGCCGCACCGGCTGAAGAGCCCGCCGCACCCGTCAAGCAGCCGCCCGCGGCCGAACAGCCTGCCGAGCCGGCTCCTGCCGAACAGCCCGCTGCACCTGCTGAACAGCCTGCCGCCGAGCAGCCTGCGCCTCCGGCCAGCGACCCGGCGTTAATCGCCGCGTTCGAAGCCTACGTGTCGGCCAGTTCCAGCGGTGACGCCAACGCCAAGGCCGCCGCCGAAGCCGCGTTCCTCGGCGAATGCAACCGCCTCGGCATCCAGTCGCTCGACGAGTGCCTGGCGCTGATGGGCGGTGCCCCGGCCCCCGCCGAGCCGGCCGAGCCGGCTACGCCGGGCGAAGGGCCCGCAACCGACCAGTCCGGCCAGCCGCTCGAGGTTGTCCCCGAGCAGGAGACGCCTGATGCACCCGTCGCGCCTGTACTCGATAGCGCCAAGGACGCTGTCGACGCCGGCGCCGAGCAGCCCGCTCCGGCTCAGCCGCCGGCCGCCGAAGCTCCGCCGCCGGCTACCGACGCCGACGCGCAGACCCAGGCGCCGCCTCCGGCCGAGGAAGTCGAAGCGACCGTTGTCACTGAGGGCAAGAGCGTCGACCAGCTTCCGGCGCCGGAAGCCCCTCCTGCCGCGCAGGAGGCCAAGAAGGATGGCGACAAGCTGATCATCAACATCGGCATCCAGATCAACATCTTCACGCCGTACAAGGATCGCGACCGGATCGGCCGTGGTGACGAGGTCTACTACGAGGAGCTCGACAGCGGCCGCTATCGCCAGACCGTGATCCGCCCGGACGGCACCCGCGTCGTTACCGTCTGGAACCGCTACGGCGAAGTCATTCGGCGCGTAAAAGTGCTGCCTGATGGCACCCGCATCATCCTGGTCTTCTCGCCTGACGACCGTCGTGACGATGACTGGCGCGATCCGGGCGACGACCTGCCGCCGTTCTACCTGCCGATCCCGGTCGACGACTACGTGCTTTATAGCGAGCGCTCCGACGAGGCTGACATCGAGCGCTTCCTCGCCGAACCGCCGCTGGAAAAGGCCGCCCGCGTCTATACCGTCGACGAGGTGAAGCGTTCGGCCCGTATCCGTGACACCGTCCGCCGCGTCGAGATCGGCGACCTGACCTTCGACACCGGTTCGGCCCAGCTCGGCCGCGACCAGGTCGGCTCGCTCGGCAAGGTCGCCGAGGCGATGAAGAAGATCCTCGACCGCAACCCGGGCGAGACCTTCCTCATCGAGGGTCACACCGACGCCGTCGGCTCGGACGAATCCAACCTCGTCCTCTCCGACGAACGCGCCGGCACCATCGCGGACCTGCTCACCGAGTTCTACGACATCCCGCCGGAGAACCTCACCACGCAGGGCTATGGCGAGCGCTACCTCAAGGTCGAAACCGACGGCCCCGAACGCGCCAACCGCCGCGCCACCATCCGCCGTATCACCTCCCTGGTCTCCGGCGGCCAGAGCTGACCACGTCCCTCGTGCCAGCTCGGAACCCGCGCCTCGGCGCGGGTTCTTTTCATGGAAGCCACGATCTCTCCATGATCCTCCCCCGCGCGGCGGGGGAGGGGGACCAGCGAAGCTGGTGGAGGGGGCGACCAGAGTCTCAGTAGCCGCCATAGACAAACCAAAATCCCCGGTCTAATTGAACATTGTTCAGTCCGGAGTAGTCCCATGGCCCGTCGCGCCGATCATTCCAAGGAAGAGCTGGCGAGCCTCGTGGTCAACACCGCCGAGGAACTGATCGAGGCGGAAGGGATCGATGCCTTCTCCGCCCGCTCGCTGAGCCGCACCATCGGTTACACCCCGGGCACGCTCTACCATCACTTCAAGGACCTCGACGACATCGTCACCCAGGTGAACACCCGCACCCTGGTCGGCCTCGCGCAGGCCTTCGCCGATGCCACCCCGTCCGCCGATCCACGCCAGATGCTGCACAACTATGCCGACGCCTTCCTCGGCTACATCACGCTGAAGCGGAACCTCTGGAACGCCCTGTTCGAGTTCCGCCGCAAGGCCGACCAGCCCGTGCCGCCCTGGTACATCGAAGCCATCGCGTCCCTGATCCGCATCATCGCGCAATGCTTTTCCGACATCCGTCCCGATCTCGACGACAAGACCGCCCGCCAGTCCGGCCAGTTGGTCTTCGCCTCGATCCACTCGGTCGTCTCCCTCGACAGCTCAGGTCGCCTCAGCCTCGTCATGGACCGCGACATCTCGAAGGTCGTTCACGAACTCGTCGACATGCACATCCTCGCCTACACCCACCGCACGAAGTAGGGCGCGCGCAGGGGCAACAGCGTTGACCCTGGATCTTTCCTCGCCCACCGGCCGGCACCTCCCCCTCTGACGGGGAGGATGGGTGGGGGTGAGCGGAGCCACAGCGCCGCGACGAGCCGGGCTGTACCGACTGCCGTCCCAATCTCTCCCGACCACCGCGTCACCCTCCGACGTTTCCGTGACTGACCGGATCGCCCAACGCCCGGGAATGGTCCGAGCAGTGGGTCCCGGCCTTCGCCGGGATGACGGCCGGTGAGTGAATCACTTCCGAGATTCGCCTCCGCCACCCTCTGTTTCCCACACGCCACCTCGCACCCAACCCATTGAATCCACTTAGCTTCAATTCCAACCTAAACACCGTTCAATTTTCTGCTTGAACAGCGTTTAAAACCCTGTATGTTGATCCTCGTGAACAGCGTTCAATAAAACGCCGACACCAACCGATGGGAGACGTACTGCGATGTTGAACGTTCTGAAGACCTTGTTCCTGGGTGCCTCGGCCCGTGCCGAAGAGCAGCTCACCGACCACTTCGCCATCGACCTGATCGAGCAGAAGATCCGCGAGTCTGAAGCGGCTCTGTCGCTCGCCAAGTCGACCCTCGCGGCGCTGATCATTCGCCAGCGCAGCGAGCAGCAGACCCTCAGCCGCCTCAACGCCCAGGTCGCCGACCTCGAGCAGCGGGCCCGCGAGGCGCTCGCCGCCGGCCGCGACGATCTCGCCGCCGATGCCGCGATGGCCATCGCGAACCTCGAGAACGAGCGCACCGTTCGCCAGTCGACCCTCAGTCAGCTCGCCGACCGCGTCGCCCGCACCCAGGCGTCGGTGGAGAAGGCCAACCGCCGCATCCTCGACCTGCGCCAGGGGATGATCTCGGCCCGTGCCGCCGATGCCGAGCGCAAGGCGCAGAAGTCGCTCAACCGCTCGATCGGCAACACCAACTCGATCCGCGAAGCCGAGGAACTGATCGCCCGCGTCGTCAACGGCCCGGACCTGTTCGCCGAAGCTGAAGTGCTCGACGAGATCGACGCCGGCCTCAACCAGACCGGTATTCAGGATCGTCTCGGCCAGGCCGGTTTCGGTGCCAAGACCAAGGTCGATGCATCGGATGTGCTTGCTCGGCTTAAGGCTTCTTCCACGAACATCTGAATAAACAAAGCAACGAACTCATTTCAAATCCAAAGGGAGACTTCCGATGAATAACGAATCCGACAACAGCATCTATATCTTCTTCAACGCCGCCGGCGTCGCCGCCGCGCTCTTCCTGCTCTCGCTGTCGCTGTGGCTGGCGCCGGTCGACCTCGCCACCAAGGGTTACTGGGGCATGGGCATCGTACTGCTGATGGCGAGCCTGGTGAACCTGGTCAAATACCGCATGGACGACCGCATCAAGCGCGACTCCGTCCGCCAACTCGAACAGGCCAAGAACGAAAAGCTGCTCAAGGACTACGTCGGCAACCAGTAAGCCGATACGTCAAGCGCAAAGCCCCGGGCTCGCCACCCGGGGCTTTTGCTTGCGCTATCCCAGCCGATACGGCACCACCTCGCGCCGATCGACGTCGATCTCCAGCCGCGCATCCATCGGCGGCACCGAGCGCTGGATGCAGTTGGTCCGCGGACAGATCCGGCAGCTGATCCCGATCGGCTCGAACCCGCGCCCAAGGTCCAGGTCCGCCGCGTATGTCAGCTTCCCCGCATGCGCCACCTCGCACCCCAGTGCGTAAGCATACCGGCGCACTGGCCCGCGAAACCCGCCGGTGTGCTTCTCCTCCGACCACGCGAGGCAGAGGTACCGGTTGCCATCCGGCGTCTCCGCCAGCTGCCGCGCGATCCTGCCATTATGCTCGCCGAACACCCCGTGTACGTTCCACAGCGGGCACGCCCCGCCGAACCTGGGGAACTGGAGCGGCGTTGCCGAGTGCCGCTTGGTGATCGTCCCCGCCGCATCCACCCGCGCAAAGAAGAACGGCACGCCCCGCGCCTTCGGCCGCTGCATGGTCGAGAGCCGATGCCCGACCTGCTCCATCGACGCCCCGAACGCGAATGCCAGTTCCTCCACGTCGTACCCGGTCCGGTCCGCCGCCGCGAGGAACGCCCCATACGGCATCTGCAGCGCTCCCGCAAAGTAGTTGGCCAGCCCCAGCCGGCAGATATCCGCCGCCTGCCTCGTCTTGAACTCCGCCCGTCCGACGATCTCGTCGATCAGCTCCGCCTGCTCGATCAGCGCCAGCTGCACCCCGAGCTGAAAATACTGCGTCGCCGCCGCCAGCCGTCCGTTGAGCACGATGGTGCGCGACGACCGATCGTACCGGCGCAACTGGTCCGGCGAGTTCGGCTCCTCGAACACCACCACGATCCGATGCTGCGCCGTCAGATAACTCGCCAGCCGCTCGAGCCGCCCATGCACGGCCAGCCCGATCGTCCCCGCGAGCCCCTCCGCCGCAAGATCAAGCGGATCGATGTAGTTGTTGGCGTAGTGGAAGAAGTCGCGCACCTCTTCGTAGCTGGTCTGCAGCCCCGGCCCGCCGACCATCGCCGCGTCCGCCCCCAGCAGCCGCTCGTTGGCCTTGCGATACGCCTCGTAGAGCCGCAGCAGCGCCCGAGCCGTATCGGGCGCACTCGCCGCCACCGATTTGAGCTCGATCAGCCCCGGCGCTGCCTCGCCGAACAGCGGGTCGGCCATCGCCTCGCGCAGATCCGCCAGTACCCGGTCGGCGCCCTCCGAGGTCAGTTCCCCGAGGTCGAGCCCAAAGTTCTCCGCCAGCGTCAGCATCAGCGACGCCGTCAGTGGCCGCTGGTTGTTCTCGATCTGGTTGAGGTACGACACTGAGATGTCGAGCCGCCGCGCCAGCTCGCGCTGCGTCAGCCCCGCCTTGCTGCGCGCCGCCCGCACCCGGGCTCCGGCGAAGATCTTCCTGTCGGCCATTCGCAAGTTCGCAATTTCACAGTTTGCAACTTTGCAGAATTAGCAGGTCCGCACATTCCTGTCTCTCGTCGCGTGACGGAAGGATGTATGCTCCGGCAACCAGTTAGGGCAGGGGCCGCCATGCAGAAGATCATCGCCGCACTCGATCAGCGGCGCACCGATGCCCGTCTCGGCGGCGGCCAGAAGCGCATCGACGCCCAGCACGGCAAAGGCAAGCTCACTGCCCGCGAGCGCCTCGAAGTCCTGCTCGATCCCGGCTCCTTCGAGGAATACGACATGTTCGTCACCCACCGGGCGGTGGATTTCGGCATGGAGCAGAACATCATCCCCGGCGATGGCGTCGTCACCGGCTGGGGCACCATCAACGGCCGCCTCACCTACGTCTTCAGCCAGGATTTTACGGTTTTCGGCGGTTCCCTCTCCGAAACCCACGCGCAAAAAATCTGCAAGATCATGGATCTCGCCGTGCAGAACGGCGCTCCGGTCATCGGCCTCAACGACTCAGGTGGCGCCCGCATCCAGGAAGGCGTCGCGGCCCTCGGCGGCTATGCCGAAGTGTTCTGGCGCAACGTCCAGGCCTCGGGCGCCATTCCGCAGATCTCGGTGGTCATGGGCCCCACCGCCGGCGGCGCCGTCTATTCCCCCGCCATGACCGACTTCATCTACATGGTGAAGGACACCTCCTACATGTACGTCACCGGCCCGGACGTGGTGAAAACCGTCACCTCCGAGATCGTCACCCACGAAGAGCTCGGCGGCGCCTCCACCCACACCAAGGTCTCGTCCGTCGCCGACGCCGCCTTCGACAACGACATCGAGACCCTGCTCGAGGTCCGCCGCCTGTTCGATTTCCTGCCGCTGAGCGCCGCGGACAAGCCACCCGTCGTCGCCGTCAACGACACCATCGATCGCGCCGAACCCAGCCTCGACACACTGATCCCCGACAGCGCCCAAAAACCCTACGACATGCGCGAGGTGATCCTCAAAATCGCCGACGAAAGCGATTTCCTCGAGATCCAGAAGGACCACGCCGGCAATATCCTCGTCGGTTTCATCCGCCTCAATGGCTCCACCGTCGGCGTCGTCGCCAACCAGCCGCTGGTCCTCGCCGGCTGCCTCGACATCAACTCATCGAAGAAGGCTGCGCGCTTCATCCGCTTCTGCGACGCCTTCTCGATCCCCATCCTCACCCTGGTCGACGTCCCCGGCTTCCTCCCCGGCGTCGCCCAGGAATATGGCGGTATCATCAAGCACGGCGCCAAGCTGCTCTTCGCCTACGCCGAAGCCACCGTCCCCAAGGTCACCGTGATCACCCGCAAGGCCTATGGCGGCGCCTACGACGTCATGGCCTCCAAACACATCCGCGCCGACGTCAACTACGCCTGGCCCACCGCCGAAATCGCCGTCATGGGCGCCAAGGGCGCGACGGAAATCCTCTACCGCTCGGAGCTGTCAGACAAAGACAAGATCGCCAAACGCACCGCCGACTATGAGGCGCGCTTCGCCAACCCCTTCGTCGCGGCGGAACGCGGCTTCATCGACGACGTCATCATGCCAAGCGGCACGAGGCGGCGGGTAGCGCGGGCATTCGAGACGCTGAAGAACAAGAAGGCGGTCATCCCCCTGAAAAAGCACGGGAACATTCCGCTGTGATCGTTCGGATGCAGCCTCAAGAGTGGAGCGGCACCCTCCCCCTCGCGGGGAGGGTTGGGGAGGGGGGTGCCACATGCTCCCGTCCCCCCTCATGAGCATCGAAGTCGCGAAAAAGCTTCGCCACAACTCAACGACGCCTGAACGCCGCCTCTGGCGCCTCATGCACTCGTTCCGCACGAACGGCTATCACTTCCGCAAGCAGGTCCAGATCGGCAGCTACTACGTCGACTTCGCCTGTCTCCACGCTGGCCTTGTGATTGAGCTCGATGGCGAAACTCACGGCGGTGAACTCGCGCAGTCGAATGATGCTGTGCGCGATGATTACCTCCGCGGCCGAGGCTTCCACGTGCTTCGGCTCACCAACGACGACGTGGTGCACAATCCCGAGGGCGTGTTCACCGTCATTTCCAGCATCCTCGCGACTTGCCCAACTAACCGGCGCACCGCGCCCCCCTCCCCAACCCTCCCCGCAAGGGGGAGGGTGCCCGCCGGTGTTTTGGTCACAGATGCAGCCATAAGCTTGATCGGCACCTCCCCCCTTGCGGGGGAGGTTGGGAGGGGGGAAGCCCCGAACTCGTACCCCGATAAGGGCACCCCCTGAATGTTCTCCTCTCTCCTCATCGCCAATCGTGGCGAGATCGCCTGTCGCGTCATTCGCACCGCCAAGCGCATGGGCATCCGCACGATCGCCGTCTATTCCGACGCCGACCGCGATGCCGTGCACGTTAGACTCGCTGACGAAGCCGTGCACATCGGTGGCTCGGCCGCGCGCGACTCCTACCTCTCGATCGACAAGATCGTCGCCGCCTGCAAGGCCTCGGGTGCCGAGGCTGTCCATCCAGGCTACGGCTTCCTCTCCGAGAACGCTGCCTTCCCGGCTGCGCTGGCGAAGGAGGGCATCATCTTCGTCGGCCCACCGGTCAAAGCTATCGAGGCGATGGGCGACAAGATCACGTCGAAGAAGCTCGCTGCCGCGGCCGGTGTTTCCACCGTTCCCGGCCACATGGGCCTCATTGCCGATGCCGAGGAAGCGGTCACCATCTCGCGTTCCATCGGCTATCCCGTGATGATCAAGGCCTCGGCCGGCGGTGGCGGCAAGGGCATGCGCATCGCCCACAACGACGCCGAGGCCCGCGAAGGTTTCGAGCGCTCGAAGTCGGAAGCCGCCTCCAGTTTTGGCGACGATCGCATCTTCATCGAGAAGTTCGTCACCGAGCCGCGCCACATCGAAATCCAGCTCATTGGCGACCAGCATTCCAACGTTCTGTACCTCAACGAGCGTGAATGTTCGATCCAGCGCCGTAACCAGAAGGTCATCGAGGAGGCGCCGTCGCCGTTCCTCGATGCCGCGACCCGCAAGGCCATGGGCGAACAGTCAGTCGCCCTCGCCAAGGCGGTCGGCTACACCTCCGCCGGCACCGTCGAGTTCATCGTCGACAAGGATCGCAACTTCTACTTCCTCGAGATGAACACCCGCCTGCAGGTCGAGCATCCGGTCACCGAGCTGATCACCGGCCTCGATCTGGTCGAGCTGATGTTCCTCGCCGCCGCCGGCGAAAAGCTGCCGCTCACCCAGGCCGATGTTGGCATCAATGGCTGGGCCATCGAGAGCCGTATCTACGCCGAGGATCCGTTCCGCAACTTCCTGCCTTCCACCGGCCGGCTCACCCGCTACAGCCCGCCCGCCGAGGAGGCTTCGCCCGAACTGGCGGTGCGCAACGATACCGGCGTCGCCGAGGGCGGCGAGATCTCCACCTTCTATGATCCGATGATCGCCAAACTCTGCACCTGGGCGCCCACCCGCACCGAGGCGATCGACGCCATGGAAGTGGCGCTCGACGAGTTCGAACTCGAAGGCGTTGGCAACAACATCCCGTTCCTGAGCGCCGTCATGGGGCAGGAGCGCTTCCGTTCGGGCCGCCTCACCACCGGCTACATCGCGGAGGAATTCCCCAGCGGCTTCAGCGGCGTAGCGCCGGATGCGGAATCACTGACGCACCTCGCCGCGCTCGCCTGCTGCTCCGCCTTCGCCCTCGACAAGCGTCTCTACCCCGTCACCCCGGAACCCCGCGCCGTCATCATCGGCGACCAGCGCTGGGACTTCTCGGTCCGCGCCGACGGCGTCGAGTACTGGCTCACCGCGCCGGACGGCAAGAAGCTGCTGGTCGAGAGCGGCTGGAAGCCCGGCATGAGCCTCTGCATCGCCCGCGTCGATGGCCGGCTGCGCCACGTCAAGCTCGACCGCGTCACCGGCGGTTTTCGCCTGCGCTGGCGCGGCGCCGACCTCGTCGCCCGCGTGTTGCTGCCGCACGTCGCCGATCTGATGCCGTTGATGCCGGTGAAGGTCCCACCCGACCTCAGCAAATTCCTCCTCTGCCCGATGCCCGGCCAGATCGTCCGCATCGACGTCGCCGAAGGCGATATCGTCGAAGACGGCCAGACCCTCGCCATCGTCGAAGCGATGAAGATGGAGAACGTGCTGAAGGCCGAGAAACGGGCGCGGATCAGCAAGGTCCGCGTGAAGCCCGGCTCGGTGCTGGCGGTGGACGAAGTGATCCTGGAGTTCGAGGCGGTATGAGCGGCAAGGTCGGCGCGCGTGGCACCCCCACCCTTGATCCCTCCCCACAAGGGGGAGGGAGACGCTTGAACTCCGGCCGTGCCACGGTTCTCCCTCCCCCTTGTGGGGAGGGTAGCGCAGCTTGGCCGCATCGCGGCCATAGCGAAGCTAGGGTGGGGGGAGGCCAGACGCTCGATGCCTAATCGCCCCACTTTCGCCGACTGGGCCAAACTCGCCCAAAAAGACCTCCGCGACACCCCGGTCGACTCGCTCAACCGCGACTACGGCGACCTGCCGATCCGCCCCGCCTACTTCCCCGAGGACGCGACCGACCCCGGTCTACCTGGCGCCGCCCCGTTCACCCGCGGCGTCCGCGCCACCATGTATGCCGGCCGCCCCTGGACCATCCGGCAATACGCCGGCTTCTCCACCGCCCGCGAGTCGAACGACTTCTACCGCAAGAACCTCGCCGCCGGCCAAAAGGGCCTGAGCGTCGCCTTCGATCTCGCCACCCATCGCGGCTATGACAGCGACCATCCCCGCGTCACCGGCGATGTCGGCAAGGCCGGCGTCGCCATCGACAGCGTCGAGGACATGAAGATCCTGTTCGACGGCATCCCGCTCGATCAGATGTCGGTGTCGATGACCATGAACGGTGCCGTGCTACCGGTGCTCGCCATGTTCATCGTTGCGGCGGAAGAGCAGGGGGTGAAGCAGGCCCAGCTCGACGGGACCATCCAGAACGACATCCTCAAGGAGTTCATGGTCCGCAACACCTACATCTACCCGCCCGAGCCGAGCATGCGGATCGTCGGCGACATCATCGCCTACACCGCCGAGCACATGCCGAAGTTCAACTCCATCTCGATCTCGGGCTACCACATGCACGAGGCGGGAGCGACGGCGGTCCAGGAGCTCGCCTACACCATCGCCGACGGCATCGAGTACGTGCGCTCGGCGCAGGCGCGGGGTCTCGACATCGATTCCTTCGCGCCCCGCCTGAGCTTCTTCTTCGGCATCGGCATGAACTTCTTCCTCGAAGTCGCCAAGCTCCGCGCCGCGCGCACCCTCTGGCAGAAGTTCATGTCCCAACTGGGTGCCAAGGACCAAAAGTCATTGGTTTTGCGCACCCATTGCCAGACCTCCGGCGTGTCTTTGACCGAACAGGATCCGCACAACAATATCGTCCGCACCACCATCGAGGCGCTCGCCGCAGTGCTCGGCGGCACTCAGAGCCTCCACACCAACAGTTTCGACGAAGCCATTGCGCTGCCTACGGAATTCTCCGCCCGCATCGCCCGCAATACCCAGCTGATCCTGCAGCACGAAAGCCGCGTCACCGACGTCGTCGACCCCCTCGGCGGCTCCTACTACATCGAGGCGCTGACCGCCGACCTGGTCGAACGCGCCAGTGCCTTGATTTCGCAGCTGGAATCCGAGGGCGGCATGACCGCCGCCGTACAGGCCGGCACCCCGAAACTCGAGATCGAAAAAGCCGCCGCCCTGCGCCAGGCCCGCGTCGATCGGGGCGAGGATGTCATCGTCGGCGTCAATCGCTACCGCCTTGAAAACGAAGCGCAAATCCCCATCCGCGAAATCGACAACAACAAGGTCCGCGACGAGCAGGTCGCCCGCCTCGCCGAAATCCGCCGCACCCGCGACCCCGACCGCGTCGCCGAAGCCCTCAAATCCCTGCAGGATAACGCGAAATCCGGTGGCAACCTGCTCGCCGCCAGCATCGCCGCCGCCCGTGCCCGTGCCACCCTCGGCGAGATTTCCGCCGCCCTCGAGCAGGTGTTCAACCGCCATTCCGCCGTCACCCGCGTCATCTCCGGCGTCTACGCCGAAAGCTACGCCGCCGATCCGCAATACGCCCAAGTCACTGATCGCATTGCAGCATTCAGACACAAGGAGAAGCGCCCGCCGGCGCTCTTTATCGCCAAGATGGGCCAGGACGGGCATGATCGCGGCGCCAAGGTCATCGCCACCGCCTTCGCCGACCTCGGGTTCACCGTCCACATGGGCGATCTCTTTGAAACTGCAGGCGAAGTCGCCACCCACGTCGCCGAGCTCAAGGTCGATGCCGTCGGCGTTTCCTCCCTCGCCGCCGGCCACAAAACCTTGGTCCCCGAGCTGATCGCCGAATTGCAGGGCAGGGGCCTCGGCGACGTCACCGTCATCGTCGGCGGCGTCATCCCCGAGCAGGACTATGATTTCCTTCGCCAATCCGGCGTCGCCGAAATCTTCGGCCCCGGCACCAACGTGCTGGAAGCGGCCTTCTCCGTGCTGAACCAGATCGAGGGAAAGCTGAGTAACCGATGATCGGCCGCCTCAACCATGTTGCCATCGCCGTGCCCGAACTCGCCGCCGCCGCCGCGAAATACCGCGACCTGCTCGGCGCCGACGTGCACCATCCGCACGACCTGCCTGAGCACGGCGTCACCGTGGTCTTCGTCCATCTCGAGAACACCAAGATCGAGCTGATGACCCCCCTCGGCTCGAACTCGCCGGTGGCAAAGTTCCTCGAAAACAACCCTTCCGGCGGCATCCACCACGTCTGCTACGAAGTCGCCGACATCGCCAGCGCCGCCCGCACCCTCACCGAGGCCGGTGCCCGGGTCCTCGGCGACGGCAAGCCCCGCATCGGCGCTCACGGCCTGCCGGTGCTCTTCCTCCACCCCAAGGATTTTGACGGCACGCTGATCGAGCTCGAGGAAGTAAAGCCCGAGCTGCAGCCGGCCTGACTTATCCCCGCTGCGTCGGCCCTGCCTATCCTCGGTAAATCAACCCGAGGACGCCATGACCACCAGCAGCCATCTGAAGCTTCCGTTCATTCTCCCCGGCCAGGCCGGCAAGCACATCACCCACAACGAGGCGCTGGCCGCGCTCGACACGCTGACCCAGCTCGCCGTGCTCGACCGCGATCTCTCGACCCCACCCGCCAGCCCGGTCACCGGCGCCCGCTACATCGTCGGCGCTACTCCCACCGGCGCGTGGACCGGCAAAGCCAACCAGATCGCCACCCACGACGGCGCCGTCTGGCTGTTCCATGCCCCCGAACCTGGCTGGCTCGCCTTCGTCCTCGATGAGAACGGCCTCCTCGCCTGGAGCGGCACCGCCTGGCTCCCGACCCTCGGCCTCGATGCCGCCGCGCCGCAGCTCGGCCTCAACGCCGCCGCCGACCCCACCCACCGCCTCGTCGTCAAATCCGACGCCGTGCGTTTCAGCCACGACGACATCACCCCCGGCTCCGGCGACATCCGCCTAAAACTCGACAAGGCGGGTACCGCCCAGACTGCCGCACTGCTGTTCGAGACGGCCAGCTCCGCCCGCGCCGAACTCGGCACCACCGGCGACGACAAGTTCCACCTTCGCACCAGCACAGACGGCGCTACTTGGCACGAAGCCCTGGTCGCCGACCCCGCCACCGGCCACCTCGGCATCGGCACGGCCACACCCGCCGTCCGCCTCGACGTCGATGGCGCGATCCGTCCCGCGTCCTACACCGTCGTCACGGTCCCTGCCGCCACGGCCGGCGCCGGTCAGTTGATCTACGTCTCAGATGAATCCGGCGGCGCCACTCTCGCCTTCTCCGACGGCACCGACTGGCGCCGCCTCGCGGATCGCGCCATCATCAGTTAGCGGTGGCAATCCGCCGCCGTGGCATCGCTGCAATTGGCCTCGGGCTCGCCCTGTGCTAGTCGAGCGCACGGAAATTGCCCGGGGCCCTTATGCTCAAGATTCTCAGCAACGCGCTCACCGACATTGTCGGCGGCTACGAGCAGCGGCGCGTCTGGATCACGCTGGCCAGCGAAGACATCTTCGACCAACATCGCCGCACCACGCTCGGACCTCTGTGGCTGCTGGTGAACTACTTCGCGTTCGCTGCGACGTTCATTTTCATCTTTACACCGGCCCCGCTCGATCCGTTGCACGCCATTTACATTGGTGTCGGCTTGCTGGTCTGGCTGTACATCACCGACACCATCACCCAGGCCGTTTCACTGTTCGAGCGCGAGGAAAGCTTCATCAAGGGCACCACGCTGCCGCTTTCGGTCTATGTGATGCGGCTCACGCTGCAGAACCTGATCCGCTCCGGCTATGCGCTCCTCGGCTGCGTCGTCATCCTGCTGCTGGCCGGAGTGAGCATCACCCCGGCCTGGCTATGGTCCGCCCTCGGCGTCATGGTCGTGCTGGTTGCCTCGCCGGCTGTGATCGCCGTGTTCAGCTTCCTCGGGGTGTTCTTCCCCGATAGCCAGTTCATCGTCGGCAACCTGATGCGTGTCGGCATGTTCGCGACCCCGGTGTTCTGGGGCACCGCCGAGGGCGACGCCGTTCGCACCGTTCTCTATTACTGGAACCCCTTCACCTATTTCCTTGCCATTGTGCGCGAGCCGATCGTCGATGGTAGCGCGCCGCTGAGCTCGCTGGCCGTCTGTATCGTCATCACGCTGGCAATGTGGCTCGGCGCCATCCTCCTCCTCGGCGTCTTCCGCCGCAAAGTGGCTCTGATCGTCTGATGGTTTCTATTCGCGCCCACGACCTGCACCTGAACTACCAGGTACGCGAAAAGCTGACGCTGCGGCCGCGCGATACCCGCGTCCCGCAGACCGGCGGCACCATCACCGGTAGCGGCTCGCGCCGCTTCGTCACCGCCCTCGACGGCGTGAGCTTCGAACTCGAGGCCGGCGACCGCCTCGGCCTCGTCGGTGCCAACGGCGCCGGCAAGACCACCCTGCTGAAGGTTCTCTACGGCATCTACGAGCCGACTGCCGGCAGCCTCGAGATCCGCGGCAAGGTCGATGCCCTGTTCAACATCAACCTCGGCTTCCGCCCCGAAGCCACCGGCCGCCGCAACATCCTGCTGCGTGGCCTGATCAACGGCTGGACCGAAGCCCAGATCGCCGAACGCACCGAGGAGATCATCGAATTCTCTGAACTCGGCGAATTCATCGACATGCCGTTCAAGAGCTACAGCCAGGGCATGGGCGCCCGCCTTGCCTTCGCCATCGCGACAACGCTCGATCCGGAGATCCTCTTGATGGACGAATGGATCGGCGCCGGCGATGCGAGTTTTCAGGAGAAGGCGACGGATCGGATGAATGCTCTAGCCGAAAGGGCCGGCATCATCGTCCTCGCCAGCCACAGCGAAGAGCTGCTGAAGAAGACCTGCAACAAGCGGCTGGAACTGGAAAAGGGACGGGTCAAGGCGTTCGCCTGACACGCCGCCGATGTCAGTCTTCGTCGTCCGGAGCGTAGCGCTCCTCGTTCAAGGCAATCCGGGATAGCGCGGTCGGATAGGCGTCCGTGAGGACGCCGATCCGACTAATTGCCGAATCCGAAGAAGCGGGCACGCGATAGAGCGACGTCGTCTTCCTCACAAACTTGAAGCTATTGCCAACGGCATACTTGTTCCACAGGACCCAGTCCTCGAGGGCATGCATGTCCTCCTCGAGTCCGCCCCTCTCTTCGAACAGCGACCGCTCGAACAGCACCGACTGAATCGGCAGGAAGTTGTGGTGCCGCAGTACGGCGTGATCAAAGTCCTGTCGGAGTACGTCTGGGATATTGTGCGACAGTTCCTCGTAGGACGTGGAGGCGCCGTTGCTCGTGAACACGGTGGGCACCTCCCAAGCCAATGTATAGGCAGCCTTCGTCTGGTTCTGTTCGACAGCGCCGACCAAGACTTCCAGGTGGTCGGCGAACAACAGATCGTCGTCGTCAAGGAACACACACCACTTGCCGCGGGCGGCGCGGAGTCCGGCATTGCCGGCGGCGGATCGTCCAACCTTGTCGAGGCCTACAAACCGTACTGTCAGTCCTTCTCGCTTTGGCAGAGCGCCGAGCGCCGCCTCTACGTCTGAACCGCCATCCTGCACGATGATATGCTCGATGGCCCCATAGGTTTGGTTCCAGACGGAGCCCACAGCCTGGCGTAGCAGCGCCTCCCGCCCCTTGACCGTCCTCGTGATCACACTGACCAGTTCAGGCGTCCGGACAACCTTCGACGTGATGCCCGCGCCGTCACGGATCATCTCGAAGTCCCAACGACGGAACGGGAACGAAACCTTGCTCTTCCGCCTCGATGACAGTGCCCGCCAGGCGGTGCGCGGTGCCTTGCGAACGTTCGACCACGCCGCCGCCTTCAGCGTCTTTGGTAGTCCGCGCGTCATGGCCAGCCCTACCAGCAGCATGGGCGCCGCGAGGATATCGCTCGCCGTGCCATATTTGAGACGGAGATAGAAGTTGGACAGCGTGCTTCCTGAGAACTGAAGCGGCTTAACGTCGTCGATCGACTCGAAGCTGTAGTGGCTTACCGCGGCGCGGGGCACATACCTCAACAGGTAGCCCTCGCGGCGTAGGCGGTACGAGAGTTCGACGTCCTCCCCGTACATGAAGATGGACTCGTCATATCCACCCACGGCACTCAACGCAGAGCGGCGCATCAGGACACAGGCGTGAGAGTTCCAGTTCGTAAGGCCTACCACCGGATCGTAATATTTGGGGTGCTCGAAGGGGAGTTGGCGAAGCTCCCATGCGGCGACCTGAGGACTGTCGGAGATCGCTGTCGAGACCACGGCCGAGATGGCGTCCCTCTCGAACTCCAGGTCCACGTTGGTCACCAGCACGAACTCTGCCCGGCCTTCCGCGATGCCAGCATTGTGGCCGGCGCCGTAGCCGTTGTTGGGTCGATGGAGGATCGAAACACTCACCCCCAGTTGCCGCAACTGCTCGGCGATTGTTTCCAGTAGCTCCTTTGAACCGTCGGTCGAGCCGTTGTCGACGAATGTCAGGCCAAGCAAGTTCTTCGGGTAGTCGAGAGCCACCACGCTATCGGCGAACTTCTGCAGCCATCGCCGATCATTGTAGACGACCGCCGAGATGTCGATCGGCGCAGCGGCACCTTTGCTGGTGCTCGGCTTGCTGCCATCCGTGTTCCGCTCGACGATGATGTTCTGGATTGCGCGGTAGTTCGCCGGCGAGTTGCCTAGGCCAAACACCCGGCCGGTTATCCAACGGCTTATGTCGCGCAGCAGATTTCGGAACGGCGCCGGAAGCCACGAGCTAACCCGGCGCAGGGCATTCCCGACGCCGATCGCAACCGCGGTGGTCTCCCCGCGTGCCAGCCGAGTGACCAGGCGGACGGGCGCAGTTATCCGCCAGGACAGACTTTTGCGCAGCGCGTTGGCCGCCTCATGTGCCCTGTCCCGCTCGAACAGGGCGTCCCCCTTTTCTCGTTCCAGCCTCGCGACGGTTGCCTCCGCCGCACGTGCGCGGTCCCGGGCAGCGTGATGTCGTCGCTTGTACTCAGCGGCGGCTTTTGCAGCTTCGGCCAACTCGATCCGGCTCTCTTCTAGCTTGATCAAGTGTTCCCGCTGCGCCGAAAGCGCCGCCGCCGCAGCCTCGCTGAGTTGCTGTCGAGTCTCGGAAATCTGGGCCAGGAGGGAGCCCCACTCATCGAGCGCGCGGAATGGCCCGACGAGCTGCGATTGAGCGGAAGGGGACCGTCCTGGTAACCCCGCAGCATGAGGCCCACCTGTCACATGGTTGACTGTCGCGCTCACGAACGGCGTCGTCAGGTCGAGAACGGCCCTCAGTCGGTCCAGTTCCTTTGGAGCTTGTCCATCGCGGCCGGGCGATAGTTCGCGCAACAGTCGATATGTTCGATCGGCAGGCGACAACCTGTCCTGCGATTCAATGCTCTGTTCGTGTCTGAGAGAGTTATCGATGGATGCCATCGCCGCTTCTATCGCCGCCGCCGCGTCCTGATTGGTACCCTTCAGCAGCCAGCTCGCCACGCGGTCGGATGTGGTCTTCGGGTCATCGAGTAGTTCGTCATAGTCGACGATCAGCCGATCGGCACTCCGCGTCGTCGCTTCAGCGTCCAGCACATGGCGCAGGTACAGCAGATCGCTGAAATCGTTCGACATGCCGTTTCGCTTGAATAGCGAAGCGGCGACCGCCGGAGGTTGTCGGAGCGGGATGACGTAACGGACGTTCAGTCCCGTTCCTCGCAGGATGTCGGCGAAGAAGGGTGCAAAGCGACAGATGCGAGGATCCTTCAGGACCAGGAGATTTGCGTCCCCATACTCGTCGGCGATGATCTCACGAACCTTGCGTTGGTATTCGAGCTTTGCGTCCTCAGGTAACGTGTCCAGGGTTAGCTGGCGCCAATCGTCCCACGAGCTGCCCGCCGACTGGAGCAACTCGTCGTTCAAAACGAGCAACCGGGCAGGTTCCCAATGCCCCGCATCATTGCCGGCCTGCGCCCCGAGCATGTTGCGTGGCAAGGCAGCGCCGAGAAGGCTCAGTACGCGCGTGATCGCGCTGGTGCCTGACCTGTGCATGCCGAGCACCAGGATGCAGGTGCGTTGGCCGCTCTGAATGTTCACGCGTATTCTATCCGTGGTCGAAGAAGTCAGTGTTAGGCGGTGGCGAGTTGTCGGTCGCTATTCTGACAGCGAAGCGACGGCCAACCTTGCAGCCCCCGCATCTTTCCCCGAAACCACCGGCGCCCCCTGCAGTGGCCACTCCACCGCGATGTCAGGATCATCCCACCGGATGCTCCGCTCGCTGGCGGCGTGCCAGAAGTCGGTCGTCTTGTACAGGAACTCCGTCCCGTCCTCGAGCGCCAGGAAGCCGTGGGCGAAGCCGGCGGGGATCCAGAACTGCTTGCGATTGGTGGCACTGAGCTCCACCCCGGCCCATTTGCCGAAGGTCGGCGAGCCCTCGCGGATGTCCACCGCCACGTCGAACGCCGCGCCGGCAACAACCCGCACCAGCTTGCCCTGCGCGTGCGGGGCTACCTGATAGTGCAGCCCGCGTAGTACGCCTTTGTGGCTGATCGAGTGGTTATCCTGGACGAAGCTGCCGTCGAAGCCGGTCGCCTCGCGGAACTTGGCCTCGTTGAAGCTCTCGAAGAAAGCGCCGCGCTCGTCCGCAAAGACGCGCGGCTCGAACACCACCAATCCTTCGATGTCCAGTCGCTGGACGTTCATCAGCCTCGCCCTTCGCGCAGCAGCGCCGTCAGATACATGCCGTAGCCGCTCTTTTTTAGTGGTTCTGCGAGTCGCGCCAGCGCCTCGTCGTCGATCCAGCCGTTGCGCCAGGCGATTTCCTCAGGACATGCGACCTTGAAGCCCTGCCGCTTCTCCAGCGTCGCGATGAACTGCCCCGCTTCCAGCAGCGAGTCATGCGTGCCGGTATCGAGCCAGGCAAAACCTCGTCCCATCCGTTGCACGCTGAGCGCGCCCCTCTCGAGATAGAGCCGGTTGAGGTCGGTGATCTCCAGCTCGCCGCGCGGCGACGGCTTCAGCCCCCGCGCCAGCTCCACCACCTCGGCGTCGTAGAAATAGAGCCCGGTCACCGCATAGTTGGATTTGGGAACCTTGGGTTTTTCCTCGATCGTGATCGCGGCACCCGCCTGATCGAACTCCACCACGCCGTACCGTTCCGGATCGTTCACGTGATAGGCGAACACCGTCGAGCCGGTCTCCTGCCGATCCGCGCCCTCAAGCAGCTTGGCGAGATCGTGCCCGAAGAAGATGTTGTCGCCGAGGATCAGCGCCGACGGTTCGCCGCGCACGAAATCGGCGCCGAGGATGAATGCCTGCGCCAGCCCGTCTGGGCTCGGCTGCACCACGTAGCGCAGCTCCATGCCCCACTGCCGGCCATCGCCGAGCAGCGTCTTGAACCGCGGCAGGTCCTCGGGCGTCGAGATCACCAATACTTCGCGCATGCCGCCGCTCATCAGCGTCGACAGCGGATAGTAGATCATCGGCTTGTCGTAGACCGGCAGCAGCTGCTTGGAGACGGTCAGCGTCGCGGGGTGGAGGCGCGTCCCGGCGCCGCCGGCGAGAATGATGCCGCGGCGGGTCATCGGGTGGTCTCCGGAAGAAGAGTGTCGAGGGTCCCCATCACATCAGCCTGCCAGTCCGGCAAATCCATGCCGAACCCGCTGCGCAGCTTGTGGGTGGAGAGGCGGGAGTTGCGCGGCCGCCGGGCCGGTGAGGGGAAGGCGGAGGAGGGCACCGGCAGCACCCGATCCGGCGCCACCTTGAGCGTCACGCCGCGCTTTCGCGCTTCGTCGATGACGTAGCTCGCGTAGCCATGCCAGCTTGTCTCCCCGGCTGCCGCAAGGTGGTAGATGCCGCCTGCCAGCGGCCGATCGCGCGCGATCTGTTCCGCGGCCCGGGCCGTCACCTCGGCGATCAGCCGCGCGCTGGTCGGCGCGCCGACCTGATCGTCGATCACCTGGAGTTCATCGCGGCTCTGCGCGAGGCCCAGAATCTTGGCGATGAAGTTGTTGCGGCCCGGCGCGTGCACCCAGCTGGTGCGAAAGATCAGGTGTTTCGCCCCCGCCTCGGCGATCGCCAGCTCGCCCGCGCGCTTGGTCGCGCCGTAGACGTTGAGCGGCGCCGTCGCGTCATCCTCGACGTACGGCGCCGGCTTCTCGCCATCGAATACGTAGTCCGTCGAGTAGTGGATCAGCCACGCGCCGCGTCTGGCGGCTGCGCGCGCCAACGCGCCGGGCGCATCGGCGTTCACCAGTTGCGCCAGCTCGGGCTCGCTCTCGGCCTTGTCGACCGCCGTGTACGCGCCGGCGTTGACGATCACATCCGGCTGTTCGCGATCGACGATCGCCGCCAGCCTCTCCGGTTGCGCCAGGTCGGCGCCATCGCGACCGAGTGCGACGATCGTACCGAGTGGGGCGAGCACTTGTGTCAGCGCGGTGCCGACCTGCCCGTCGCGCCCGAGGATCAGCAGTCTCATCCGTACTGCCTCGCCACCCACTCGCGATAGGCGCCGCTGGTCACGTCCGCGACCCACGCCTCGTTGCCGAGGTACCAGTCGACCGTCTTGGCCAGCCCGCCCTCGAACGCCTCTGTCGGCCGCCAGCCGAGTTCGCCCGCGAGTTTGGTGGGGTCGATCGCGTAGCGGCGATCATGTCCTGGCCGGTCGGTCACGTGGGTGATCTGCGTCGCGTAGCTCGCGCCATCGGCACGCGGGCGCTTGGCATCGAGCAGGGCGCAGATCGTCCGCACCACCTCGATATTGGTCTTCTGGTTGTCGCCGCCGATATTGTAGGTCTCGCCTGGCGCACCCGCCTCCAGCGCCCGGCGCAGCGCCGAGCAGTGGTCGCCGACATACAGCCAGTCGCGCACCTGCAGACCATCGCCGTAGATGGGTAAAGGCTTACCCTTCAACGCGTTATGGATGATCAGCGGAATCAGTTTCTCGGGGAACTGCAGCGGCCCGTAGTTGTTCGAGCAGTTGGTGACGATGGTCGCGAGCCCGTAGGTTTCGCGATAGGCCCGCACCAGATGGTCCGAAGAAGCCTTGGATGCCGCATACGGGCTGTTAGGCTTGTACGGATTGGTCTCGGCGAATGGTGCCTCGTCGCGCTCCAGCGTGCCGTAGACCTCGTCCGTCGAGACGTGCAGGAACCGGAAGCCGTCGCGCTTCGCCCCATCGAGCCCCGCGACATACGCCTTCACCGCTTCGAGCAGGTGCAGCGTCCCCATCACGTTGGTTTCGAAGAACGGCGCGGGGCCGGAGATCGAACGGTCGACGTGGCTCTCGGCAGCGAAGTTGATCACCGCCCGCACGTCGTGCCCGCGCAGCAGCCGGCCGACCAGCGCGCCATCGCCGATCGAGCCGCGCACGAACGCGTGCCGGTCGTCGCCATTCAGCGAGGCGAGGTTGGCGAGGTTGCCCGCATAGGTCAGCGCGTCGAGCGTCACCACCGGCTCATCATTGCCGGCCAGCCAGTCGAGCACGAAATTCGAGCCGATGAAACCGGCGCCGCCGGTCACCAGGATAGTCATGGTCGTATAGTCCCCTTCCGCGCGCGGACCTTAGCGGCAATGTTCATGAACGGCTACCGCGTCAGAGCTTGCCCAGCAGGCCTGCGGCATAGAGCGACACCTGCCCCAGCGCGGTCTGCCGGTAGACGCCGGAGCGCCATAGGTTCACCAGCCGGTCGGGCAGGGGGCCCGTGCGCGCCTGGCGGAACCGGTCGAAAATCTCGGCCGCTGCCGGCGTGAGCAGATCGCGGCAGGCGTCGAGCGCTGCCACGTTGTCGTCGTTCCATAGCGTGAAGCGCCCGCCAAAGGCCGCCCTGATCCGGGTGAGCCGCGCCCCCCAGCCCTGGTTCGAGCCGACGAGGTTCTTGCCGTGCTGCCGGTAAAGCACGTGCGGGACTTCGTCGTAGGTGACGTGCCCGCCCGCACCGGTGACGATCAGGTAGGCGAACCAGTCGTGGCTGACGAAACCCGTCCGCGTGGCAGCTTTCCGCACCAGCTCGTAAGCGGCACGGTTGAGCACCATGGTGTTGCCGCCGCCGATGCTCTGCACCAGCGCGTTGGCGAAGTCCGGCGGCCGGCGGAACAGCGGCGAGCGCGACAGCTCCTGCCCCTCGGCGTCGGTGATGATGGTGCGCGCGCAATAGAGCGCCGGCCGGCAGCCCTGGGCCGCGAGCGCATCCACCGCAACTTGCGTCTTCTCGGCCAGCCAGACGTCGTCTTGGTCGCAGAACGCTACATAGTCCGCGTCGACCTTCGGGTTGACCAGCAGCGACCGGAAGTTCGCAGCGAAGCCGCGGCTCGGGCCGGGCAGGCGAATGAACGCGCCCTTGCTCCAATATGTCGCCCAGCGCTCGAGCGCATTGGGCGTGCCGTCGGTCGAGCCGTCGTCGGATGCCCAGATGTCGATTGCCGGCCATGTCTGCTGGTCGATCGAGCGCACTTGCTCGTCGATGAACCTGGCGCCGTTGTAGGTCGCCATCAGGACAGCCAGCCGCCCCCCGGCCGCCGTCATAGCCCGTGATCCCCGTTTACCGCACGCCAGTCCGCAATTGACCAACATGCGCGAAGACCAAAATGTCTGCGCCGCATAACCCTATTGCCTTGAAAGTCCCTGCCCCGAAGGGTCGGGCATTGTCGACGGTCCACACTGACGACTGCGCTGTGCACCATAGCTACTGCGACTGAATGATCAAGCGGCTTTGCTTGGAGAGACTTTTCGCGTGCAAGCTCAAAGCTCTGCAGCCAATGCTCTGTCGAATCGACGTTGTGTAGAACGTTTCTCCAATCTCCGCCGTTGCATCGGAACATCTGCTCGGCGACCGGCGCGGCCTCAAAAGTCAGTGTCGCGGGGCAGGGTGCGCACCTGCGGGCAGCATGCTAAGCAGCCTCATCCTGGAGGGAGGACAATCATGCTCAAGGGGATCGATCCCGTTCTGAATGCCGACGTGCTGCACGCGCTGAAATCGATGGGGCACGGCGACGACCTGATCATTGCCGACATGAACTTCCCTTCGGACTCGATTGCCCGCCAGACCGTCTACGGCAAGCTCCTGAAGCTCGAGAACGTCACTGCCGGCCGCGCCGCCGAGGCGATCCTGTCCCTGATGCCGCTCGACAGCTTCGTGCCGCATCCGGCGCTGCGCATGGAGATCGTCGGCAAGCCCGACGAGGTGCCACCGGTGCAGGAGGAGGTGCAGGCGGCGATCGACAGGGCGGAGGGCAAGCCCTCGCCGATGGGTTCGATCGAGCGCTTCGCCTTTTACGAGGCGGCCAAGCACTCCTACGTGGTGATTCAGACCGGCGAGCGCCGCTTCTACGGCTGCTTTATCCTCAAGAAGGGCGTGCTGCCGCCGGAGGCTTGACAGAAACTATGCATTCACTGGTGAAAGCACGCACTACTTACCAATGAATGCAAGCCCCACTTTGTGCGTTCGGAGCGCCTCGCCCCATCGCCAACATGTTGACTTCTAACATGTTAGCTCAATACCATTCCCTCAGCATCCCGCACATAAGGGAGCGCTCCCTGGGGAGGGACGTAGGCAGGGGTTGAGGGACTTGGGTTGCGCCTGGCGCGGCCCGACCTGCTGTTCAGTTTCCCATTGGGCGCCCGGCGCGGAGGCTACAACGCCGCTGGAGCGGCGATTTGAGGGAGAACTGACGTGAAACTCGAACTCTACAATGCGGTTGCGGCCATGCAGGCGAACCGCCGCAGCTTCCTGAAGGGCGCTGCCGCGCTTGCCGCCGGCACCGCGCTCAGCAGCACTTTCGCCGGCCGCGCCTTCGCCCAGGACAGCGTGCGCGCCCAGATCCTGCAGATCCCCGGCGTCGGCAAGGGCTCGCCCACCGATGCCGACTGGCAGAAGGTTGGTGAGCTCTGCCTCGCCGCCACCAAGGCCAATGTCGCCGAAGGCGAATTCGCCGGCGTCGAACTGACCTTCATGGGCCTCAACAACCAGAACCTGCACAACTTCCTGTTCCGCGGCTTCCTGAAGCCGTGGGAGGCCTATACCGGCGCCAAGATCAACTGGATCGACCTCGCCCAGGCCGACTACAACGCCCGCCTGCAGCAGTCGATCGCCACCGGCACGGTGGATTTCGACATCATCGAGATGGGTGCCCCGTTCGAGGGTGACACCGCCGGCCGCGGCCTGCTTGACGAGATGCCGGAGTGGGTGGCGACGCAGATCGAAGCCGACGATCTGGTGAACTACCTCAAGGCGCCGGTCGGCACCTGGGACGGCAAGACCTACCGCATCACCATCGACGGCGACTGCCACACCTTCGCCTACCGCAAGGACTATTTTGGCGATGGCTCGATCAGTGGCATGGCCGACGTGCCGACGCACTGGGAAGACTTCCCGGCGCTCACTGCGGCCCTCGCCGGCAAGAACGACCCGATCACCGGCACCCAGGCTTACGGCTTCCTCGATCCGCTGAAGTACCAGTGGGGCGGCTTCGGCTTCTACTTCCTCGAGGATCGCGCCGCCGCTTACGCCAAGCATCCGGACGATCGTGCCTGGCTGTTCGACCCCGACACCATGAAGCCGCGCGTCAACAACCCGGCCTGGGTGCAGGCCATCCAGGACGTGCTCGATCTGGTGAAGGCCAATGCCTATCCGCCTGATCAGCTGAACGCCGACCCGAACGCCACGGCGTTCTCGCAGTTCCTCGGCGGCACCGGCGCGGCTCTTACCTGGTGGGGCGACGTCGGCTCCAACGCCCGTACCTCCGATACCTCGGTGGTCGGCGATGTGGTCGGCTTCTCCATCAACCCCGGCGCCAAGAAGGTCTACAACTCCAAGACCAGCGCCTGGGAAGAGAAGGAAAACTTCGCTCCCAACATGGCCTATCTGGGCTGGGGCGTTTACGTCACGAGCCGCGTCTCCGCCGACGAGAAGAAGCGCAAGGCCGCCTGGTCCGCCGCTGCCCATCTGGGCGGCAAGGACATCTCGCTGTGGACCTCGGCCTATCCGTCCGGCTTCCAGCCCTACCGCAACTCGCACTTCCAGTACGACGAGTGGGTGGCTGCCGGCTACGACCGTGCCTTCGTCGAGGATTACCTCGGCTCGAACCTCGACAGCTACAACCATCCGAACGCTGCCATCGAGCCCCGTATCCCCGGCATCTTCCAGTACTACTCGATTGCTGAGGATGAGCTGGTGAAGGGCGTCAACGGCCAGTACGCCACAGCGCAGGAGACCGCCGACGCGATCGCCGCTGCGTGGGAGAAGATCACCGACCAGATCGGTCGCGACAACCAGATCAAGCTCTACAAGGCGTCGCTCGGCATGTGATGCCGCGTGCGGCCTGATTGACAATCCACGGCTGGTGGCGGACCGTCACCAGCCGATTTAGTTCCGAACCAGAACTCCTCAGGAGCGCGGATGGCGTTGACTGAATCACCGAGCTACGGCGTCATCACCAGCCGTCGCAAGCAGGGTGGGAGGGCGCTGATTGCGGCTGCCACCGTCCTGTTCCTGGCCGTGGGCCTGCTCCAGGCGCTCAACTCCGCTGGCATCCTGCAGCTGGGGCTGAAAGATTGGCGGCCAACCCTTTACGCCTTCCTGCTCTGGGCCGTCGCGCTCGGCGCCGGGCAGGTGATGATGCGGGGCGATGCCGGCCTCAAGGCGCTGTTCATCCTTCCAGCCGCCCTGTTCACCGCGGCCATGGCGATCTTCCCGACCCTGTTCGGCCTCTCCATCGCCTTTACCGACTGGAACCTCGCCTCTTTCACCGGCCAGAAGTTCAACGGTTTCGACAACCTGGTACAGCTGGTCCGCGACCCGTTCTACTGGAACGCCATGCGCAACATGGTGATCTACGTGCTCTTCGTCCTCGTCGAGTACGCCGTCGCCTTCGGCCTCGCGCTGCTGCTCAACGCCGAAATCCGCGCCCGAAAGTTCTGGCGCGTCGTCTTCCTCATCCCGCTGATGCTGTCTCCCGTCGCCGTCAGCTGGATGGTCGGCAAGTCGATGCTCGAGTACCGCTTCGGCCCCGTGGCCCGGTTCGCCCGCTGGCTGGGCTTCAACAATCCCAGCTTCTTCACCGATCCCTGGGTCGCCCGCCTCTGGATCGAGGTGATGGACGCCTGGGTGTCGATCCCCTTCGTGATGATCCTGCTGCTCGCCGGCCTCCAGGCCATGCCCAAGGAGGTCATCGAGGCCGCCAAGGTCGATGGCGCCTCGCCGTGGCAACGCTTCTGGCAGGTGATCTTCCCGCTGATGCTGCCGGTCTCGATTACCGCGATCGTCCTGCGCATCATCTTCAAGCTGAAGCTCGCCGACATCATCATCACCGTCACCTCCGGCGGCCCCGGCGGCGCCACCGACAGCGTCTCGAGCTTCATCTATCGCGAGTACCGCGACCGCTCGAACGTCGGTTACGGCACCATGCTGGCAATGTTCTATCTGGTGGTGATCGTGGTCTTCATCACCCTGTTGCTGAAGTTCCTGAGCAAGCGCATGCAGAGGATGACCTGATGGCCGCCGAAGCTACCATCTCCGCCCCCGCTGCTGCCGATAGCGGTGCCGCCACCCGGCGTTTGAAGCATGTTGCCGGCAAGGTCGGCATCTACGCGGCCCTGGTCGTCTGGGCCTTCGTCTCGCTGTTCCCGGTCTACTGGACCATCACCACCTCGATGAAGGTGGCCAAGGACGTGCAACTCGGCCACCTGATCCCATGGGTCGATTTCCAGCCCAACTGGCTCGGCTGGCGTTCGCTCGGTCTCTCGCCTGATACCATCGGGCAGGTCTCGACCGTCCGCGACGAGTTCCTCGATCGCTTCCTCAACTCGGTCTACACCGCGTTCGGCGCTTCGTTCCTCGCCGTGCTGATCGGCTCGCTCGCCGCCTATGGCCTCAGCCGCTTCCAGTACAAGTTCCTCTGGATGAAGAACCAGGACCTGAGCTTCTTCTTCCTCAGCCAGCTCATCCTGCCGCCGGTCGTCCTCGCGCTGCCCTTCCTCGTGCTCTACCGCGAGCTGGCGCTGCTCGACAGCATCACCGGCCTGATCCTGCTCTACACCCTCACCGTGCTGCCGATCGTCATCTGGATCATGAAGGACCAGTTCGACACCATCCCGATCGAGCTCGACGAAGCGGCGCAGGTCGACGGCCTCGGCCCCTGGGGCACCTTCTTCCGCATCATCCTGCCAATGGCGCTCCCCGGCATGGTCGCGGCCTTCATCCTCTCGCTGATCCTCTGCTGGAACGAGTACTTCTTCGCCGCCCTCCTCACCGGTTCCGAAGCCAAGACCCTGCCGGTGATGGTCGCGAGCCAGACCGGCTCGCAGGGCATCAACTGGTGGAGCATGGCCGCCCTCTCCACCGCAGCCATCGCCCCTCTGGTCGTCGTCGGCGTCCTGCTCGAGCGCTACATCATCCGCGGCCTGACCGCCGGCAGCGTGAAGGGGTGAGGCGCAGCCAAAGCCACCAGCTCCACCTCCCCCTTGATGGGGGAGGCAAGCGAAGCTTGTGAGCTTAGCGAACTAGCGAAGCTCGGAGGGGGTGTGCGGAGGTGAGCGATGCGAGGGCTAAAGCCCCCGCATCAAGTCCTTGTTCCGCTCATACAGCTCGCGGAACACGCGGTATCGCCGCTGATACAGCTCGGCCAACCCCGCATCCGGCGTGATCTCGTGGTCGACCGGGTTCCACGTCCGGATGTCGTCGGCCTGTACATCGCCGATCGCCAGCGCCGCGATGAACGCATCGCCGTACGAAGCGCCGACCGTTTTCTGCCGCACGATCTGCGTGCGCCCCGACACATCCGATGTCGCCTGCGCCCACACCTTGTTCTTCGTGCCGCCGCCTGCCGCGAGGATCGCCTTGGGTGGCTGCCCCACATCGGCATAGGTCTCGAACACGTGGTGCGTACCGAAGGCGATACCCTCGAACAGCGCCCGGTAGATGTCGCCGCGCGTATGCGTCAGGTTCATCCCGAACAGCACGCCCTTGGCCTCGGTATCGTGGATCGGCGTCCGCTCGCCGGAGAAGTACGGCAGCATCACCAGCCCGTTGGCGCCGGGCGGAGAGCCTTCGGCCTCCAGTGCCAGCGCCATCACCGCCGTCGCCGGATCGAGTTCTTTGCCGAACTGCTCGCGGAACCAGTGGCTCAGCGTCCCTGAGGTGGCGAGCCCGGACATCGCGGCGTGCTTGCCGGGGAAAAACCACGGCGCGTACCAGAGCCGCGCATCCGGCACCCGCACCGGGGTGATCTCGATGATGAAGATGGTCGAGCCATACATCAGCAGCATGTCGCCATCGTCGAGCACCCCGACGCTCAGCGCCTCGGCACCGGCATCGATCGTCCCCGTGGTCACCGGCGTCCCTACCGCAAGGCCGGTGGCCGCCGACGCCTCGGCCGTTACCGTCCCGGCAATGTCGGTGGTCCAGATCGCCTCGGGGAGCTTCTCCAGCCCGATGATGTCGTCGGCCAGCTCGTCGGTCCAGGCGAGCTTCTCGACATCATACAGCGGCGAGAAATTCGCCGCCGAATAGTGATCGATGACGTATCGCCCGGTGAGCTTCTGCACGATGTAGGTGGTCGAGGTCAGGATCTTCGCCGTTTTGGCGTAGATCTCTGGCCGGTTCCGCTTCAGCCACAGGATCTTCGGCCCGATCGACTGCGAGGTCAGCGCATTGCCGCAACGGCTCAGCAGCACGTCCTCGCCGATCCGCGCCGTCAGCTCCTCGATCTCCCTGGCCGCCCGCGTATCGACGCCGTAGAGCACGCCGTTCATCAGCGGCTCGCCATCGGCATCCACCGGCAGCATGCACGGCCCGATAGCGCTCGCCGCCACCGCCACGATGTCCTTGGGGTCGACCCCGCTATCGGCGATCAGCCTTTGGCTCAAAAAGCAGAAGTCGCCCCACCAGTCCTCGCGCGGCCGGTGCTCGGCCCAACCGGGCTGCGGCACCAGCATCTTGTGCGGCCGGGCGGCGCTGGCGACGATCCGCCCCTCCGCATCCACCAGCACGCCCTTCGATTCAAACGTCCCGATATCGATGCCGAGATAGTGCCTCATCCGATGTAGTCGTCCCGATCGAGGCTGAACTTGCTGTCGATCCGCGGCAGCGCTTCCACCAGCAGCGTCGTCAGCTGCTCCAGATCGGCCATGTCGCAAACCTCCAGCGACGAGTGCGAGTAACGCATCGGGAAGCCCACATCGATCGAGGCAACGCCCTGGCCCACCAGCTGCACGTAGCTGAGGTCGGTCAGCGCCCCGATATGCGCGCTCCGCTGCAGCGGCAGCTTCTTCGCCGCGGCGCTGTCCTCGAACAGCTTCACCATCGCCGGATGCGGCAGCGTGCCATTGAGCGTGCCGCGCCCGTGGAACGAGTAGAGCGACATCGCCGGCCCGCCACCGAGCTTCACGTCGCCGCGCGCCGCCATGTCGGGCGTATCGGTTGCAAGGATCAGGTCGAGCTGAATCGCCACATCGGGCATCAGCACCTGCGCCGCCGTCGCTGCCCCACGCAGGTTGAACTCCTCCTGCACCGAAAACACGAAATGCACCGTCGGCCGCTTCTTCACCTCGACCAGCGCCTTCGCCACCTCAATCATCACCGCACAGGCGGCGCGATCGTCCACCGCCGTGCCGGCGATCCGCCCGTTGGCAAGTTCGGTCACCTTCGGCGCGTAGACGATGGGGGTGCCCACATCGATCCCCGCCGCCAGCACTTCGGCCGCCGACTTGAACCCGGCGTCGATGTAGAGCTCGGGGTAGGGCAGCACCTTGTACTTCTCGTCCTGCGAGGTCGCGTGGTGGCTCTTGTGCGCGATCAGCCCGGGCACATCCTTGCCCTCGCCGATGCAGAACAGCACCTCCGTCGAAGGCAGCGCCCGCTCCGGTACGCCGCCCAGCCGCTCGACGCGGACCATGCCGTTGGCTTCGATCTTCCTGACGATCAGCCCGAGCTGGTCCATGTGCGCGAACAGCATGACGCTCGGCGCACCCTTGTCGCCCGGCAGCGTCGCGATCAGGTTGCCCAGCCGGTCGGTGGTCGAGGTGACCCCCAACCCGGCCATCGCCGCCTTCAAATACTTGCGGACCCGCCCCTCATACCCGGACAGCCCGGGGATAAGCATCAGGTCGATCACCCATTGCTGGAGGCTCATCAGTACCCCCGCGCCGCGCGGACCAGCCGCATGAACTCGGCCGCCCGGTCGGCATCCACGGCCTTCCAGGTGTCGCCGTCGACCTTCAGTGACGAGCCGACGATGCAGCCGTCCGCCACCTTCAGCACGTCGGCCACAGTGGCGTGCTTCACGCCGGTATTGGCCAGCACCGGCGTCGTCGGCAGCGCCTTCTTCACCGCCTCGAGGTCGACCATCTTGGCGGCCTCGCCGGTGATCGCGCCCGAAACGAGGATCGCGTCGGGGATCGACGAGAACACTGCGCTGCGGGCCCGGTCGCTCAGCGGCCGCTGGTCGAGCGAATAGGCGAACTCGGCCGACACGTTGTAGAGCAACGCCAGGTCCTGCCGGCCCAGCCGGTCGCGGTAGCGCATCGCCTTGCCGGCATCCGGCGTCCATGGCCCCATGTCCGAGGCATAGGTGCCGGTGAAGATTTCGCGCACGAAGCGCGCGCCCGTCGCCGCTGCCAGCGCGATCGAGCTCTCCGGGTCCCACAGCACATTCACGCCGAACGGCACGGTGATCTCGCTGCGCAGCCGCCCGATCACGTAGCCCATCGTCGCGGTCGAGGCGGTGTCGACGTTGAATTCATACGGCCGGTCGTTCTCGTTGCCGAACATCACGGCATCGAACCCGGCGGCCTGCAGCGCCTTGAGGTCCTTGCGGGCCCCCTCGACGATGGCCTCCACGCCCCCCTCGTAGTCGTGCAGCGGCGACCCCGGCAGGGCCCCCAGGTGCACCATGGCAATCACCGGCTTCTTGTCGCCGAACACCGTCTTGAATTTGCTTGTCATTGTTTTTTGTAAACCGCTTTACTAGACGCCTATGCGTAGCAGCGGCAAAGCCCGTCGTCTATGCCCCGCGACGGGCCATGGGCGTGCTCCACACCAATCCTTAACCACGATCCGGTAGCGTATGCGGGAATGAGTGCGAGTTTCCGCCGATGGAACTGCTCTTTCTCCTCCTGCTGATCCCCGTAGTCTGGCTGCTCCTGCTGCCCGGACGCCTCGCCAAGCGCGCGCGAAAATACCGCTTCACCGGCGCCGGCATTCTGGTCGGAGCATTGCTCGCCGGCTGGATCGGGGTACAGGCATTGTCGAAGCCGCCGATGCAAACCGTCGACTACGCCGCCGGCGACAGCGACCTCCGCGCCATCCTCCTGCAGCCCGAATCCGCCCCTCGTTACAGTTTTCGCGATTAGGCGGGAAGTCCTCGGACGCTCAGGTCATCGCCGAACCAGGCGAACGGCGCCCCTGGCACCAGCCGCCCCAACTCATTCGCCCCGATCGCCTGAGCCGGATAGAGCGATGCCATCCTGAAGCACTCGCCCAGTTCCAGCCCGAACGTCAGGTGCAGGTACCGCACTGCGGCATCGAGCGTCAGGTCGGCTCCCGCCAGCGTCCCGTCGCCAAGCCGCAACGCCCCGTCCTGGCGGTAGATCGTCCGCCCGCCAAGCTCGAAGCTGGCCATGTCGGTACCGGCCTGCGACATCGAATCCGAAACGAGGAAAATCCGCCCCGGGCCATGCTTGGCGCGCAGCGCGAGCCCGAGCGTCGCCGGGTTCACGTGGATGCCGTCGGCAATCAGCCCAGCCCACATGCTGCCGTGGTGCAAAGCCGCTCCCACTACGCCGGGGTCACGGTTGCCGATCTGGCTCATCGCGTTGAACAGGTGCGTCGCCATGCTCGCCCCGGCCCTGATCGCCGCCGCGGCCACCTCGAACGACGCATCCGAGTGCCCGATGCTGACCACGATCCCGGCCCGCACCAGCCGAGCGATCTGCTCGGGCGTCACCGTTTCCGCGGCCACCGTCACCAGCAGGTGGGGCAGGGTGCTGCGCGCCCGCTCCAGCCGCACCAGGTCGGCCTCATCCATCGGCCGGATCAGCCTCGGATCATGCGCGCCCTTCCGTGCAAGCGACAGGTGCGGCCCCTCGAGATGCAGCCCGAGAAATCCCGGTACCTTCCGCCGCGCCGCTTCGGCTCCCGCCGCCAGGACCGCATCGGTGACCTCCGCCGTGTCAGTGATCAGCGTCGGCAGCAGCCCCATGACGCCGAACGTGCGGTGAGTAGCGCAAACCGTCGCCAAGTCGTCGACCGTCGTCCCCGGCCCAACCAGATGCCCGCCGCCGCCATTCACCTGCAGGTCAATCAGCCCGGGCGCGAGCACGCCACTATCGAGCCGTACCTCCGCGGCACCAGCCGGCGCGGGCCCGATAGAGTGAACGTTGCCCCCCTCGACCACGAGCGCGGCATCGTCGTGCCACGCCTCGCCATCAAAGATGCGGGCGCCAACATAGGCGGTGGTCTGTGACATGTGGGGCTCGATATCGAGGTGATCCTCCCCCGCATGGCGGGGGAGGGGACCGCCGGAGGCGGTGGAGGGGGCGGCGAATGCCGCCCCGCGGGCGATCAGCCTTCCTTGGCCATCGACTTCTTGAACTGCGGCAGGTGCTTCTGCTGCGCTTCCAGCATGCGCTCGCGGTAGACGCCGTAGATGATGTCGGTGTCGTGCAGGGTCACGCCCGGGATGGTCGGCGAAGCGAACACCGGCAGCTCGATGCCGCGGTCCGCCAGCTTCTGCGCGCTCTCTGCCAGCAGTTCGTGCATCATCATCATCGCCAGCACCGTCGACGAACCGGCCACCGGACGGCTCCAGCCCTTGATGTTGACGATCGCGTCTTCCACCGGCGAGCCGGTGTCGATCACGATGTCCGCAGCATGCGGCAGGCGCTTGCCCGACGAGTGCGAGGCGGGCTTTGACGCGTTCGACTGCGCCGTGATGGCGATCACCGTCAGCCCGCGCTCCTTGGCATAGAGCGCCGTATCGATGCCCGAGGCGTTCGAACCCGAGTGGCCGAAGATCACGATGGTGTCGCCGGCGTTCAGCGGCTGGTGGTCGAGAAACTTCTCGGCGTACTTCTCGGTGCGCTCGAGCCAGAGCAGCTCACGTACGCCGCCGGCGCCGAGGATGTTGTGCCACATCACGCGCGGGTCGGTCAGCGGGTTGAAGCCGACATAGGAGCCATAGCGCGGATAGGTTTCCTGCACCGGCAGGACCGAGTGGCCCGAACCGTAGAGGTGCACCAGGCCCTTGTTGGCGAGGGTTTCCGCAACCGCGGACGAGGCCTTGTCGAAGGCGGCGCCATTCGCTTCGGCCGCCGCCTCGGCGATCTTCACGAGCTTGCTGATATACAGGGTGGACATTGGTTTGCCTTTCAGAACAAAGCGTTACACGTAGAGGGTGGAGCGGATCTCGTAGCGGTCCGCGCGCATGGTGGAGAGGGCGTACTCGAACGGCCCCCTCGCGTCGTAGGCGATACGCTCGACCTCGAAGGCCGGCGTACCCGCCGTGAGCTGGATCAGTTCGGCGTCCGCCGCGGCGACGCTGCCGACGCGGTAGACTTCCTTGGCCTTCACCGGAGTGATGCCGCAGCGCTCCTTCAGCCAACCGTAGAGCGATTGCACGTCCGCCGCCTCCGCCAGCAATCCCGGCACCCGCGCTTCGGGCAAATGGCTGGTCTGGATGCCGATCGGCATGCCGTTGCCGAGCCGCAAGCGCTTGAGCTGCACGACCGGGTCGCCGATCGCGATCTCCAGCGCATCGGCCACTTCCTCGTCCGCCGCGATCCGGTTCGCCTCGATCAGCCGCGTCCCCGCCTGCAGCGAGAGCGTCTTCATCTCGTCGGTGAAGCTGGTGAGCCCGCGCACGCCGGCGACCACCGTTGCCGAGCGCACGAACGTGCCGCGCCCATGCTCGCGCCGCAGCAGCCCCGCTTCCTCGAGATTGCGCAGCGCATGCCTGAGCGTAATGCGCGAAATGCCCAGCATCTCCCCGAGCCGATCCTCGTTGGGGATCTGCATGCCCGAGCTCCATTCGCCGCGCTCGACCAACTCGCGCAACGCCATCTCGGCCTGATGCCACAGCGGCTCCGGCCGCCGCCGATCGGGCTTTATGAGACCGTGCGGTTCATCCATGCCCATTCCTCCAGTTCGGCCCGTAGGCACCGGCAAATGCCGCGCCCACCAGTCCCGCCTTCGGCCCGAACTGTCCGGGGCGGATGTCGATTGATCTCAAATGCGGCGGCAACTGCCGCTGCAAAGCCGGCAAAATCAGCGGCTTCAGCACATCGAGCGACGCCGCCACTCCGCCCGCGAGGATGATCGCCTGCGGCGCCAGCAGCGCCACCGCCCCGGCCAGCGCCGTCCCCAGCGCCTGCATCGGTGGTGTCAGCGCATCGATCGCCGCAGCGTCGCGCCCGCGCGCCGCTCGTACCAGCGTCGCACCATCGGTCAGCCCAATCGATTGTGCCGCCGTATCGAGCGCCCGGCCGGAAGCCTGCCGCTCCAGCCAGCCACTGCGGTCCTCGCCCGCATCGTGCACATCCGCCACGGCCCAGCCGAACGACAGGGCCGCCCCTCCATTGCCGGCAACGATCCGACCACCCGCCAGCACTGACGACCCAATGCCGGTGCCGATCGCAAGGAGAATCGCATCGTCCAGTCCGACCGCCGCCCCGGCCGAAGATTCGGCCAGCAGCGCGAACTGTGCGTCGTTCCCCAGCCCCACCGAAACACCCGGCAACTCCGCCGCGAGGTCCAGCCCGTCGAGATAGCCGAGGTTCGGCACCCACCGGCACACCGTCCCCTGCGCCAGCCCCGGGATGCCCAGGCCGAGCCGCGTCGCCCCATGCGCCGCCAGTTGCGACCGCAGCAGCTCCATGAAATCCGGCAAGCTCTGCGGCGCCGCCCATTCCCCCACCGGCTGCACCGCCGAGGGATCAGCGACATCGGCGACCCCGGCCCGGAACCGCGTCCCCCCGAGATCGACGGCAAGGATCGCACTCATCCCTTCACCCCCGAACTGACGACGGAGTCGACGAAGAACCGCTGCAAGATCACGAACAGCAGCACCGGCGGCAGCACGGCGAGCGTCGCGCCAGCCATCACCAGCCCGGTATTCATCGCGCCGCGGTTGTAGCTCAACAGCCGCGAGAGCGAGATGACGATCGGATACTGGTCGGCGCTCCCCTGCAGCACCGTCAGCGGCCACAGATAGCTGTTCCAGTGATAGACGAAGGCGAACAGCACCAGCGCCGCGATCGCCGGCATCACGGCCGGCGCGACGATCTGGAACAGCACGCGCAGCTCCGACGCCCCATCCACCCGCGCCGCCTCGATCAGCTCATCCGGCACGCCCTTGATGAATTGCCGCATCAGGAAAATCCCGAACGCGTTGGCGAGATTGGGCACGATCACGCCGGCAAGGCTGGCGTTCAGGCCGAGATAGCCGGTGATCCGGTACAGCGGGATCAGCGTCACGATCGGCGGCAGGAACATCGTCGCGATCAGGAGCGCAAACAGCGCCTCCTTGTAGCGGAACTCGTACTTGGCGAACGCATACCCGGCCATCAGGCTGGTGACGATGATGGCGACCGTCGTCACCACCGCGATCACCGCCGAGTTGAGGAACGACCGCCCCAGGCTCACCACCTCGGCCACCTGCGTATAGGCATCGAGGTTCGGCGCACCCGGCAGCCACACTGGCGGCACCTGCATCGTCTCCTGCGGCGTCTTGAGGCTGGTGAGGATCATCCAGGCCAGCGGGAAGGCGGCGATCACCGCCACCACGATGATCAGCAGCACCAGCAGCGCGCTGGCCGGCTGCAGTTTGTAGCGGGGCCGTTCGAGGGCGCGGCGGTCGGCAACAGAGGTGGTCATGGCGGCGCTCATGCGGATTTCGCCTCCCGCGAGCGGGCAAAGGCGAACAGCAGCGCGATCGCCACGATCAGCGCCAGCATCAGCGTCACCGCCATGGCCGAGCCGAGCCCGCCCTGCGCGCGCTCGATGCCGACGCGGCGGATATGATAGGTGAGGACGTTCGTGGCATTCACCGGCCCGCCCTGGGTGATCAGCGCCACCGGCTCGAACACCTGCACGGCGTTGATGATGGCGATCACCGACGAGAACAGCAGCGTATTGCCGAGCAGCGGCAGGGTGATGCGGAAGAACCGCTGCACCGGGTTGGCCCCATCGATCTTCGCCGCCTCATAAAGCGAATCCGGAATCTGCGTCAGACCCGCCACCGCCAGCACGGTGAAGTATCCAACCTGCTGCCAGACATTGAGGATCACGATCGAGAACAGCGCCGTCTGCGGCGCGCTCAGCCAGGTTTGCGGCCCGATGCCGACCCAGCCGAGGATCTGGTTCAGCGGCCCCTCGGTCGGCGAATAGAGCTTTGAGAACACCAGCGCCACCGCGATCATCGGCACCATGTAGGTGGAGAACAGCACGGTCCGCAGGAACACCCCGCCCGGCGCAATCTTCTGGTGCACCAGGAGCCCCAGAATCACCGACAGCGGCAGGATGATCGCCACCGACCCGACGGTGTAGAGCGCCGTATTCACCAGCGCCGCCTTGAAGTCGCGGCCGACGGAATTGTTGGCGAAGATATCGATGAAGTTCTGCACGCCGACGAACGTCGCCGTCTCGAAGCCGGTCTGCGTCGACCACTCCTGAAAGCTCAGCCAGATCGTCAGCAGCATCGGAATGATGATGAAAACCGCCAGCAGCCCGGTCGCGGGCGCCAGCATGAAGACCGCCGATCGGTGCTGGGTTGAAGTCATAGACAGAGAGTTCGCCCGCGATGGGAGTGAAGGGGTCTCCCTCCCCCTTGAGGGGAGGGGACAGGGGAGGGGGAGCGTTTCCCGCACCGGTGGTAGATGAGGGCGGGCCACCCCGCCCTCACAATATTACTTCGCGTTACGCTCGAGAATCTCGGTCGCGTCGGTCTGCGCCGTCGCCTGCGCATCGGCCGCCGAAAGTTGCCCGAACTGGATGGCCTCCAGCGTCTTCTGCAGCGATTCCGAGAATTCCTGCCCGCCCAGCACCACGGGGAAGCCCTTGGCGTTGGCCAGCGTCTCGGTATAGCCCTTGAGGAACGCGTCCCCGGCGAGCTTGTCGGCGAATGCCGCACCATCCGAGGTACGCGACGGCAGGATGCCCATCGACATCAGGATGTCGCCCATTGCCGAAGCGCCGTTCGGACCCGATTCCGGCCCGTTGAGCCAGTTGAGGAAGTCCCAGGCCGCTGCCTGTTCCTCGGCCGAAGCCTTGGCGTTCACCACGGTCATCCACGAATACGAGATCGAGCGCGCCGTGTCGCCCGACGGCCCGACCGGGATCGGGGCGGTGGCGATATCGGCGAAATTGTCGCCCATGCCGGCCTTCAGCGCCGATTCCCACCAGTTCGCCATGATGATCATGCCGGTCTTGCCCGACACGAAGCTGTCGAGGAACGGCCCGGTGGTGTTGGCGTCGGCCGTGGCCATCGCCGGGTCGGAATAGCCCGACTTGATCAGCTTTTCGTAGAGTTCGAAGGTCTGCTTGGCCGCCTCGCTGTCGAGCGTCGGCTTGCCGTCGACCACGAGGTCGCCGCCGTTGGAGACGAGCAGCGACGAGAACGGGTGCAGCACGCCGGCCGCCCACGAGTTGATCAGCCCAAAACCCTGCTGGCCCTTGGCCTTGTCGGTCAGCTTCTCGGCCGCCGCGAGGAACTCGTCCCAGGTCTTGGGCGCTTCGGCGATGCCGGCCTCGGCGAACAGCTTCTTGTTGTAGTTGAGCGCGTAGACATCGATCTCGTTCGGAATGCCGTAGAGCACGCCGCCAATCGATGCCGCGCCGATCACGCCGGCCGGCCAGTTGGCCTTGGTGTCCGCCGCGATCGCATCCGGCACTGCCGCCACCAGCTGGTCCTTGCTCAGGTCCGGCAGCCAGGCGTCATAGATGCCGGCGATGGTCGCCCCGCCGGCGCCGCCGCCCGAAGTGCGGAGCGTCGTCAGCAGGTCGCCGAACGGCACGGCGCGGACGGTGATCTTGGTATCGGGGTGAGCCTGGGTATAGGTCGCGGCCGCCGCCTCCAGCTTGGCCACCGTGTCCGGTGCCCAGTGGGTGAGGAACGACACATCCGCGGCCTGAACCAGCGCGGTGCTCGAAAGCAGGACCGCGACCGCCCCCGCGGAGCGCGTGAAAGCCTGGAACAGCTGCATGTTTGAATTCTCCCTGTGCGCCATCGAGCTCGATGCCCGCCTGACGTCATACAGTTATGACGTTATAACGACATCGGTCAAGAGGGGGACGATGTTCGCACCTCACCCCTCCTCACCCACCGTGTCACCCCGGCGCAGGCCGGGGCCCATCCTGAGAGGCTGCGGCGCCGTCACCCATCGCGCCCCACCCGCCGGCCCCACCTCCCCCTAGACGGGGGAGGCAAGCGAAGCTTGGGAGCAACGCGACCTAGCGCAGCTCGGAGGGGGTGCGCATCACGCACTGCCGGAGCGTGTTGCCCCCCACCCTTGATCCCTCCCCACAAGGGGAGGGAGACGCACGCAGCACCTTCGGTTCCTGCACCTCCCTCCCCCTTGTGGGAGGGTAGCGCAGTTAGGCGAAGCTGGGTGGGGGTGGCCGCAACAGCGATGCCCGAAGAAAAATCTTCACCCACCTTATCCCCCCATCTCCACCCCATGCGATTCTCCCCCCCATCCGCTGCACCGAAGCGAGATCATGACGAGTGGTTGGTGCGGCGGAGGTCGGGTGGGGTGGCAGTCGTGCCGTCCCGGGCTGAAACCACGACGGTCACGCCACTAGCAAGGCGGAGCCGCTGAACAACGCGGGGTGGTCCGGATGCAGGGCCACCAGGGGTGGAAGGTCTCCATGCATAAGGAGGCCGGGTCGAGACAGTCGGGCCAGGCCGTTGGTCGCCGGCGTTCGAAGCCCGCCATTCTCGCGATGCGGCACGGGATGCACCCGAGCCCTCACGTGGCATAGGCTGAAAACTCCCGATCGGCCGGCGAGGCGTCGGCCTCAATCATTTGCGGACTACCCGCGTCGGGGCCAGCGCCTCGCCGGCCCGCTTCGTTCTGCTCGAGAGGGCAGAGTTCTTTGAAACCTCCGAAGCCGGATGGCTGTCGGATGCATCAGTTCGCCCCGCGAAGGCCGAGGCCCATCCCGTGATATCACTGGCCAACCGCTGCAAGCTCTAAGCGCTCAGCAGTTCAAGCGTCCGAACTGTCAGAAGAAGAGGGCTGGCTGGGGAACCTGGATTCGAACCAAGATTGACGGAGTCAGAGTCCGCAGTTCTACCATTGAACTATTCCCCAAGCGCTAGCCTGGATGCCGTCGGCGTGGCCGTCAGCATTGGTGGGCGCCTTCTAGCGGCAATCGATCGTCTGATCAACACCCCTTTTTCGGCATTCTGCAGCGTTCATCATCCGGTCACGTGCTGTTCAAGTTTGCGGCAGATTCAGGGCGTTGCGTTGGCTCCGATCATCCTCTACCCTCATCGGCGACACTGAAATATGCCCGCGTCGGGCGCCCACGGCTTCGGCCGGCAGTCGGCGACCGCGCGGGGAAATGGAGCAAGGTTGACCGATCAAGATCGGTCCGCCGCCGCAGCCGGGACCGAGAGCCTGGAGCGGCACCGTGACGGGCAGGGCCAGGGCCTAGCCCAGACCACCGCGAATCCTGGGGGGCAACCCGGATCTGGCGGAGCGGAGCGGCGGACGCACCCCGCAGGGAATCCCTCTTCGCGCCGGTCGCGAGGGCCGCTCTACGCGGCGCTGGACCTCGGCACCAACAATTGCCGCCTGCTGATCGCCCGCCCGCACGAGAACAGCTTTCGCGTGCTCGATGGCTTCACCCGCATCGTCCGCCTCGGCGAGGGCCTGTCGGTCACGGGCCGCCTGTCCGATGCCGCGATGGAGCGGACCATGGAGGCGCTCCGCCTCTGCCGCAACAAGCTGCGCGAGCACGAGCCGACCCGCATGCGCCTCATCGCCACCGAGGCCTGCCGCTCGGCCTCCAACGGCGACGAGTTCATCGCGCGGGTCGAGCGCGAGCTCGGCCTCGTGCTCGAGATTGTCGACCGCCAGACCGAAGCCTCCCTCGCCGTCACCGGCTGCGCCGACCTGATCGAGGAAGAATCGTCCGGCGCCCTGATGTTCGACATCGGCGGTGGCTCGTCCGAACTCGCCTGGCTCGATTTCCGTGGCGGCCGCCCACGCCGCCAGGGCCGCATGTCGTCGTCGATCCGCTCGTGGCAGTCGCTGCCGGTCGGCGTCGTCTCGATCGCCGAGAAATTTGGCGGCGTGAACGTCACGCCCGAAACGTTCGAGGACATGGTCGCCTTCGTCGCCGGCCAGCTACGACAGTTCCGCGGCCGCGAAAAGCTCCGCCAGATGATCGCCGAGCACCCAGTGCACCTCATCGGCACCTCCGGCACCGTCACCACTCTCGCCGGCCTCCACCTCGGCCTCGAGCGCTACGAGCGCCAGAAAGTCGACGGCCTTTGGATGACCCGTGCAGACGTCGATGCCACGATGACCGCGCTGCTCGGCATGAGCTTTGATCGCCGCGTCGCCCATCCCTGCATCGGCAAGGACCGCGCCGATCTCGTGCTGCCCGGCTGCGCCATCTTCGAGGCCATCCGCCGCGAATGGCCCACCGAGCGCGTCCGCGTTGCCGACCGCGGCCTCCGCGAAGGCATCCTCATTTCACTCATCGATGCCGACCGGGCCGGTCGCGCCAATAGCCGCAGGAGCCGCTGATGCCGAAGGGAACGGGGCAGGGGACGGGCCGCAAATCGGCGACGGGCCTCAAGGTGCACGTCAAGACCGCCAAGGGCCGGAAGATCGGTTCGACCCTGTGGTTGCAGCGCCAGCTCAACGACCCCTATGTCGCCAAGGCCCGGACCGAGGGGCTGCGGTCGCGCGCTGCCTACAAGATCAAGGAACTCGACGAGCGCTACCACTTGTTCAAGAAGGGCATGCGGGTCGTCGATCTCGGCGCGGCCCCGGGCGGCTGGTCGCTGGTGGCGGCCCCCATCGTCGGCACCACCGCCGAAAAGCCGCTGATCGTTGGTATCGACTATCTCGAGATGGATGCGATCGAGGGTGTCATCCTGCTGCAGAAGGACTTCAACGACGACGACGCGCCGGCCGCGCTGATCGAGGCGCTCGGCGGGCACAAGGCCGATATCGTCATGTCCGACATGGCGGCACCCACCACCGGCCACCGCGCCACCGACCATATCCGGATCATGCAGCTGGTCGAGCTCGCCGCCGACTTCGCCGTCAAGGTCCTGGCGCCGGGCGGCACGTTCGTCGCCAAGGTGTTCCAGGGCGGCACCGAGCACGAACTGCTGCACCTGTTGAAGCAGCACTTCGCCACCACCATCCACGCCAAGCCCAAGGCCAGCCGCGCCGATTCCGCCGAGACCTACCTTCTGGCGCGGGGCTTCAAGGGCAACGCGCCGGACTGAGCGTTCTCAGGAAAAGTTGCAGACTTTTCCGGTTCGAGAGCGCGACCAAGCAAGATGATTATTCCGCCGCCTCGGCCTGGTGGCTGTGCATGCTCGCGGCCTTCGGCACGCGCAGGAAGATCAGCGCCGAGATCAGCGTCAGCGTCGCCATCACCCAGAAGGCGACGTGGAAGTCGTTGAGCACGGGCGCGCCGCCATGCAGCAGGTGCGCTCCCTCGAAAATCCCACCGCCGACCGCCACGCCGAAGGCGAGCGACAGCTGCACGCTCACCTGGCTCAGCACGTTGGCCTGCCCCGCGTCCTTGTCCGCCACATCGGCGAAGATGAAGGCATTGGTGGTGGTCCAGAACAGCGACTGGAAGAAGCCGGTGAGCACCAGCGCCGCCAGCATCAACGGCGTCGGCGTCCCCGGTGTGTAAAGGCCCATGGCGAGTACCCCGGCCGCAGTGACGGCGCACGAGATCACCAGCGCCTTGCGAAAGCCCCAGCGTGCGATGAAGCGCTCCGCCATGAACTTCATGGTGAAGGCGCCGACCGCCGAGGCGAAGGTCACCATGCCGCTCTCGAACGGGTTCAACCCAAACGCGAGCTGCAGCATCAGCGGGAACAGGAACGGCATGGCGCCGGTGCCGAGCCGGAAAATCGTGCCGCCGATCATGGTCAGCCGGAACAGCGGCTGGCGGAAGATCCTGAGGTCGAGCAGCGGATACTCGGTCCGGCGGAAGTGGAACCAGTAGGCGATTGCCGCCACGACGCCGAGGAACAGCGACCCATAGCCGAAGCTCGCGGGCAGCGCAGGCAGCGTCAGCACCGAGATGCCGAAGACGAGGCCGGCAAAGCACAACCCGGCGAGCAGGAAGCCGGTGAAGTCCATCTTCCGCGGCTCGTTCCGGTGCCACTCGGGCAGGTACTTGTTGACGAGGATGATGCCGAGGATGCCGATCGGCACGTTGATCAGAAAGATCCAGTGCCAGCTGGCGAAGGTGGTGATGAAGCCGCCGATCGGCGGGCCGACGATCGGACCGATCAGCCCCGGGATCGACAGCCACGCCATCGCGTCGACCAGTTGCTGCCGCGGCGTCACGCGCACCAGCACGAGCCGGGCCACCGGCGTCATCATCGCCCCGCCCATGCCCTGGAGGAACCGCGACAGGACGAACGTCAGCAGCGAGTCCGAGATGGCGCAGCACACCGAGCCGATCATGAACACCACGATCGCCCAGGCGAACACCCGCTTGGCCCCGAACTTGTCGGCCATCCAGCTCGAGATCGGGATGAAGATCGCCAGCGCCACCATGTAGGTGGTGAGTGCCAGCTTCAGTGCGATCGGCTCAGTGCCGATATCGTGCGCAATCGCTGCCAGCGAGGTCGCGATCACCGTCGAGTCCATGTTCTCCATAAACAGCGCCACGGCGAGGATCAGCGGGGTCAGGCGAAGCGCGGACATCGGTTCAGACTTGGTCAGAGGGTGGCGGGAACGGGCTTGGCGATGGGCTTCGCCTTGTGGCCCAACACGTCGCTACCTGCGTCGGGTGGCAGCCGCATGAACGGGATGGCGCTGCAGATGGCGACGGCGGCGACGACGAACCAGGCGATGTGGAAATCGGCCAGTACCAGTTCGCCGCCGTGCATGTTCGAGGCGATCTCCAACGCGCCGCCCGCCACCGCGACACCTGCCGCGACGCTGAGCTGCTGGCTCACCGCGTTGATCGCCGTGGCCTGACTGGCATGCGCCTCGTCGACATCGGCGAACACCAGGGCATTGACGCCGGTGAAGAAGAACGAGCGGGTAAGGCCGCCAAACAGCAGGGCGCCCATCAGCAGCCAGTGCGGCACGGCGGGGGTGAAGAAGCCGTTGATCGCGAGGAAGGTGCAACCGAGCACTGCAGTGACCATCAGCGTCCGCGGGAAGCCGAAGGCGGCGTAGAGCTTTTCCGCGCCGAACTTCGACAGGATCGCCCCGATCGCCGCGATAAAGGTGGTGAGACCGGATTCGAACGGCGTCAGCCCGAAGGTCAGCTGCAGCATGAGCGGCATCAGGAACGGGAAGGCGCCGATGCCGATGCGGAACAGCGAGCCGCCGATGATGGCGTTGCGGAACAACGGTAGCCGGAACATCTTTGGATCGAGGATCGGGAACTCGGTCCGCCTGGCGTGCCTGAGGTAGAGCACCCCGGCGATCACCCCGACGACGATCGAGCCATAGCCGGCGACGGTCGGGATCGCCGGCAGGCTGATCACCGAGAAGCCGAACATGATGCCGGCGAAGGTGACGGCCGAGAGGATCAGCCCTGGCACGTCGACCGGCCGCTCGTTCCGCGCATCGGCTGCATGCAGGTACTTGGTGACGAGGATCAGCCCGATGATGCCGATCGGCACGTTGATCCAGAAAATCCAGTGCCAGCTGAGATAGGTGGTGAGGAAGCCACCGAGCGGCGGGCCCGTGATCGGTCCGATCAGCGCCGGGATCGTCAGCCACGCCATGGCCGACACCAGCTCGTTGCGCGGCGTCGCGCGCACCAGCACCAGCCGCGCCACCGGCGTCATCATCGAGCCGCCGATGCCCTGGAGGAATCGCGACAGGACGAACGTCAGCAGCGAATCCGAGAAGGCGCAGCAGATCGAGCCAGCCATGAACACCACGATGGCGACGCGGAAGATGTTCTTGGCGCCGAACCGATCGGCCATCCAGCCCGACAGCGGGATGAAGATGGCGAGCGCCACGAAATACGCGGTCAGCGCCAGTTTCAGCGAGATCGGCTCCGCCCCGATGTCTGCCGCGATCGCCGGCAGCGAGGTCGCAATGACGGTCGAGTCCATGTTTTCCATGAACAGCGCGACCGCGAGGACGAGGGGGATGATGCGCAAGGGGGGAGCCTCGGATGAGGCAACGTTAGGATTGAAACTATCGCCACGAGCTTTACGGCGCGTGGGGCCGCAACGCAACACGTACCTCAGCCGTTAATCGCTTGGATGCTCACCGATTGACCCCTGAAGCCAACACGTGGCTTATTGTGGTCACATTTTGTTCGGGTTGAATCATGAAGAGCTTTTCGTCGTCGAGCTTCGCCAGCAATCATGCCGAGGCGCTCGACCTCGCCTTTGCAGCAGTGCAGAAGAACCCGCAGGCGCTGTTCACCAATTTCCAGTGGTTCTTGTACACCGGCAAGGACACCATCTTCTTCACCGCCTTCTCCAGGGAGAAGTTCGACAAACAGAAGCTGAAGGAACTGGTGGCGCAGGTGGTGGCGCTGGCGCCGCAACTGACGCACGGCTTCGCTGGCGCCCGCCCGGGCCATCCCTTCACCGAAAGCCAGCTCGATGCCATCACCTCGGTCGAGCTGGTCGACAGCTTCGACGGCTACCCGGACAAATGGCTGGGCAAGAGCGCCGATATCTTCGATCACCCTGATCTGCCGCTGTTCCGCTTCATGGCGGCGACGCTGAAAGGCGGACCCGACGCCGAAGGGCGCGTCTCGGTCATCCAGGTCCGTGCAGCGCATTGCGTGCTCGAAGGCTCGGACTCGGCGCTGCTGTCGCGCTCGCAGACCGCCGGCCATGGCATCCAGTCCAACAAGGACAACAAGGTCAGCCTCGGCGACCGCATCAAGGGCGCACTGCAGGCCGGCATCGGCGTATCGCTGCACCTGTTCTTCGCCCACATCATGTCGCCGCCGGACAAGCCGTTCGGCTTCAAGACCCTGCCGCTGCGCCGCGACCGGCTGCGTCGGCTGGCGAGCCGCCTCGGTGTCCGGCAGCGCTCGCTCTACTTCGCCATCGTCACCCACGCGCTGCATTCGGATACCGACCGGCGCCTCAACGAGGCGGTGATCGCGGCCGCCTACACCATGCTCGACACCCGCCGCACCGATGCAGACGACGACTTCTTCCGCGTCCGCGCCCTGCAGGCGAAGTTCCCCTACAAGGACGATTTCGTCGAGTACGTCCGCTCCGTCGACGATGTCGTGAGCCAGATCGAGAACAAGGACATCACCACGTTCCAGACCCAGGTGCTGGCACTGTTCGCCATGCACCGGAAGCTCCACAGCTGGTTCCCGTTCCTCTACGGGCCCCGCTTCTGGCGCTTCTCGGGTCGCATCGACACCGTGCTGACCCTGGTGCCGCCGCACCGTACCCTCGGCCCGGTGACCCAGTGGATGATGGAGCCGATCTATTGCGGCGCCTACCACCCGGCCTCGAACATCGCCACCTTCTGCCCCGGCCGCGAATTCATGACGGTGAACTTCGTCATGGAACAGCGCCACATCGATGCGGTCGAGCGCATCGAGCCGCTGATCGCCAGGATCGAGGCACTAGACCTGCCGGAGCCGGTGAAGGGCGCGGCGGTCGAGGCGTAGGAACACGGCTTCGCCGATCTGCGCTACCCTCCCCACAAGGGGGAGGGAGATGCAGGAACCGGACGTCCAGCACGCGTCTCCCTCCCCCTTGTGGGGAGGGATCAAGGGTGGGGGGCAACACGCTCCAGCAGAGAAGCTAAGCCACCTGCCTCCCGTACTTGCTCGCCACTTCCTCGGCCAACCTCCCGCCGATCTCCGCCAGGTGGTCGAACTCCTGCTCGAAACTTCCCACGCCGGCCGTGGCCGAGCGGAGTTCGATGATCAGGTCCTGCATCTCGGACGCCGGCACATAGGCGTGGATGTCGTCCCAGCCGTCCCAGCCTTCGCGGGTGTCGGAGCCGACGATCTGGCCGCGGCGGCGGGGGAGGATGGCGTTGATGCGGGCCGTTGCCTCGGTCGGGCAGTGAACGGTCACCTCCATCACTGGCTCCAGCAGCACCGGCTCGCACTGCGGCATCCCCTCGCGCATGCCGATCTGCGCTGCCTGCCGGAACGCCATGTCGGAGCTGTCGACCGTGTGGTAAGAGCCGTCGGTCAGCGTCACCGCCACGTCGACCACCGGGAAGCCGAGCGGGCCGCCCATCCCAAAGTATTCGCGCACCCCGGCCTCCACCGAGCTGATGTACTGCCGCGGCACCACGCCGCCGGTGATCTTCTCGTCGAAGCCGAGCCCGCCGCCACGCGGCAGCGGCTTGATGGTCAGCACCACGTCGCCGAACTGGCCGTGCCCGCCAGACTGCTTCTTGTGCCGGCCGCGCACGTTGGCCGATTTCTTGATCGTCTCGCGATAGGCGATGCGCGGCACCGAGGTGGTGACCGGCACGCCGTAGCGGCCCGAGATGCGCTCGACCACCACCCGCAAGTGCATCTCGCCATGCCCCTCGAGCACCGTCTCGCCAGTCTCGGGCACATGCGTGAGATGCAGCGAGGGGTCCTCCTCGAGGATGCGCTGCAGCGCTGTCGACAGCCGCACGTCGTCCTTGCGCTCCCTGGGCGACACGGCGATCGACATCATCGGCATGGCCTCGGGCGGCGGCATCAGGTCCGGCACCATGCGGCCGGCCGAAAGCGTATCGCCGGTCCGCGCCGCCTCCACCTTGCCGAGCGCCACGGTCTCGCCTTCCTTCGCACCGTCGCGCTTCTGCGTGTCCTGGCCCATGACGCGGAAGATGCCCGACACCTTGCTTTCGCGGCCATCGGCCGAGCGGAGCGTCGCGCCATCGGCAACAGTGCCCGAGAGCACCCGGGCGATGCACATCTTGCCGCTGCGGGCGGTTTGCATGGTCTTCATGATCTGCACCACGGTGCCGGCGCCGTCGGCGAGGCCGAGGCGGGCCCGGGTTTCCTTCACCGTTGGTGCCTCGTGGCGGATCGCCTTCAGCAGCCGGGTGATGCCGTTGCCGTGCTCGGCCGAGCCGATGAACACCGGACAGATTTTGCCGGCGCGCATCTCCTCGACCAGGTCCCTGAAAATCAGGTCCTTTTCCGGCTGCACGTCCTCGAGCAGCTGCTCCATAAGCACGTCGTCGTAGTCGGCGATCTGCTCGAGCATGGCGGTGCGGGCGGCGACCTCGTCGGCCTTCTCGCCATCGGGCAGGGCGACGACCTCGCTCTCCTTGACTTCGTGGTAGACATGCGCCCGCTCGAGCGCGAGGTCGATGCAGCCGGTCACCACGCCGCCCTTGGTCATCGGCAGCTGCCGCAGCACCAGGGGCACGCGGCTCGCCGGCTGCAGCATCTGGAGGATGTCGCGGACCTGGCCCGACAGCTTGTCGATCTTGTTGAGGAAGATGAGGTGCGGGAGTTTTCTCGCTTCGAGATCCCTGAGGATCAGTTGCAGCGCCGCGACCTTCTTGGGGTCGGCCTCGGCCACCACCACCGCCATGTCGGCGCCCGCCAGCACGGGCAGGGATTCATACTGGAACTCGACCGAACCGGGGCAGTCGATGAAGCTGTAGCGGTCGCCCATGAACTCGGTTTCGGCGACATTGACCTCGACGCTCATGCCGTTGGAGCGGGCTTCCGGTGAGGCATCGCCCACCATGTTGCCGTCCCTGGCGTGGCCTTGTCGGGTGATGGCCCCAGTGCGCATGAGGATCGCTTCGAGCAGCGAAGTCTTGCCGCTCGCGAACGGCCCCACCAGCGCGATGCACCGGGGCCCGGCTTGTCTGCCGTTGTCGTTTGCCATCTACTCCTCCTTGTTCGTGATTTGTGCCTCTGGCGACGTCCTCCCCGGTGCGTGTTCCTCGCACCGTTGAGGCGCGTCCGCGTTTCGAGCTTATGACTTTTCGCGTGCCCTGTCCTCAGCGCCTTGCAGCCATGTGGAAAGCGCCTTCCCAAACCCCTGGGGCGGTGGTAATCACCCTCGCCAACCCGCAGCCGGACGTCGAGTCGTTCCCACTGCGGGCTTCCGTTTTTCTGATGCTCAGAAGGGAAGGGCCCGACCCTTGGCGAAGATCATTACTTCCATCACCGGCGATAGCGCACTGACGTTCGACGACGTGCTGCTGCAGCCTGCGCGCTCCGATGTGCTGCCGACCGACGTCGACATCCGCACCCGCGTGACCAAGGACATTTCCCTCAACATCCCGATCCTGTCGTCCGCCATGGACACGGTGACCGAGAGCCGCATGGCCATCGCCATGGCGCAGGCCGGCGGCATGGGCGTGATCCACAAGAACCTCGACATCCTGGTGCAGGCCGAACACGTCCGCGCCGTGAAGAGCTTCGAGAGCGGCATGGTGGTGAACCCCATCACCATCGGCCCGGACGCCACCCTCGCCGATGCGCTGGCGCTGATGGAAGCCAACCACATCTCCGGCATTCCGGTGGTGGAGAATGGCGGGCAGGGCGGCCGGAAGACCGGCAAGCTCGTCGGCATTCTCACCAACCGCGACGTGCGTTTCGCGTCGAACCCGCGCCAGCGCATCGCCGAGCTGATGACGCATGAGGGCCTGGTGACGGTCCGCGACGGCGTCAGCAAGGACGAAGCCAAGCGCCTGCTACATGCCCACCGCATCGAGAAGCTGCTGGTCACCGATGACGAAGGCCGCTGCGTCGGTCTGATCACGGTGAAGGACATCGAGAAGGCCCAGCTCAACCCGCATGCGGTGAAGGATGCGCAGGGTCGCCTCCGCGTCGCCGCGGCGACCGGCGTCGGCGATGCCGGCTTCGAGCGCTCGCTGGCGCTGATCGACGCGGGCGTCGACCTCCTCGTGATCGACACCGCGCATGGCCACTCCACCGGCGTGCTGAAGTCGGTGGAGCGGGTGAAGCGCGAGAGCAATTCCACCCGCATCGTCGCCGGCAATGTCGCCACCGCCGAAGCCACCCGCGCGCTGATCGAAGCGGGTGCGGATTCGGTGAAGGTCGGCATCGGCCCCGGCTCGATCTGCACCACCCGTATCGTCGCCGGCGTCGGCGTGCCGCAGCTCGCGGCCGTCATGGCCTGCGCCGAAGAGGGCGACAAGCACGGCATCCCGGTCATCGCCGATGGCGGAATCAAGTTCTCAGGCGATCTGGCTAAGGCATTGGCCGGCGGCGCTTCTTGCGCCATGGTCGGCTCGCTGCTGGCCGGGACCGACGAGAGCCCGGGCGAGGTCTACCTCTACCAGGGCCGCTCCTATAAGTCGTATCGCGGCATGGGCTCGGTGGGCGCCATGGCCCGCGGCTCGGCCGACCGCTACTTCCAGCAGGAAGTGAACGACAGCCTGAAGCTGGTGCCCGAGGGCATCGAGGGCCAGGTGCCGTACAAGGGCGCGGCCGGCAATGTGCTGCACCAGCTGGCGGGCGGTCTCCGCGCTGCCATGGGCTACACCGGCGCGCCGACGCTGCAGGACTTCCGCGACAACTCGGTGTTCGTGAAGATCTCCGGCGCCGGCCTCAACGAGAGCCACGTCCACGACGTGTCGATCACCCGCGAGAGCCCGAACTACCGCGGCGGCAACTAGGCCGCCGCGATGGCGTCCTGGCTGATCGCCGCCATCCTCGCCCAGGGCGTACTCGCCCTGGGGCTGCTCTGGTACCTTGGCACCATCCGCGTCCCGATGGTGATGAAGGGCGAGGTGCGGATCGACGACATCGCGCTCGAGCGCAAGGGCTGGCCGAAGCGCGAGTGGCAGGCCTCCAATGCCTTCGACAACCAGTTCCAGCTGCCGGTGCTGTTCTATGTCGCGGCCGGGCTGGCACTCTACTTCGGCCCGACCATCTTCGAGGTGGTGCTGGCCTGGCTGTTCGTCCTGACCCGCTACGTCCACGCCTTCGTCCACATCACCGACAACCACGTGATCCGTCGTTTCAGCGCTTACGTCGCGGGGCTCGTGGTGCTCTGCATCTTCTGGCTCGACCTGGTCGTGCGGCTGTTCCTCGCTTGATCCGCGTGCCGCATCGTGTCACGGACGGCGCCGACGTACTGAGGACCTTTCAATGAGACTGCCCGGCCGGATCGCTGCCGCCATCGATGTGCTCGCCGATATCGACGCTCACAAGCGCCCGGTCGCCGAAGCGCTGAAGGCCTGGGGGCTCAACAACCGTTTCGCCGGTGCCGGTGATCGCGCTGCCATCGGCAACCTCGTCTACGACGCCCTGCGCCGCAAAAGCTCCCACGCCTGGGCGATGGGCTCGGACGCGCCGCGCGCGCTGGTGCTGAGCGTCGTGGTCCGCGAGTGGGGCGAGAACATCGACGAGCTCAACGCCAGCTTCGGCGGCGACCGCTTCGCCCCGGCCCCCATCGATGCCGACGAGACAGCCAAGCTAACCGCCGCCGATCCGCTGGCCGGGGCGCCCGACCATGTGCGCGGCGATGTGCCAGAGTGGGTGGCGCCGCACCTCGCCGAGAGCTTTGGCGAGGACTGGGTGACCGAGGCGCACGATCTCTCAGGCCGTCCGCCGCTCGACCTGCGCGTCAACACGCTGAAGGCCAACCGTGACAAGGCGCTGCGGGCCCTCGGCCGCTTCGCGCCGGATACCACCCCGATCATCCCCGAGGGCATCCGCTTCCCCGCCGGCGAGCGCGACAGCCGCACGCCGAACGTCCAGAGCGAAGAGGGCTACATCAAGGGCTGGTTCGAGGTGCAGGACTTCGGCAGCCAGATCGTTGCTGCCCTCGCCGGCGCGCGCGGCGGCGAGCAGGTGCTCGATCTCTGCGCCGGGGCAGGGGGCAAGACCCTCGCCATGGCCGCGGCCATGCAGAACCGCGGCCAGATCTTCGCCTATGACAGCGACCGCACCCGGCTCGCCCCGATCTACGACCGCCTGAAGCGCGCCGGCGCCCGCAATGTGCAGGTCCGCGCCCCGGGCGAGGGGGTGCTCGACGATCTCGTCGGCAAGCTCGATCGCGTCGTCGTCGATGCGCCGTGCACCGGCTCGGGCACCTGGCGCCGCCAGCCCACGGCGAAATGGAAGCTGACGCCGGAGCAGCTCGCAGTCCGCGTCGAGGAGCAGCGCGCCATCCTCATCGACGCCGCGCGCTACCTGAAGCCGGGCGGCACGCTGGTCTACATCACCTGCTCGGTGCTGCCCGAGGAGAACGCCCGGCAGGCCACGGCCTTCCTCGAGGCCAATCCGGACTTCACCGCCATCGCCGGCAACAAGCAGTGGATGAGCCATTTCTCCGGCTCGAAGCTGCGCGCCCGCTTCTCGCCGGAAGGCGGCGTCTCGCTCACCCCGAACCTTACCGGCACCGATGGCTTCTACGTCATCGCCATGCAGCGAGGCTGAGATGATCCGCGACTCCGCCGGTGGCATTTCCGCCATGTGGTTCTTCATCATCGGCTCGGTCGCGTTCCTGCTGATCGTCGGTGCGATCATCTGGTTCGCCATCCCCGGCGCCAGCGCCAAACACCACTTCGTTTCGCCTTCGGGACGCGTCGCGCTCGATATCGGCGAGCAATGTGCCGAGACCTGCGAGCGGCGGGTGATCGCCGAGACCATCGCCGCCGACGGCAGCAAGTCGCGACGCGGCTGCACCGTGAGCCTCACCGCGACCCATGCCGTCCTGCTCAACGCCTTCCCGCTCTGGGCCGCCGACGAGCAGACGGTCGAGATCGTCTACGCCGATGCCCAGGGCGAGGGCGGCAAGTTCCCGCTGAACATTGCAGCGGATTGCACCATCACCGAGTGAACTCGGCACGCCGAGCCGCTAGTGCAACTCGCGCGAGATCGGCTCACCCAGCTCCAGCCGGGTGAAGCTGACCTCGAGCCCCTCGCCAGTGGGTGAGCAGGTCATCGGGCCAACCTCGACCGTCTCGGGCATCCTGAGGAAGCAGAGCCGCACCAGCTGCCAGCTGCCATCCGGCTCCTGCAGCTGTACCCGCAGCGCCTCGGCATGCCGCGTCAGCCGCAGCGTCACCGCCTTGTCCACCGGCCGATCGAGCTTCAGCACCGACCAGTCCGACTGGTCGTCGCGGGTCACCACAGCGGAGAAATGCATTGTGCCGTCAGTGTATTCGACGCCGCACTTCATCCAGTTCTCGCCATCGACGAACAGCATCGCCCCGGCCTGGTCGTAGAGCCGCTGGTAGCTGGCCGAGAACGTCACCTCGAAGCTGAAATCGCCGCTGACCTCGGTGGCGCGAAAGTGCCCGTCGGCGTGCTTGAAGCCGTAGAACGTGTTGTTCCAGTAGTCGGTGTCCTTGCCGGTAGTGACCCGCAGCGTGCCGCCGCGCTCCTCGTAGAAGGGGGGCTGGTTGCGCCAGGAGGTTTTGCCGGTCTTCATCAGGTCATCCCGCAGCTGGTGAGAGGGTCGCCGAACCCGCGGCGCGCCGCTCCTTGCTGCGCGCCCACTGAATCACCGGGTTCTCGACCAGATGATAAGACAGGTGCGCCACGGTGAAAGTGATCACCGTGATGATCGAGCAGGTGACGACGAAGCGCACCGGATCGGACGACTGCCCGTGGTCGATCTGCGGATCCCAGTAGACCCGCACCAGCTCCAGCACCGGATAGTGCCAGATGTAGATGCCGAACGAGATCCTGGCGATGTAGCGCGTCACCGGGTTATCGACCACCGCGCCGAGCAGGGCGCTCGACGGCGACGACGAGAGGAACAGCCCCACCGCCAGCACGAACCACGGGAAGCCGTAGGGCACGCCGAGCCAGCCCCAACCGTCCGGGGTCTGGGCGGAAAGCTGCTCGTGCATCAGGTAAATCCCCCAGGCAAAGGCCCCGAGCGCGATCAGGTCGAACAGCACGTGGCGGTATTTCGCCCAGCGTACCTGCAGCCCGCCCGCCAGCGCGCCGATGGCGAACATGGCGAAGAACCCGAACGGATTGAACCGCGGCATCCAGGTCTTGGCGCCGCCGATCAGCCCGTAGTCCCAGCCGCGTTGGTGCATGTCGACGCGGTAGTAGCGAACGAACAGCCAGTGCGCGACGAGCGCCAGCGCAATCACGCCGAGCCACAGCACGCGCGACTGCCAGCCCGCCCCGCGCCACCTGCCGATGAAGAACAGCGCGGCAAAGCCGAGCGGCAGCAGCAGGTAGGAGGTGACCTCGAAGCTGATCGACCACAGCGGCCCGTTCACCTCGACCGGGAACAGCGTCACCCAGTGCCAGTCGGCGACGGCGAAGATGCCGGCGACGAGCCGCAGCACCAGTTCGCCATCGAGCACCGCCCCGAACACCGTGAGGCTGAGCACGAACGTCACGACCAGCGCCAGCCAGAACCCCGGCAGAATCCGCGCCGCGCGCCGCATCGCGTAGACCCGCAGTGACGGCGCTGGTTCCCCCCGATCCAGCGCCTGCCAGAACGGCCGCGACAACAGGAACCCCGAGAGCACGAAGAACATCGCCACGCCGAACGTGCCGATCTGCGTAAATACCCGGAACCACTCGAGACCCGGGAGCTGGTCCTGCCAGCTCATCCGCTGCGCCAGATGGTGAAACAGCACCGTCAGGCACGCAGCCGCGCGCACGAAATCAGCGCCATTCAGGCGGTTCTCAGTCATCGCTTCCCCTCGCATCGCACACCGCGTCTGCCGCGCAGCTCATCGTGCAATCGATTTCATTTGGCACCCGTAGCCCCGGCGAGGCAAGCCCAATCGCGCATCGCGGCCGGCTTATCGTCGTCTCCGGCGCGATAGCGCGATCCGTGGGAGAGAGATCATTGTCCCCTTGTTTGTGACAGTCGGACCGGGCTAGGCCACTCGACCTTGGTTTTTGCTTTTGCGGTGCACGATGTCCGGCCTGTTCGACCAGTTGCTCAACGGTCTCACCAACCCGGTCATCCTGTTTGGGCACTTCACTTACTTCCTGCTCATCGTCTCGATGCTGATGCGGCGCATGGTGTGGCTCAGAAGCTTTGCCGTGGCGTCCGGCGTCGCCAAGATCATCTACCGGGCATTCTTCGTCTTCGATCCGGTGAGCGTCCTGTGGGAAACCGTGTTCGTGCTGGTGAACATCGGGCAGCTGCTGCTGATCTGGTACTACGAGCGCCACCACCGCTTCACCGACGACCAGCGCCATTTCGTCGACAGCATGCCGCAGAGCGTCGAGCGCCGGGCCCTGAAGCGGCTGCTGGCTTTCGCAACCGTGCGCGAGGTCGCCGCCGACGAGGTGCTGGTGCGCGAGGGCGAGGTGGTCAAGGACCTGCTCTATGTCGCCACCGGCGTCGCGCGGATCGAGAGCGCCGGGCGGATCATCGCGGTCTGCGGCCCGGGCGATTACCTCGGCGAGATGAGCTTTCTGAGCGGCGAGCCGGCCACCGCCACCGTGGTGGCGTCAAAGCCCATGCGCGTCCTCGCGTTCGACCAGCAGAGGTTGCATACCGCCGTCGCCTCCGATGCCGCCATCCATCGCGCCATGGAGGCTGGCTTGAACCGCAATCTCGTCGGCAAGCTGGTGCGCGCCAACAGTGCCAAGGTCGCGCCTCTGCCGGTATAGGTGCCTTGCCCGGGAGGAGACTTGCACAAACCCCGGCCGGGCTTTATTTCCCGCGCATGACAGACATCGCCGCCGCCCCCGCCGAGTCCATTCTCATCATCGATTTCGGGTCCCAGGTGACCCAGCTGATCGCGCGCCGCCTGCGCGAGACCGGCGTCTATTGCGAAATCCACCCGTTCCAGAGCGCCGCCGAGGCCTTCGCCCGGTTGCAGCCGAAGGGTGTGATCTTCTCGGGCGGTCCCGCTTCGGTGACCGACGAGGGCAGCCCACGAGCACCGCAGGAAGTGTTCGACTCGGGCGTGCCGATCCTCGCCATCTGCTACGGCCAACAGACGCTGGCGCTGCAGCAGGGCGGCAAGGTCGAGGGCGGCCATGCCCGCGAGTTCGGCCGCGCCGATGTCGAGATCAAGGAAACGAGCCCGCTGTTCGATGGCTTCTGGCAGGTCGGCGGCCGCTATCCGGTGTGGATGAGCCACGGCGACCGAGTCACCGAGCTGCCCGAGGGCTTCACCGTCATCGGCACCTCCGAGAACGCCCCGTTCGCCATCGCGGTCAATGAGCGGAAGCGCTACTACACCACCATGTTCCATCCCGAGGTGGTGCACACCCCGGATGGCGGCAAGCTTCTCGCCAACTTCGTGCACAACATCGTCGGGCTGAAGTCCGACTGGACCATGACGGCCTACCGCCAGCGCGCCATCGAGAAGATCCGCGCCCAAGTCGGCAAGGGCCGGGTGATCTGCGCGCTCTCGGGCGGCGTCGACAGCTCCGTCGCGGCGATCCTGATCCACGAGGCGATCGGTGACCAGCTCACCTGCGTGTTCGTCGATCACGGCCTGATGCGGATGAACGAGGCCGACGAAGTCGTCTCGATGTTCCGCGACCACTACAACATCCCGCTCGTCCACGTTGATGCCGCTGACAAATTCATCGGCGCGCTGGAAGGTGAATCCGACCCCGAGACCAAGCGCAAGACCATCGGCCGGCTGTTCATCGAAGTGTTCGAGGAAGAGGCCAAGAAGATGGGCGGCGCGCAGTTCCTGGCGCAGGGCACGCTCTATCCGGACGTGATCGAGAGCGTCAGCTTCTCGGGTGGCCCGTCGGTCACCATCAAGTCGCACCACAATGTCGGCGGCCTGCCGGCGCGCATGAACATGCAACTGGTCGAGCCGCTGCGCGAGCTGTTCAAGGACGAAGTCCGGGCGCTCGGTCGTGAGCTCGGCCTGCCGGACCGCTTTGTCGGCCGCCACCCGTTCCCGGGCCCTGGCCTCGCCATCCGCCTGCCGGGCGGGGTGACGCGCGAAAAGCTCGATATCCTGCGCCGCGCCGACGCCATCTATCTCGACGAGATCAGGAAGGCCGGGCTCTACGACAAGATCTGGCAGGCCTTCGCCGTGCTGCTGCCGGTGCAGACCGTCGGCGTGATGGGCGATGGCCGCACCTACGAGTTCGTCTGCGCGCTGCGCGCCGTGACCTCGGTCGACGGCATGACCGCCGATTTCTTCCCCTACGACATGAACTTCCTCGGCCGCGCCGCCACTCGCATCATCAACGAGGTGCGCGGCATCAACCGGGTGGTCTACGACGTGACGTCGAAGCCGCCCGGCACGATCGAGTGGGAGTGACCTCGCCCGATCGCATCGCCGAGGCCTCTGCCGTTCGGCCTTCGCCGCGGCAGCTGGCCTGGCAGCAGCTCGAGTTCTACGGCTTCATCCATTTCGGCATGAACACCATGACCGACCGGGAGTGGGGCCTCGGGCACGAGGATCCCGCCCTGTTCTATCCGGCGCGGCTCGACGCGGACCAGTGGGTCGAGAGCCTCGCCTCGGCCGGCATACGCGGCCTGATCCTCACCTGTAAGCACCACGACGGCTTCTGCCTCTGGCCGAGCGCGGCCACCCGGCACTCAGTCGCCGCGAGCCCGTGGCGCGATGGCCGCGGCGATCTCGTCGCCGAGGTCTCGGCGGCCTGCGCGCGTCGCGGCATGCAGTTCGGCGTGTACCTCTCCCCCTGGGACCGCACCGAGCCGAGTTACGGCACCGGCGCCGGCTACGACGATTTCTTCGTCGCGCAACTCCGGGAGCTGCTCTCGAACTACGGCCCGGTCTTCTCGGTCTGGTTCGACGGCGCCAACGGCGAAGGCGCCGGCGGCAAGAAGCAGTACTACGACTGGGACCGCTACTTCGCGGTGGTCCGCGAACTGCAGCCCGACGCGGTGATCAGCGTCTGCGGCCCCGACGTGCGCTGGTGCGGCAACGAGGCCGGCCATACCCGGCCCAACGAGTGGAGTGTGGTTCCCGCCTCGCTGCGCGACGCCGAGCGCACTGCGTCGAACTCGCAAAAAGCCGACGACGGCAAATTCTCGCGCCTCGTGCGCTCGGACGAGCAGGACCTTGGGAGCAGGGCGGCCATCGCAGCCTCCAATGATGCGCTCGTCTGGTATCCGGCCGAGGTCAACACCTCGATCCGGCCGGGCTGGTTCCACCACGCCAGGGAAGACGCCGAGGTCCGCAGCGCCGGCGAACTGTTCGACATCTACCGCGGCTCGGTCGGCGGCAACGCGACGTTCCTGCTCAACGTCCCGCCGGACCGCTCCGGCCTGGTCTCTGCTCCGGACCGTGTCGTCCTGTCGCAACTCGGGCAGCGGATCGCCGACCTCTACGCCGCCGACATCGCCTCCGAAGCATCTGCGTCCCCGTCTCTGAATGAGGCCGGCACGTGGACCATCGACGCCACCGGCGGCAGACTCGTCCTGTCATGGCCGGAGCCGAGGCGGATCGATGGCGTGATCGCCGATGAGGACATCACCTTGGGCCAGCAGGTCGAGCGGCTGCTGGTCGAGGTCCGAACCGCCGACGGACGATGGCTCCCGGTCGCTGAATGCGGCTCGGTTGGCTACCGCCGTATCCTGTCGTTTGCAGCGGTGGAAAGCGACGCCGTCAGGCTGTCGGTCACCGCCGCGCGCGGCCCCGCGCGCCTGCGCAGTCGGGTCATCGAGGCCGCGACCAATGGCTGATCCGATCGAACAGGGTCCGGAAGTCGGTGCCTCGAGCCGAGCCGTCCGCTTCGCCTACCTCATCGCCGGCTTCGTGCTGCTCGCCCTCGGCATCATCGGCGCCTTCCTGCCCGTGATGCCGACCACCATCTTCATCATCCTCGCCGCCGGTTGTTTTGCCCGCTCCAACCAGCGGGTCGAGGCCTGGCTGCTTAACCACAGGCGCTTCGGCCCTGTCATCAAGGCCTGGCGCGCCGAGGGCGCCATCTCGCGCCGCGGCAAGACGCTCGCCACCGGCGGCATGGTGCTCGGCTATGTGCTGTTCCTGATCGGCGCGCGCCCCAGCTTGCCGCTGGCGCTGTTCGTCCTCGCCTTCTTCGTCGCCTGCGCCTGGTACGTCCTGTCGCGCCCGACGCCGTCGAGCGAAGCCTAGGCCTTCACCCGAATGCTGACATTGCCGCTGCCGTGCAGCAGCACCAGGTTGTAGAGCCGCCGCGCGTTCTCCGGCGAAAGTCGAACGCAGCCGTGCGAGGCGACGCGGCCCAGCCGCTTGAGGTCGGTGGTGCCGTGGATGGCGAAGCCGCCGCGAAAGAAGATCGAATAGGGCATCGGCGCCCAGTCGTACTTCTTGGAGTAGTACTCCTTGTACATCCGCTGCACGCCGTAGCTACCCTTCGGCGTGGTGTAGCCCTTGCGGCCGGTAGAAACGTCGAAACTGTATTTCGGCGCCCCGCCCACCGACACCCGCATGTGCTGGTCGGACAGGTCGATGACGATGGAAACGCTGGCAGCCGTCGCCGGAGTTGCAATGGCGAGAAGGGCAACAAGAAGTAAAACGCGGGTGAACATCTTGATCTACTCGAACTGGCGCTGGTGAAATATTCGCAACAGCCCGTTGCGGACTGATTAATTTGCGGTGTCGCATCTGCAATCTCACGCGCTCGTGACCCCACGGCGAGCGCAGCTCGTCCGTCCGGCGAGCGCAGCTCGTCCGCCCGGAGAGCCCGCCGCGCCGCCTTGGGAGCACCTGCGCCTACGGGTTTGCATTCGCGCGGTCGCATCACTATGGTGCGGCCGAATTCGACCCCGTTTCACTTGAGCTACATGTCCAACGAAAACATCATCCGCGAGATCGACGAGGAACTGCGCAGCGACCGCGCGCGCAACCTGTGGCGCCGGTTCGGCCCCTATGTGATCGGCGCGGCCGTGGCCATCGTGCTGCTCGTGGCGGTGAAAGAGGGCTGGGACTGGTGGCGCAACTCGAACTCGGCCCAGTCGTCCGACCAGTTCTATTCGGCGCTGCAGCTGGCTGACGGCACCGATGCTGCCGCCGCGAAGACCGCGCTGGACCAGGTGATCGCGGCCAATCACGGCGGCTACCCGACGCTGGCGCGCTTTCGAGAGGCCGCTCTGTTGGCCAAGGACGGCAAGACCGCCGAGTCCGTCGCCGCCTACGACGCGCTCGCGACCGCCGAATCCAACAAGCACATCCGCGAGCTGGCGCTCGTCCTCGCCGCGAACCTGCTGGTCGACGGCGGCGACGTCGCGCAGGTCGAACAGCGCGTCGGCGGCTTGGCCGGTGCGAACAGCGCGATGCGCAACGCCGCGCGCGAAGCCATCGGTCTCGTCAAGTACAAGGCCGGCGATCTCGCCGGTGCCCGCCAGAGCTTCGAGGACGCCGCGAACGACCCGCAGGCGAGCCAGGAACTGCGCCAGCGTCTGACCGTCTACCTGGCGCAGCTGGTCGCCGAGGGCGTTGCTCCGCCGCCGGCCGAAGCCGCCGCGACCGAGACACCTGTCGTCGTCGACCCCGCCACTGCCGCACCGCCCGCGACATCGGTCGGCGATGCGCCGGCGCTCGACACCGCACCGGCTCCCGAGGCCGCGCCCGCCATGGAAGCCCCGGCGATGCAGGCGACTCCCATGATGGAAGCTGTGCCGCCCGCGACCACGGACGCACCTGCGACCACTGAAGCACCCGCCGCGCCCGCGAACTGAGTTCGCGTCCGGCTCTAAGTACTGGGGTCTCGCTTGACCGTTACCGTCGCCATTGTCGGCCGTCCCAATGTCGGCAAGTCGACGCTGTTCAACCGGCTCGTCGGCCGCAAGATCGCGCTCGTCGACGATACGCCCGGCGTCACTCGCGATCGCCGTGAGGCCGAGGGCCGCATCGGCGACCTGCGCTTCAAGGTGCTGGACACCGCCGGCTACGAAGACCGGACCGACGGCTCGCTCGAAGACCGGATGCGCCAGCAGACCGAGATCGCCATCCGCGACGCCGACGTCATCCTGTTCATGATCGACGCCAAGGCCGGCGTCACCCCGCTCGACGAGCGCTTCGCCCAGGTGCTGCGTCGCGCCGGCAAGGACGTGCACCTGATCGGCAACAAGGCCGAAGGCAAGGCCGCCGATCCCGGCCTGCTCGAGGCCTACAACCTCGGCTTCGGCGAGCCGGTAGCGCTCTCCGCCGAGCACGGGCTGGGCCTCGCCGACCTCCACGCCATCGTCTCGAAAGCCGTCGACGCCGCCGCCGAGAAGGCGGAAGCCGAGGCGCCGTCGCTCGATGTGATGCCCGAGGTCGATGTCGACCTGCCCGAGGACGACGGCTCGACCGAAGACGGCCCGGTCAAGCGCTGGGACCCCAAGCGCCACCTCAACGTCGCCATCATCGGCCGCCCCAACGCTGGCAAATCCACCCTGATCAATCGCATGGTCGGCGAGGATCGCCTGCTGACCGGCCCGGAAGCCGGCATTACCCGTGATTCCATCCTCGTGCCGTGGGAGTACGAGGGCCGGACCATCAACCTCGTCGATACCGCCGGCATGCGCCGCAAGGCGCGTATCGAAGCGAAACTGGAAAAGCTGGCGGTCAGCGATTCCCTCCGCTCCATCCAGTATGCCGAAGTGGTGGTGCTGCTGCTCGATGCGCAGATCCCGTTCGAAAAGCAGGACCTGACGCTCGCCGATCTCGTCGAGCGCGAGGGCCGGGCAATGGTGATCGCCGTCAACAAGTGGGACACCGTCGAGGACAAGAACGCCAAGCTCGCGGAACTGCGCGAGCAGTGCGAGCGCTACCTGCCGCAGCTCAAGGGCATCCCGCTGGTCACCATCTCGGGCCTGCAGGGGCGCAACATCGACAAGCTGATGTCCGCCATCTTCGCCATCGAGCGCAAGTGGAACAGCCACGTCTCGACCGCGCGGCTCAATCGCTGGCTGAGCGGCATGACCGAAAGTCATCCGCCGCCGGCCGTCTCGGGCCGCCGCCTGAAGCTCCGCTACATGACGCAGGCCAAGATCCGGCCGCCGAGCTTCATCCTCTTCGCCTCGCGCCCGGAAGTGCTGCCCAACACCTACCAGCGCTACCTGATCAACGGCCTCCGCGACGCCTTCGAAATGCCCGGCACCCCGATCCGCCTCTGGGTCCGCGGCGGCAAGAACCCGTTCGACAAGAGCGAGAAGTAGCGCTCGCCGATGGTAGAACCTGGTGCCTTCTCCCACCGGGGAGAAGGCGGACCGGCGCATCGACGAGCGATCTGCTTCAGTTTGTCGCCGTCATTGCGCCCTTGCCGATCCTCGCTATACTCCGCGCCTCCCAAGCGACCCGATGCTGAGTGCGGGGCCGCAACCTTGAAACGACATTGTTCCTAGAAATTCTGATTGTCGCCGTTCTGACCCTCGTCAACGGCCTCCTTGCAATGAGCGAACTGGCGGTGGTTTCGTCCCGCCCGGCGCGCCTCAAAGTCCTCGCCGCCGAAGGCAAGCGTGGCGCCACGGTGGCCCTGAAGCTGCAGGAAGACCCCGGCAAGTTCCTCTCCTCGGTGCAGATCGGCATCACCCTCGTCGGCGTGCTCTCGGGCGCGTTCTCCGGCGCCACGCTCGGTGAGCGCCTCGGCGATACCCTGATCGGCGCCGGCATCAATCCCACGGTCGCCGCGCCGCTCGGCGTCGGCATCGTGGTCATCATCATCACCTATCTGTCGCTGATCGTCGGCGAGCTGGTGCCCAAGCAGATCGCGCTGCGCGATTCGGAAGGGGTCGCCTCGCGCGTCGCGCCGCTGATGGCGTTCATCGCCTCGATTGCCGCGCCGCTGGTCTGGCTGCTCGACATGTCCGGCCGGCTGGTGCTGCGCCTCATCGGCCAGAGTGGAGAAACCGACGAGCGGGTGACCGATGAAGAGGTGAAGACCCTCATCGCCGAGGCCGAGCACGCCGGCGTGCTCGAGACCGAAGAGCGCCACATGATCTCCGGCGTCATGCGCCTCGCCGACCGTTCGGCGCGCGGCCTGATGACGCCGCGTCTCGATGTCGAGCTGATCGACCTCAGCGAGACACAGGAAGAGATGATCGAAAAGCTGCGCGCCACCCGCCACTCGGTGCTGCCGGTGCAGGACGGGGCCGTGGATTCGATCGTCGGCGTGATTGTCCGCAAGGACCTGGTCGAGAACGTCCTGTCGGCGACCCCGCTCGACGTGCGCACGCTGGTCAAGCAGGCGCCCGTGGTGATGGACCGCTCCAGCGCGCTCGACGTGCTGAAGGCCATCCGCGGCTCGCTGGTGCACATGGCGCTGGTGTTCGACGAGTACGGCCATTTCGAGGGCATCGTCACCCCCGGTGACATCCTCGAGGCGATCACCGGTGCGTTCCAGGAAGAAGAGGGCGACGAGAAGGCCTACGTCACCCGCGAGGACGGTTCGTACCTCGTTTCGGGCTGGATGCAGGTCGACGAGTTCCAGGCGCACCTCGGCGTGCCGGTCCCCAAGGACGCCAAGTTCGAGACGGTCGCCGGCTTCGTGCTGGCCGAGCTCAACCACCTGCCGCAGGTGGGCGAAACCTTCGAGCGCGGTCACTGGCGCTTCGAGGTGCTCGACCTCGATGGCCGCCGCATCGACAAGATCCTGGTGACGCGGCTGAACTAGCCGCGTCCGCTCAGAGCGGGCGGAGTTCCGACTTTTCCCAGTCGAACAGCATGCGGTTCTCGGTGAACCCGGGCTCGATCATGTCGATCAGCTTGGGCACGAGGGCCGCGGGACGGGGCAGGGTGTCGGGGTTCTCCCCCGGCATTGCCTTGGCCCGCATCGCGGTGCGCACCGCGCCCGGGTAGAATGCGTTGACCCGCACCGGCGTGATGCCGCCGACTTCGGCCGCATAGCTCTTGGCCAGCGCCTCGACCGCGGCCTTGCTCGCCGCATAGGGGCCCCAGTTGGCGCGCGCCGAGTGCGCCGACGAGGACGAGACGAACACCACGCGCCCGGCCTCCGACTGCCGCAGCAGCAGGTCGAGCGAACGCACCAGCCGGTAATTGGCGGTGACGTTGAGGCCCATCATCTTGTCGAACTCCTTGGGCTCGACATGCGCGAGCGGCCTGAGTTCGCTCAGCATCGCCGCGTTGGCGACAAAACCGTCGAGGTGCCCCCAACGCTCGAAGATGGCGCGGCCGAGCCGGTCGATGCCATCGAAGTCGAGCAGGTCGGCCGGAACCAGCGTCGCGCTGCCGCCGGCCTTCTGGATCTCGTCGTCGAGTTCCTCGAGCCCGCCGATGGTGCGCGCCACCGCAATCACATGCGCCCCACGCCGCCCCGCCTCCAGCGCCGCCTGGTAGCCGATGCCGCGCGACGCGCCGGTAACGAGGACGATCTTGCCGGCAAGGGAGGGGGAGGTCATGCGAGAGGGTTCCGTGAGTTTCGGCGCGGTTCTAGCGGGGAAGCGGGGACGGCGCCAGTGCGGCGGATGGTCCAGAGCGGGAAGAGTACCCCCACCCTTGATCCCTCCCCGCAAGGGGGAGGAGACGGCAGAGCCGCGATGTCCGTGTTAGTGTCTCCCTCCCCCTTGCGGGGAGGGGACAGGGGCGGGGTCAGCGCACGCCGGATTTCCGGCTTGCGCCCGCCTCAACTCGCTTCCTTCATCAGCGACAGCGTCTTGGGGTCGTTCTTGCTGCGGCCGTTGAGGTCGGTGAGCTTGGTCGGGTAGTCGCCGGTGAAGTGGTGGTCGGTGAACTGCGGGCTGAGCGGGTTGCGCTTCACCCCACCCACCGCGTCGTAGAGCCCGTCGATCGACAGGAACGCCAGCGAATCCGCGCCGATGAACTTGCACATCGACTCCAGGTCGGGGTGCTGGTTGGCGAGGAGGTTCTCCGGATCCGGCGTGTCGATGCCGTAGTAGTCCGAGTGGAAGATCATCGGGCTGGCGACGCGGATGTGCACCTCGCTGGCGCCGGCATCGCGGATCATCTGCACGATCTTCACCGAAGTGGTGCCGCGCACGATCGAATCGTCGATCAGCACCACGCGCTTGCCCTCGATCTCGGCGCGGTTGGCCGAGTGCTTCAGCTTCACCCCGAAAGCACGGATCGACTGCGTCGGCTCGATGAAGGTGCGGCCGACATAGTGGTTGCGGATGATGCCGAGCTCGAACGGAATGCCGCTCGCCTGCGCATAGCCGATCGCCGCGGGCGTGCCGCCGTCGGGCACCGGCACCACGAGGTCGGCCTCGACTGGCGCTTCCTTGGCGAGGTTGATGCCCATCCGCTTGCGCGCCGTGTAGACCGGCCGGCCGGCGACGATCGAGTCGGGGCGGGCGAAATAGACGTATTCGAACAGGCAGATGCGCTCGGGCCGCGGCGCAAACGGCTTCACCGAGTCGATGGTGATGCTGCCATCCGGCTGCGTCTCGCAGATCACCACTTCGCCGTTCTCGACGTCGCGCACGAACTTGGCGCCGATGATGTCGAGCGCGCAGGTCTCGGACGCAAAGATCGGCTTGCCGTCGAGATCGCCCAAGACCAGCGGGCGGATGCCGTTGGCGTCGCGCGCGCCGATCAGCTTGGTGCGGGTCATGGCGACCAGCGCGAAGGCGCCCTCGAGATGCATCAGCGCATCGATGAAGCGGTCCGACGAGGCGATCTTCTTGGAGCGCGCGATCAGATGCAGCACCACCTCGGTATCGGAGGTCGACTGGCAGATGGCGCCCTGCGAGATCAGCTGCTTCCTGAGCGTCAGGCCGTTGGTGAAGTTGCCGTTATGCGCGATGGCGATGCCGCCGACTTCCAGTTCGGCGAACAGCGGCTGCACGTTGCGGAGGATGGTCTCGCCGGTGGTCGAGTAGCGCACGTGACCCATGGCGAGGTGGCCGGGAAGGCGGCCGACGGTTGCCGGGTCGGTAAAGTGGTCGCCGACGAGGCCGAGCTGACGTTCGGAGTGGAACTGCTTGCCGTCGAAACTGACGATGCCGGCTGCTTCCTGCCCGCGATGCTGCAGGGCGTGCAGCCCGAGCGCCGTGAGGGTCGCCGCCTCGGGGTGGCCGAGGATGCCGAACACGCCGCACTCCTCGCGCAACGTGTCATGGTCCCATTCCGCGATCGGCTTGGCGTTTTGGGTCATCGGTTACCCCAGGGTTCAGGTCGGGCCAAAGAAGACGGGACCGCAGATGCGGCCCCGGTCACGAATATGCAATGCGCTCACCCGAATTTCATCAGGTGTTGGTCGCGGCGCCCTCGGCCGGCGGCTCCAGCGGCGCGTCGTTCTCGAGCTGGTCGGTGCCCTCTTCGTTGGGCACGTCGGCATCCGGGGTTGGCACGTCGTCGGGCGAGGCATCCTCGCCACCGCCGCCGGCACCGCGCTGCAGGATATCGGTGACCTGCTTTTCAAGGTCGGGCGGCAGCATGCTGATCAGACTGTCGCCAAAATTCTGCAGGATCGGCAGCGAACGCGAATCCTTGGCCCAGCTGGGCAGGTTCGACGGCATCAGCCACAGCCCGAAGATCACCACGATCACCGCGATCAGCACGCCGCGCGCCACACCGAAGATGAAACCGAGCGTGCGGTCGAGCGGCCCGATGCGGCTGTCGACCACGAAATCGGCGATCCGCATGGTGATGAGATGGAGGATGATCAGCGCCACGATGAAGGTGCCGAGCACCGTCACGATGTCGGCGACGATCGGCTCGGCGATGTAGCCGCGCGCGATTTCCTTGTGGTTGAAATAGGCATAGGCGGCGATTGCCGCGGAGCCGGCCCAGGTCGCTAGCGACAGGATTTCACGAGTGAATCCGCGGGCCGTGGCCAGGATCGCCGAGATCAGGACGAGAACGCCGATGCCGACGTCGAATGCAGTCAACATGTAGAAAATCCGCCCCTGGGACCCGCTTCAAAATCCCGTGTAACCATTAATCGTGGCAAAGCCAAGCACGGACGAGACGGTGCATGGCCGATGTTCACGGAAAGCACGAAGCGTGGCCAAAGCGCTACTCTGCCGCCTGCCGCTGACCACGCGCCGCGATGCGTCCGATGAGTTCGGCGACCTCCGCGTATTCGCCCACCGCAATGCCGTTCGGCACGTCGCCCTTGCCCAGCCGCCCCGTCACCGCGCCCTGGAACCCGAGCTTTTGCGCCTCGCGCAGTCGCTGCGCCGCATGCGCCACCGGCCGTACCCCGCCGGCCAACGAGATCTCGCCGAAATAGACGTTGGACGAGGGCAGCGGTGAGCCGGTGAGCGACGAAATCAGCGCCGCCGCGACCGCGAGGTCCGCTGCCGGCTCGTTGATCTTCAGCCCGCCCGCGACGTTGAGATAGATGTCGTTGGCGCCGATGCGCACCCCGCACCGCGTCTCCAGCACCGCCAGTACCATCGATAGCCGTGACGAATCCCAGCCGATCACCGCGCGGCGCGGCGTGCCGAGCGGCGAGGGCGAAACCAGCGCCTGCACTTCGCACAGCATCGGGCGCGTGCCCTCCATGCCGGCGAATACGGCGGAGCCCGCCGCATCCTTGTCGCGCTGGTCGAGGAACAGCGCCGACGGGTTGGCCACCTCGCGCAACCCCAGCGTCGACATCTCGAACACCCCGATCTCGTCGGTGGCGCCGTAGCGATTCTTCACGCCGCGAAGGATGCGGAAAGTGTGGCTGGCGTCGCCCTCGAAATAGAGCACCGCGTCGACCAGGTGCTCGACGACGCGCGGGCCGGCAATCTGCCCATCCTTGGTGACATGGCCGACCAGCACCACCGCGGCGCCGGATTTCTTGGCGAACCGCGTCAGCGCCTGCGCCGAGGTGCGCACCTGCGTCACGGTGCCCGGCGCGCTCTCCACCCGGTCGGTCCACAGCGTCTGGATCGAATCGATGATCACCAGGTCCGGCGGCGGGCCGTCCTGCAGCGTCGCGAGGATGATCTCGACATTGGTCTCCGACGCCAGCAGCACGGCGCGATCGCCGAGCCCGAGCCGCTGCGCCCTGAGCCGGATCTGCGCCACCGCTTCTTCGCCCGAGACATAGACGATGCGGCGTCCCTTCTCGGCCAGCGCTGCGGCTGCCTGCAGCAGCAGGGTGGATTTGCCGATGCCCGGATCGCCGCCGATCAGCACCGCCGACCCCATGACGAAGCCACCGCCCGTCACCCGGTCGAGCTCGCCGATGCCGGTCTCGACCCGCGCCGCCGTCTCGGTTTCACCCGCCAGCGGCAGCAGTTCGATCGGCCGTCCGCCGGCGACAGCGGACTTCGGCCCGGCACCGACGCCCGAATCGACGATCTCCTCGACGATGGTGTTCCACTCGCCGCACGCCTCGCACCGCCCCTGCCACTTGGTGGTCAGGGCGCCGCACGCCTGGCAGACATAGGAGGTTTTGGTACGCGCCATGAGATGCCCCGGGAGTCGACGACAGGTAGCCGACTATGGGGGCAAAGGCAAGAACGAAGAGTGAACAATCACCGCCGCGGCCACTCCCCGATCACCTCGTACCGCCCCTGCCCATAAAAGCTGCGCACCAGCGCGAACCCTTCGACCCGCAGCGTCGGCGGCCGTTCCAGCACCACCTCGGGCGCCGCCACCCGGTCGTAGCAGAGCGTCAGGTGGAACGCCTCGTTGGTCGCCGCCCGTACCTCGAAGCCACGCTCCAGCATGCCCCAGCGCAGCAGCCGGGCGAGTTCCACCAGTGGCGTATCCGATCCCGGTGTGAGGGCTAGCGGCGGCGAGCCCACCTTGCGGCGGAAGCTCGCGAGCCGGGTGAGGCTGATGTCGAACGGCCGAAAGCCGATGGCATCGCCGGTGGCCATCGCCACGGCGAGGTCGCTGCCGCTGAGTTCCTGGTAAAAGCCGACGCCGACCAGCGAGATGTGCAGCGTCGTCGAGGGCAGCAGCGCCGCCGTGATGCCATGCAGGTGCCGCTGTTCGTCGACGATGGTCTGGAGCGCGGGGCGGATCTCGTTGCCGACCAGCACGGCGAAGAACACCGGGTCGCGCCCCTGGCGCGGCGGCACCGTAATGGACTTGAGCGGCCGGGTGTCCTCAGCGAACATCGACACCTGTGTCAGATCGGTCATCTCGTTGGTCCTCCGTCTTAGGGACACGTAAGGAACCAGCGAGGCCGCGACATAGTCAAGAACAAAAAGAGAACAAACTTTACCTGAGGCGACTTCGCCCTTCGCCCAACTTGCCTCCGCCGCCACGCGTTGCGAAGCTCACCTCCCGCGACTCCAACGGCCCGAGCAGTGGCCGGCACAAGCACACATAGGGAAGAGATGACCAAGATCACCGGGATCGAGACGATCCGCACGCGCGCCGACGGCACCTGGCTGTTCGTCAAGGTCCTGACCGACCAGCCCGGCCTCTACGGCATCGGCTCGGCCTCCGACCACTACCGCGCCAAGGTGGTGCAGGCGGCTATCGAGAACATCGCGCCGCTGCTGATCGGCCGCGACGTCAGCCGCATCGAGGACATCTGGCAGTCGGTCTACACCCAGAGCTACTGGCGCAACGAGGCCATCGGCAACACCGCGCAGGCCGGCATCGACATGGCCCTGTGGGACATCAAGGGCAAGGAGGCCGGCATGCCGGTCTACCAGCTGCTCGGCGGCAAGACCCGCAGCGCCGTCGCCGCCTATGCCCATGCCCAGGGCAACTCGCTCACCGAGCTCGAGGACGATGTCCGTCGGTACTGGGAGGAGGGCTACACCGTCATCCGCTGCCAGCTCGGCAACTATGGCGGCGGCGGCTTCCTCGATCGCGCCGACGCCCGTGGCCCGAAAAACCACTGGCCGCAGGAAAAAGCCTTCGACGACGACGCCTACCTCAAGGCAATCCCCGAAATGTTCGCCCACCTGCGCGACAAGCTGGGCTGGGGCCCGAAGTTCACCCATGACGTGCACGAGCACCTCGCCCCGACCAATGCCGTGCAACTGGCCAAGCTGCTCGAACCCTACCGGCTCTATTTCCTTGAGGATCTGCTCTCGCCCGAGCAGGTCGGCTGGTATCGCCAGGTGCGCCAGCAATGCGCCACCCCGCAGGCGATGGGCGAGCTGTTCGTCAACCCGCACGAATACCTGCCGCTGATCACCGAGCGGCTGATCGACTTCGTTCGCGTCCGCGTCTCGAAGGGCGGCGGCATCACCCAGGCGCGGAAGATCGCGACGCTCTGCGAATGGTTCGGCGTGCAGACGGCCTGGCAGGAGGGCGGCGACAATGACCCGGTCAACCAGATGGCCGCCATGCATGTCGATCTCGCCTCCACCGCCTTCGGCATCCAGGAGGAGAACAACTTCAAGCCCGAGGAGTACGACCTGTTCACCGGCCACGCCATCCTCGAAGGCGGCTACCTCTACGGCAACGAGCAACCCGGCCTCGGCATCGACATCGACGAGAAGAAGGCTGCCGCACTGCTCGACCCCGACAAGGCGGCGAAGTCGCACTACATGGCCGAAGACCGCCGCCGCGACGGCGGCATCGTCCGGCCGTAACCACCGCTGGCGCGGTGATCCTCCCCCGCGCGGCGGGGGAGGGGGACCATGCGAAGCATGGTGGAGGGGGCGGCCCATGCCCTCATAAACGCCTAGAGGTCCGGCATGCCGCTGAACACCTCGAGGATCACCCCGATATCCGGCGCGCTGTCGAGATAGTGCACCTCGATGCCGGTGAACGTGCCGCTGAGCGTCGATCGCTGGCCGCGCGCCTCTTGGTCGGCCAGCGTCTGCCGGAGATCCGGCGTCCGCACCGCGACATGGTGCACGCCGCCCACCCCGCCGCGCTGAGCGAGGAACTTGCCGAACATGTCGTTCGGATCGCGCGGCTCGATCAGCTCCCACATCACGTCGCCGATCATCGTCATGGCGATGCGCGAATGCCACTTCGCCGGCCTGCCGTCGACCAGCACGTCCTCGGCATTCTCAGGCCCGATCTCCATGAACTCCCACGGCCCGATGCCGTACTGCTCCTCATAGGCGAGCACGGCAGCCTCGAGGTTCGGCACCACGATGCCGAGCTGCATGGTCTTGGTGAAGGTTGGCTGCTTCCGGGACATCTCCGGCTCCTTTATTCAACGACTATGTTGATCAACATATGTGTTGAATAAGATCGAAGTGTCAAGCGATCACGTCGCACCGACGCGCGTTTGGTGCAGACTGGCACCCAACGGAGTTCTTCAATGCGATTCGACAACCGAGCCATCTACGTCACCGGGGCAGGGCACGGCATCGGCCGCGCCACCGCCCTCCGCCTCGCGGCCGAAGGCGGCGCGATCGCCGTCTCCGATATCGATGGCGCTGCCGCCGAAGCCGTGGCCGCCGAGATCGTCGCCACGGGCCGCACCGCCTTCGCCACCACCTGCGACGTCACCAGCCGCGCCGCCGTCGATGCCTCGATCGCCGAGGCAGTCAGCCGCTTCGGAAAGCTCGACGTCCTCGTCAACACCGCCGGCGGCGACTGGCACGAGCCGGCGCTGGGCGAAATCCCCGACGAGCTGTTCGATCGCAAGATGGACGTCAACCTCACGGGCGTCTTCCGCTGCATTCGTGCCGCGTTGCCCAGCCTCATCGCCGCCGGCCCCGGCAGCAACGTGGTCACCATCGGCTCGATCAACGGCAACTGGGCGTTTGGCGGCTACGGCTACTCCGCCGCGAAAGCCGGGCTCGAAATCCTCACCAAGAACCTCGCCGCCCGCTACGGCAGCCAAGGCGTCCGCTTCAACGTGATCAGCCCCGGCACCATCCGCACCCGCAACTGGACCGGGCGCGAAGACGATGGCGGCAAGCGGGCCCGAAAATACCCGCTGGGCCGCCTCGGCGAACCCGAAGACATCGCCGCCGCCGTGGCCTTCCTCGCCTCCGCCGACGCCTCCTGGATCACCGGCATCAACCTGCCGGTCGAAGGCGGCATCATGACCGGCGGCCTCCACGACCTGATCATGGAGGGGTGAGGTAGCGCTCGATCTCAAGTCGGTATCGTGACACGGGCCGACCCATCTGGTCGTCAGCAAGGGAGCGAAGAAACATGAGCCGGTTCTGTCTGTCGCTGTTCACCGCGGCTCTGCTCCTGCTTGCTTCACCATCGTCCGGCGCTCAGGCCGAACAGAAGCCATCATGCTGGCGCGATGGCGGACTGACGCTCTGTTTCGACGGCAAGGGCACTGTGAGCTCGTCGTTGTACATGACCTACGACGAGAGTGATCTCGAGGGCTTCGAAACCACTGCCCGATACTACGGGACCGGCAACACCATCACCTTCGAGGTTCTGCAGCCGGAGTACATGAACGACGGATGGCCATGGTCGTGGAGCAAGGTCCGCTGCCGGCTCGGTGGCCCCAAAGGGGTGATGGCCCTCACCGAGTGCATTGGCTCAGGGCGGTCGTACCGCGACTCCGATCCGGTGGAGCAGAACGGCCTGACGCTTACCCTCGTCCGCTCTGAGCGCGAGGCGCTTTGCGACAAGTACGAAACGCTACTCGCGCTGCCCGACAACTTCGACGAGGTTGGTCACGCAACGCTCATCGACGGGAGCGAAAGGTCGGACTACGAGAGCGCAGACTGCCGCTGTCGGGACCAGTACCCCGCCGACCCCGAATACTACCTCTGCGAACCGCTGCCCTAGCCGCCTCACGCCCCCGGCACAACACTCGACATCACCGCCCCTCGAGGCTGGCAGCACGCCGTGCCCGGCCACCGGATTGACCTGCCCAACTGGTCATTACATGGTCCGCTGCATGATCATCGAACCCATCACCGAACTGCCGATCGAGTTCGACAGCCTCCGGGCCGAAGCGCACGCCGAGGGGTTCAATCATATCGACACCTTGTGGCTGCAGTGGCACGAGGAGAACAGGCGGTTCGACCGCCCAGGCGAGATGCTCGTCGTTGCCCGGTTTGGCGGAGATCTGGCAGGCATCGGTGGCGTCACCGAAGACTTCGTCGATCCGAGTTGGCTGCGCATGAGGCGCTTCTATGTTCGCCCGCAGTACCGGCGCCTGGGCACGGGCAGGGCCATTGCCGAATACGTGCTCGAGCGGGCTTTGCCGCTCAACCGGCCGATCGTGCTCTACACCGAGACCCCCGAAGGCGCAGCGTTCTGGCAGGCGATGGGTTTCGTGCCAATTGAACGGGCCAAGACCACCCACGCCCTTGGCGCTCACGTGCCTGCGACGGGCGCCAACTGACTCGCAGTTGCGTCACGCCCCCGGTGCGGCGCTCTCGATGTAGTTGCGTGAATACCGGCCCTTTAGGCTGGTCAGCACTTCGTAGCCAATGGTGTTGGCGATGTCGGCGTGGTCGTCGACGGTGATCTGCTTGCCGATGATCTCGGCCATCTCGCCGGGAACCGGGAGACGCGGCAGGTCGGTGATATCGACCCCGATCATGTCCATCGACACCCGCCCGACCACCGGGCAGGGCTGCCCCTGGATTGCCACATGGGTGCCGCGATGGTTGTTCGACGAGCTCAGCGAGCGGAAGAAACCGTCGGCATAGCCGATCGCGACGACGGCGATGCGGCTGTCGCGGCTCATTGTCTGCAGCGCGCCGTAGCCCACCGTCTCGCCGGTCTTGACGTCCTTGGTCATCAGGATCGGTGCTTCCAGCGTCACCACCGGCGCCATCGGGTTGCGCCGGCCGGCCACGGCGCGGCCGCCGTAAAGCGCAATGCCGGGGCGGACCATCTGGAAATGGTTCTCGCGGTTGCTCATCAGCCCGGCCGAGTTGGAAAGCGAGGCCGGAATGCCGGGGAACTGCGCCATCACCGAGGTGAACAGCGCCAGCTGCGTGCGGTTCTTCTCGTGCGCCGGCATATCGGCGCAGGCGAGGTGGCTCATGATCATCTGAGGCGCATAGCCGATCGAGTCGATCAGCCGCTTGACGATCGAGGTCTCGTTGAGCCGGAAGCCGAGCCGGTTGATGCCGGTATCGAAGTGGAGGGCCGCCGGCAGTGCCTGGTTGGAGGCGGCGCAGGCCGTGAGCCACTCCTCCAGCATCGGGATCGAGGCGAGGCACGGCATCAGCCGCTCGCCGACATAGAGCGGGGCGGAGCCGGGGTAGAGCCCCGAGAGAATGAAGATGTGGCTGTCCTCGGGCAGCGCCGCGCGCACCGCGATACCCTCGTCCGGAGTCGCCGCGAAGAAGAACCGGGCGCCGGCTTCGTAGAAGGCGCGCGAGGCCTGGGCGATGCCGGTGCCATAGGCGTCGGCCTTCACCACCGCGCCGGTCAGCGCGCCGCGGCTCACCTTGTCGAGCGCCAGCCAGTTGCGCTTCAGCGCGCCCAGGTCGACCGTCAGCCGCCCGCCGTAACCGGTCGCAATGGCCGGTGCCGCCATCACTATTCCATCCTTTCGGGCAGGTATTCGGAGCGCGCCAGGTTGCCGAAGCGCGTGAACTGCGCCTCAAAGCTCACCTGCACGGTGCCGGTGGGACCGTGACGCTGCTTGCCGATGATCACTTCGGCTTTGCCGTGCACCTGTTCCATCTCGCCCTGCCACGCCATGTGTTCCGGCGTGCCCTCCTTGGGCTCCTTGTTCTTGAGGTAGTACTCCTCGCGATACACGAACAGCACCACGTCGGCGTCCTGCTCGATAGAGCCGGATTCGCGGAGATCCGAAAGCTGCGGATGCTTGTCGTCGCGGTTTTCCACCTGTCGGCTCAGCTGGCTGAGCGCGATGATCGGCACCTCGAGCTCCTTGGCCAGCGCCTTGAGCGTGGTGGTGATCTCGGTCAGTTCCTGCACCCGGTTCTCGCTCGATTTCTTCGACGAGCCGCTCAGCAGCTGCAGGTAGTCGACGATCAACAGGTCGAGGCCCTTCTGGCGCTTCAGGCGCCGGGCGCGGGCGGCGAGCTGCGCCACCGAGATACCGCCGGTATCGTCAATGAACAGCGGCACCTGCGCCATCAGGTTCGAGGTGTCGACCAGCTTCGAAAACTGGCTCTCGTGGATGTTGCCGCGCCGGATGTCAGACGACGAGATTTCCGCCTGTTCGGCGAGAATACGCGTCGCCAGCTGCTCGGCGCTCATTTCGAGGCTGAAGAAGCCGACATGGCCGCCATCGACGGTCTTGGTGTGCCCGTCGGCCAGCACTTCGCCGCGGAAGCTTTTCGCCACATGGAAGGCGATGTTGGTGGCGAGCGAGGTCTTGCCCATCGCAGGACGCGCCGCGAGGATGATCAAGTCGCTGCGCTGCAGCCCACCCATCAGGCGGTCGAGATCGGTGAGCCCGGTCGAGGTGCCCGATAGCGTGCCGTCGCGGCCATAGGCTTCGCCGGCCATCTTGATGGCTTCGGTCAGCGCTGCCGAAAAGCTCTGGAAGCCGCCGTCGTAGCGGCCCTTTTCCGCGAGGTCGAACAGCGCCTTCTCGGCCTCTTCGATCTGCTTGTTGGCCGTCGCCTCGACATCGGAGTCGTAGGCGACCTGCACCATCTCCTCGCCGATCTGGATCAGGTTGCGGCGGATCGCGAGATCGTAGATCGATTGGCCGTAATCGGCGGCGTTCAGCACCGTGGTGGCTTCCGCCGCCAGCCGCGCCAGATACTGCGGCATGGTCATTTCGGCGGTCAGCGCGTCGGCGAGATAGGTCTTGGCGGTGATCGGCGTCGCGGTCTTGCCGGCGCGGATGATCTTGGCCAGCACTTCATAGATCGTCCGGTGGATCGGCTCGTAGAAGTGCTCGGGCATCAGGAAGTCGCTGACCCGGTAGAACGCCTCGTTGTTGACGAGGACCGCTCCCAGCAAAGCCTGCTCGGCCTCCACGTTGTGTGGAGCGAGGCGGAAGCCCTTCTCGTCTTCCGGATGCAGGCGATGCACGTTGTTGTCGGCCATAACGACTCGATACTCCCCCGCTCGTTAAGGTTTGCTTTACCAGCGGCCGTCCCGGCGACGGTCAAAAAATGTGACGCCGGGGTGACCGAATCGGGTCCTCGGTGCGACGCCTGTGGTTAGTGTTGAAAGCGGGGGAAACCAAGGCGGCACGTTTGCATTCGCGCCGTCAGGCCGGCTGCCGATTCGTACCCGTCATTCTGAGCCGGCATCGCGCTCCAGCGCCGCGATGATCCGGTGCAGCATGCCGTAGAACACTTCCCGCTCTTCCGGTTGCAGCGCGTCGGTGGCGATGCCATTGACCTCGATCGCCGAAACGAAGGCCGCCTTGGCGCGCTCGCGTCCCAACGGGGTGAGCGACACCTGGGCGCTGCGTCGATCGTTCGGGTCGGGCGTCCGCATCACCAGCCCGTCGCGCTCCATGCGGTTGAGCGTGTTCGCCATGGTCGGCTGCTCGACCGCCGCCAGCTGCGCCAGCGCCTTCTGCGTCATGGCGCCACCGTCCTGCAGGGCAAAGAACACCGGCATCGGCCCCGAATTGCCGCCCGCCAGCCGCCGCTCGATGGCCCGGGCAAACAGCCGCGCCGCCCAGTTGGTGAGGTAGCCGGCCGAGGTCTCGCGTACATAGCTCATTTACATAGCTTGCTATTTAAATCCATAGTGTGCTATGTAATCGGCATTGGCCGCGAAACGCAAGGAGGCTTCGATGGCATTGAAAAGCACCTCGACCCGCTACGGCAGCGTCGCCATCGCTATCCACTGGCTCACCGCGCTGATGATCGTGGCACTGTTCGCCACCGGCCTGCTGGCCGCAGCGCAGGTCGACCCGGCCGCCAAGCTCGCGCTGCTCCGCGCCCACATTCCCATCGGGGCAGGGGTGCTGCTGCTCACTCTGCTGCGCATTGTCTGGTGGCTGGTCGCCGATCGTCGCCCGGCTCTGCCGTCGGATCAGCCGGACTGGCAGAAGTTCATGGCCAAAGCGGTGCACTTTGCCCTCTATGCGGTGGTCTTGGTCACTGCTTCGAGCGGCATAGCCACCATCATTCTGTCCGGTGCGCTCCCCGCCATCATCGGCTCGGCCACGCTTCCCAACCTCGAAACCGTGCTGCCCCGCGCCGTCCATGGCCTGATGTCCAAGGCCATGCTGGGCCTCCTCGCCCTCCACATCGGCGCCGCGCTCTGGCACCAATTCATCCGCAAAGACAAACTGTTAGCCCGTATGGGCGTCGGCGCCGCCTGATCCTAGGACGTAAAAAAAAGGCCGGGATCGCTCCCGGCCATGTTCACTGCGATGTCCTTAGGCTTAGAAGCCGAACGTGACACCAGCCTGGACGATGTGGTTGGTCGCATCGGTGATGATGTCCACGCCAGCCGGCGGCGGGCCACCGATGTCGGTCGTGGTGTCGGCGTCCGAGAGCACGCGGTAGCGATAGCCGAGGTCCAGCGCGATATTGTCGGCAACATCGACCTTCACACCCGCGCCCAGCTGATAGAGCAGGCCGCTGGCCGAGATCTCGCCGGGTACGTCGCCCGAAACGTTGGTGTTGCCGTAGCCGACACCGGCACCGACATACGGCGTAAAGCCGGTGTCGTTCGAGAAGTCGTACCAGAGGTTGGCAAGCAGGTTGTAGCCGGTGCTCGTCACCGAAACCCCATCCGGAACCGGGTTGCCAGCGATGCTCGCGACCTCTGCCTGTATGTACGAGAACTCGACTTCGCCGCGGAGGTTCTCGTGAATGGTGGTGCCGATGGCGCCACCGACGATGAAGCCACCATCGAGGTCGGTCTCCAGCGTGAAGCCACCGCCGCCGAGATCGATGGTCGTGTCGCCCGAAGCCCACGAGCCACCGGCGAAGAAGGTTGCGTAGAACCCATTGGGGACTGCCACATCGGCGACCGGCTCGTTGACGACGAGGTCGGCGGCCATAGCCGAGGTCCCGGAAAGCAGCGCAACGCCAAGCGCCGCAAAAACGAATCTGGTCAATCTATCCCCCAAGAAAGAAATGCGTGCAGCGTGTATGTCAGCCGAGAACTGCTTCTGCCAGCCCCATTTCATTGAATTACAACAGACAAGTCGCGCACTGTGTCTGCGGTGCAATAGTCGCGACCCGAACAAAAGAAGTGAGGTTCCTCCGACTCCCTGAGTTCGTCTCGACGGGCGGGCACCGAAAACAAAAAGGCCGGGATCGCTCCCGGCCTTTTGCATTCGCGATGTGAGGCGCGATTATTCGTCGTCGCCGAAGGCGTCGGCAGCGGCGGAGCCGACTTCGGCCTGGCCAGCGGCGAAGGCTTCGTTGGCTTCGTCGTCGTAGTTGATCGCGGTGAGGTCTTCACCGGCGGCCTGGCGGGTCGCCTCGTCTTCCGAGCGGGCGACGTTGACCGTGATCGTAACGGCGACTTCGGCGTGCAGGTGCAGCGGCACCGTGTGGACGCCGACGGTCTTGATCGGGTTGGCGAGGTCGACCTGCGAACGCGAAACGGTGAAACCGTCCGAGATCAGCGCGTCGGCCACGTCACGCGACGACACCGAGCCGTAGAGCTGGCCGGTTTCGCCGGCCTGGCGGATGATCACCACCGACTTGCCGTTGAGGCCCGACGCGATACCTGCAGCGGCCTCGCGGCGCTCCTGGTTGCGCTGCTCGATGTCGGCGCGATCGCGCTCGAACTTCTTGCGGTTGGCTTCGGTGGCGCGCAGCGCCTTCTGCTGCGGGAGCAGGAAGTTACGGGCGAAACCGTCCTTCACCGACACTTCGTCGCCGATGTGGCCGTGCTTGCCGATACGCTCGAGGAGAATGACTTTCATTTATCTGTCCTTTGCTGTCCTGCCTCGGAGGCAGTTAGGAGCCGCCGACGATCGGCAGCCCCAACGAGTCCCTGAAACCGGTTCTTACTGAACGGCGTAGGGCATGATGCCGATGAAGCGGGCGCGCTTGATGGCCTTGGCCAGTTCGCGCTGCTTCAGGGCGGAGACCGCAGTGATGCGGGACGGGACGATCTTGCCGCGCTCCGACACGTAGCGCTGCAGCAGGCGAACGTCCTTGTAGTCGATCTTCGGCGCGTTCGGGCCCGAGAACGGGCAGGTCTTGCGGCGGCGCTGGAACGGACGGCGGGCCGTGGTCGTGGTCAGGTCTTTGATGGCCATTTGGCTGATCCTTCCGAGTTCTTAGAAGCGGCGCGGGCGGCGGTCGCCGCGGTCGAAACCACCACGGTCGCCACGCGGGCCACCCGGACGGTCGCCGCGCTCGTCGTCGCGGTCGCGCTTCTGCATCATGGCCGACGGGCCTTCCTCGAGCTCATCGACGCGGATGGTCATGAAGCGCAGGATGTCTTCATTGATGCCCATCTGGCGCTCCATCTCGGCCACCGCAGCGTGCGGAGCGTCGATGTTGAGCAGGGTGTAATGCGCCTTGCGGTTCTTCTTGATGCGGTACGAGAGCGACTTCAGGCCCCAGTACTCGTTCTTGGTGACCTTGCCGCCGCCGTTGGTGAGCACTTCGGTCAGGGCCGTGGTCAGCTCTTCCACCTGCGTCGGGGAAACGTCCTGGCGAGCCAGGAAAATGTGTTCGTAAAGGGCCATAAGCGCCTTCCTTCAAGTTGGTTCACAACACTTCCACTCGGCGCGGAGCCCCTTTGAAGCCGGAAAGGCACCAAAGCAGTCTTCTAAAGAGCGGGAACACGGGAGGACGGACCGAAATCCTATTCGCGCAATGCACGAACCCTCCGTTCAGCCCCCGGCCGAACGAATGCGAGGCGGGCTATAGGGGAAAAAGACACGGAAGGCAACAGCAAGCCATGGTGCCACATGAACTGGTCACCTTAAGCATAGCTTCCGGAGTCTGTCGGAGGTGGAGCAAAAATGGGCCTGGTTCGTGCGGCATTTGTCCTGCTGGTGCTGCTGACGGTGACGCCGCCATTGATCGTCGCAACCTACCTCACCCTGAGCGCAGGGCGCGGATCGCCGCTCGATCTGCTCGCACCTGGTTGGCCCATGTACCTCGGCTGGCCCGCGATTGCGACCGTTCCGTCAGTGGCGATCATCGCGCTTCTGTCTCTCCGGAAGAACTTTCGACCGCTGCTGGGCGGAGTGCCGATTATCGTCGCGGTGTGTGCACTGCTGAGCGCTGGCGCGTACCTGGCCATGGGTGGTGCCAGCAATCAGTTCTCCGCCCTGGCCGTGCTCGCATTCTTTGCCGGCATCTCCACGATCCTGCCGGTCTACCTACTATGCTATCTGCTGAGACGTCCGCTCGGCCTACGAGCGATCCTCGGAGAGTAGATCGCCCGCGGCTCGACTTATGACGTCAGCCGGAGGTCGAGGCCTCTCCATCGCGCTTAGGGAGCTCATACCCCTCTGATACCAGCAGCGAGGTGATCGACGGCGTCAGCGCGCGGCAGCCGCAGTGCTGGGCATGCTCGTAGTGCCAGGCCGCGCGCTGCTTCTTTGTCGCGTTGGCCGGCATCCTGTGTTCCCGGTGCCACTCAGAGTTGATCTTGCCCATCGGCGCCCCCTCTTTCGCCGCCTCGTCACTTGCGCTAGGCAGGCCGGGCGGCTCCACTATGTTACCCTTGTCGAGACCGCCATGACCATCTCCGAAGCTGTCGTGTCTGCTCCCCCCGATCGTGACGCCGTGCGCGCCGCCGAAGCGATCATTCGCACGCATGTGCGGCGGACGCCGGTGCTGGAGGTGGCGGCAGCCGATTTCGGTCTCGATGGCGCGCCGTTCTCGTTCAAGCTCGAATTCATGCAGCACTCCGGCACCTTCAAGGCCCGTGGTGCTTTCGCCAACCTGCTGATCCGGCCGGGTGCGGCGCGCGGCGTTGTAGCAGCTTCCGGCGGCAACCACGGCGCTGCCGTTGCCTATGCTGCGCAAAAACTCGGTATCAAGGCGCATATCTACGTGCCGCGCATCTCGTCCGAGGCCAAGATCAACCGCATCCTGCAATACGGCGCCGAGATCGTCATCGGCGGTGACACCTATATCGACGCCTACACCGCCAGCCACGCCTTCGCGACCGAGAACGACCTGCTCGAGGTGCACGCCTACGATATGTTCGAGACGCTGTGCGGGCAGGGCACCGTGGGGCTCGAGTGGCTGGAGCAGTCGCCGGGCCTCGATACGCTGCTGGTGGCGGTGGGCGGCGGCGGCCTGATCGGCGGCATCGCCGCGGCGGCAGCCGGCCGCGTCCGGCTGATCGGCGTCGAGCCCGAGAATGCGCCGAGCCTCCACAATGCCATCGAGGCCGGCCGCCCGGTCGATGTGCCGGTCAGCGGCGTCGCCGCCGACAGCCTCGGCGCCCGCCGCATCGGCAGCCTCAGCTTCGCGCTCTCCGGCTTCATCGATCGCTCCGTGCTGGTCACCGACGAGGCGATCGTCGCCGCGCAGAAGGCGATCTGGAACGTGCTGCGCGTCGCCGTGGAGCCGGGTGGCGCCGCCGCCCTGGCCGCCGTCCTCTCCGGCCGCTACGTCCCGGCGCCGGGTGAGAAGGTCGGCATCCTGCTCTGCGGCGCCAATACGACGGCGGTGAAGTTCGACTAGCCCGCCTTGACTTTGCCATCCCCCTCCGGCAAACGCCGCCGCCAACTGGACGCCTGTCCGGGCGGGGCTTAGGCTCGGCTGCAACGACGAAGAACAACAGCGGAGGCCACCACCTTGACCAAGCGCGCATTCACCTTCCCGGGGCAGGGCAGCCAGGCTGTCGGCATGGGCAAGGACCTCGCCGACGCCTATCAGGAAGCGCGCAATGTCTTCGCCGAGGTTGACGACGCGCTCGGCCAGAAGCTCTCGGCCATCATGTTCGAAGGCCCCGACGAGACGCTGCGCCTCACCGAGAACGCCCAGCCGGCACTGATGGCCGTCTCCGTGGCGGTAACCCGCGTGCTCGAAAGCCGCGGCTTTTCGCTCAAGGACAACGCCGCCTACGTCGCCGGCCACTCGCTGGGCGAATACTCGGCGCTTGCCGCCGCCGGCGCCTTCAGCCTCGCCGATGCGGCGCGGCTTCTGAAGATCCGCGGCCAGGCCATGCAGCAGGCCGTGCCGGTCGGGCAGGGCGCCATGGCGGCGATCCTCGGGCTCGACCTCGAAACCGTGCTGCGCGCCGCCAACGACGCCGAGGACGGCGAAATCTGCGGCGTCGCCAACGACAATGCCCCCGGCCAGGTGGTGATCTCCGGCCATGTCGGCGCGGTGAATCGCGCCATCGAGTTGCTGAAGGCCGCCGGCGCCAAGCGCGCCCTGCCGCTGCCGGTGTCGGCCCCGTTCCACTGCGCCCTGATGCGCCCGGCCGCCGACGCCATGGAGCACGCGCTCAACCAGGTAACGGTGAACGCTCCGGTTGCGCCGGTGGTCGCCAACGTGCTGGCCAAGCCGATCTCCGACCCCGAAGAGATCAAGAAGCGCCTCGTCGAGCAGGTCACCGGCATGGTCCGCTGGACCGAATGCGTCGGCTGGCTGGTGAAGGATGGCGGCGTGACCCAGCTGGTCGAGCTCGGCTCGGGTAAGGTGCTGTCGGGTCTCGCCAAGCGCATCGCGCCGGAAACCCCGGCCGTGTCCCTCGGCGCCCCGGCCGACATCGATGCGTTCCTCGCCGAACTCGGCGCTTGAATCAGTTTCTCCTGAGGAGTCCGTAAATGTTTGATCTCACGGGCAAACGCGCCCTCGTTACCGGCGCTTCGGGCGGTATCGGCCGCGAGATTGCCAAGGCCCTCGCCGCCTCCGGCGCTCGCGTGGCGCTGAGCGGCACCCGCGTCGGTGCCCTCGAGGAGACCCGCGACCTGCTCGGTGGCGGCGATCACCCGATCCTGCCGACCAACCTCTCCGATCTCGATGCGGTGGATAAGCTGATCCCCTCGGCGGAAGCTGCGCTCGGTGGCATCGACATCCTGGTCAACAATGCCGGCGTCACCCGTGACAACCTCTTCATGCGCATGAAGAACGAGGAGTGGGACGAAGTGCTGGCGGTGAACCTCACCTCGGCGTTCCACCTCACCCGCGCCGTGCTGCGCGGAATGATGAAGCAGCGCTTCGGCCGCATCATCGGTATCACCTCGGTGGTCGGCGTCGTCGGTAACCCGGGGCAGGGCAACTATGCTGCCTCGAAGGCCGGCCTCATCGGCATGAGCAAGGCGCTGGCCTACGAAGTTGCCTCGCGCAACATCACCGTCAACACCGTGGCGCCTGGCTTCATCGGCTCGGCCATGACCGACGAGTTGAACGACAAACAGCGCGAAAGCATTCTGGGCAAGGTGCCGGCCGGCCGGCTCGGCGCCGCCGACGAGGTTGCCGCCGCGGTGGTGTTCCTCGCCAGCAACGAAGCCGGCTACATCACCGGCCATACGTTGAACGTCAATGGCGGCATGGTGATGCTCTAAGACTATTGCTAGGCGCGAAGGCTGGGGAAACCGGGCCTTGCGCAATATGGCAATGGCGGGGGAAGTATGTTACCTCCGCCCTGATTTCGGGTTCGACCCGTACTTGCGAGGGTACGGAGCCGCGCCTACAGTCTGCCGCGAACGGCGGCAAAGGTCGGTGGGCCCGGGCAAATCCGGCGTCTGGGGCCGCGTACGAACGAACAACCTGTTTGGTAACAAGGGAAGTCAAATATGAGCGAAGTCGCTGATCGCGTCCGCAAGATTGTGGTCGAACACCTCAACGTTGATGCGGAGAAGGTCGTCGACAAGGCCAGCTTCATCGATGATCTGGGCGCGGACTCGCTCGATCAGGTCGAGCTGGTCATGGCTTTCGAAGAAGAGTTCAACGTCGAGATCCCGGACGATGCCGCGGAATCGATCCAGACCTTCGGTGACGCCGTCGCCTATCTGACCAAGGCCGTCGGCTGAT
>JAESFN010000190.1_pt1 | contig 84818 bp, 80 predicted proteins | sample 9269411 | NCBI WGS metagenome assembly JAESFN01 (sample SAMN14505399, study PRJNA617100) | algae metagenome | isolation source: Iphinoe sp. HA4291-MV1 and co-occurring heterotrophs from trail next to... | place: USA: Maunawili Falls, Hawaii | collected 2009-07-25
ACAGCTGGTCGACCATCGTGTTCACCGTCGACTTCAGCTCCAGGATCTCCCCCCGGGCATCAACGGTGATCTTCTGGCTCAGGTCACCCCGGGCCACCGCCGTCGTCACCTGGGCAATCTCCCGCACCTGGTCGGTCAGGTTCCCGGCCAGCTGGTTGACGTTCTCGGTCAGGTCCCGCCAGGTGCCCGACACACCCTTCACCTGCGCCTGACCACCCAGGTTGCCCTCGGTACCCACCTCACGGGCCACCCGGGTCACCTCATCGGCGAACGACGACAGCTGGTCGACCATCGTGTTCACCGTCGACTTCAGCTCGAAGATCTCGCCCCGCGCGTCCATGGTGATCTTCTGACTGAGGTCACCCCGGGCCACCGCCGTGGTCACCTGGGCGATCTCCCGCACCTGGTCGGTCAGGTTCCCGGCCAGCTGGTTCACCGCGTCGGTGAGGTTCTTCCAGGTACCGGCCACCCCGGGCACCTCGGCCTGGCCGCCCAGCCGGCCCTCGGTACCCACCTCGCGGGCCACCCGGGTCACCTCATCGGCGAACAGCCGCAGCGTGTCGGTCACCGAGTTCATCGTGTCGGCCAGCTCGGCGATCTCGCCCCGGGCGGACACGGTGATCCGCTGCGACAGGTCGCCGCCGGCGATCGCGGTGGCCGCCGAGGAGATCGACCGCACCTGGTTGGTCAGGTTGCTGGCCATGGTGTTCACCGAGTCGGTGAGCGCCCGCCAGGTACCCGCCACGTCCCGCACGTCCGCCTGACCGCCGAGCATGCCCTCGGTGCCCACCTCGCGGGCCACCCGGGTCACCTCGTCGGCGAATCCGGACAGCTGGCCGACCATGGTGTTCACCGTGCGTCCGATGCGCAGGAACTCACCCCGCAGCGGCCGGGCCTCGATCTCCAGCGCCATCTGCTGGGAGAGGTCGCCGGCGGCCACCGCCTCGATCACCCGGGCGATCTCCCCGGTCGGCCGCACCAGGTCGTCGATCAGCAGGTTCACCGAGCGGGACGTCTCGGCCCAGGCCCCGTCGTAGGCGTCCTCGTCCAGCCGCTCGGTCATCTTGCCCTCGCGGCCGACCACCCGGCTCACCCGGCGGAAGTCCCGGTTCCACCGCTCGAACATGGTGACCATCTCGTTGAGCTCGTCCGCGACGCGCCCGGCGACACCGTCCCGGCGGATCAACCGCACGTCCAGATCGCCCTGCCGGATCGCCCGTAACGCGCCGGCCAGCTCGGACAGGAGGGCCGCCGTGTCGTCCCCACCGTTCCCGGTGCTCGTACCGTTCCCGGGCTGGGCCACCACCGGGGTCGCGCCTGTCTTGCGAGCTGCCATCATCCCCGCCTCTCCGCCACACCACGCGTCCGCCCTCACCGGGTGGGGGTTGTCGACGTGAGGAAAGCGGAAGCTCAGCGGCTCACAAAACCATAGAGTGCCTCGCGGGGAGGCGCCAACGGCGGCCGGTCGGGTCGGGGTCGACTCACCCGGCGCGACGCGGCCGGGACAAGGCACACTGGCTCCCGTGGTGAGGCAGGGCGACCCCGCGACCCGGTTCGCACCGGGTCCCGACGCACCCCGCGCCGCCCGCCGGATGCTGCGCGAGCAGCTGACCGGATACGGCATCGACCCGCACGGCACCCTGCTGGACGACGTGGTGCTGCTGGCCAGCGAGCTGTTCGAGAACGCGGTCCTGCACGCCGGCACCGTGTTCGAGGTGGATCTCCGGGTGGACGACGAGGAGATCTTCGTCGGGGTCCGGGACCACGGCGTCGGGCCGCTGGAGCAGTACCTCGGCGAGCCCCGGCGCAGCTACGGGCGGGCGGCCACGCACGGGCGGGGGCTGCTGCTGCTGCAGCGGATGGCCGCCGCCTGGGGCACCCGGCACGAACCCGACGGGTCGCACCAGATCTGGTTCACCGTCAGCCGCCGGGGTTCCCGGCTGGACCATCCGGCCGAGGCCGCCCACCGGTCGCCGGCGCCCCCGGCGACGCCCGCCCACCCGACCGCGACGCCGCTGGTCGGGGCGGACTGGTCGGACCTGCGACGACTCGACTGGCTGCTGCAGGTGCCGGCGCACACCACCGGCGGGCTCGCGGTGGACGTGCTGGTCGCGGAGCTGGTCCGCCGGCTGCGCGAGCTGGTCGGCGCGGCCGGGGTGGCGGTCGAGGCCGACGCGGGCGACGGCGACGGGGTGCGGGAGCTGGCCCGGGACGGGGTGGATCCGTCGACGGTCGACCCGGACCGGGTGGTCGGCGTGCCGCTACCGCTGAGCCCGCCGCTGCGCGGCACCCTGAGCCTGGCCCGCCCGGAACCGGAGCCCGGCGGTCCGGTCGGTGGTCCGCTGGCCCAGGTCGCGGCCCAGCGGATCGCGCTGGCCGTGGAGTCGGACTGGCTGCGGGGCGCGGAGCGGCGCCGGCAGAACTGGCTGGGCTACCTGGCCGACACCAGCGAGCTGCTCGGCCAGTCGCTGGACGTGGGCCTCACCGTGACGGTGATCCCGCACGTCGCGGTGCCCCGGCTCGGCCAGTGGTGCGCGGTGTACCTACCCGATTCGGGCCAGCCCCGGCTGGCGGCGGTCAGCCACGCCGACGAGCGCTCGGTGGCCGAGCTGCGCGAGGCCCTCGAGCTGGGTTCCCGCCGCGCCGACCCGCTGCGCCGGCGGGTGCTGGAGCTCATGCACGGGGAGACCACGGTCCCGACCTCGGTGAACACCCCCGCCGAGGGCATCGCGGTACCGATGACCTCGGCCGGGCGCCCGGTCGGGGTGCTGCTGGTCGGGCGGCGGGCGGACCGGGCGCACTCCCCCGAGGACGTCACGATCATCGCGGACATCGCCCGCCGGGCCGCCCTGGCCATCGACAACGCCCAGCGCGCCGAGCAGCACAGCTCCACCTCCCGGGCGCTGCAGCAGGCGCTGCTCCCCCGGGCCCTGCCCACCAGCGCGGGCGTCGACTTCGCCGCCGCGTACGTGCCCGGCGGGGCGCTCACCGAAGTCGGCGGCGACTTCTACGACGTGGTGCCGATGGCCGGCGGCGGCTGGCTGGCCGCGATCGGCGACGTCTGCGGCAAGGGCGCCCGGGCGGCGTCCCGGACCAGCCTGGTGCGGGACGTGCTGCGGGTGCTGTTCCGCGACCGGGGCTCGCTGGTGTCGACGATCTTCTCGCTGAACGAGGTCATGCTGGAGGCGGCCGACCCCGCCCAGTTCTGCACCCTGGCCGCCGCCACGATCAGCCGGACGGCTACCGAGCTGTCGGTCGACCTGGTGCTGGCCGGGCACCCGCAGCCGGTGCTGCTGCGGGCCGGGGGCGGCGTCGAGTACGTCGGCCGGTTCGGCACCGCGATCGGCCTGGTCGACCGGATCGAGCTGACCCGCACCGCGCACAAGATCGGCCCCGGCGACACCCTGCTCTTCTACACCGACGGGGTCACCGAACGCCGGCGCGGCAACGACCAGTTCGGCCCGGAGCGGCTGCTGGAGGTCGCCGGGACCTGCTCGGGGATGTCCGCCGAGCGGACGGTGAGCACGGTCCGGGCGGCGGTGGAGTCGTTCTCCCCGGACGAGCGGCGCGACGACATCGCCCTGCTGGCCATCCGCGCCGACGCCACCCCCTGACCCCGCCCCAGCTCACACCGCACGCCGACTCACGCCCGGCCCCCAACCCCGCCCCGCCCCGCCCGGCCCGGCCCGGACCGGCCCCCAACATGATCATCAGGACATCAGCGCGGTTCGAGCAAGATCAAATGACGCTGTTGCCCTGATGATCACCGCTCAGGCGCCCAACCCGCTCGGCGGGCTCAACCAGCGGCGGGCCCGGCGGCAGCCAGTTCGGCCTGGAGCCGGGACACCGCAGTGCGCAGGCCGGACACGTCCGGGCCGTGTTCGAGCACCGAGCGGGACGCGGCGGGCAGTACCGGGCCGCCGACGTGCGGGAACACCGCCGGCAAGTCGGCCGGGGTGGCGCCCTGTGCGCCGAGCCCGGGGGCCAGCACCGGCCCGTTCAGCGCGTCCAGGCGCAGCCCGTGCCCACCCGTCGCCCCGACCACCACACCGACGTGACCGAGCGGCACCGCACCGGCGTTGCGCTCGCCGGCCGCGTCCACGATCGCCTGGCCGACCGTGCGGCCGGACGCCACCGCGGTCTGCACCGAGCCGCCCTCCGGGTTCGACGTGCGGGCCAGCACGAACACCCCGCGCCCGGTCTCGGCGGCCAGGTCCAGGGCGGGGTCGAGCGAGCCGAAACCCAGGTACGGCGACACCGTGATGGCGTCGGCGGCCAGGGGTGCGCCGTCGGCCAGGTAGGCCTGGGCGTACCCGTCCATGGTGGAGCCGATGTCCCCGCGCTTGACGTCGAGCAGGGTGAGCAGCCCGGCCCCGGCGGCGTCGGCCAGCACCCGCTCCAGCGCGGCGATCCCGGCCGACCCGTGCCGCTCGAAGAACGCCGACTGCGGCTTGACCAGCGCGACCCGGCCGGCCAGCGCCTCGACCACGGTCCGGCCGAAGCGTTCCAGGCCGGCCCCGGAATCAGGCAGTCCCCAGCCGGCCAGCAGCCCGGCGTGCGGGTCGATGCCCACGCACAGCGGTCCGTGCTCGGCGACCGCCGCCGCCAGCCGCTTGCCGAAGCTCACGGGCCCTGCACCTCCTGAGCGGTGCGGGCCTTGGCCAGCGCCCGGTGCAGGTCCTGCAGCGACCGCACGCCGAGACCGCCGCGAACCAGCGCCTCGATGCCCTGCACGGCCGCGGACGCCGCTTGCACCGTGGTCAGGCACACCACGCCGCGGGCGACGGCGGCGGTGCGGATCTCGTAGCCGTCCACCCGGGGCCCCGGGTTGCCGTACGGCGTGTTGAAGATCATGTCGACCTCGCCGGCGGCGATCTTGTCGACGATGTTGCCGGTGCCCTCGAAGTGCTTGCGCACCACCGTGGCCGGGATCCCGTTGCGGCGCAGCACGTCGGCGGTCCCGGCGGTGGCCAGCACCTCGAAGCCCAGGTCGACCAGCCGCTTCACCGGGAAGATCATCGCCCGCTTGTCCCGGTTGGCCACCGAGACGAACACCTTGCCGCTGGTGGGTAGGGATCCGTAGGCCGCCGCCTGCGACTTGGCGAACGCGGTGCCGAACGAGGTGTCCAGGCCCATGACCTCGCCGGTGGACTTCATCTCCGGTCCGAGCAGCGAGTCCACCCCCTGCCCCTCGCGGGTGCGGAACCGGTGGAACGGCAGCACGGCCTCCTTGACCGCGACCGGGGCGCCCACGTCGGCCCCGGCCGGGGGCGACCCGCCGTCACCGTGCGCGGGCAGCATCCCCTCCATCCGCAGCTCGGCGATGGTGGCCCCGAGCATGATCCGGGCCGCCGCCTTGGCCAGCGGGACCGCGGTGGCCTTGGACACGAACGGCACGGTCCGCGAGGCCCGGGGGTTGGCCTCCAGCACGTACAGCGTGTCACCGTGCAGGGCGTACTGGACGTTGAGCAACCCACGCACGCCGACGCCGCGCGCGATGGCCGAGGTGGCGTGCCGGACCGCGTCCAGGTCGGCCCGGCCCAGGGTGATCGGGGGCAGCACGCAGGCCGAGTCCCCGGAGTGCACCCCGGCCTCCTCGATGTGCTCCATCACGCCGCCCAGGTACACCTCCTCCCCGTCGCAGAGCGCATCCACGTCGATCTCGATGGCGTCGTCCAGGAACCGGTCGACCAGCACCGGGTGCTCCGGGGACACCTCGGTGGCCCGCTGGATGTACCCCTCCAGGGTGGCGTCGTCATAGACGATCTCCATGCCGCGCCCGCCGAGCACGTAGGACGGCCGCACCAGCACCGGGTAGCCGATCTCGTCGGCGATCCGCTTGGCCTGGTCGAACGACGTCGCGGTGCCGTACCGGGGCGCCGGCAGCCCGGCCTCGTCCAGCAGCGCACCGAACGCGCCCCGGTCCTCGGCCAGGTCGATCGCGGCGGCACTCGTCCCCACCACGGGGACCCCGGCGTCGGTCAGCCGCTGTGCCAGCCCGAGCGGGGTCTGCCCGCCGAGCTGCACGATCACCCCGACCACGCCCGGACCACCGGCCCCCGACTCCTGCTCGGCGTGCACCACCTCGAGCACGTCCTCGAAGGTCAGCGGCTCGAAGTAGAGGCGGTCGGCGGTGTCGTAGTCGGTGGACACCGTCTCCGGGTTGCAGTTGACCATCACGGTCTCGAACCCGGCCTGGCGCAGCGCCATCACCGCGTGCACGCAGGAGTAGTCGAACTCGATGCCCTGCCCGATCCGGTTCGGCCCGGAACCCAGGATCAGCACCTTGGGGCGATCCACCTGCGGCGCGATCTCCGACTCGGCCGCCGGGTCCGTCTCGTAGGCGCTGTAGTGGTACGGCGTCTTCGCGGCGAACTCGGCCGCGCAGGTGTCCACCGTCTTGAACACCGGGCGGACGCCGAGCCGGTGGCGTAGCAGCCGCACCCCGTCCTCCCCGGCCAGCTCCGGGCGCAGCGCGGCGACCTGGCGGTCGGACAGCCCGGCCCGCTTGGCCCGGCGGAGCAGCTCGGCGTCCAGCACCGGAGCGTCCAGGATCTCGGTGCGCAGGGCGCCGAACGCGGCGATCTCCTCCAGGAACCACGGGTCGATGGAGCTGGCCTCGGCCACCTCGGCCACCGAAGCGCCCAGCCGCAGCGCCCGCTCGACGGCGTAGATCCGGCCGTCGGTGGGCACCTTCAGCGACTCGAGCGTGTTCTCGCACGTGGCGTCCACCGGGTCGGGGGTGGTCCAGAAACCGCCCGACTTGGTCTCCATCGAGCGCAGCGCCTTGCCCAGCGCCTCGCCGAACGACCGGCCGACGGCCATCGCCTCGCCGACGCTCTTCATCGTGGTGGTCAGCGTCGGGTCGGCCCCGGGGAACTTCTCGAACGCGAACCGGGGCACCTTCACCACGACGTAGTCCAGGGCCGGCTCGAAGCAGGCCGGGGTCTCGCCGGTGATGTCGTTGCGGATCTCGTCCAGGCTGTAGCCGACGGCCAGCTTGGTGGCGATCTTGGCGATCGGGAAGCCGGTGGCCTTGGAGGCCAGGGCGGAGGACCGGGACACCCGGGGGTTCATCTCGATCACCACCAGCCGGCCGGTCTCCGGGTGCACCGCGAACTGGATGTTGCAGCCGCCGGTGTCCACCCCGACCGCGCGCAGCACGTCGATGCCCACGTCCCGCATGTGCTGGTACTCGCGGTCGGTCAGGGTCATCGCCGGGGCCACGGTGATCGAGTCACCGGTGTGCACGCCCATCGGGTCGAGGTTCTCGATCGAGCAGATGACCACCACGTTGTCCTTGTGGTCGCGCATCAGCTCGAGCTCGTACTCCTTCCAGCCGAGCACCGACTCCTCGACCAGGATCTCGGTGACCGGCGAGGCGTCCAGGCCGATCTGCGCCAGGTGCTCCAGATCGTCCGGGGTGTACGCCAGGCCGGAGCCCAGCCCGCCCATGGTGAACGACGGCCGCAGCACCACCGGCAGCCCCAGCTCGTCGACCGCCGCCCGCACCTCGTCCATCGAGTGGCAGACCGCGCTGCGCGGCACGTCCCCGCCGATCGACTGGACGATCTCCTTGAACTTGAGCCGGTCCTCGCCGCGCTCGATGGCCTCCACGTCGGCCCCGATCAGCTCGACGCCGTACTCCTCGAGCACCCCGGCCTCGTGCAGGGCGATGGCCGTGTTCAGCGCGGTCTGCCCGCCCAGGGTGGCCAGGATCGCGTCCGGACGCTCCGCCTCGATCACCTTGGTGACGAACTCGGTGGTGATCGGCTCGACGTAGGTGGCGTCGGCGAACTCCGGGTCGGTCATGATCGTGGCCGGGTTGGAGTTGACCAGGCTGACCCGGATGCCCTCCTCGGCCAGGATCCGGCAGGCCTGGGTGCCGGAGTAGTCGAACTCGCAGGCCTGGCCGATCACGATCGGGCCGGACCCGATCACCAGCACGTGCCGCAGGTCGTCGCGCTTAGGCACGGTTCCCTCCCATCAGGTCGGCGAACCGGTCGAACAGGTCGGCGGCATCGTGCGGGCCGGCCGCCGCCTCCGGGTGGTACTGCACGCTGAACGCCTTGCCGTTGACCAGGGACAGCCCCTCGACGCAGCCGTCGTTCGGGCAGGTGTGGGTGATCGTCGCCCGGCCGAACGGGGTGTCGAACTCCTCGCCCGCCTCCCCCTCGACGGCGAACCCGTGGTTCTGCGAGGTGATCGCCACCCGGCCGGTGGCGTGCTCGATCACCGGGATGTTGATGCCGCGGTGGCCGTAGCGCATCTTGTAGGTGCCCCGACCCAGCGCGCGGGCCAGGATCTGGTTGCCGAAGCAGATGCCGAACACCGGCAGCCCGGCGTCCAGCACCTTCCGCACCAGCTCCACCGGCTTGTCGGCGGTGGCCGGGTCGCCGGGGCCGTTGGCGATGAACACCCCGTCCGGGCTGATCTCCTCGATGGCCGCGAGGTCGGAGTCGGCCGGCAGCACGTGGGTCTCGATGCCCCGCGCGGCCATCATCCTCGGCGTGTTGAACTTGATCCCGACGTCCAGGGCGGCCACCCGGAACCGCCGCTCCCCGTCGGCCGGCACGATGTACGGCTTCTTCGTGGTGACCGCGCCGTAGAGGTCGGCGCCCTCCATCTTCGGGCTGGCCAGCACGCGTTCGACCAGCTCGCCGGTCTCGGCCAGCGCGGAGCCGGAGAACACCCCGGCCCGCATTGCCCCGCGCTCGCGCAGGTGCCGGACCAGGGCCCGGGTGTCGATCCCGGCGATCCCGACCACGCCCTGCTCGGTCAGGGCTTGATCCAGGCTGCGAGTCGAGCGCCAGTTGGACGCGGTCCGGGACGGGTCCCGCACGGCGTACCCGGCGACCTGGATGCCGGTCGACTCGTCGTCCTCGTCGTTCCAGCCGGTGTTGCCGATCTGCGGGGCGGTCTGCACCACGATCTGCCCGTGGTAGGACGGGTCGGTCAGGGTCTCCTGGTAGCCGGTCATCCCGGTGCAGAACACCGCCTCGCCCAGCGCGGTGCCGGTGGCGCCGTAGGCCGTGCCGGTGAACACCCGGCCGTCCTCCAGCACCAGTTTCGCCGTACTCAACTGCTCACCTTCCCGTCCCGCGCGGTGATCTTGCCGCGCAGCACCGTCGCCACCACCGCGGCCGGCAGCCGCATCCCCTCGTAGGGGGTGTTCGCGGCCAGGCTGACCAGGTCCCGGCCGCGTACCGTCCACTGCTCCTCCGGGTCGACCAGGGTCAGTGTGGCCGGCTCGTCCACCGCCAGCGGCCGGCCCTGGTCGGCCAGCCCGGCGATCTCGGCGGGGCGCTCGGACAGCACCCGGGCCACCCCGCGCCAGTCCAGCAGCCCCGGCTCGACCATGGTGTGCACCACCACCGACAGCGCGGTCTGCAGACCCAGCATCCCGGGCCGGGCGGCCGCCCACTCGCAGTCCTTGGCCTGCGCCGGGTGCGGGGCGTGGTCGGTGGCCACGCAGTCGATCACCCCGTCGGCCAGGGCCTGCCGCATGGCCGCCGTGTCCGCCCCGGTGCGCAGCGGCGGGTTGACCTTGTTCACCGGGTCGTAACTGGTCAGCCGGCTGTCGGTGAGCAGCAGGTGGTGCGGGGTGACCTCAGCGGAGACCCGGACCCCGGCTTGCTTGGCGGCCCGCAGCACCTCGACGGTGTGCAGCGAGGACACGTGGCAGACGTGCAGCGCGGCCCCGGCCTCCCGGGCCAACGCGCAGTCCCGGGCCACGATGGTCTCCTCGGCGGTGGCCGGCCACCCGGTCAGGCCCAGCCGGGCGGCGACCGCGCCCTCGTGCGCCTGCGCGCCGGAGGTCAGCCGGGGGTCCTCCGCGTGCTGGGCGATCACCGCGTCCAGCGCGCCGGCGTACTCCAGGGCCCGACGCATGATCAGCGGGTCGTGCACGCACTTGCCGTCGTCGGAGAACATCCGTACCCCGGCCGGGCCGCCCGCCATGGTGCCCAGCTCGGCCAGCTTCTCCCCGGCCAGGCCGACGGTCACCGCCCCCACCGGGTGCACGTCGACCAGCCCGACCTCGCGGCCGCGCCGCCACACGTGCTCCACCAGCACCCCGGTGTCCATCACCGGGTCGGTGTTGGGCATGGCGAACACGGCGGTGAACCCGCCCAGGGCCGCCGCGGCGGACCCGGTGGCGATGGTCTCGGCGTCCTCCCCACCGGGTTCGCGCAGGTGGGTGTGCAGGTCGACAAATCCGGGCAGCGCGATCAGGCCCTCGGCCTCGATCACCTCGGCGTCCTCCGGCGCGGCCAGCCCGGTGCCGATCTCGGCGATGACGCCGTCGCGCAGCAGCAGGTCCACCGGGTCCTCGCCGTACGGCCGGGCGCCCCTGATCAGGATCATTCGGGGGCTCCGGCCAGCAGGTGGTAGAGGACAGCCATCCGCACGTGCACTCCGTTCCGTACCTGTTCCAGCACCGCCGCGCGCGGCGAGTCCGCCACCGCCGGCGAGATCTCCATGCCCCGGATCATCGGCCCGGGGTGCAGCACGATCGCGTGCTCGGGCAGCATCTCCAGCCGCCGCTCGGACAGCCCGTAGCCGATGGCGTACTCCCGGGCCGACGGGAAGAACCCGCCGCTCATCCGCTCGGCCTGCACCCGCAGCATCATCACCGCGTCCAGCCCGGCCAGCTCGGCGTCCAGGTGGTGCCCGACCCGGCACGGCCAGTCGCCCACCCCGACCGGCAACAGCGTCGGCGGGGCCACCAGGGTGACCTCCGCGCCCAGGGTGGCCAGCAGGAACACGTTGGACCGGGCCACCCGGCTGTGCAGCACGTCGCCGACGATGGCGATCCGCTTGCCGCCGATCGAGCCGAGCCGGTCGCGCAGGGTGGCCGCGTCCAGCAGCGCCTGGGTGGGGTGCTCGTGGGTACCGTCACCGGCGTTGACCACCGACGGGCCCCGGCCGTCCAGCGCGTCGCCCTGCGCCCAGGCCGCGACCCGGTGCGCCGCCCCGGACGCCGGGTGCCGGATGATCACGCAGTCCGCGCCGGCGGCGGCCAGGGTGGCGGCGGTGTCCCGCAGCGACTCCCCCTTGGCCACCGAGGACCCCTTGGCGCTGACGTTGATCGTGTCCGCGCTCATCCACTTCCCGGCGATCTCGAAGGACACCCGGGTGCGGGTGGAGTCCTCGTAGAACACCGTGATGATCGTGCGGCCGCGCAGGGTGGGCAGCTTGTGCACCTCCCGGCCGAGCAGCGCCTGCTTGAGCCGGTCGGCGGTGTCCAGCAGCGAGTTCGCGGTGGCGGCGTCCAGGTCGGCGGCGGAGAGCAGGTGCTTCACGCGCCGCCCTCCCCGGTGCTCGGCTCCGGCCGCCGCAGGGTGACCCCGTCCCGGCCGTCGACCTCGGTCAGCAGCACCTCGATCTGCTCGCCCCGGGCGGTGGGCACGTTCTTGCCCACGTAGTCCGCCCGGATCGGCAGCTCGCGGTGCCCCCGGTCGACCAGCACCGCCAGCTGCACCGCGCGCGGCCGGCCGTGGTCGCGCAGCGCGTCCAGGGCGGCCCGGGCCGTGCGCCCGGAGAACAGCACGTCGTCGACCAGCACGACCAGCCGGTCGTCGATGCCGGAATCGGGCAGCGCGGTCGGCTCCAGCGAGCGGGTGGGGCGTCGCCGCAGGTCGTCGCGGTAGAGGGTGACGTCCAGGATGCCGACGCCGGGCGCCGCACCGCCGAAGTCGGTGATCGCGGTGGCCAGCCGGCGGGCCAGGGTCGCGCCCCGGGTCGGGAGGCCGACCAGGACCAGGTCGTCGGCATTGTCGGCGTCGAACGACGTCTTCTCGATGATCTGATGTGCGATGCGCGCGATCGTGCGGGCGACGTCGGACGCGGTGAGCAGCTCGGTGCTCGCCGGATCCCGCTGGTCGCCACGCGCGCGCCGGGGGGACGCCACGCGGAACTCCCTTCCTTCCCCGCCTCACGGGACGGGCCTTAAAGGACGGCCGGTCGGCCGGGCCTGACGGTACCAGCCCGGCGCCACCCTTTCGGGCGGTGTGACGGGATTGGCAATCAACCAACCGGGTGGACTCCGACACATCGCACCACGCCGGGACGTGACCAACTTGACCCAGTGACGCACGCGAGCGCATGATTACTCTGCGTATCGATCAAACGGCCCCGTGTCGCAGCCGCGACCACCTGGGGCACAGGGAACGGAGACTCGCCACATGGGCGACTACGCCAAGGCGTTGGGCTCGAAGCTCCGCGCCATCCGGCAGCAGCAGGGACTGTCGCTGCACGGCGTCGAACAGAAGTCGGGCGGGCGCTGGAAGGCGGTTGTCGTCGGTTCCTACGAGCGCGGGGACCGCGCGGTGACCGTGCAGAAGCTGGCCGAGCTGGCCGACTTCTACGGTGTTCCGGTCGCGGAGCTGCTGCCCGAAGGACGGATCGCCTCCGGCGCCGAGCCGGCGACCAAGATCGTCATCAACCTGGAGCGGTTGCAGCAGCTGCCGGCCGACAAGGTCGGGCCGCTGGCCCGCTACGCCGCCGCGATCCAGAGCCAGCGCGGCGACTACAACGGCAAGGTGCTGTCCATCCGGACCGAGGACCTGCGCTCGCTGGCCATCATCTACGACCTCACGCCCGGTGAGCTCACCGAGCAGCTGGTCGACTGGGGCGTGCTCCCACCCGAGGCCCGCCCCCTCCGCGACGACTAACTCACCCGGGTGGCCGGGCCCCGTGGGCTCGGCCACCGCACGTCGCCGCCGCACAGCGCCAGTGGCTCCGCACAGCCGTCGCAACCTGTGTGCCGAGCAACGCGGGCTGTGCGGCGGTGCTGGGCGGGCTGTGCGGCGGTGCTGGGCGGGCTGTGCGGCCGGCCAGGTAGCGGCGCTCAGGCCTCGACGACGTCCGGGTCGGCGTCGTCCGGGATGGCCGGGACCACCGGGGCGGGCTGCAGACCGGGGCGGATGTACTCGGCGATGTCGGCGATCCGCCCGAGCACGCCGTTGACGAACCGGGGCGAGTCGTCGGTGGACAGCGTCCGGGCCAGCTCGACCGCCTCGGTGATGGCCACCGGGTCGTCGATCTCGTCCACCCAGAGCAGCTCGTAGAGCGCGATCCGCAGCACGTTGCGGTCGACCGCCGGCATCCTCGGCACCGACCAGCCCTCGGAGTGCTCGGCCAGGATCTGGTCGATCCGGTCCCGGTGCTCGGCCACGCCCCGGACCAGCATCGCGGCGTACTCGGACACCGGCGGCGCGTCGGTGATGGACCGCCGCAGGTCGAGCACCTCGAGCGGGTCCTCGTTACGGGCCTCCGACTCGAACAGGACGTCCAGCGCCCGCTTCCGGGCGCGCGTGCGGGCCCTCATCCGCGCTCACCGTGCTGTACGCCTGATCTGGCCACTACCGCTGACGTCTCCTGCCGTGTCCGAGTCATGGTCGATTCCGGCATCGCTCCGCGCCTCCCTCGCCGGGGGGCTCGGTCGATGCTCACTCCGCCTGCATCTCCCGCCGCGCCCGGCCGCGTCAGAGCGCGAGCAGCTCCCGGTCGGTACGGGTGAGCAGCTCGGGCCCGTGCGGACGGACGACGAGAATGTCCTCGATGCGAACGCCGCCCCGGCCGGCCAGGTACACGCCGGGCTCGACGGTGAGCGTCATCCCGGCGGCGAGCTTACCTTCGGCGGTGGCCGCCAGCGGCGGAGCCTCGTGTATCTGCAGGCCCACGCCGTGTCCCAGGCCGTGCACGAACTCGTCCCCCCGGCCGGCGCCCTTGATCACGTCCCGGGCGGCGGCGTCCACGCCCTTCAGCTCCGCGCCCACCGCGAGCGCCGCCCGGCCGGCCGCCTGGGCCGCCGCGACCAGGTCGTAGAGCTCCCGCTGCCAGTCCGCCGGTGGCCCGAGCACGAAGGTCCGGGTCATGTCGGAGTGGTAGCCGTCGACCAGGGCGCCGAAGTCGAGCTTCACCAGGTCGCCGGGGCGCATCGGCCGGTCGGTGGGCCGGTGGTGCGGGATCGCCGAGTTGGGGCCGGCCGCGACGATGGTCTCGAAGGACGGCCCGTCGGCGCCGTGCCCGCGCATCCGGTGCTCCAGGTCGGCGGCGACCTCACGCTCGGTGCGTCCGGAGCGCAGACCGCCGGCGGCGACCAGGTCGGCCAGGGCGGTGTCGGCGGCGGCACAGGCGGCCGCGATCACCGCGACCTCCGCATCGTCCTTGACCGCGCGCAGCCGCTGCACCAGGTCCGGGGTCCGGACCAGCTCCGGGGCCCCCTCCTGCGCGGCCAGGGCGGCGTGCGCGTCGACGGTGAGGTGCCCGGACTCGAACCCGAGGCGACCTACCCCGGTGGCCGCCTTCACCGCGGCCGCCGCGCAGGCCCGTTCGATGATCCGCTCCAGGTCGGGGGTCTGCTCGGCGGCCTGGGTGGTGTAGCGGCCGTCGGTGACCAGCCGGGTACGGCGTTCGTCGGCCGCGGCGTCGGCGGCGTGGACCAGGGCGGCGGCGTTGGAGCCGGTGAACCCGGTGAGGTAGCGGACGTTGACCAGGTCGGTGACCAGCACGGCGTCCAGTCCGGCGGCCCGGGCCAGCTCGCGCAAGGCCTCCCGGCGGCGGGCGTGCGTCATGCCGCGAGCCTACGGCCCGTGAGTGATTAGTAGTGCTATAGCACTACTAATCACTCACGGGTCCAGGGGCGCTCGATCCGGTCGGCCCAGGCGTGCAGGAGCTCCTCGTCGTGGGAGATGGCCAGGACGCCGGTGCCCGTCCGGGCCAGGGCGGTGATGGTGGCGGCCAGGGCGGCGGTGGTGGCGGCGTCCAGCATGGCGGTCATCTCGTCGCACACCAGGTAGCGGGGGCGCAGCGAGACGGCCCGGGCCAGGCAGGCGCGTTGCAGTTGGCCGTCGCTGACCTCGTGCGGTCGGCGGCCGAGCAGGTCGGGGGTCAGGCCGACCAGGGTGTGCAGCTCGGTCTCCCGGGCGGGGTCGGCCGGCAGGCCGCCGGCCAGCCGGGGTTCGGCGATCAGCTCGCGCAGGGTGAGCCTCGGGTCGGCGGCCTGGCGGGGTTGCTGGAAGACCACGCCGATCGCGGTCCGCTGCGCCCGGGGGGCCCGGTAGCGGACCCCGCCCGCCGGTACGCCGTCGATCGACACCCGCCCGGCCCAGGGTGCCTGCAGCAGCGCCAGCACCCGGGCCAGGGTGGACTTGCCGCAGCCGCTGGGCCCGGCCAGCCCGACGATCGTGCCGGGCTCGACGGTCAGGTCGACGCCGGTCAGCACCGGTGTGCCGCGCCGGTAGCCGGCGTGGATCCCCTCGGCCCGCAAACATGACCCCGCGGTCAGCACGAGGCACCGGCCGGGGGTGTCGCGCAGGCCAGCCGGCGGTCGCCGTAGGCCCTCGGGGTGGGGTCGGTCGAGCAGGTGTGCCGGTCCGGGCAGCGGACCTCGAACCCGCACCCGGGCGGCAGGTCGGTGAGCTCCGGCGGGTGCCCGGGCAGCGGGGTGAACCCCCGGTCGGGCTGGGCGTCCAGCAGCGCCGCCGTGTACGGGTGCCAGGGCTCGGCGAACACCGCGCCGGCCGGCCCGTGCTCGACCAGCCGGCCGGCGTACATCACGGCCAGGTCGGTCGCCACCCGGCGGGCGGCGCGCAGGTCGTGGGTGATCAGCAGGACGGCGTGCCCGGCGGCGGCCAGCTCGGCGAGCAGGTCCAGGGTGCTGTCCACCAGCGGCCGGTCCAGCCCGACGGTGGGTTCGTCGGCCAGCAGCACCGGCGGGTCACCGGCCAGCGCGGCGGCCACCCCGACCCGCTGCGCGGTGCCCCCGGACAGCTCGTGCGGGTAGCGGGCCAGCATCGCGGCTGGCAGCCGCACCCGGTCGGCCAGCGCGCGGACCGTCGCCTTCGGGTCCGGGTCGTCCGGGCGCAGCGCGTGGACGGTCTCGACGAGCTGCGCGCCGACCCGCCGGACCGGCGACAGGTGGGTGCCGGCCGACTGCGGGACCAGCCCGATCGACCGCCCGCGCACCGAGCGCAGCACCGGTTCGGCGGCGTCCAGCAGGTCGGCCTCGCCCAGCCGCACCCGCCCGGCCACCTCGGCGTTGGCCGGGAGCAGCCCCATGATCGCGGCGGCCAGCACCGACTTGCCGCACCCGCTCTCCCCGACCAGGGTGAGCAGCCGCCCGGGAGCCAGAGTGAGGCTCGCGTCCGTCACCGCGTGCACGAAGCCGCCGCCGGAGCCCAGCCGGAAGCGCACGCACAGCCCGTCCAGTTCGAGGATCACAGCCCGAGCTCCGATCGCCGGCGGGGCTGGGACCGGTCGCGCCACCAGGCCGCCACCCCGGCCACCGCCAGGGTGGCCGCGACCAGCAGCAACGACGGGATGGTGACGATCCACCAGGAACCGAGCAGCACCGCCGCCCGCCCCTCGCCGAGGATGTTGCCGATGCTGGCCAGGTGCGGCGGCAGCCCGAGGCCGAGGAAGCTGAGCGCGGTCTCGTGCCAGACCGCGTGCGGCAGCAGCAGCACCGCCGACAGCGCCGCCTGCGGCACGATCGCCGGCAGCAGGTGCCGGCGCAACACCCGGCCCCGGCTCGCGCCGCCGGAGATCGCCGCGTCGATGAACGGCCGGTCGCGCAGGGACAGCACCTCGGCGCGGACGATCCGGGCCACCCCGGTCCAGTGGGTCAGCGCGATGGAGGCGATCACCGCCAGCACCGACCCCCGGTAGAGCGCCACGATGACGATGCCCAGCAGCAGGTGCGGCACCGAGTTCACCGCGTCCACCACCCGCATCAGCAACCGGTCGCCCCAGCCGCCGAGCACCCCGGCCAGGCAGCCGTAGATCGCCCCGGCCACCGTGGAGACCACCGCGCACACGCACGCGACCAGCAGCGACACCCGCAGCCCGGCGAACGAGCGGAGCAGCAGGTCCCGGCCCTGGGCGTCGGTGCCGAACGGGTGCTCGAGCGAGGGCGGCAACCGCACCGCGGTGTAGTCGACCGCGCGCTGGTCCAGCCCGCCCAGCCAGGGCACCAGCACCGAGGCGGCCACCAGGACCACGAACCCGCCGACACCCAGGATCAGGTGCAGCCGGGCCCGGGAGCCGGCGTGCCGCCCCCGGGGGCTTCCGGCCCGGGACCGGGTCGCTGGCCGCCACCGCCGGTCCGCCGGCGCCGCTGGGGAGAGGGTGCGGGTCATTGGTCGGCCACCACCCTCGGGTCGGCGGCCACCACCGCGACGTCGGCCAGCAGCGAGCCGACCAGCACCGACGCGGTGGCCAGCAGGGTGAGTGCCGCGATCAGCGGGAAGTCCACGGCCAGCGCGGCGATGACCACCGCCTCGGCGATGCCCGGCCAGGAGAACACCGTCTCCACCAGCACCGCCCCGGTGACCAGCTCGGGCAGCCGGGCGCCGAGCAGGGCCAGGAACGGCAGCAGCGCGGTCGGCAGCGCATGCCGCAGCACCACCCGCGCCTCGGACAGCCCGCGCGCCCGGGCCCCGTCCACGTGGTCGGAGTTCAGCGCGCCCAGCAGCGAGGCCCGCAGATGCAGGATCAGCCAGGGCGACTGGGACACCCCGAGCACCAGCACCGGCAGCACCAGGTGCCGGCCGACCTGGGCGAACGTGGCCGGCTCGCCCGGGTCGGTGAGCCCGGCCACCGGCAACCAGCCCAGCGCCAGGGAGAACGTGGCGATCGCGCCGAGGCCCAGCACGAACGGCGGGATGCCCTCCAGCGCGTGCGCGGCGGCGGTGATCACCCGGTCGGCCGCGCCGCCCTGCCGCCACGCCGTCCAGACCCCGCAGCCGACCGCGATCAGCACGGCCAGCACCAGACCGGCGGCCACCAGCAGCAGCGTCCACGGCAGCCGCTCGGCGATCACCTGGGCGACCGGTTGGCGCAGCGAGCGGCTGAGCCCGAGGTCACCGGACGCCAGGCCGCCCAGCCAGCGCCCGAGCTGCGCCCACACCGAGTCGTCGAGGCCCAGCCGGGCGCGGGTCGCGGCGATGTCCGCCTCGGTCGCGGTGAAGATGTTGACCCCGTAGTACTGGTAGATCGGGTTGAACGGCGAGGCCGCGGCCAGTAGGAACGTCCCGATCGCCACCACCGCCAGCACCGGCACCGCGAAGGCGAGCCGGCGCGCCACCAGCCAGCCGATCTCGGCGCCCCGGCTCCGGGTTCCGCGGGCGGTCACGGGCGCGGCAACCAGGTCTCGATGTTCCACATCGGTCCCCAGGTCAGCACGCCGTGGCTGTGCGGGTCGACCGTCGGCCGGTAACCCGACCAGCGGTCCCGCATGACGTAGGAGTGGTCGAGGAAGACCAGGAACACCATGCCGGGGTCCTGCGCGTACGCCCGCTGCCACGCCTTGACCGCCGCCACCTGCTCGGGCCGGGTGGTGGCCCGCCGGGCCGCGTCCAGCCCGGCGTCGACGGCCGCGTTCCGGTACGAGCCGGGGTTGTTGAAGCCGTCCCCGCCGAAGCTGGAGTGCAGCAGCGGGTAGATCACCACGTCCGGGTCGACCTGGCTGCCACCGCCCATGACCAGGGCGTCCCGCTCCAGCCGGGGCTCGATGGCGTCCCAGCCCAGGCCCTCCAGCGCCACGTCGAAGCCGACCGCCCGGGCGTCCGAGGCGAAGGCGATCGCCAGGTCCTTGCGAACGGCATCGGTGGCCGCGTACATCAGGGTGAACGCGGCCCGCACGCCGTCCCGGGAGCGCACGCCGTCCGGGCCGGGCACCCAGCCGGCGGCGTCCAGGATCCGCCCGGCCTCGGCCCGGTCGTAGCCGAACTGGGCGGCGGGCTCGACGAACTCCCCCAGCACCTCCGGCACCGGGGTGGACGCCGGTGACCCCTTCCCGGCCAGCAACGCGGAGATCATCTGCGGGCGGTTGGCGGCGTGGTTGAGCGCCTTGCGGACCGCCGGATCCCGGGTTACCGGGTTCGACATCGGCATGGTCACGACCCGGTAGTCGGCGCTCTTGTGCTCGAACACCCGCAGGCCCGGGGTGCCCGCGAAGGTCTGGGCCAGGGCGGGTGGCAGGTCGGTGGCGTCGAAGTCGCCGGCCCGCATCCGCTGGGCGCGGGTGTTGTCGTCGTCGGCGAACACCACGGTCAGCGTCCTGATCGCCGGAACACCGGACCGGTACTGCTCGTTCGCGTCCAGGGTCATCGTGCTGCCCTTGCGCCATTCCCGCAGCTTGTACGGCCCGGTACCGATCGGCCTCGAGTTGGTCGGCATCGACTCCGCCGGCCCGGGTGGCGTCAACGCCTCGGCCGGGAGGATGCCCAGGGTGAGCCGGTTCGGGAAGGACGCGTAGGGGTAGGCCAGGTCGAACCGGACCGTCCTCGGGTCGATCTTCTCGACGCCGGTGAGCATCCCGTAGTTGGACTTCACGGTGGAGGCGAACGTCGGGTCGAGCACCGCCCGGTAGGTGGCCACCACGTCGTCGGCGTCGAAGCCGCTGCCGTCGTGAAAGCGCACGCCGTCGCGCAGGGTGGCCGTCCAGCTGCGCCCGTCCGGAGACGCGGTCGGCACCGACGCGGCCAGCGCCGGGGTGAGCCGTAGCTGGTCGTCGTGCTCCACCAGGCCTTCGAAGATCTTGCTGCGGCCCTCCTCGCCGTACCCGAGCAGCGGGTTCAGCGCGGGCGACTCGTAGCTCTCCCCGAGCACGATCGACGTGCCATCGCCGGACGAGCCGGCGGGCCCTCCCCCGCCGGTGGGAGCCGCGCAGGCCGTGCTCAGCGCGAGCAGGACGGCGACGGAGGCGTACGCGACGCGGCTGGTCATGCCCCGACGGTAGGCATTGTTGAAAGTGATGTGCAATAGCTAGTCATATGCTGAGCTATCCCGGTGAAGCTCGTCACCTCATCATTCAATCAGATGAAGAGGCATCGTACGGTCGGTCGGCACGGAGCGACTCACCGGAGGGACCGATGGCCCAGTCCGACCTCGTCACCGCCGACGTCCGGCCGGCCCCGGCGGCCCGACCGTCCGCCACTCCCCGCCGTGGCCTTCAGGCCCGCCCGTGGCTGGTCCGCGCGCACCGGTGGCTCTCGCTGGCCATCGGCGGGTTGATCCTGGTCGAGGTGCTCACCGGGACGCTGCTGCTCTACCTCGACGACATCAGCCGGTGGATGCACCCGGAGCGGTACCGGGCCACCGTCAGCGCGACCCCGCTCGCCCCGATCGATGCCCTGGCGATGGTCCGGCAGCGGCATCCCGAGCTGCGCGCCGAGCAGGTGCAACAGGTCGGGGACGTCTACGCGGTGCGCGGGCCCCGGCTGGTCTGGGACGAGCCGGTGGCGTTCGTGGACCCGGGCAGCGGCACCGTGAACGCCATCGGCGCGGAGCGCTCGTGGTTCATCAAGCTCGTGGTGAACGTGCACGACTGCGCGCTGGCCTGCGAGGGCTACCCGGCCTACCAGGCCTGGCTGAACCACCCGCTGCCCGGCTGGGGGCTGGACCTGACCGTCGGCCGCCTGCTGCTGAGCAGCCTCGGCGCGCTGTTCTGCGTGGTCCTGATCGGCGGGCTGGCGATCTGGTGGCCGCCGCGGAACCGCTGGCGCACCGCGTTCCGGCTCCGGCTGCGACACTCCGCGTTCGCCCGCGACCTCGACCTGCACAAGGTGGTCGGCGTGCTGTCGCTGCCGTTCGTGCTCATGTGGGCGTTCACCGCCGCCGCGTTCTACTTCGAGTGGCCGGAGAAGCTGTACTCCGCCGCCCTGCCCGGGACCTACACCGCCGACGTGAGCGAACCGACCCGGGGCACCGGGCCGCTGGTCACGCCCACCGAGGCGCGGGCCGTCGCGGAACGCCTGCATCCGGGCGCCGAGCTGGTCGGGGTGATCGAGTACAACCTCACCGGGCCGGACGGGTACTACCGGTTCGCGCTGCGCGACGGGGTCGACCCCTACCGGTACTCCTCCTACGGCGGCAACATCCGGGTGATCGTGGACAGCCACGGCGGCGGGATCATCGACACCAGCGCCCGGGACGCGCCGTTGACCCAGCGGCTCTGGGACGACCGGGTCTACAACGGCCTGCACTACGGCACCATCGTGCCGGCCGGCTGGCGGGTCGTCTGGGTGGTGTTCGGCCTGGCCCCGGCGCTGCTGGCGGTCACCGGGCTGACCATGTGGCTGACCCGGCGGCGGAGTCGGGCGGCCCGTCGGGCGGCATCTATCGTGGGGGCATGAGCAACGGCGTCTACTTCCGCCAGCTGTTGTCCGGCCGCGACTTCGCGGTGGGCGACCCGGTGGCCACCCAGATGGTCAACTTCGCCTACGCGATCGGCGACGAGGCCACCCGCGAGGCGGTCGTGGTCGACCCGGCCTACGACCCCCAGGGGCTGCTGGACGCGCTGGCCGCCGACGACATGACCCTGACCGGGGTACTGGTCACCCACCACCACCCCGACCACGTGGGCGGGAACATCTTCGGCCACCAGCTGTCCGGGATCGCCGAGCTGCTCGCGCTGGCCCCGGTACCGGTGCACGTGAACGAGCACGAGGCGGAGTGGGTCAAGCGCGTCACCGGCGTCTCGGCGTCCGACCTCACCGCGCACGAGCACGACGACGTGGTGACCGTCGGGGACGTGGAGATCCGGCTGCTGCACACCCCCGGACACACACCCGGCAGCCAGTGCTTCCTGGTCGACGGGAAGCTGGTCGCCGGGGACACGCTGTTCCTGCAGGGCTGCGGACGCACCGACTTCCCGGGCGGCGACCCGGAGGCGATCTACCACAGCCTGCAGGCCCTGGCGAAGATCACCGGCGACCCGGTGCTGCACCCCGGGCACATGTACTCCGACCTGCCGAAGGCCCCCATGTCGGAGGTGACCCGGACGAACATGGTCTACCGGGCGAACTCGGCCCAGCAGTTCCTCGACGTCTTCGGCTGAGCCGTCTCGCGCTGATCGGGCCTTCGATCGGTCCGTCTGCGTTCACCATACCGTACTGTATGGTATGGTGACTCGAAACGATGCGGGAGGCCCACCGATGCCCGAGACCACTGCTGACCCTGCGGGCCGGGTCCGATGGGCCGTCCGGCTGCACCAGGTCGGGGCCGGCTGCCTGGCCGCGATCGGGGTCGGGCACCTGCTCGCCGTGCACCTGCTGGTCGGGCCGCTCCCGGCGGGCGAGCAGCAGGTCGCGGACCTGTCCGCCCGGGTCACCTCTCCGCTGCTGCCGGGTGGGCTGGCCCGCACCGTGCTGCAGCTGAACACCGGCTACAGCATCGGCGTGGCGATGGGGCTGCTGGCCTTCGGCCTGGTGGTGATCGCCGCCGTCCGGGCCGCGCCCACGCTGGCCGAGCGGCCCACCCTGTTCGGCGTGCTGTGCCTACTCACGGCGGCGGCGTTCCTGGTCCTGGCGGCCGTCGCCTTCCCGGAGCCGCCGATCGTGGCCGCCGCACTGAGCACCGCCTGCCACGCGGCCGCGCTCGCCCTGGTGGCCCGGGGCCGGCTCGGGACCGGCGGGTGAGCAGCCGGGACCAGTGGCTGGCCGCCGGCGCCCGGCTGCTCGCCGCGCGGGGCGAACCGGGGCTGACCACCGAGCGGCTGGTCGCCGAGGTCGGGCTGACCAAGGGCTCCTTCTACCACCATTTCGGCGGGATGCCCGGGTTCCGCACCGCGCTGCTGGCGCACGTCGAGGCCACCGAGACCACCCGTTACCTGGAGCTCGCCGACGCCGCCCCGGGCGGTCCGGCGGCCCGGCTGCACCGCCTGCTGGAGCTGATCTGCGCCGAGGGCGAGACGTGGGCGCTGGAGGTGGCGCTGCGGGCCTGGGCGGCGGCCGACGCCGAGGCGGGTGCAGCGCAGCGGCGGGTGGACCAGCGCCGCCGGGACTATCTGCAAGAAGTCTGGGCCGGGCTCGGCCATCCCCCGGAGACGGCGACCCGGCTGGCCGAGCTGACCTACCTGCTGTTCGTCGGCGCCGGCCATGTCGCCCCGCCGGTGTCGCCACCGCACCTCGGTGAGCTCTACCGGCTGCTCCTGGAGCTGGCCGGGGTGGACCGGCCCTAGGCCTCGCGGGTGGAGCGTTCGGCGATCCACTGGAGCGCCAACCGGTACCCGGTGACGCCGAGCCCGACGATCACCCCGCTGGCCACCGCGCTGATGTAGGAGTGATGCCGGAACTCCTCGCGGGCGTGCACGTTGCTGATGTGCACCTCGACCAGCGGGGCCGTCAACGACGCGCAGGCGTCCCGGACCGCGATCGAGTAGTGCGTCCAGGCGCCGGCGTTGAGCACCACCGGGGTGACGGTGTCGGCGGCCTCGTGCAGCCAGCCGATCATCTCCCCCTCGTGGTCGGTCTGCCGGACCTCGACGTCCAGCCCCAGCTCCTTGCCGCTCTCGAGGCACAGCCGGGCCAGGTCGGCGTGCGTGGTGGAGCCGTAGACATGCGGCTCCCGGGTCCCCAGCCGGCCGAGGTTGGGGCCGTTCAGCACGAGCACGCGCATTCAGGCGCTCCCGGAGGTGGCGGCGTAGGCGGTGGCCAGCAGCTCCGGCTCGGGGCCCTCCAGGCGGCCGGGCTTCGCCAGCGCGTCCAGCACCACGAACCGCAGCTTCCCGCCCCGGGTCTTCTTGTCCCCGCGCATGGTGTCGATCAGCTCCGGCAGCACGTCGGGCCGGTAGCTGGTCGGCAGGCCGAGGGCGGTCAGGACCGCGCGGTGCCGGTCGGCGGTGGCGTCGTCCAGCCGGCCGGCGGCCCGGGCCAGCTCGGCGGCGAACACCAGGCCGACGCTGACCGCGTTGCCGTGCCGCCAGGTGTAGCCCTCGCGGTGCTCCACGGCGTGTCCGAGGGTGTGGCCGTAGTTGAGGATCTCCCGCAGGTGCGACTCGCGCAGGTCGGCCGCGACCACATCCGCCTTGACCTGGATGGACCGGGTGACCAGCTCGGGCAGTACCTCGGCGGCCGGGTCGAGGGACCGCTCGGGGTCGGCCTCGATCAGGTCCAGGATCACCGGGTCGGCGATGAACCCGGCCTTGACGATCTCCGCCATGCCCGCGACCAGTTCGTTCCTCGGCAGGGTCCGCAGCGTGTCCAGGTCGACCAGCACGGCGGACGGCTCGTGGAACGCGCCCACCAGGTTCTTCCCGGCGGCGGTGTTGATGCCGGTCTTGCCGCCGACCGCCGCGTCCACCATGGCCAGCAGCGTGGTGGGCACGTGTACCACCTTGACCCCGCGCATCCAGGTGGCGGCGACGAACCCGGCCAGGTCGGTGACCGCTCCCCCGCCCAGGGAGAGCACCGCGTCCTGCCGGGTGAGGCCCAGCTCGCCGCAGCGGTCCCACAGCTCGCCGAGCACCTCGAGGGTCTTGCCGGCCTCGGCGTCGGGCACCTCGGCCAGGTGCACGGTGACGCCTGCGGCGCCGAGCCGGTCGCGCAGCACCTCGGCGTGCCCGGCCAGCGGGGCCTGGTGCACCAGCAGCGCGTTCGCCACCCCGCCCAGGCCGCCGAGCAGGGCGTCGTCCGGGATGCCCCGGGCGATGGTGACGTCGTAGGGCCGCTCGCTACCCACCCGGATCCGCTGCGCGACGGTCATGACCGGGCCGCTTCGAGGGCGGAGAGCACGTCGGCGACGACGTCGTCCACCGGGCGGGCGCTGGTGGGCACGGTGGCCCGGGACACCGCCTGGTACACCGGGCGCCGCTCGGTGAGCAGCTGCTTGAGGTGCGCCCGGGGGTTGGGCAGCAGCCACGGGTGCAGCGGCAGCAGGTTCTCCCGCTTCAACAGGTTGTCCAGGTCGACGTCCAGGAACACCACCCGCTGGCCGTCCAGCAGCTCGGCGGCGCCGGGCGCGGTCGGGGTGCCACCGCCGAGCGAGAGCACCCCGTCGTAGCCCGTCAGCAGCCCGCGCAGCAGCTCCACCTCGATCTCCTGGAAGCGCTCCCGGCCCAGCTCCACGACCAGCTCCCCGGCCTCCATGCCGTGCGCGTCGCGGACGTCGTCGTCGAGGTCGCGGAACGGCACCCCGAGCCGCTCGGCGACCGCGCGGCCGACCGTGCTCTTCCCCGACCCGGGCGGGCCGACCAGGATCAGCGCCGGGGTCACGGCTGGTTGCCCAGCTGCTCGGCGGCGGCCGCCTGGTAGGCGCGCACGTTGCGGGTGGTCTCGGCGATCGAGTCACCGCCGAACTTCTCCAGCGCGGCGTCGGCCAGTACCAGCGCCACCATGGCCTCGGCGACCACGCCGGCCGCCGGGACCGCGCACACGTCGGAGCGCTGGTGGATGGCCTGCGCAGCCTCTCCGGTGGCCACGTCCACGGTCTGCAGGGCCCGGGGCACGGTGGAGATCGGCTTCATCGCCACCCGGACCCGGACCGGCTCGCCGTTGGTCATGCCGCCCTCGATGCCCCCGGCCCGGTTGCTCAGCCGTTTCACCGGCGCCGGGTTGATGCTCGGGCCGGCAAGCGACCCTTCGGCGGGGATCATCTCGTCGTGCGCGGCGCTGCCCCGGCGGGCGGCGGTGCGGAAGCCGTCGCCGATCTCCACGCCCTTCATCGCTTGGATGCCCATCAGCGCGGCGGCCAGCCGGGCGTCGAGCCTGCGGTCGGAGTGCACGTAGCTGCCCACCCCGACCGGCATGCCGTAGGCGATGACCTCGACCACGCCGCCCAGGGTGTCGCCGTCGGCCTGCGCGGCGTCGACCTCGGCGACCATGGCGGCGGTGGTGGCCTCGGTCCAGGCGCGCACCGGGCTGGCGTCCACCCGTTCCCCGTCACCGGGGCCGGGCAGCTCGCCGTCGACGGCCTGGACGGCGCCCAGCCCGACCACGTGGGACACGAGCTGCACCCCGAACGCCTGGCGCAGGAACGCCTTGGCCACGGTGCCCAGCGCCACCCGGGAGGCGGTCTCCCGGGCGCTGGCCCGCTCCAGCACCGGACGGGCGTCGTCGAAGCCGAACTTGGTCATCCCGGCCAGGTCGGCGTGCCCGGGGCGGGGCCGGGTGAGCGGCGCGTTGCGGGCCCGGTTCGCGATCAGCTCCGGATCCACCGGGTCGGCGGCCATCACGGTCTCCCACTTCGGCCACTCGGAGTTGCCGATGCGGATCGCGACCGGGCCACCCTGGGTGATCCCGTGCCGGACGCCGCCGATGAGCTCCAGCTCGTCGGCCTCGAACTTCATCCGGGCTCCCCGGCCGTAGCCGAGCCGACGGCGGGCCAGCTCGGCCGCTATCTCCTTCGACGTGACCTCGACGCCGGCCACCATGCCCTCGAGCACCGCTACCAGCGCCGGACCGTGTGACTCACCCGCGGTGATCCAGCGCAACACCCCACGAGCCTATCCCGCGAGCCCGGCGGCGCCCGCCACGACCAGCCACCCGGCGCCGCACATCGCCGGACCGTGTGGCAACCGGGCTCCGAGCCCGACCCGGCCGGTGAGCAGCCCGACCGCCGCGACGGCCCCGGTGACGCCGGCGGCCAGCGCGGCGCCGACCGGCAGCGCCGCCCAGGACACCGCCCCGAGCGCGGCGCCCAGCCCGGCGGAGAGCTTCACGTCACCGGCGCCGAGCGCGGCCGGGGCCACCAGCCGGACCATCAGGTGCGCACCGAACAACACCCCCGCGCCGACCGCCGCGCGCCCCACAGCCGCCGGCCCCAGTGGCCCGGCCAGGGCCAGGACCACCGGAAACGCCGGCAGGGTGAGCGCGTCCGGCAGCCGCCGGCCGGCCAGATCGACCGCCGAGGCGGCCGTGCCGAGCCAGGCCAGCCCGAGGAGCAGCGGCAGCCACTCCCCCGGCAACCGCCCGCCGGCCCACGCCGTGCCGGCCACCGCCCAGAGCACCGCGACCGCCACCTCGCACCCGGGCGGCGGGATCCGGGCGCCGCGGCGCAGCCGCCCGAGCAGCCGCCGGGCCCCGGCCCCGGCGAGGACGCCGAGAGCGACGAACACCACAGCCGTGACCAGCACCATGCCGCCCAGGGTCGCCGGAGCGCCGCCGCCGGGGCCACCCGGGTTCCGCCGCCTGTGGACAACTCGACCGGCTGTGGATACTTCCCCGCGACGAGTGCGACGACGAGTGCGACGACGAGTGCGACGGCACCCGACGGCACCCCGGCGGCATCCGACGGCGCCGACGAACCGTCAGCCGACCCGTTGACCCCGCACCAGGTCCTCGATCTCGGCGCGCAGGGTCAGGAACTCGCGGGTCCGTTTGACGGCCAGGTCGCGCTCGACGGGCAGGTCGATCGGCCGCTCGGCGACGATCCGGCCGGGGTGGCTGCCCAGCACCAGCACCCGTTGCGCCAGGAACACCGCCTCCTCGACGTCGTGGGTGACCATCACCACCGTCGTGCCCTCCCGGCGCCAGACCCCGCGCAGGAAGACCTGCATGTCCTCCTTGGTCTGCACGTCCAGCGCCCCGAACGGCTCGTCCAGCAGCAGCACCTCGGGCTCGCAGACCAGCGCGCGGGCGATCGCCACCCGCTGGCGTTCCCCGCCGGAGAGCTGCTTGGGCAACGCGGCCCGCAACCCCGTCAGGCCCACCTCGGCCAGGACGTCCGCCACCCGCCCGTCCCGGTCGGAGGAAGGCAACGGCAGCAGCTCGAGGCCGAAGGCCACGTTGCGCTCCACGGTCCGCCACGGGAACAGCGACCCGGTCTGGAACACCAGCCCGCGCTGCGGCGCCGGCCCCTCGACCAGCTCACCGTCCAGGGTGATCCGCCCCTCGGTGGGCGCCTGCAGGCCGGCGACCAGGGACAACAATGTCGACTTGCCGGACCCGCTGGCCCCGACCAGGCAGACGAACTCGCCGGGCGTCACCGTCAGGTCGATCCCGTCCAGCACCCGGCGCGGGCCGAACCGGGTGGCGAAGTCCATGCTCACCCCGGCGAGCGTCACCTCACCGCTCGACGCGAGCTCACCCATGCCAGCGCCCCACCCGCTGGCGCAGCAGGCGCAGCCCGACGTCGATGGTCAACCCGATCAGGCCGATCACGATCAGCACCGCGAAGATCTTGTCGGTCTCCAGGAACCGCTGCGAGCGGACGATCCGGTAGCCCAGCCCGGAGGTCGAGGCGATCAGCTCGGCCACCACGACGAAGTTCCAGGCCGCGGCGGCGTTCACCCGCATCGCGTCGATCATTCCGGGCAGCGCGTGCGGCAGCACCACCTTGCGCAGCACCTCGCCCCGCCGCGCGCCCAGGGTGTAGGCCACCTGGATCACGTCCATCGGCACCAGCCGCACCGCGTCGGCGGTCATCAGGGTGTTGAAGAAGACCACCCCGATCAGCAGCAGCGCGATCTTGGACGGCTCGCCCAGGCCCAGCCAGATGATCAGCAGCGGGATGAACGCGCTGGCCGGCATGTACCGCAGCAGCCCGACCACCGGCTCGCACAGCGCCTGACCGGCCCGGAACCCGCCGATCAGCACGCCCAGCGGCACCGACACCAGCACGGCCAGCCCGAACCCGATCCCGACCCGTTGCAGGCTGATCAGCGCGTCGTCCACGAGCTGCCCGGACCGGGTCATCTCCCACAGCGCCGAACCCACCGCGAGCGGCGAGGGCAGGAACCGCCCCGGTACCACCCCGGACGCGCTGAGCACCGTCCACGCGACCAGCGGTAGCGCGATGGAGGCCGCGACCAGACCGCGCCGCCACGGTGTCGGGATGGCCGCCCGGATCGACCACAGGCCGCCACCGACCGGGCGGGCCGGGCGGCGGGGCAGGCCGGAGCGGGTGGCGCTCCGGTCGAGCGCGGCCGTCCCGAGAGCAGCGCCGGTCACGGCCGCACCGCCTTGACGAACCGGTCGTCCAGCACGCCGGTGAGGTCGGGTGCCTTGGCCGCCAGCCCGGTGCCGGTGAGGAAGTCCGAGATCTCCTGCGCCTGTTTCGGCAGGTGGGTGGCGTCCTCCCCGGGTGCGAAGGCGGCCACGTTCTGCTCCAGGGTGAAGATGGTGGTGCCCTTGTCGTAGGCCAGGTAGTCGGCCTCGGACACCCCCGCCCGCTTGGCCATGATGGCCACCGCCTCCGCCCGGTTCGCGGCGATCCAGGTCAGGGTGTCGAACCAGGTGTCGACCATGGCCTGCACCTCGGCCGGGTGCTCCTTGACGTAGTCGGCGCCGAACACCAGATGGTCGGGGATGGCCCCGGGGAAGTCGGCCGAGGTGGCCACCGCCTTGCTGCCCGGCAGCCCGAGCGCGGTGGTGGTGAACGGGGCGAACACCCCGACCGCGTCCACCTGACCGGCCACGAACGCGGCCGCCGCCGCGTCGGTGACCAGCGGCTTCAGCGTGATGTCCTTATCCGTCAGCCCGGCCTTGCGCAGCGCCAGCAGCAGCAGGTAGTGGTCGACGGTCCCCTCCTCCACCGCCACGGTCTTGCCGCGCAGGTCGGCGACGGTGTTGATGCCCGGCTTGGCGATGATCTGGTCGTTGCCGGTGGAGTTGTCGTTGACCAGCACGACGGTCTCCTTGGCGCCGCCGCTGACCGAGGACAGGGTGTCGTTCAGGGTCTGGCTGTTGGCGTCGATCTTGCCGGCGGCCAGCGCGTTGAGGCTGTCGGTGTAGCTGTCGAAGTAGGTCGGCTCGACGGTCAGCCCGTGCTTCTCGAAGATCTTCTTCTCGACGGCGACCTGCCAGGGGAACCAGCCCGGCCAGGCGCTGAAGCCCAGCTTGACCGTCCCGAGCTTGGCCGGGCCGCCCGGTGCGGCGGGCTCGGGTGCGGTGCCCGAGCAGGCGGTGAGCAGCGCGCAGGCGAGCAGGGCCGGGACGAGACGAGGGACGCGCACGTCAGGACTCCTTCCGGGCCGGCAGGTGGCCGGAGCGCACCAGGCAGCCGAGGGTGTCGCAGATCACCCGGGTGGCGATCAGCGCGGTGATCTCCGCGTTGTCGTAGGGCGGCGAGCACTCCACGACCTCGATGCCGGCCAGCGGGCGGGCGTCGGCGATGATCTGGATGAACTTGAGCACCTCGCGGGGCAGGAACCCGCCGGGCTCGGGCCAACCGGTGCCGGGGACGAACGCGGCGTCCAGGCAGTCCACGTCGAACGACAGCCAGACGGCGTCGGCGCCATCCCAGGCCACGTCCAGGGCCCGCTCGGCGGCCTCCTTGATGCCCATCTCGACGCAGTCGGTGACGGTCATGACGGTGGTGCCGCGTTCCCGACCGACCTTCACCCCGGGCCGAGGCGCCTGCCAGCCGCCGATGCCGATCTGCACCAGGTTCTTGGCCGGCACGTTCGGGATGTCCGTGGCGTGGAACCACGGCGTGGTGTGCATCCGCTCGTCGAGGTCGGTCTCCTGGGTGTCCACGTGCCGGTCGAAGTGGACGATCCCCAGGTTGCCGCCGTTCAGGTGCGGCGCGACGCCCCGGGTGGTCGGGTAGCCGATGGAGTGGTCGCCGCCGAGGACCACCGGGAAGGCGCCACTCTCGTAGACGTGCGACACCGCCTTGGTGATCTGGTCGAAGGTCTTCTCGATGTTGCCGGGGATGGTGAAGATGTCCCCCAGGTCGCAGATGGTGATGGATTCGCGCAGGTCCACGCCCAGCTCGAAGCTGTACGGGCCGTAGAGCGCGGAGATCTTGCGGATGCCCTGCGGCCCGAACCGGGTGCCGGAGCGGTAGGTGGTGCCGCCGTCGAACGGGGCGCCGAGCACGGCCACGTCGTACTCCCCGCAGCGGCGCACGTCCTCCACGTACGGCGCCTTCAGGAAGGTGTTGATCCCGGCGAAGTGCGGCAGCTCGCCCCGGGAGAACGTCGGGATGCGCTTGTCGACGATCGAGTCCGCGCCGGGCAGGCCCAGCTCCAGGCCCCGGGCGATCTCCTCGTCGGCCTTGGTGGTGGGTAGCAGCGCCTCGGCCTCGACGGCGAAGCGGGCCTCGGGCCCGTAGTTGTCGTGCAACGTGGGATCGGGACGGTGCGCGTGATGGTGGTGATGGAAATGGGACACGGGAGCCCTTCGGGGTCTCGTCCCGGCCGCACAGGGCGGCCGGGATGATCGACCTCCCGGGCTTTTGTCCCGCCGTGGAGTGGGCGGACCCCTCAGCCGCCCACCTGCACCTCTCGGACCAGGCCCGACTCCGGTGAGCCGGCGGAACCCTAGATGCGCCTCACCACTTCGAGTGAGTCGCCTCCCAGGACAACCCGCCACCATGACGTGGGCGTTCCCGATGCGTTTCGTTCTGGTGAGCTGGATTGCCAGTCATTGGCAACAAGTATCGCGGCGTCAACGGCGGATCAGCGCGGCCAGGTCGAACGACACCGAGAACGGCTCGCGCAGCTCGGTGAGCTCGCCGGGCGGGACGCGACGGACCTCGCGATACCGGTCACCGTCAAGTTCCAACACGATCGCCGTCGGCGCGGTCTGCTCAAGCTCGATGCGGAGCATGGTGGGGATTCCCGCTTGGGCGTAGAGCTGCGGTTTAAGCGCCCGATCAACGGCCAGATTGCCCGGGCTGGCGATCTCGATCACGGTCCGGACGGCCGACGCCGGGATGAACACGTCCAACGGGTCGGACTCGTCGACGACGGCGAGATCGGGGATGAGGACACGGCCGGGCGCTGTCCGGACGTTGACTGCTTCCAGCACGATCAGGCCCTTGGGGGACGCGGCGTTGAGGGCGGCCCACAACCGGGACGACAGCCACTGGTGGACGACTCTGCTGGCCGGACTCACCAGCAGGCTCCCATCGACCAGTTCGACCCGGCGATCAACCGGCAGCGTGAAGAACTCCTCCTCGGTCCACGGCCCGACGTGGTCGAGCAGGTAGGACTGCTCGGCCGTCTCCGGGGCAGCCATGCAGGCGCTCCTCTCGCTCGGAAGAACCCGTCCATAGTCGCATCCTGACCAGGCCCACCGACAGTTCTCCCGACACTACGACGCGCTCACGGGCGCGGCACCCCGGCCTGTCGACCTGCCCGGTGACGAACGCGGTCGTCCGGCAATGTGGCATTCCTGGTGATGCGGTGGTTCCTGGTGCCGGCCAGGGGCGAGGCGACAGCGACCTGGGCGGCGACGACCAGGACGCATGGCCACCTGGTCGAGCGCATCGAGCCCGTACAAGCCGAGCAGTCCCCGTTCCGGTTCCGGAGGTGCTCGGCCTCGATGGCCCTCGCGGTCTCCGGGAACACCCGCATGAACCGCACCAGCTCGGGCTCGTCATCCATACCGCGAGACTCGATCACCAGGCCCCCGGGGAACACCCCACTCCACCGCGAAGTCGAGACGCCATTCCCGGTTGAACCGGGAGTACTATCCGGATCATGGTCGCGCGATCCGCCCGCCGTCGCGAGCAGCTCGAACTTGCGGCGACGCTGCGGGGTCAGGGCCGATCGTGGTCGGCCGTCGCCGCCACCCTCCGCGACCGCTACGGGCTCAACGGCCGGGTGGCGATGCGGTTGGCCCACGGCTGGGGGCAAGCCGACGTGGCCGAGGCCTGGAACCGGCGCTGGCCGCAGGACCCGAAGACCTTCAAGAACATCTCCTACTGGGAGACCTGGCCGGCCAGTACCGGGCATGCCCCGTCGCTGGTCGTGCTCGGTCGGCTGGCCGAGCTGTACGAGTGCGACGCCGCCGATCTGATCGCGGACTGGGCCACCCATCACCACCACGACACCCCGGGCGAGGACCAGAGCGGCACGGAGGCGGACACCCTGGCCTGGCAGGTCGACCACCTCGAGCTGGCCTAGCTCACCCGCGCCATGGAGGACTGGTCCGAGCGCCTACCCGACGACCAACGCCGTTCCCGGCTGCTCAAGCTCAGCACCGCCGCCGCCCTCGCTGCGGCCGGTCGGGCCGCCGGCCCAGAAGGCCGCTCAGAAGCATCGGTCGTTCCTGATGATCTCGCGGGCATGTGGAACAGCGAGTACTCCTACTTCAGCACCGGTAGAAGCACCGAGCTGCACATGCGTCACCAGATCGCGCTCGCCGTACAGCGGGGCCGGCTGGTCGGCACCAGCGTCCCCACCCCGACCGGCACCATCGATCTGGATCTCGGGGTAGACGGCCTGCTCGTCACCGGCACGTGGGAGGAACGCACCGCGGCGGACGGCTACTACCGGGGCGCCATCTACCGCGGCGTGCTGCAGCTGATGCTCGACCCGACCGGTCGGACGATGACCGGCCGTTGGCTGGGGCCGGACAAGGCATTCACAGTGGACTCCGGTCGCTGGACGCTGACCCGGGCGTCAGCCGGGTAGCCCTGGAACGGCGTCGGCCACCACGTCGGGGCCGGCGGCGAGCCAGAGCCAGCCGGGGCCGGCGAGTGCGCAGCGGGCCCAGCGGGTGCCGTCGTGCTCGCCGACCCGGGGCCCGGACGGTTCGGGCTCGGTGCCCGCGCCGAGCACCGTGCTCACCGCCCGGGCGCCGCCGGTACCGCCGGGGCCGGTCAGGACCGGGTCGGCGCCGTCCAGCACGGTGGTGTGCCGGGCCAGCGCGCGGCCGTCGACGTCGACCGAGAGCTCGCCTCGGTAGCGGCCGCCGCGCTGGCCGTGGCGGCCCAGGAGCACCCGTTCCCGGACGAGCGCCCCGGCGCTCTCGGCCAGCTCCAGCCGGAGCCGGGCGTGCAGCTCGGCGCCGTCGCAGACCACGGTCGGCTCCGGGGTCCAGGTCAGCCGGGCACCGGGCGCGAGCTCGGCGGTCACCGTCCAGAACGCCGGACCGCTGCCCGGGCGACCCGGCTGGGCGACGGTGGCCCCGGCCGAGCCGACGGTCAGCTCGGCGTTCTCGGCCAACCGGATCCGCAGCTCCAGCCGGTCACCGCCGAGCGGTCCCCCGGCGGCCTGCACCAGGTGGATCCGGGACCCACCGGTGCGGCGCAGCACCACCGGCGGCTCGGCCGTCCAGCGCATCCGGCCGCCGGTCCCGACGTCGAGCTCGGCACAGGCCTTCACCGCGACTCAGCCGGACCGAGCGGGCAGCCGGGTGCGGATCCAGGCCGCCACGTCCACGGCGCCCTCGGTACGGATCGAGGTGAACACCGTCGGGCGGCCGTCCCGGACCCTCTCCGCGTCGCGGCGCATGACCTCCAGGTCGGCGCCCACCAGCGGGGCCAGGTCCACCTTGTTGATCACCAGCAGGTCCGACCGGATCACCCCGGGGCCGCCCTTGCGCGGCACCTTGTCCCCGCCGGCCACGTCGACCACGAAGATCTGCGCGTCCACCAGCCCGTAGCTGAACGTCGCGGTCAGGTTGTCGCCACCGCTCTCCACCAGCACCAGGTCGGGGTGGTGCGCGTCCACCAGGTCCTCGACGGCGGCCAGGTTGGCGGTGATGTCGTCGCGGATGGCGGTGTGCGGGCAGCAGCCGGTGCGCACCGCGCGGATCCGGTCGTCGGGCAGCACCGCGTGCCGGCGGAGGAACTCGGCGTCCTCCTCGGTGTAGATGTCGTTGGTCACCACCGCCACCGACAGCTCGTCGGCCAGGGCCGCGCACAGGGCGGCGACCAGCGCGGTCTTGCCGCCGCCGACCGGTCCGCCGATGCCGATCCGCAGCTCCCGGCCCGGTTCCCGGTCGGCGCGGCCTCCGCCCAGGGGCCCCAGCTCGTCGCGTTTCGCGTGGTCAAGATGCAAAGAGGGTCACCTCGTTCGCGTCGTGCAGCTCGGCCAGGATCTCCGGGAGCGGAGCGGCGTCGCTGGGCAGCAGGTCGGGGTCGTCGGCGGCGACGGCCAGGGCGGCGGTGTCGGTGGCGGCGACGACCACCCGGTCGGCCACCGGGGCCAGGGCGGCCTGGACGGCGGCAACCCGTAGCGGGTCGAGGCCGAGCAGCCGGACCGCGGCGGTGGCGGCCCCACCGACCAGGTGGTGCACGGCCAGCGCGGCCGCCTCGGCCGGGGTGCCTCCGGCGGCCGCGGCGGCGGCCCCGAGCACCAGCGGGTGGTGCGGGCGGCGGACCCGGGCCGCGAGCTCGGCCGGCCCGGGGGCGGCGGGCCAGGCCTGGGTGGCGGTCCGCAGCAGCGCCGCGCCCTGCGCCCGGGACGCCTCGCGCAGCGCCGGGGACGGGGTACGGACGTCCACGGCGGCGTCCCAACGCGGCCAGCCGGCGGTGAGCCCGGCGGCGGCCGCCGCGACGGCCGCGGCGCACAGCCCGGCGGTGCGGATCCGGGCGTCCAGCACCAGCGCCAGGTCGTCGACATCACGCAGCAGGCCCCGGTCGACCAGGGCCTCCACCCCACCGGAGTGCACGTGGCCGCCGGCCGGCAGCCGCGAGTCGGCCAGCAGCAGCAACCCGGCCGGTGGCGTCACGGGCGAAACCTACCCGCGCCCCGTTTCGGCGAGGTAACCACGCATCACCCGGTGCGCGACCGGACCGCCTGCTCGACGGCGTCGCCGACGGTCCCGACCATCGCCGAGGCGGCGTCGTCGTCCAGCAGCAGCAGGTCGGATCCGCGCTTGCCGGGGAACTGGTCGAGGATGAGCGCGCTGGTGGTCCGGGTGCGGGAGGCCGTCCAGGCGATCCGCAGGTCGGGGCCGATCGCCCGGGCCAGGAGCACCGCGCTGGTGCCGTCGCCGTCCTCCACCCAGAGCGATGGATGCCCCTCGAGCTCGTCCACCCGGAGGTTCCAGGACGGGCAGCGGCGCCCGATGTCGTCCCTGATCAGGTCCCGGACGCCGACCGCGTCGCCGGCCGCGCCCTCGATCCGGCCGCCGCCCTCACCCAGGTACTCCCGGACCGCCACGAACAGCGAGGCGAACCAGGCCAGGCCGGTCACCACGACCCCGCCCAGGCCGAGCAGGGTCAGCCCGGACGACACCTCCGGTCCGACGATCGGCCGGGCACCGCTGCCGCCCACCACGCTCAGCCCCGTCAGGATGCTGAACCCCATCCCGATCAGCAGCACGACCAGGGACACGACCACCGGCAGCAGGAACGCCGCCGACCGCAGCAGGTGCGGGCGCAGGATGGACGGCACCGGCGCCGACGCCCGGCTCACCGGCCCGCCCCGGTCTCGGCCCGGTGCAGCTGGACCGCCGTGACCAGGTCCATCGCCGATAGTCCGACCATGGTCACCATCGCCGCCCGGGCCACGACGTCGCCATCGGGCTGCGCGGCCTGGGCCCGGAACCCGGCGATCACCGGCAGGTTGAACGCGGCCCGGGCGAGCATCCACGGCCACCGGGAGCGCGCCCGGAGCAGCCCCGGCACCAGGACCAGGTCCATCACCCCGATCACCCGCGCCAACCCCGGGCGGTCGCCCAGATGCGCCGCCCGCGCGACCGGGCCCGGCGCGACGAGCAGAGCGGCGCCCGCGCCCAGCGTGACCATTCCGACGAACTGGGGCACCCGGTGCAGATCGGCGTTCGACATGTGATCAGCGTAACCAGACGATCAGCCGGTTCAGCAGGGAGCGGCGAACCCGGGCCCGCCGGGGGCGTGCGGCGCCGAGGTCCCCGCGACGAGGTTGCCGCAGATCGGACCCTGCCGGGCGACCGAGACCAGCTGCAACGCGACCACGGCCGCGGAGATCTGGTTCGCGGTCACGGTGTTGCCGCCCTTGTCGTAGCGGCCCTCGTCGGACCGGATCTTCACCGCCGCCCCGGCACTGTCCGAGATCCGGTTGTTCCGCACCACGTTGCCGTGGCCGCGCAGCTCGACGTTGCTCCCGTTGTACTGGACCCCCTGCACGTTGCCGGAGCAGGTGTTGCCCTCCATCACGTTGTGGTGGGCGTTCTCCTTGACGTTGAAGCACTCCGCGCCGAACGGCCGGATGACGTTGTCCCGCACCACGTTGTACGAGCTCTGGTCGTTGTCGTGCATCGGCTGGTCCACGGACTCGGGGCTGGTGCCGATGTAGACCGCCTCGCCGTTGTGGTAGCGATCCCGCTCCGGGCCCCGCTCCCGCGCCCGCAGCCCGCAGTACTCGATGACCGAGCGGGATACCTCGTTGGCCCGGGCGTTGTTGCGCATGCGCACGCACTCGCCGCCCGCCCCGTGCAGGTACATGTTGGTGACCCGGACGCCGGTGACGTCCCGCACCGCGTCGTCGGAGCCGATGTACACCAGCCGGCTGTCCACCACCCGGTGCTGGATGGCGTCCTTGAAGGCGTTGATGGTCCGGATGTTGCGGGGCAGGGGCTTCCCGTGCAGCTGCTCCTGGCCGTCGATGGTGAAGCCGTCGAGCACGTGGTGGCTGTGGTTGACGCTGAAGCCCCGGCCCTCGGCGAACAGCACGGCCCGGAAGCGCCCGGCCCGGTCCAGACCCCGTTCCGGGCCCTTGACCACGATCGGGGCGTCCGCCCGGCCGTCGCGCACGGTCCTGACGTACTCCCGGTACACCCCCGGCGCGAGGTGGACGGTCGTGCCCGGGCCCGCCCTGTCCAGGGCGGCGTTGATGGTCCGGAGCGGGCGGGCCGGGGACCCGTCGTCGAAGTCGACCCCGCGCGCGGGGTCGACGTGCAGGGCGGCGGGCGCGGGCGGCGGGGGCGCGGGCCCGACCCCGGCGGCGGGATCACCGGGCTCCGGCCCGCCGGTGGCCAGTACGACACCGAGGACCGCGGCGGACAGCGCGGCGGCGGACAGCAGGGCGACGGCCAACCCGGAGCGGACGGCGACGGCCATGCCGGCCACCCTATCGAGGCGGCTACCGCCCCTCCGGAGGCCCTCCGGGCCCTCGCCGACGATCGGCACACGGAATGGGTGCGGCCGCTCGGAGAATTCACCCGACGAAACTCTCAGCTTTGCGTCGACACTGATCACGGCACTCAGCGAATCATCAGAATTTATTCTCCATCGGGTGAGTCCGATGGCCGTGCGGACCCACCGATCGGCCCTGCTACGTTCCTTTCCCTCACGCTCCACAACGCCCATGTTCACCATCGCTTTCACCGGCGACGAATTCGATGAAGATCGCTGAGAATGCGCCCGACCATCGTCATTCGCCGCCCGGCAGGGAGAGAACGATGACCACCCTCGAGACACCGAGACCGGCCGATCTGACCAGCGTCTCGGCCCCGCCGCGCTACCCCGGGGAGCCGGCGACGACCACGTTCGGGGCCTTCGAGACGGGCGACGGCGTGATCGATTTCGTCGCCATTCAGAAGAGCCCGGAGTTCCAGGACATTCGACGCCGGTATCGCCGCGTCGCATTCTTCGGAACCGCGGGTTTCATGTCGTGGTTCATGGTGTACGTGCTGCTGTCGGCGTACGCGCACGAGTTCATCTCCACCAAGGTAGTGGGCGAGATCAATCTCGGTTTCGTCCTCGGTCTGGCCCAGTTCGTCACCACGGTAATGATCATGCTGTGGTACTGCTGGTACGCCGACCGTCGGTTGGAGCCGCTGATCGACGCCCTCGCCCGCCGGGAGGGCGTGGACCGATGAGGAATCACACGCTGGCGGCCGCCGGGGCCGTGATGGAGACCCGGCCGGTGTTCAACCTGTCGCTGTTCCTGGCCTTCGTGGCGATCACCCTGTATGTGGTGCGCCGGGCCGGTAGCAGCAGCAAGGGCGCCAACGCCTACTTCGCGGCCGGCTCGTCGTTCACCGGCGGGCAGAACGGCATCGCGCTCTCCGGGGACTTCCTGTCCGCCGCCTCGTTCCTCGGTATCGCCGGCGGGATCGCGGTGCACGGCTACGACGGCTTCGTCTACTCGGTGGGTTGGGTGGTGGCCTGGCTGGTCGGGCTGCTGCTGGTGGCCGAGGGCCTGCGCTGCACCGGGCGGTTCACCATGGGCGACGTGATCGCCTTCCGGCTGCGGCAGAAGCCGGTCCGGGTGGCGGCGGCGGTCTCCACCCTGCTGATCTCCTACATCTACCTGCTGGCCCAGGTGGCCGGGGCCGGCGGCCTGGTGTCGCTGCTGCTGAACATCAAGGACCGGGGCGGGCAGTCGGTGGCCATCGCCGTGGTGGGCGGGCTGATGATCGCCTACGTGCTGATCGGCGGGATGAAGGGCACCACCTGGGTGCAGATCATCAAGGCCTTCCTGCTGATGCTCTGCATGACCATGCTGACCGTCTACCTGCTGGGCAGCTTCGGGTTCGACCTCTCGGCCATCATGTCCCGGGCCACCACCGGCAGCCCGCTCGGACCGGCGCTGCTGGACCCGGGCGCGCAGTTCGGGAAGAAGCCGCTGGACTTCGTCTCCCTGGCCCTGGCCCTGGTGCTCGGCATCTGCAGCCTGCCGCACGTGCTGATGCGGTTCTACACCGTGCCGAACACCCGTGAGGTCCGCCGCTCCTTCCGGTGGGCGGTCGGCACCATGGTGATCTTCTACTTCTGCACCCTGGTCGTCGGCTTCGGCGCGACCGCCCTGGTCGGGGTGGACGCCATCACCCACGCCCCGGGCGGGGAGAACTCCGCCGCGCCGCTGCTGGCCTACGCCATCGGCGGGCCGGTGGTGCTCGGCCTGGTCACCGCGGTGGCCTTCGCCACGATCCTGGCCGTGGTGGCCGGGCTGACCCTCACCGCGTCGATCTCGTTCGCGCACGACGTCTACACCAACGTGATCAAGCGCGGCCAGGTCGCCGCCGGTACCGAGGTGCGGGTGGCCCGGCTGACCGCGCTGGTCATGGGCGTCCTGGCCATCCTGGGCGGCATCGTGGTGAACGGCCGCAACGTGGCCTTCCTGGTCGCGCTGGCGCTGGCCATGGCCGCCTCGGCCAACCTCTCGGCCCTGCTGTACGCGCTGTTCTGGCGGCGCTTCAACACGGTCGGCGCGCTGTGCAGCATCTACGGCGGCCTCGGGGCCTGCGTGCTGCTGATCGTCTTCTCCCCGGTCTTCTCCGGGGACAAGACCTCCATCGTGACCTCGGCCGACTTCCACCTGTTCCCGCTGAACAACCCGGGCATCGTGTCCATCCCGTTCTCATTCGTCTGCGGGTTCCTCGGCACCCTGGTGGGTGAGCGCCGGGCGGATCCGCGGCGGGCCGCCGAGATGGAGGTCCGCGCCCTCACCGGGATCGGCGCCGGGTCGGTCTCGTGAACCTGGGCGGCGCCGTGAACCTGGGCGGCCTCGTGAACCCGGGCGGCTTCCTGGACCACGACCGTGCCGTCGCCCCGCCGGGTTGGAGCCGGTGGCTGGTCCCGCCGGCGGCGCTGGCCGTGCACATGTCGATCGGCCAGGTCTACGCCTGGAGCGTGTTCAAGGACTCGTTCGCGGCGACCCTGCTGAAGGGCGACCCGTACGCCGGGACCCGGTCCGGGCTGCCGTTCACCCTGGCCATCGTGGTGCTGGGGGTCTCGGCCGCCGCGTTCGGCACCACGGTGGAACGCCGGGGCCCGCGCTGGTCCATGCTCGTCGCGGCCACCCTGTTCGCCGCCGGGTTCGCGGTCTCGGCGGCCGGGATCGCCGCCGGGTGGTTCTGGCTGGTCGTCCTCGGCTACGGCCTGATCGGCGGCATCGGGCTGGGCATCGGCTACATCTCCCCGGTGTCCACGTTGATCAAGTGGTTCCCGGACCGGCCCGGCCTGGCCACCGGCCTGGCGATCATGGGGTTCGGCGGCGGCGCCCTGATCGCGGCGCCCGCGTCGACGGCCCTGCTCACCGCGTTCGGCGGCAGCGGCCCTCGGGCCACCGCCGGCGGGCTGGCCGCGACCTTCCTCACCATGGGGCTCGGCTACGCGGTGTTCATGTCCCTGGGGTGGCTGCTCATCCGCACCCCGGCGGCGGGGTGGCAACCGGCGGTCCGGACCCCCGACCGGGCGGCCCAGCACCGGGCACGCCAGGCGGACACCGTGGCCCCCTCGCTGTCGGCGCGCGAGGCGGTGCGCACGCCGCAGTTCTGGCTGCTGTGGGTGGTCCTCTGCTTCAACGTGACCGCTGGCATCGGGATCCTGCAGCGGGCGGCGCCGATCTTCCAGGACTTCTTCCGCGGCCAGGCGCCCGCCGCCGGCTTCGCCGCGGTGGCGGCGGGGTTCGTGTCGGCGCTGTCGCTGGCCAACATGCTCGGCCGTTTCGTCTGGTCGTCGCTGTCCGACACCATCGGACGGAAGAACATCTACCGGGTGTACCTGGGCGCCGGCGCGCTGCTCTACCTGCTGATCGACACCGTCGGGCACACCGACCGGGCGGTCTTCCTGACCGCCACGATGCTCATCCTGTCGTTCTACGGCGCCGGGTTCGCCACCGCGCCGGCCTACCTGCGGGACCTGTTCGGCACCTACCAGGTCGGCGCGATCCACGGGCGGCTGCTCACCGCCTGGTCGGTGGCCGGGGCGCTCGGCCCGTTCATCGTCGACTTCATCGCCGACCGGCAGAAGGCCGCCGGGCTGACCGGTATCGGCCTCTACCACCTGTCGTTCCGGATCATGATCGCGCTGCTGGTCATCGCGTTCGTGGCGAACGAGCTGATCCGGCCGCTACCCCGGCGAGCCGCACCACCGGACACCCGCGCCGCGCCGTGGGAGAAGCACCCCCGGACCCCGGCCGACGACCGGCTCCCGGCCGGCCGACCCCCGGTGGCCGCCGGCGCACCGACGCTCACCCGGAACCTCGCGGTCGGCCGGTTCCGCTGATCCGGCCGGCCCGGAGCGCGCCTCCCGACTAACCGCCGTATCACCCCGACCGGCCGCCGCTGCGTCGGAGTGAAGCTCGTCCCCCGGACGCAACCGACGGGTGGGCTGAGTCGTCTGCCTATTGTGGGGCACCGATCCGAGGGGAGTTCGATGACCGAGACGCGAGGCGGATGCGCTCGTCGCCGGGTAGTGATGACCGGCCCAGTCGTGGCTCTGGTCGCGGCGCTCATCACCGTCCTCGCGCTGGTCGGGGCGCCGTCGGCGGCCGCCGACGAGGACGACTCCGGCGGCAACACCTCCGGCGACGGCGGCAACCGGGACACCGCCGCCGGCGCCGACCAGAACTCGGTGGCCGCCGCGATGGCCGCGCCGCTGGTGGCGGGCACCCCGTGCACGGTCACCGCCCGCGCCTGCGTCGACCTGGACAGCCAGCGGGCCTGGCTGTTCGCCGACGGCGCGATCGTCCGCGGCCCGGTCAAGGTCTCCTCGGGCGGCAACGGCAAGCCCACCCCGATCGGGCACTCGCTGCGGGTCTACCGCCGCGACGCCGCGCACAAGAGCCTGGAGTCGCGGCTGCCGAACGGCCAGCCCGCTCCGATGCCCTGGTCGGTGTTCTTCGCCGACGGCGGCATCGCCTTCCACTCCGGCAGCCCGTCCCGCTCGTCGGCCGGCTGCATCCACCTGAACGACCCGGACGCCAAGGCCTGGTTCAACTACCTGGCGCTGAGCGACCAGGTGCAGGTCGTCCGGGCCTCCCAGGAGCGGGCCCGGCACAAGGGGCAGGTCCCGGTGAGCAAGAAGGCCGGCAAGATCGACCCGTTCCGCGGTCTCAAGAGCGGTGACGCCCTCAGCCCGCCGCCGCCCCCCGATGCGGCCGACAACCCGGACGGCGAGGACAAGGACCGCGACGAGGACCGCGACGACCACTGAGTCAGATCAGGCTCAGGGTGTCCAGGTCGATGATGGCCCGGCTGAACCGCTCGACCACCTCGCGATTGACCGGCTCCGGGTACATGCCGTCCGCGTTGGTCGCCCAGAACAGCCCGTGGATCATGTGGCGGCGGTAGGCGGTCCACCCCTGGTCGGGTTGCGGGGACGGCCCCCCGTGCGCCGCCAGCCGCGAGAGGTAGGCCCCCAGCAGCTCGCGCTCGGTCCGCGCCCGCTCGGCGGGGTCCAACGCGCTGGTCACGAAGTACGCCACGTCGTGGCACCAGTGGCCCCGCAGCGACATCTGCCAGTCGATCAGCCCGAACCCCCCGGCGGCGTCGCGGTAGACGTTGCCGATGTGCGCGTCGCCGTGCACGACACAGCTCGCCGCGTCCGCATCGTGCGCCCACAGACTCTCGACGGCGGACCGCAGCGCTCCCGGCTCGCGTAGCGGCCCCGGGATCGGGTCCGCCCTCGGCCGGGACAGGCAGCCCGCCCAGTACCGCCCGCTCAGCATCCCGGTGAGGACCCGTCGCATCGGCCCCGGATAGGGGCGGGCGTCCTCGAGGACGGAGTGCTCCCACGTGGTCGCGTGCAGGCGGGCGATCACGTCGAGCACCGACTCGACCTCCCCGGCGGTCATCGTGTCGCCGGCGGTGTAGAAGTGCGCGTGGTGCAGGTCCTCGAGGATGACCAGCGCCTGGCCCTCGGCCGGACGCGTCTCCGCGTAGAGGCACCGTGGCGACCCCACATCCAGGAACCTCGCGACGTCGCGGTAGAACGCCACCTCGAGCTCGAAGAAGGAGAGGGTCTCCGGGTCCTGCGCGGCTCCGGACAGCGGCGCCTTCACCACGACCGACGCACCGCCGTCGAGCCGGACCCGGACCTTGGTCGCCGCACCGGGAATGATCTCCTCGACGGTCGCCTCCGCCACGGCGGTCCCCAGGGCCTGACTCAGCCAGGGCGCGGTGATCTGGTCCGGGGTCCGCGGCAGCCGCATGTCCCGGATCGTGGCACGCGCCCCCACCGGCCCGCTGGTCAGAACAGGAAGTAGCGCTGGGCCATCGGCAGCTCGACGGCCGGGGCCTCCTCCACCACCTCGCCGTCGATCCGGACGGTGAAGGTGTCCGGCTCGACCTCGATCCGGGGCGTGGCGTCGTTGTTCGGCATGTCCGCCTTGGCCACTCGCCGGGTGTTCCTGCACGGCACCAGCCGCCGGTTCACGCCGAGCCGGTCGGCCAGATCCCCGGAGTCCAGCGCGCCCGGGGCCACGAAGTGCACCGAGGTGTCCTGCGCGCCCGCCGGGTGGGCACCGAACATCGGCCGGGGCAGCACCGGCTGCGGCGTGGGGATGGAGGCGTTGGCGTCCCCCATCGCGGCCCAGGCGATGAACCCGCCCTTGAGCACCACCGACGGCCGCACCCCGAAGAACGCCGGCGGCCAGAGCACCAGGTCGGCCAGCTTGCCCACCTCGACCGAGCCGATCTCGGCGTCCAGGCCGTGCGCCACCGCCGGGCAGATCGTGTACTTGGCCACGTACCGCTTCGCGCGCTCGTTGTCGGCCGCGCCGTCCCCGGGCAACGACCCCCAGCGCTTCTTGCCCACGTGCGCGGTCTGCCAGGTGCGCAGCACCACCTCGCCGACCCGGCCCATGGCCTGGCTGTCCGACCCGATCATCGAGATGGCGCCCAGGTCGTGCAGCAGGTCCTCGGCGGCGATGGTGGACGGCCGGATCCGGCTCTCGGCGAAGGCCAGGTCCTCGGGCACCGACGGCTTCAGGTGGTGGCAGACCATCAGCATGTCCAGGTGCTCGGCCAGGGTGTTCACCGTGTGCGGCCGGGTCGGATTGGTCGAGCTGGGCAGCACGTGCGGTTCGGCGGCCACAGTGATGATGTCCGGCGCGTGCCCGCCGCCGGCGCCCTCGGTGTGGTACGCGTGGATGCCCCGGCCGGCGATCGCGGCCAGGGTGTCGGCCACGTACCCGGCCTCGTTCAGCGTGTCGGTGTGGATGGCCACCTGGACGCCGGTCTCGTCGGCGATCCGCAGGCAGGCGTCGATCGCGGCCGGGGTGGAGCCCCAGTCCTCGTGCAGCTTGAACCCGGACGCCCCGGCCGCCACCTGCTCGCGCAGCGCCGGCAGCCCGACCGTGTTGCCCTTGCCGAGCAGCGAGAAGTTCATCGGCACGCAGTCCAGGGCGCGCAGCATCCGGGCCAGATACCAGTCCCCCGGGGTCACCGTGGTGGCCTTGGTGCCCTCGGCCGGGCCGGTGCCCCCGGCGATCCAGGTGGTCACCCCGGAGCCCAGCGCCTCGGGGATCTGGGTGGGGCTGATCAGGTGCACGTGGCAGTCCACCGCGCCGGCGGTGAGGATCAGCCCGTTCCCGGCGATGATCTCGGTGCCCGGCCCGATCACCAGCTCCGGGTCGACGCCGTCCATGGTGTCCGGGTTGCCGGCCTTGCCCAGCCCGACGATCCGGCCGTCCCGCACCCCGACGTCGGCCTTCACCACGCCCCAGTGGTCCAGCACCAGGGCGCCGGTGATCACCAGGTCCGGGGCGCCCTCGGCCCGCGAGGTGCGGGCCTGGCCCATCGACTCGCGGATCACCTTGCCTCCGCCGAAGACCACCTCGTCACCACCGCGCGGGCCCCGGCAGCGGTCCTCGGTGACCTCGATCAGCAGGTCGGTGTCGGCCAGCCGGACCCGGTCGCCGACCGTCGGCCCGTACAGCTCGACGTAGCGCTCGCGGTCGATCTCCCAGCTCATGACGGCAGCCCCGGCCGTTCGGGAAGACGCAGTCCCGGAACCGTGCGGGTGCCGCCCAGCGGGGTCAGCGAGACCACCCGGGTCAGCCCGGGCTCGAACCGCACCGCCGTCCCGGCCGGCACCGCCAGCCGCTTGCCCTCGGCCACGACCCGGTCGAACGACAGCGCCGGGTTGGCCGCCGCGAAGTGGTAGTGCGACCCGACCTGGATCGGCCGGTCCCCCGTGTTCGTCACCGTCACCTCGATCAGTTCACCCTCGACGACGACCGGCTCGGCCGCCGGCACGATCTCCCCGGGGATCAGCGCCGACGGTTCGCTCCGCTCCGCTGCGCTCACTGGATCGGCCGGTGCACGGTGACCAGCTTGGTGCCGTCCGGGAAGGTGGCCTCCACCTGCACCGAGGTGACCATGTCCGGCACCCCGTCCATCACGTCCGCCGCGGTGAGCACCCGCTGCCCGGCGGCCATCAGCTCGGCCACGGTGCGACCGTCCCGCGCCCCCTCCAGCACGAAGTCGCTGATCACCGCGACCGCCTCGGGGTAGTTGAGCCGCAGACCCCGGCCCTGGCGTTCCCGGGCCAACCGGGCGGCCAGGTGCAGCAGCAGCCGCTCCTGCTCGTGCGGGCTCAGCAGCACGGGCTCCTCCTTCACGGTGTCCGGGGCACGCCGCCGGAACGTTAGGCAGCGGTTGTCACCACCACGTGTCCCGGAAGTTACAGCCGAGTGGTCACCGCCGGGCGTGCGCGCCCCGCCGCCGGGGCCGCAGCCGCCGGTACACCAGGTAGGCGATCAGCAGCCCGACCACCGCCAGCAGCACCCACGGCGCGTAGGTCAGGACCAGGTCCCAGACCACCTGCAGCGTGGTGACCTGGTGGGACGTGGTGACGCTGTACACCGTGGTCTCGCCGTAGTTGTCGGCCGAGCACGGCGGGGAGTTCGAGCAGTTGGCCTGGGTGTACGCGCCGGCCTTGAAGTAGGCACCGCGGAAACGACCCGCGATCGTGTCCTGCAACCGGCCGTTGTAGAACACCCGCACCTCGCCGTCGCTGACCTCGTAGGTGATCTCGAACCTGGTCCCCAGCTGGTAGCGGTCGGTGATCAGCCGGTGGTGGGTGTCGTCACCCTTGGTGATCCACAGGTTGGTGCCCTCGAGGCGGATCACGGTGATGTCGTCGTCGGCGTCGTGGATCTGCGCGCCGACCACCCCGGCCGTGCCGCGGTCGGTGCGCGGGTTCGGCAGGTGGGTGAACGCCTCGACCACGGTCATCCGGTGGGTGCCCGCCCCGGACGACCAGGCGGCCATCCCGGTGCCGCCGTCGGTCATCTCGCGCAGCTCGGAGCGCGGGTTCTTCGACCCGGACGTGGTGGGCGCGTTGACCGGGGCGCGGAAGACCACGCCGTCGCAGGCCGGGGTGGGGCGGAAGTACGTCGGCTGGGTGTAGCCGGCCAGATCGGGCTGCAGGATCTCCAGCGGCCCCTTGCCGCCGTCCGGCTTGGGCAGCGGCAGGGTGACCTTCCAGTCGGTCAGGTTCAGCACCGAGGACGGCTTGCAGCCCGCCGGCGGGGCCGCCGGGACGTCCGACACCGCCGCGACGGGCGCCGGGCCGGTCAGGGCCGGGCCGGTCAGGGCCGCGGTGGAGACGAACACCGCGGTGACGAGGAGCCCGGGGAGCGCCATGGCGACCAGGTTAGCCAGGACGGGTTACGGCCCTGTCGCCGGACCGATAGGTTTCGGGCATGTCGACCCAGCCGCCGTCCGGCCAGGACCCGTACGACCCGCGCTACCCGGAGCGGCTTCCCCCGGGCTTCACCCCGCCGAGCGACGAGTTCCCCCGATACCCGACCGGCCCCGGCCGGCCGGGCGGGGCCGGCGCCGGGGACCCGCTGGTGGCGACCGACCTCGCCGGCTGGTTCGAGCGGATCGTCGGCGTGATCCGCCGCTCGCTGGCGCCGCTGCTGGTGCTGCAGGGCGGCTACGCCCTGATCAGCGTGGTGTTCCAGCTGCTGTACGGGGACAAGCTGGCCGAGCTGGCCAAGGTCTCCCAGACCGACCCGCAGGCCGCGATGCCCCAGCTCGAGGCGGTCGCCACCTCGCTGATACTGCCCGGGCTGGCCATCATGTTGATCAGCTTGTTCGTCACCGCCGCCTCGATGTGGGTGATCATCCGGCAGGCCGCGGCCGGCGGCGTCCCCTCGATCGGCCACGCCCTCGCCTTCGCCGGGCGGCGGATGCCGCTGCTCATCGCCTGGGCGATCGCCGCCTTCCTGCTGGTGATGATCGGCTTCATGCTGTTCTTCCTGCCCGGGATCCTGCTGGTCCTGGTGTTCGCCGGGGCACTGCTCGGCGCGGTAGTGGTCGAGCGGCGCGGTATCGACCGGGTGTTCCCGCTGGTCGTGCGGCGGTTCCCGGCCACGCTCGGCCGGGGGCTGCTGCTCGGCGCGACGTTCGTGGTCTACAGCGGGGTGGTGAACGTGCTGGTCTCCGGGATCGGTCCGGGGCCGGACTCGTTCGTCGGCGCGGTGCTCGGCGCCGTCCTGGGTATCCCGCTGGGGCTCGCCCAGGCGGCGTTCTTCGTGGTCACCTACGCCGAGCTGCGCCACCACGAGAACCCCGAGGTGGGCACCCCGCAGCTGGCCGCCGAGATGGACGCCTGATCAGTCGAGGGGTTCCAGGACGGCCGCCATCTCGGCGCGCGGGGCCGGGCGACCGGTGAACTGCTCGACCTGGCCGAACGCCTGGTGCAGCAGCATGTCCAACCCGGTCACCAGGGTCCCACCGGCCGTGCGGACCGCCCGGGCCACCGCCGTCGGCCAGGGCGCGTAGACCACGTCGAGGACCAGCCGGGCCCGGGCGGCGGCGGCCGCGCAGCCGTCGGCGACCCCGGCCGGCACCGTGCTGACCAGCAGGTCGACCTCGCCGACGCCGGGCAGCTCCGGGTCCCAGGACCGCACCTCGACGGCCAGCCCGAACCGTTCGGCCACCGCCCGGGTCTCCACCGCCCGGGCCGGGTCCCGCACCATCAGCGTCACGTGGGTGAGCCCGAGCGCGGCCAGCCCGGCCACGGCGGCCGACGCGGTGGCCCCGGCTCCGAGGACCAGCGCGCGCCCGGAGCCCGGCCCGGTCCAGCCGGCGGCGGTGATCGCCCCGGACACCCCGTCGATGTCGGTGCAGTCCGCCCGCCATCCGCCGTCCGGGTGGCGGACCAGGGTGTTCGCCGCGCCGACCGCCTCGGCCCGCCCGGTGCGCTCGTCGGCCCGGGCCAGCGCGGCCTTCTTGCCCGGCATGGTCACCGACAGGCCGACCCACTCGGGCCCCAGGCCGTCGACGAACCCGGGCAGGGCGGCGGCGTCACACTCCACGGCGTCGTAGCGCCAGCCCGCCAGGCCCAGCGCCGCGTACGCCGCCCGGTGCAGGTCGGGCGAGCGGGAGTGCTTCACCGGGGACCCGAGGACGGCCGCCCGGCGCACTAGAAGACGCCGGCGGCCTGGGCGGCCCGCACGTTGTTCTGGTGTTCGGGGAGCGTGGTGGCGAAGCACGAGGTGCCGTCGGCGTGGCACTTGACGAAGAACAGCCACGGGCTGGGCGCCGGGCGCAGCGCCGACTCGATGGCCTTCGGGCTCGGCGCGCCGATCGGGGTGGGCGGCAGGCCGTAGTTGGCGTAGCTGTTGTACGGCCCGGCCCGGCCCCGGTCGGCGGCGTTGGTGCGCACCGCCTGCAGGTCCAGCGGGTAGTTGACCGTGGAGTCCAGCTCCAGGCGCATCCGGGTGGTGAGCCGGTTGTAGATCACCCCGGCCACCTTGTCGAAGTCCCCGGCCGTGCCCTCCTTCTCCACCAGCGACGCGACGATCAGCAGCTGGTAGGGGGTGTACCGGCCGGTGCCGGCGCCCGGTCGCAGCCCGCTCGCCTCGTACTGGGTGGCCGAGCGGGCGACCACGGTGCGCCACACCTCCTCGGGGTTGCTGCCCGGGCGGATGTCGTAGCGGCCGGGGGCGACGAAACCTTCCAGCCGCCGGTTGGGCTCGGCCTTGCCGATCTCGGCCCGGGCCCAGTCCGGGACCCCGAGCGTCTCCAGGGACGCGCGGGCCATCGTGTCGCGCAGCTGCCCGGCGCTGACGCAGGTGCTGTTCCCGTTCACCTGGGCGCAGGTGGACTGGGAGATCTTGGTGAGCACCCCGGGGGCGACCGTGCCGTCCGGGCCCCGGGTGTCGTCGAGCTGCACCCCGCCCTTGATCTCCAGCTGGCCGACCCGGGTCTTCGGGTCGAGCAGCAGCTTCACCGCCGCGTCCCCGGACATCCGCTGCCGCATCCGGTAGTAGCCGGGCTGCACCGAGCGGGCCCGGGACTCGTCCTCGGCGGCCTGGATGAACGTCTTCCCGCTGCGCACCACGTCGGCCTTGACCAGGGTGGACCCGATCGCGCTGATCGTGTCCCCGTCCTCGACCTGCACGATCACGTCGCCCTGGCCCGCGCCCTCGTAGTCGGGGGCGCCGAAGAACGATCTGTAGAGCAGGTAACCGCCACCGAAGATGATCGCGGCGAACACCCCCAGCACCAGTAGCGGACCGCGGCGGCGGGTTCGCATCGGGGGCTCCTCGTCATCGAATTCTTCGTCGTACTCGTCGGCGTCGCCGTGGTGGGGCGGCAGGGGTGCGTTCTCGTCGGTTGGTGGGTCGGCCTCGGCCGCCTCCTGGGTGACCGGCGGCCCGAACACCGCCGTCACGTCGGGCGGGGTGAACACGGCGGTCCGCTCGCCCTCGCCGGTGCCGTCGGGCGGGTCGGCCCGGTCGAAGGTGTCGGTGTGCTCGAACGCGTCGAACACCGCGGTGTCCTCGGCCGGGACCGCACCGAACACGCTGGTCTGCTCGCCGCCCGGGCCGGGATCGCGATCGGGCCCCCGCACGGCCTGCAGCGGCACGGTGTCGTGGTCCCGGACGCCGCGCCCGGTATCGCCCGGCCGGCGGGAGTTCACGTACCGGCTCCCCCGTGCCGGGCGCGGGTGGAGCGGGTGTCCAGCCAACCCTGCAGGATGGCCACGGCGGCGGCCTGGTCGACCACGGCGCGCTGCTTGCGGCCGCGCACCCCGCGCTGGGCGAGCTCGCGGCCGGCGATGACGGTAGTCAGCCGCTCGTCCACCATCCGTACCGGAACGGCGACGGCGGCGGCCAGCGACCGCGCGTAGCCCAGCGCGGCCTCGGCGGCCGGTCCTTCCCGACCGGCGAGCGTGCGCGGCAGTCCGACCACCACCTCTACCACCTCGTACTCCCCGACGACGTCGACCAGGGAGCTGATGTCCGAGCCCCGCTGCTGGTCACGCTCGAGGGTAACCAGGGGGGTGGCGAGCACCCCGCCCGGGTCACACAGGGCGACGCCCACGCGCACCGAACCGACGTCCACACCCAGCCGCCGACCCGGCCCGACGTCCGGGGCGTCGGTGTCGATCAGCATGGGTCGACCGGCCCGGCACTCCCCCCGGCCGGCACCCCGGACACCGGGGTCAGGAGCCCGCCGCCGCGCGCACAGCCGCACGCAACGCGGCCACGGCGGCCGGCACGCCGTCCGGCTTGCTGCCGCCGCCCTGGGCCAGGTCCGGCTTGCCACCGCCGCGCCCGCCGATGGCCTCGGCGAACGAGGGCACCAGCTTCCCGGCGGCCAGCCCGCGACCCCGGGCGGCCTCGGTGGTGGCGACGACGAAGGACAGCTTGTCGCCGGCCGCGCTGAACAGGGCGACCACCCCGGGGCGGGCACCCAGCCGGCCGCGCACGTCGGAGGCCAGCGCGCGCAGGTCGTTGCCCGGCACACCGTCCGGGGCGGCCGCCGCGACCAGGGCGATCCCGTCGACGTCCTCGGCGCCCTCGGCCAGCGCCCCGGCCGACGACAGCACCGCCTCGGCGCGGACCTTCTCCAGCTCGCGCTCGGCGTCGCGCAGCTTCTCGACCACCGCGCCGATCCGGTCCGGCAGCTCCTCGGGCTTGGCCTTGAACTGCTCGGACAGCTGGCTGACCAGCACGTGCTCCTTGGCCAGGAAACGGAAGGCGTCCAGCCCGACCAGGGCCTCGACCCGCCGCACCCCGGAGCCGATGGACGACTCGGACAGCAGCTTGATCACCCCGAGCTGGCCGGAGCGGTGCACGTGGGTGCCGCCGCACAGCTCCCGGGAGTAGTCGCCGATCTCCACCACCCGGACCGCGTTGCCGTACTTCTCGCCGAACAGCGCGACGGCGCCCATCTTGCGGGCCTCGTCCAGGGTGGTGGTGAAGGCGACGATCTCGTGGTCGTCCAGGAGGACGGCGTTGACCTCGTCCTCCACGTCGGCCAGCACCGCCGCCGGGACGGCCCCGGCCGGGGAGGTGAAGTCGAACCGCAGCCGGCCGGGGGCGTTCAGCGACCCGGCCTGCGCGGCGGCGTCACCGAGGGCCTTGCGCATCCCGGCGTGCACCAGGTGGGTGGCCGAGTGCGACCGGGAGATGGCCTGGCGGCGGCCGATCTCCACCTCGGCGTGCACCTCGGCGTCCAGCCGGGCCTCGCCCTCGACGACCGTGCCCCGGTGCACGGACAGCCCGGTGAACGGAGACTGCACGTCGTCCACCCGGATGGCGAAGCCGTCGCCGACGATCCGGCCGGAGTCGGCCTGCTGGCCGCCGCCCTCGGCGTAGAACGGGGTGCGGTCGAGCAGCACCTCCACCTCGGTGCCCGCCCCGGCCGCCGGTACCGCGACGCCCCCGGCGACCAGCCCGACGATGCGGGAGTCGCTGGTCAGGTCGGTGTAGCCGAGGAACTCGGTGTTGCCGTGGGCGTCCAGCACCGCCCGGTAGAGCCCGCCGTCGGCGTGCCCGGTCTTGCGGGCGGCGGCGTCGGCCTTGGCCCGGTCCCGCTGCTCGGCCATCAGCCGGCGGAAGCCGTCCTGGTCGACGGTCAGCCCGGCCTCGGAGGCCATCTCCAGGGTCAGGTCGATCGGGAAGCCGTAGGTATCGTGCAGCTGGAAGGCCTTGTCCCCGGGGAGCTGGGTGCCGCCGCCCTCCCGGACCGAGGTGGCCGCGACGTCGAAGATCCGCGACCCGGTGGCCAGGGTGGACAGGAAGGTGTCCTCCTCGGCCCGGACCACGGCGTTGATCCGCTCGAAGTCGGTCGCCAGCTGCGGGTAGGCCGGGGCCATGGCGTCCCGCACCACCTCGGCGAAGGTGCCCAGCACCGGCTCGTGCACGCCGAGCAGCCGGGCCGAGCGGACGATCCGGCGCAGCAGCCGGCGCAGCACGTAGCCCCGGCCCTCGTTGCCCGGGGTGACCCCGTCACCGATGATCATCACGCCGGACCGGGCGTGGTCGGCGATCACCCGGAACCGCACGTCGTCGACGTGATCACGCCCGTAGTGGCGGCCGGAGAGCTCCTCCGCGCGGGCGATCACCGGGCGGACCAGGTCGGTCTCGTAGACGTTGTCCACGCCCTGCAGCAGGTAGGCGACCCGCTCGATGCCCATGCCGGTGTCGATGTTCTTCTTCGGCAGGGTACCGATCGGCGGGTGGCCGTACTTGGGGCTCTCGTCGCCCCGCACGTCCTGCATGAAGACCAGGTTCCAGATCTCCAGGTACCGGTCCTCGTCGACGACCGGGCCGCCCTCGCGGCCGTGCCCCGGCCCGCGGTCCACGTAGATCTCCGAGCACGGGCCGCCGGGGCCGGGCACGCCCATGTCCCAGTAGTTGTCCCGGCCGTCGCGGCGCTGGATGCGCTCCTCGGGCAGCCCGGCGATCCGCTTCCACAGCTCGATCGCCTCGTCGTCGGTCTGGTAGACGGTCACCCAGATCCGGTCCGGGTCGAAGCCGTAGTTGCCGTCGGCCTGGGACCCGGTGACCAGCTCCCACGCGTGCTCGATGGCCCCGGCCTTGAAGTAGTCGCCGAAGCTGAAGTTGCCGGCCATCTGGAAGAACGTGTTGTGCCGGGTGGTCTTGCCGACCTCGTCGATGTCCCCGGTGCGCACGCACTTCTGGATGCTGGTGGCGGTGGCGTACGGCGGCGGGGCCTCACCCAGGAAGTACGGCTTGAACTGCACCATCCCGGCGTTGACGAACAGCAGGTTCGGGTCGTCCAGGATGAGCGAGGCGCTGGGCACGGTCTGGTGGCCGGCTCGGACGAAGTGGTCGGTGAAGCGTCGGCTGATCTCGTGGGTTTCCACGGTGAACTCTCTAGGGGTCGAAGCGGGTGGCGGCGAACGGGTACGGCGGGCCCGACCGGCTAGTACCGGCCGCCCGCCCGGCGAGCTCGCGGCGCCGGAACCGGCGGGATCGCGGCGTCGACCACCGCGGCGGAGGCGCGCGGCATCGGCTGCCCGGTGCGCTCGGTGACCATGTCGGCCAGCTCGTGCTCCCGCTCGTTCATGCCGGCGCGGACCTCGGCCCCGAACTCGCCGATGGCCGAGGCCAGCTCGCGCAGCCCGTCACCGATCTGCTCACCGACCCCGGCGGGGGTGAGCCGCTGCGCGGCCTCGGCGGCCTTGCGGGTGACCATCACGCCGGTGGCCACCCCGACGCCGAGCCAGAACAGTCGCTTCATGATGCTTCCAGCCTACCCAGTGCCGATCGCGGCCCGATCGGGCCCGCGTCGGGATGCCCTCAGCGGCGGCCGCGACGTCCCCGGGGGCGCAGCGCCGCCTCTTCCTTCGCCGTCTTCCGTGCCTTGATCGCCTTCGACACCCCGTAGGAGAACGCCGCGGTCTTCACCAGCGGGCCCCCCATGGTCGCGGTGAACAGGGAGGTCAGCGCGGAGACGTTGCCGCTCACCGCGCGGGCGTTCGAGGTGATCCCGTCCACCCGCTCGAGCTGGGTGTTCGCCAGCAGCAGGGTGTTGTTCGCGCCGTCCAGGATGGGGGCGCTGCCCTCGTGCGTCTTGCGGATGGCGATGGTCGCCTCGTCCAGCGTCCGCCCGAGCTTGATCAGCGGGATCGCCAGCAGCACCACCAGCACCACGAACGCACCGGCGGCGATCAGTGCGGCGATCTGGCCAGCCGACATGCGGCGCCTCCCGGGGTTGTTCGTGACTGGTGACGGTAGGGCGCGGCCAGGCTACCGCGCGTGGGGTGCCCGGGCCGGTCCGGGGAGTGATCGGAGAGTCGCCGATCACGCCGTCGGGTGAGGCCGGTGTGGGTAGAGTGCCGTCACGGTGAGCGCGATCGATCCGCTGGACGACCCCGACCCTCGCCGGGTGGCCGAGCACGCGCACCTGGAGGGTTTGCTTCGCTGTTGGAACCGGGAGACCGGGTGGACCCCGGGGCCCGACCTGACCCTGGACGCGGTCGGCGTGCGGCTGCGCACCGAGGTGCGGTACGACTCGCCGTCCGGGTGGCACCGGTTCGGGCCGGTCCGGCCGGCCGGAGCCCCGGAGCGGGAGCTGCCGGCGGCGGTGCTCGCGGGCCTGCTGGGTCTGGAGGCGGGCGGCGGCGCCTCCGGCGGCGCTTCCGGCGGCGAGGAGCTCAGTGACCTGGTGGCCCGGACGCACGACTCGGTGGGCCGGGTCGCCCGGTTCGTCGCCGACCGCCGAGGGTCGCCGTCGCCGCCGGCCGGGATCGACGACTTCCTGGACGCCGAGCAGGCGCTGCTGCTGGGCCACCTGCACCACCCCACCCCGAAGAGCCGCGACGGCATCGGCGAGGCCGACCTGGCCGCCTGGGCCCCGGAGCTGCGGGCGGCCACCCCGCTGCACTGGTTCTCGGTGGACACCGCCCTGGTCCGGCACGACGCGGCGGACACCTCCCCCGCGCTGCGCGGCCTGGACACCCCGGCCTTGCTGGCCGAGCTGGCCGGGCTGCCCGACCCGGGGCCCGGCCGGGTGCTGGTCCCCGCCCACCCCTGGCAGGCTCTTGACCTGCCCCGACGGCCGGCGGTCGCCCCGCTGGTCGAGTCCGGCGCGGTCCGGCCGCTCGGCCCGCACGGCCCCGCGTGGTGGCCGACCTCGTCCTGGCGGACGCTGTACCACCCGGAGCGGTCGGTGATGCTGAAGCTGTCGCTGGGGCTGCGGCTGACCAACTGCCGCCGCGAGTCCACCCGCCGGGAGCTGCGTCGGGGCCCGGCGGTGCACCGGCTGCTCGACGCCGGGCTGGGGGCCGCCACGCTCGCCGCGTACCCGTCGTTCCGCCTGGTCCGCGACCCGGCCTGGCTGGGGGTGTTCGCCCCGGACCCGGCCACCGGCACCCTCGCCGCGGACGCCCGGCTGACCGGGTTGGACGTGTCGGTGCGCGAGGTCCCGCCGGGGCTGGCCGGGCTGCGCTGCCTGGCCGGACTGCTGGCCCCGCGCCCGGGCCTCGGCCCCTCGGTGCTGGCCGGGCTGCCCGCCGTGCGCCGCGACCCGGGCGGCTGGCTGGCCGGGTACACCGCGCGGGTGCTGGTGCCGATGCTGCACCTGTACTCGACCACCGGCCTCGGGCTGGAGGGCCACCAGCAGAACACCCTGCTCGAGCTGGCCGCCGACGGGACCGTGCTGGGCGGGGCGTTCCGGGACAACCAGGGCTTCTACCTGTCCCGCGACGAGCTGGGCCCGGTGGAGGCGGTGCTCGGCGCCGAGGCGATCGCGCTGGACGCCATGGACACCGCCGTCCTGGACGACTGGCTGTGCTACTACCTGCTGTTCAACCAGGCCCTCGGGGTGGTCGGCGGCCTCGGGTCCGCCGGGGTGGCCGACGAGCGGGCGCTGCTGCGGGTGCTCGCCGGCGAGCTGCGGGCGGCGTTGCCGGCGCTGGCCGCCGCCGGGTCCGGGTCGGTGGCCGGCCCGCACGGCGCCCGGCTGGTGTCCCGGTGGCTGGCCTCGGCCACCCTCCCCAGCAAGGCCAACCTGCTCACCCGGCTGCACGGAATCGACGAGGTGACCGCCCCGATGTCCGCCCAGGCGGTGTTCGTCGAGACGCCGAACCCCCTGGTCAGCGCCCTCTGATCACCCGGCGCAGGCGCTGCACCCGCTCGGCCACCGCCCGCTCCGCGCCGTGCTGGCCCGGCCGGTAGTAGTCGCGGCCGACCAGCTCGTCCGGCGGGTACTGCTGGGCCAGCACGCCCTCCGGGGAGTTCGGTGGGTAGCGGTAGCCGATGGCGTTGCCCAGCCGGGCCGCGCCGGAGTAGTGCCCGTCGCGCAGGTGCGGCGGGACCGCGCCGACCGCGCCGCCGCGCACGTCCGCCATCGCCGCGTCGATCGCGGTGACCACGGCGTTCGACTTCGGCGCGGTGGCCAGGTGCACGCAGGCCTGGGTGAGCGCCAGCCGGGCCTCCGGCATCCCGACCAGCTGCACCGTCTGTGCGGCGGCCACCGCCACCGGCAGCGCCGTCGGGTCGGCCATCCCGACGTCCTCGCTGGCGTGCACGACGAGCCTTCGGGCGATGAACCGGGGGTCCTCCCCGGCCACGATCATCCGGGCCAGGTAGTGCAGCGCGGCGTCCACGTCGGAGCCGCGGATGGACTTGATGAACGCGCTGATCACGTCGTAGTGCTGGTCGCCGGCCCGGTCGTAGCGGACAGCCGCGTCCTCCACCACCGTCTTCACGATCCCGGCATCGATCGTGCCGCTGTCCAGCGCGGACGCCGCGTCGGCCGCCGCCTCCAGCACGGTCAGCGACCGGCGGGCGTCCCCGGCGGCCAGCCGCACCACCTGCGCCCGCGCCTCGCCGTCCAGGGTGAACCGGCCGGCCAGGCCCCGCTCGTCGGCCAGCGCCCGGTCGACCACGGCACCGATGTCGTCGTCGGTGAGCGACTCCAGCTTCAACACCAGCGACCGGGACAGCAGCGGGCTGACCACGCTGAACGACGGGTTCTCCGTGGTCGCCCCGACCAGCAGCACCAGCCGGTCCTCCACCGCGCCGAGCAGCGCGTCCTGCTGGGTCTTGGAGAACCGGTGCACCTCGTCGATGAACAGCACGGTGCGCTCCCCCGTGCGGTCCAGCCGACGGCGGGCCTCGTCGATCACCGCCCGCAGGTCCTTCACCCCGGAGGACAGCGCGGACAGCGCCACGAACCGCCGCTCCCCCACCCCGGCCATCAGCCGGGCGATCGTCGTCTTGCCGGTGCCGGGCGGACCGTAGAGCAGCACCGACGCCGGCGCCGCCCCCTCCACCAGCCGGCGCAGCGGCGCCCCGGGCGCGAGCAGGTGCCCCTGACCGACGACCTCGTCCAGGGTGCGCGGCCGCATCCGCACCGCCAGCGGCGACCCGCTCACCGGGGCGGCGACCTCGTCCGCCCCGGACTCGTCGTCGAGGTCGAACAGGCCGTCACTCACGGTCGTGACGCTACGCCAGTGGTCGGACACACTCCCTGGGCCCCGCGCCGACCCGGAGCCGCGCGGTTAGGGTCGGACCGTGCGCGAGATCCTGGAGATACTGAGCCGCGACGGGCACGCCACCGTCGACCGCATCGCCACCATGACCGGGCTGCCCGAGGCCGAGGTCGCCGAGCGGATCCGCGGCTGGGAGGCGGCCGGGGTGATCCGCCGCTACAAGGCGGTGATCGACTGGGACCGGTTCGACCACATCGAGGCCGACCAGCGCGAGGAGACGATCACCGCGTTCATCGACTGCTCGATCGGACCGGCCCGGGGCGTGGGGTTCGACGACGTGGCCGCGCGGATCTGCCGGTTCCCCGAGGTGCGCTCGGTGTACCTGGTGTCCGGCACCCAGGACCTGCGCTGCACCGTCACCGGGAGCAGCCTGCGCGAGGTCAGCGACTTCGTCTCGCAGAAGCTGTCCACCATCGACCGGGTGCAGGCCACCGCCACCCACTTCGTGCTCAAGACCTACAAGCGCGACGGCGACGCGTTCATCGAGCCCGAGCCGGACCATCGGCTGCCGGTGATGCCGTGAAGCCGCTGAACACCGTCATCTCCGCCTGCCCGCCGTCCGGGATCCGCCGGTTCTTCGACATCGCCGCGCAGATGGAGGACGTCATCTCCCTGGGGGTCGGGGAGCCGGACTTCGTCACGCCGTGGCGGATCCGGGAGGCCGGGATCTGGGCGTTGGAGCGCGGCGCCACCACCTACACCTCCAATGCCGGGCTGCCCCGGCTGCGCGAGCTGATCTGCACGGAGCTGTCCGGCCGCTACGGGGTCGGCTTCGACCCGAACACCGAGTGCGTGATCACCTCCGGGGTGTCCGAGGGGCTGGACCTGACCCTGCGGGTGCTGCTCGAACCGGGCGAGGAGGTGATCGTCCCGGAGCCCTGCTACGTCGCCTACCAGCCGTGCGTGTCGTTCGCCGGTGGGACGCCGGTCCCGGTGCCGACCAGCGCCGAGGACGGCTTCCGGCTGCGGATGGACGCCATCGAGGCGGCGATCACCCCGCGCACCAAGGCCATCCTGATCGGCTCCCCGGCCAACCCGACGGGCGCCGTGCAGGACCGGGAGACGCTCACCGCGCTGGTCGCCCTGGCCGAGAAGCACGACCTCTACCTGATCTCCGACGAGATCTACGACCGCCTCACCTACACCGGGGCGCACACCTGCCTGGCCGCGCTGCCCGGCGCCCGCGAGCGCACCGTCGTGCTGGGCGGGTTCTCCAAGGCGCACGCGATGACCGGCTGGCGGGTCGGCTACCTCTGCGCGCCCCGCGCGGTGGCCGAGCTGGCGCTGCGGATGCACCAGTACACGATGCTCTGCGCCCCGCACGTGTCCCAGCTGGCGGCGGTCGAGGCGCTGTCCGCCGCCTCGGACGACGTGGACGAGATGGTCGCCGACTACGACCGGCGGCGGCGGGTGTTCGTCAAGGGCCTCCGGGAGATCGGGCTGGACTGTCCGGAGCCGGGCGGGGCGTTCTACGCGTTCCCGAGTATCCGCTCGAGCGGGCTGGACTCGGAGACCTTCGCCGAACGTTTGCTCCAACGTCACCAGGTGGCGGTCGTGCCCGGTAGCGTGTTCGGTGCCCCGGGCGAAGGGCACATCCGGTGCTCCTACGCCACCGCGCTACCGTTGCTCGAGGAAGCGCTGGAGCGGATGGCCGCCTTCCTGCGGGAGTGCGCAACGTAGCGTTGGGCCATTCGGGTCAAGGCCGGGAAAAAACACCCGCGCCGCGCCGACGTTCGGGTGATGATCGTTCGTAGCACGTGGCCGCGCGAGTTGGGAGTTCCTCGGTGCCGGATCCGTCTGTCACCTCGTCCGTGCCGTTGACCGGTGAGGAGCGGCGGCGCCAGTTCACCGCCTCGCTGCCGATGCGCACGGCCCTGCTGGCCGTCGCCACGGTGTGGTTCCTCGGTGCGGTGTGGTCGTATACCGAGCAGTCGGCGTTCGCGGCGAACAAGGGCTTCGCCTTCCCGCACCTGCTGCCGCTGGTCATCGACGGGTTCGCGATCGCCATGGCCGGGGTGGCCTGGGCGGCGTCGCTGGACGCGCGCCCGGCGGTCGCCGCCCGGCTGGCCACGGTGATCGCGGTGTGCGCGTCGTCGGCCAGCAACGGCGCCTGGGCCTGGATCCGCTCCAACCAGGACCTGGTCGCGGTGCTGCTCGGGGTGGCGGTGCCGATCGCGGCCAACCTGGCCTTCGAGGTGCTGCTGGCCGAGCTCCGCCGTCAGGTGCAGCGGCGCCGGGGCCTGCCGCCGCCGGCGGCCATCCCGTACCCGAGGCTGATCCGGCTGCTGCTCGCCCCCTGGCGGAGCTTCGTCGAGTGGCGGGCCATGGTCCTCGAGCTCACCGCCATGGAACGGACCGTGGCCCCGCCGGCCACCGCGATCCCGCCGGGCACCCCGGCCCCCGCGATCCAGTCGAGCGCCCCGGCCCCGGCGATCCCGTCGAGTGCCGCGGCCGCCTTGCCGTATGCACCGGCCGACGCCGCGACGACCGCCGTTCCGGCGCGTGCGGTCCCGCCGGCCCCGGCCCCGTCGAGTGCTCCGGCGCCGGTCGCCCCGACCGTCACCGCGCGCGCCGTCGAACCGACCGCACCCGCCCTGCCCACCGTCGAGCGCGCCGCACCCCCGGTGCCCGCCGTCGAGGCCACGCCCGCCGCACCGACGCGCGCAACCGCCGCCCGGCCCACCGCACCGGAGACGGCCCGGACCACCACCGTCCCGGCCACCCCCCGGGCCGCCGCGGGGCCGGTCGGCGGCACGAACGGCCACCCGAACGGCACCGCCGCCCCGGCCGGCGCCGCCCCCGGCACGAACGGCACCAACGGTTCCGGGAACGGGAACGGGAACGGCACCGAGCGGCGATCGGTGGACACCCGGGTGGAGATGCTCGCCGCGCACCTGGCCTCCACGGAGGACGCCGGCGAGTTCACCGGGGAGATGGTCGGGCCGCTGCTGGGCATCGAGGTGGCGCCGCGCACCGGTCGCCGGCTGCTCGGCCAGGCCCGCGAGCTGGTCGTCGAACGCGCCCGCGCCGACGCCGAGCACCACGACTCCGGCCTGCGCGTCATCGGCGCCGGCTGACCGGTCACGGAGCCGACCCGGACCGCCGACCGCGCCGGGCTCAGCGGTGCCGGAAGGCGGGGAACAGCGGCAGCTCGGCGGGGCCGTCACCGAGCTTGCCGCGCAGCGCCGCGACCATCGCCGCCGCCAGCGCCACGGTGGCCGGCCGGTCCCCCCGCTCGGCGTCGACCGCCAGCCGGCCCCAGTAGTGCGCCAGGGCCAGCAGCGCCCGGGGTGACCGGGTGGCGTCCGGGCCGATCGGACCGTCGGCGGCCAGCCCCGGCGGCAGCAGCACCATGGTGCTCAGCCACACCCACAGCAGCTGGGCGTCCAGCAGCCGGGCGGCCAGCCGAGTGCTGTCGTCCAGGTCCGGCCACACCGCGCTGACCTCGGTCCGCCAGGCGGCGAGCATGGCCTCGCTCATCCCGGCCGGCAGGGCGTAGCTGCTCTCGCAGGTCGGGAACGGCACCCGGGCGTACGCGGCGTCCAGCACCACGTCCCGGAAGCAACCCCATTCGAAGTCGACGAACCGGATGCCCTTGCTGGTGACGAGGTTGTTGTCGGGGCAGCTGTCCGACGGGCTGAACGCCCGGTAGCGGGTGCCGCCGAGCAGCCGCACCGCCGCCCGCGCCTCGGCGGCCGCCGCCTCGTCCACGGTGACCCCGAGCCCGCCGGACACCAGCTCGGGCACCACGGCCAGGGCGCTGCGGGCCTCGTCGGCCATCGGGTCGCGCCAGGCCTTCACCCCGAGGCGGCGCAGCAGCGCGGCGAAGTCGTTCTCCCGGCCGGCCGTCACGGCGTGCACCTTCCCCAGCGCCCGGGCCCAGGCCAGCAGGCAACGCTCGGCGGCCTCCGGGTCGCTGCCGAAGAGCTTGTCGGCCAGCGTCGACGACCGCCCGAGGTCCTCCAGCACCAGCAGCCGGTTCTGCGGGTCGTGCGCGAACAGCACCGGGCTGGGCCGGCAGTCGACCGGCAGCGCGGTGAGCAGCTGGCCGCTGGCCGCCTCGAAGCGGAACCGGTCGGCCCGGCCCGGGGTCGGCTCGGCCTGGTAGTGCTTGATCACCAGGTGCCGGGGCAGGCCGAACGGGTTGGCCGCCACCCGCACCCGCAGCACCACCGACTTGCCGCTGCCGCCGAGGTCCTCCGGGTCGGCGAGGGTCACCGTCGCGCCGTGCCGGCGGGTCAGCAACTGCTCGGCGAGGTTGAGGGCCAGCACCACCGACGTAACCGGCGGCGCCTCGGCCGACCGGTCGCCGGTGATCGGGCGAGTCATCCCTTCCGACCCTACCCGGGTCGCGGCGCCGGTACGCACCGTCGAAGCCCCGGTGTCCCCCATTCGCCGAGCGGCGAAGCTCATCGCCGGCGCTGGGCCCTGGTCGACGGGTTCAACCAGAGCACCGCGACGGCCGCCACCACGATGCCCACCAGGTTCACCAGCAGCTGGAGCAGCGACGACCCGGCCCGCTCCCAGGCCCCCTCTACGGCGGCCACCGCCGCGAAGGCCGCCGCCGGCACGGTGGTCACCGAGATGAACACCCCGACCAGGGCCCCGGACTTCGCCGAGGTGAGCGACAGGATCCCGGCCGCACCGGCGAGCAGCGCGACGATCAGGGAGAACGGCCCCACCTCGTAGATGAAGTCGACCTGAGAGGTGTCCACCAGCCGGGCGTCGGCGGGCAGCAGCCCGGTGGCCACGAACAGCGCCGAGGCCGCCGCGGTGACCGCCACCGCGATCACGAACCCGACCCCGAGGGCCAGGGCCGCCGACCGGGCCAGGTCCGACCGGCGCCGCACCACCGCCACCGCGAGCGCGGCCAGCGGCCCGAACTCCGGCCCGAGCACCATCGCCCCGACCACCGTCACCGGGGAGTTGGTGATCGCGCCGATCGCGGCCAGCAGGCAGGCGATGGTCAGGAAGGCCACGAAGCTGACCGTCAGCCGGGAGTCCTCCCCGGTGCGCGCGACCAGCTCCTCCCAGATCACTGCGTCGGCCGGGTCTCCGGGCACCGCCTCCTCGGCCGCGTCGGCGGCCTCGGAGAGCACCGTGTCGATCTGCTCCAGGGTGATCCCGCCGGTCCGGTCCAGGCCCAGGTCGAGCAGCGCGGCCAGCACCCCGTCGCCGCACTCCCGGGTCAGCGTCGCCTCGAGCACGTCCCCGGCCGGCTGCACAGCGACCCCGGGCAGCACCGTGACGTGGGTGGCGCCGGGCTCGTCGAGCAGCAGCGACCGCACCGCCCCGGTCGTCTCCGCCGGGCAGAGCACCCTCAGGTGCAGCACGGGTCAGTCGGCGTTCGGGGCGCCACCCGGCGCGGGCTCGGCCGGTTTCGCGGCCGGCTTCGCGTCGATCCCGGCCTCCTTGCGCTGCTCGGCGGTGATCGGCGCCGGCGCGGCGGTCAGCGGGTCGAAGCCGCCGCCGCTCTTCGGGAACGCGATCACCTCGCGCAGCGAGTCGGCCCCGGACAGCAGCATGCACACCCGGTCCCAGCCGAACGCGATCCCGCCGTGCGGCGGCGGGCCGTAGGCGAACGCGTCGAGCAGGAAGCCGAACTTCTCCCGCTGCTCCGCCTCGTCCATCCCGAGCAGCCCGAACACCCGCTCCTGCACGTCGGAGCGGTGGATACGGATGGACCCCCCGCCGATCTCGTTGCCGTTGCAGACGATGTCGTAGGCGTAGGCCAGCGCCTGGTCGGGCGCCTCCTCGAACCGGTCGACCCACTCGTCGTTGGGCGAGGTGAACGGGTGGTGCACGGCCGTCCAGCCGATGTCGTTCCCGGCGTCGTCGCGGACCTGCTCGAACATCGGGGCGTCCACCACCCAGACGAACGACCAGGCGCTCTCGTCGACCAGCCCGCAGCGGCGGGCGATCTCGCCCCGGGCGGCGCCGAGCAGGGCGCGGGCGTCGGCCGGGTGGCCGGCGGCGAAGAAGATGCAGTCCCCGGGGCCGGCACCGACCGCCTTGGCCAGGCCGTCCCGCTCGGTCTCGGAGAGGTTCTTCACCACCGGGCCGCGCTCGTCGACCGTGCCGTCCTCGCCGATCAGCACGTACGCCAGACCCCGGGCGCCGCGCTGCTTGGCCCACTCCTGCCAGGCGTCGAGCTGGCGACGGGGCTGGGACGCCCCACCGGGCATCACCACGGCGCCCACGTACGGGTTCTGGAAGACCCGGAAGTTCGTGTCGGCGAAGTACTGGGTGAGCTCGGTCAGCTCGATCTCGAAGCGCAGGTCCGGCTTGTCGCTGCCGTAGCGGGCCATCGACTCGGTGTAGGTGAGCCGGGGGATCGGCCGCGGGATGTCGTAGCCGGCCAGCCCGCTCCACAGCGCGGCGACGATCTCCTCGCCGATGGTGATGACGTCGTCCTGGTCGACGAAGCTGGCCTCGATGTCCAGCTGGGTGAACTCCGGCTGCCGGTCGGCCCGGAAGTCCTCGTCCCGGTAGCAGCGGGCGATCTGGTAGTACCGCTCCAGCCCGGCCACCATCAGCAGCTGCTTGAACAGCTGCGGGCTCTGCGGCAGCGCGTACCAGGAGCCGGGGCGCAGCCGGGCCGGGACCAGGAAGTCGCGGGCACCCTCCGGGGTGGAGCGGGTCAGCGTCGGGGTCTCCACCTCGACGAACTCGCGGGCGGCCAGCACGTCGCGGGCGATCCGGTTGGCCTCGCTGCGCAGCTTGAGGGCGGCGGCCGGCCCGGAACGGCGCAGGTCGAGGTAGCGGTGCCGCAGGCGCACCTCCTCGCCGATGTCGCTGTGCTCGTCCAGCGGGAACGGCAGCGGCGCGGATTCGGACAGCACGGTCAGCTCGTCGGTGGTGACCTCGATGGCCCCGGTGGGCAGCTCGGGGTTCTCGTTGCCGGCCGGGCGGATCGCCACCCGCCCGGTGATCTGGACGCAGAACTCGGCGCGCAGCCGGTGCGCCCGCTCGGCCATCTCCCCCTCGCGGAAGACCACCTGGGCCACCCCGGAGGCATCCCGCAGGTCGATGAAGATCACCCCGCCGTGATCGCGGCGACGGGCGACCCATCCGGCGAGGGTCACGGTGTCACCGGCGTGCTCGGCGCGCAGCGCGCCGGCGGAGTGGGTTCGCATCACCCGCGTGAGGTTAGTCGGCCGGTCGCGGGCGGTCCGAGGCCCCCGTTCACAGCAGGCTCAGCTGCTCACCCCCGTCCTCCCGGTCCGGGCCGGGCGGCTTGTCCGGGAGGGTGCCCCTCGGCCACGAGCCCTCCGGGTCGCCCGGAAGGCCCCGTTGCGCGGCGCTGCGCAGCAACCCGTGCCGGCGCAGCAGCGGGCCGACCCGGGCGGACAGCGCGTCGCGGTAGCGCCGGTCGACGTAGGCGCCCCGGGCGTACAGCCGCCGGTACGGTTCGACCAGGCCTGCGTACTCCCGGGCCAGCCAGCGCAGGAACCACTCCCGGGTGCCCGGGCGCAGGTGCAGCGGGAGCACCGTGGCGCCGGTCGCGCCGGCCGCCGCGATCCGCTCCAGCAGCGCGTCCAGGGCGTCGTCGGAGTCGGTGAGCAGGGGCAGCACCGGCGCCACCATCACCCCGCAGCTCAGCCCGGCGTCGGTGATCCGCCGGACCAGCTCCAGCCGGGCGGCCGGGGTGGGCGTGCCCGGCTCGAGGCCGGCCTGCAGCTCCCGGTCGGCCAGGGCGATCGACACCCCGAGCCCGACCCGGACATCCGCCGAGGCCGCGACCAGCTCGGGCAGGTCCCGGGCCAGCAACGTGCCCTTGGTCAGCACGGAGAACGGCGTGCCCCAGCGGGCCAGCGACCCGATGATCCCGGGCATCAGCCGGTAGCGGCCCTCGGCCCGCTGGTAGGGGTCGGTGTTCGTGCCCATGGCCACCGCCTCGCGCCGCCACCGGGGCGCCCGCAGCTCCCGCTCCAGCACCCGGGCCACGTTCACCTTCACCACCACCTGCCGGTCGAAGTCGTCGCCGGCGTCCAGGTCCAAGTAGGTGTGCGTGTTCCGGGCGAAGCAGTTGTGGCTGACCACGCCGTCGGCGATGAAGTCGCCGGTACCGGTGGTGATGTCGAACATGGGTAGCTCGACGCCGAGCGGTTCGACGGCCAGCACCCGCAGGCCGGGGTCGTGCCCGACGGCGTCGCCGGCGATGCACCAGCCACCGCCCGGGCCGCGCAGGGACTCGCCCACGCTCAGCCCCGGCCGCCGGCCGACGTGCTTCCAGCCGCTCCCGACGAGGAACCGGTGGTCACCGCTGGCGACCAGCTCGGTGCCGCCGGCCAGGGTGACCCGGAAGGCCGGTTTCACGGTCGGCCAGTGCGCGAGCACCGCGGTCCGCACGTATCGACGGCCGCGCCCGTACCGCTCGGTGCCGTAGATCTCGTCGCCGACCCGGAGGTCCGCGATCGGCCTGGTCCGGCCGTCGCCCAGCAGGATCGGCGTCTCCCCCACCAGGCAGTACGTGCACGCGTGCGAGCAACCCCGGTACGGGTTGACCGTCCAGCTGAACGGCAGGCGGGACGCACCGGGCACCCGGTTGAGCGCGGAGCGGGCCTCCACCTCGTGGAAGGTCAGCCCGGCGAACTCCGGCGGGCGCACCGTGCGCAGCAGCCCGCGCATCCCGGGCAGCACCGGGGCACCGCCCACGGCGTCCCCGACGACCTCCTGACCGGCCCAGCGCACCCAGTCATTCGAACATATGTTCTAGTTCGATGCAAACCTCAGGCCATGCCGCCGCCCCGTTCGAGGAGCCAGCGGAGCTCGCGCTGCGCGCCGTCGTCGTCCGCGTCGGTGGTGGAGTCGTGGGTGGTCGTCTCCTTCTCGGCCGCGGTGTCCTCCAGCCGGACGGGCTCGGGCAGCTGCCGCCACTTCGCCCTCGGGTCGTCGTCCGCCATGTCGTCCCCCTCGATCGTGACCTTCGCGCCGGTGTCGATACGCGGCCAGTGTCGACCCGGTCGGGCGACTCGGGCAAGGCGTGCCCGCCGGGGTGGACCAGAATGGCGGGACGGATCTCGACGAAGGGGCGTGACGTGAAGCTGGGCTACCACTTCGGGTACTTCGAGGCGGGTCCGCCGCCGAACGCGCTGGAGGTGTTCCAGGAGGCCGACCGGCTGGGCCTGGAATCCATCTGGACGGCGGAGGCCTACGGCTCGGACGCGCTCACCCCGCTGGCCTGGTGGGGGGCGCACACCGAGCGGATCACCCTGGGCACCGACCTGGTGCAGATGTCCGCGCGCACCCCGACCGCGACCGCGATGGCCGCGATGACGCTGGACCACCTGTCCGGCGGGCGGGTGGTGATCGGCATCGGCGCCTCCGGCCCGCAGGTGGTCGAGGGCTGGTACGGCCAGCCGTACCCGAAGCCGCTGGCCCGCACCCGGGAGTACGTCGAGATCATGCGGGCCACCATGGCCCGGGAGAAGCCGGTGACCTACGAGGGCGCGCACTACCAACTGCCCTACCCCGGCGGCAGCGGGCTGGGCAAGCCGCTGCGCTCGACCCTGCACCCGCTGCGCCCGTCCGTGCCGATCTACCTGGGCGCCGAGGGGCCGAAGAACGTCGCGCTGGCCGCCGAGATCGCCGACGGCTGGCTGCCGCTGTTCTTCTCCCCGAAGAGCGACGGGTTCTACCGGGAGGCGCTGGCCGAGGGGTTCGCCCGGCCCGGCGCCCGGAGCACCCCGGACGACTTCGAGGTGGCCGCGTCGGTGCCGGTGATCCTGCACGACGACGTGGAGGCCGCCGCCGACCGGGTCCGGCCGACGCTGGCGCTCTACATCGGCGGGATGGGCGCCAAGAAGACCAACTTCCACCTCGACGTCTTCGTCCGGATGGGCTACGAGGCGGCCTGCGCGGAGATCCAGGACCACTTCCTGGCCGGCCGTAAGTCGGCGGCCGTCGGGGCGGTGCCGCTGGAGCTGGTCGAGGACGTGGCGCTGGTCGGCCCGGCGGCCAAGATCCGCGACGACCTGGCCCGCTGGCGGGAGACGGTGATCACCACGCTGCTGATCCAGGGCACCCGAGGGGACGACCGCGAACTGCTGCGGGTGATGTCCGAAGCCGTGGGCTGAGCCGTGGGACGCCACGGCCGGGACGGCCGGCGCGCCCCCGGGCCCGACCGGACTCCCCCACCGGACGCCGAGCCGGCGGTCGGGCACGGGCACGGGCACGGCCACGGACACGGGCCGGCGGCTCCGGCCGGGCGTCGGGTGCGGGTGCTGCTGGCCGTGCTGCTGGTGCCGTGCGCGCTGGCCAGCGTGGTCGGGGCGCTGGTGCTGTACCCGTTCGGGGCGGACCACCGGCTGCCGCCGGACAAGGTCACCCAGCTGGTGAAGGCGGAGGTCGCGGCGTCGACCCCGGCGCCGTGTGCCGCCGGCCAACCCATCGCGACGACCGGCCAACGCTGCGTGGCGCTGAGCATGTTGCTGCAGGACGGGCCGGCCACCGGCCGGGGCATCGTCACCGTGGTGCCGATCGAGCCGGGCACCCCGGTCTTCGAGGTCGGCGACGACGTGGTGCTGGGCTACAACGGCGGCGACCCGGCCGACACCGACTCCTACTCGCTGAGCGACTACCAGCGCGGCGCTCCGCTGTGGATCCTCGGGCTGCTGTTCGCCGGGTCGGTGATCGCGCTGGGCCGCTGGCGTGGGGTGGCCGCGCTGGTCGCGCTCGGCGCCAGTTTCGTGGTGCTGGTGGGGTTCATGCTGCCGGCCATCCTGGACGGCCGCAGCCCGCTCGCGGTGGCCGTGGCCGGGGCCTGCCTGATCATGTTCATCGTGCTGTACGTGAGCCACGGGCTGTCCGCGCGCACCTCGACGGCGGTGCTGGGCACGCTGGTCAGCCTGGGCCTGATCGGCGTGCTCGGCACGGTGTTCGCCGGCGCGGCGCGGCTGACCGGGCTGGACGACGAGACGCAGAGCCTGATCGGCTCGCTCGGCCCCGCCGCGCCCGATCTGGACCCGCGCGGGCTGCTGCTCGCCGGGTTCGTGATCGGTGCATTGGGGGTGCTGGACGACGTCACGGTGACCCAGACCAGCGCGGTCTGGGAGCTGCGCCGGGCGAACCCGGACATGGGGGTGGGCGAGCTGTTCGCCTCGGCCATGCGGATCGGCCGCGACCACGTGTCCTCGGCGGTGAACACGCTGGTGCTGGCCTACGCCGGGGCGTCCCTGCCGCTGATGCTGCTGTTCGTGGTGTCCCGCTACGACGTGGCCCAGACCTTGACCACCCAGAGCGTGGCCACCGAGGTGGTCCGCACCCTGGTCGGCAGCATCGGGCTGGTCGCGTCGGTCCCGGTGACCACCGGCGTGGCGGCGCTGGTGGCCAGCCAGGAGGAGGTGCCCTCCGGGCGGTCCTGAACCGGTGGATAGGCTGCGGCGTTGCCCGGAGCGGCGGGGCGGACGAGCAGGTACGGAGGATGTTCAGCGGTGGCGAGCAACCAGCAGCGGCGGGAAGCGGCCAAGCGCAAGCTGGAGCGCCAGCAGGAGCGGCGTGGCCAGCGGGAACAGCGGCGCAAGCGGATGTCCGTGATCGTCGCGGTGGTGGCCGTCCTGGCCGTGGTGGGCGCGATCGTCGCGGTCGCCTCCCTGACCGGCCCGAGCAAGCCGGCCGACGACCTGGCCGCCGGCCAGCCCCCGGTGGGCGCCTGCCGCTACGTCAAGGACCCCCAGGGTCCGGCCCGCCCGGTGGGCTTCCCGTCGACCGCCGACCCGGCGACGACCGGCACCGTGCCGGCCATCCTGGCCACCAACCAGGGGGCGCTGGAGCTGACCCTGGACCGGGCCAAGGCACCGTGCACGGTGGAGAGCTTCGTGCACCTGGCGGCCAACCTGTTCTTCAACGGCACCCCGTGCCACCGGCTGGTCACCGGCCAGTCGCTGAAGGTCCTGCAGTGCGGCGACCCGACGGGCAAGGGTTCCGGTGGCCCCGGCTACACGATCCCGGACGAGAAGCCGGTCGGCCTGAAGCCGGCCGCCGGCGGCCAGGCGGCCATCTATCCGCGGGGCACCGTGGCCATGGCCAACACCGGATCCCCGAACAGCGGCGGCAGCCAGTTCTTCCTGGTCTACGGCGACTCGATGCTCCCGCCGAACTACACGATCTTCGCCACCATCGCCGAGCCGGGCGTGAAGGTCCTGGAGAAGATCGCCCTCGGGGGCAACGACGGGTCGAGCGGCAGCCCGGAGGACGGCGCGCCCAACCTGGCCACCGTCATCCAGACGGTCTCGATCCCCGGCGTCACCCCCGATCCCCGGAACAGCGCCGGGGGGTAGCGGATGACGATCGACCCACCCGGGGCCGGCGAGCCCGCCCCGCCCGAGGCCGCCGGGCCGGAACCGGAGGCCGGCCTCCCGGACGAAGCCCCGAAGCGGCGGCACCTGGTCGCGGCGGTGATCGCCGCCGTGGTGGTGCTGGGGCTGGTCGTGGTCACCGTGGTGGTGGCGCTGAGCAGCGGGCCGACCGGACCGAAGGACGACTACGCCCAGTTCGACTCCGGGATCGGCGAGAAGCCGCCCCCGCTGCCGCCGGCCATCCCGACCGAGGTGACCGGCCCGGCCCTGCCGGTCGACATCGCCCCCCAGCTGGCCGCCCCGGTGACCCGACCGAAGCCGCTCCCGGCCGCGGTGAGCTGCGCCTATCCACCGGACGGCGAGCGGCGGTCGGCCAAGGCCCCGGCCGGGGCGAACATCCCGGCCCAGGGCACGGTCGGGGTGTCCATGCCGACCAGCATCGGGCAGATCGGCCTGAAACTGGACCGCGCACTCGCCCCGTGCACGGTGAACAGCTTCCTCAGCCTGGCCCAGCAGGGCTACTTCAACCGCACCTACTGCCACCGGCTGACCACCACGCCGACCCTGCAGGTGCTGCAGTGCGGCGACCCCACCGAGTCCGGCGCCGGCGGACCCGGCTACACGTTCGCCGACGAGACCTTCCCGCAGCTCAAGTACGGCCGGGGGCAGATCGCCATGGCCAACTCCGGACCGAACACGAACGGCAGCCAGTTCTTCATGATCTACGGCAGCGCGTCCGGTCTGGCCCCGAACTACACCCTGTTCGGCACCATCGCGCCGGAGTCGCTGCCGCTGCTGGAGGACGTGGCCCGCAACGGCACGACGGACGGGAGCCGGGACGGGGCACCGCGGACCAAGGTCAAGATCGAGTCCGTCCAGGCCGACCGGCCGGGCTGAGCCGGGCGGAGCCGGAACCGGGCCGGGACAGGGCCACGACCGGATCAGGACGCCGAGGTGACCCGGTAGACGTCGTAGACGCCCTCGACGTTGCGCACCACTCGCAGCAGATGCCCGAGGTGCTTCGGGTCGCCCATCTCGAAGGCGAACCGGGAGACGGCCACCCGGTCCCGGGAGGTGGTCACCGACGCGGACAGGATGTTGACCTTCTCGTCGGCCAGCACCTTGGTGATGTCCGACAGCAGCCGGTGCCGGTCGAGGGCCTCCACCTGGATGCTGACCAGGAACATCGCCGTCGGCGAGGCGTGCCACTCCACCTCGACCAGACGCTCGCTCTGCCCGCGCAGGTCGTCGGAGTTGGTGCAGTCGGCCCGGTGCACGCTGACCGAGCCGCTGCGGGTGACGAAGCCCATGATGTCGTCGCCGGGCACCGGGGTGCAGCAGCGGGCCAGCTTGACCCAGACGTCGGTCATGCCGCCGGTGTCGCCGACCACGGCGACCCCGGAGTCGCCCATCGCCCGGCGGCGCTGCACGGTGGACGGGGTGGCCCGCTCGGCGAGCTCCTCCTCGGCCTCCTCCACCCCGCCGAGCAGGGCGACCAGCCGGGCCACCACGTGCTTGGCCGAGGCGTGGCCCTCCCCCACGGCCGCGTAGAGCCCGGAGAGGTCCGGGTAGTGCAGCTCGTGCGACAGGGCGGCCATCGCGTCGGCCGAGACCAGCCGTTGCAGCGGCATCCCGGTGCGCCGCGCCTCCCGGGTGATCATCTCCTTGCCGGCCTCGATCGCCTCCTCGCGGCGCTCCTTGGCGAACCACTGGCGGATCTTCGCCTTGGCCCGGGGCGAGGCCACGAACGACAGCCAGTCCTGGCTGGGCCCGGCCCCGACGGCCTTCGAGGTGAAGATCTCGACGACCTCACCGTTCTCCAGCTTGCGCTCCAGCGCGACCAGCCGGCCGTTCACCCGGGACCCGATACATCGGTGGCCGACCTCGGTGTGCACCGCGTAGGCGAAGTCGACCGGGGTGGACCCCGACGGCAGGGTGACCACGTCGCCCTTCGGGGTGAAGACGAAGATCTCCTTGGACGCCAGGTCGAAGCGCAGCGACTCGAGGAACTCCCCCGGGTCGGCCGCCTCCCGCTGCCAGTCCAGCAGCTGGCGCATCCAGGCCATCTCGTCGACGTCGACCGCCTGGCTGCCGTCCTGGGCGCCCCGGGTCTCCTTGTAGCGCCAGTGCGCGGCGATGCCGTACTCGGCGGTGCGGTGCATGTCCCGGGTGCGGATCTGCACCTCCAGGGGCTTGCCGTCCGGGCCGATCACCGTGGTGTGCAGCGACTGGTAGACGCCGAACCGGGGCTGGGCGATGTAGTCCTTGAACCGGCCGGGCATGGGCTGCCACAGCGCGTGCACCATGCCCATGGCGGCGTAGCAGTCCCGCACCTGCTCGACCATGATCCGGACGCCGACCAGGTCGTGGATGTCGTCGAAGTCCCGGCCCTTGACGATCATCTTGCGGTAGATCGAGTAGTACTGCTTGGGCCGGCCCTCCACCGTGGCGGTGATCCGGGCGCCCTCCAGCTGGGCGTTCACCTCGTCGATGACCTGGCGCAGGTAGGTGTCCCGGGACGGCGCCCGGTCGGCCACCAGCCGGACGATCTCCTCGTACTTCTTCGGGTGCAGCAGCGCGAAGGCCAGGTCCTCCAGCTCCCACTTCACCGTGGCCATGCCCAGCCGGTGGGCCAGCGGGGCGAAGACCTCGAGGGTCTCCTTGGCCTTGCGGGCCTGCTGCTCGGGCCGCATGAACCGCATGGTGCGCATGTTGTGCAGCCGGTCGGAGAGCTTGATCACCAGCACCCGGGGGTCGCGGGCCATGGCCACCACCATCTTGCGGATGGTCTCGGCCTCGGCGGTCGCCCCGATCTTGACCTTGTCCAGCTTGGTGACGCCGTCGACCAGGTGCGCGACCTCCTCGCCGAAGTCCACGCCGAGCTCCTTGAGCTCGTAGCCGGTGTCCTCGACGGTGTCGTGCAGCAGCGCCGCGACCAGGGTGGTGGTGTCCATGCCCAGCTCGGCCAGGATGGTCGCCACGGCCAGCGGGTGGGTGATGTACGGGTCGCCGGACTTGCGCATCTGCCCGGCGTGCCGCTCCTCGGCCACGTCGTAGGCCCGTTGCAGCAGGTCCAGGTCGGCGCCGGGGTGCAGCTGCCGGTGGATGCCGGCCAGCGGCTCCAGCACCGGACGGACGGCGTTCGGCCGCTGCGCGCTGATCCGGCGGGCGATCCGGGCCCGGACCCGGCGGGTGGCCGACGGACGCTGGGCCTGCTCGACGCCCGGGACCGGGCCGATCGGAGCCGCGTCCGTCGAGACGACCGACGGGTTCTCTCCGGGACTCACCTGTACGAGCATAACCAGCCGGTTCCACGACCGGCAGCCGACGTGCGGTGAGGTGCGGGAACTCAGTAGGTGAGCAGGGTGTGCAGCGGGCGCCCGCCGAGCCGGGGCCGCCCGCCGAGCGCGGCCAGCTCGATCAGCACCCCGGCCCCGACGACCTCGGCCCCGACCTGCTCGACCAGCTCGCAGCCGGCGACCAGGGTGCCGCCGGTGGCCAGCACGTCGTCCACCAGGTACGCCCGGGTGCCCGGGCGCAGCACCCCGGCCGGCAGCTCCAGGGTCGCCTGCCCGTACTCCAGCTGGTAGTCCCGGCGGGCGGCCACCGCCGGCAGCTTCCCCGCCTTGCGGACCGGCACCACACCGAGCCCGGCAGCGTGCGCCACCGCGGCGCCGAGCAGGAACCCGCGCGCCTCCAGCCCGACCACCACGTCCGCCTCGGCCGCCGGCTCGGCCATCGCGGCGATGACCAGGGCGAACGCCTCGGCGTCGGCCAGCAGCGGGGTGATGTCCCGGAACAGCACCCCGGGCGCGGGGTAGTCCGGGACGTCCCGGATCAGCCGCCGCGCCCGGTCCGCCGCGTCCTTCGCCACCCGCCCGGTACTCAGGTCCGGCGGCGCTTGCCGGTGGGCCGGCTGGTGCCCGGCTGACCGGCCCGCCCGCCCTGGCCGGGTTGTCCCGGCTGGCCTCCGGTACGACCGCTCCGGCCGCCGATCGAGCGGCGGGTGGGGGCCACCCGGGCCGGGACCCCGGCGGCGGCGGTCATCGCCCGCTCCCGGCGCAGCTCGCCGGCCAGCGCGTCGTCGTCCTGGACGTCCAGGTCGTCGGTCGGGGCCGCACCGGACGCCTTGGCCCGCCGCTGGGCCACCTTCGCGGCCTGCTGGCGGTACCGCTTGTCGCGCATCTTCAGGTCCACCAGGATCGGGGTGGCCAGGAAGATCGAGGACAGGGCGCCGGAGAGGATGCCGACCATCTGCACCAGGGCCAGGTCGGCCAGGGTGCCCACGCCCAGCACGCCGACGCCGACCACCAGCAGCCCGATCACCGGCAGCACCGCGATCAGCGAGGTGTTGATCGACCGCATCAGGGTCTGGTTGAGCGCCAGGTTGGCGGTCTCGGCGTAGGTCCGGCGGGTCAGCCCGAGCAGGCCGCGGCTGTTCTCCTTGACCTTGTCGAACACCACCACCGTGTCGTACAGCGAGAACCCGAGGATGGTGAGCAGGCCGATCACCGTGGACGGGCTGACCTCGAAGCCGACGATGGAGTAGACGCCGGCGGTGACGATCAGGTCGTGGGCCAGCGCGACGACAGCGGCGATCGCCATGTCCCGCTCGAAGTAGAACGCCAGGAACACCGTCACCAGCACCATGAACACCGCGAGCGCGATCAGCGCCTGGGTGGTGATCTCCCCGCCCCAACTGGAGGACACCGCGCTGTCGCTGATCGCGTTGACGCTCGGCCGGCCGTCCGCGCCGAGCGGCTGGAACGCCGCGAACAGCGCGTCCTTGACCTTCACCGCCTGCTGCCGGTCCAGCGACTCGACCCGGATCAGCACGGCCTCGCTCGGCCCGGTGCCGGCCCGCTGCACCGAGGCGGGCTTCTGCCCGATGGCCTCGGTGACGACCTCGGCGATCCGGTCGTTGCTGGCGCTGATCCCCACGGCCGGGAACTGGATGCGGCTGCCGCCGACGAAGTCGATGCTCAGGTTGAAGCCCTTGAACACCATCGACCCGACACAGACCAGCACCAGCAGACCGAACACCACGTAGGCGCGGGTCCGCCGGCCGACGATGTCGAACGAGCCGGTCCCGGTGTAGAGCCCGGAGAACACGCCCTTGCCTTCGGCCATCTCAGGCTCCCTTCGCGGCGGCCGCGGCGGCTCGCCGCCGGACCGCGCCGATCTTGGCCACCGCGCCCAGCCCGGACCAGCGGGGGCTGCTGAGCACCTTGGACTGCGACGCCAGCGCCACCAGCGGGTGGGTCACCAGGAACACCACGATCAGGTCGAGCACGGTGGACATGCCCAGGGTGAACGCGAAGCCCTTGACCTGGCCCACCGCCAGCACGTACAGCACCGCCGAGGCCAGGAAGCTGACCGCGTCGGCGGACAGGATGGTCCGCCGGGCCCGCACCCAGCCCCGGGGCACCGCCGCCTTGAAACTTCGGCCCTCCCGGACCTCGTCCTTGAGCCGTTCGAAGAAGATCACGAACGAGTCGGCGGTGATACCGATGGCCACGATGAACCCGGCCACCCCGGCCAGGTCCAGGGTGAACCCGAGCGACCGGCCGAGCAGCACCAGGATCGCGTAGACGATCGCGCCCGAGAGCACCAGCGACAGGATGGTCAGCACGCCGAGGGCCCGGTAGTAGAACAGGCAGTAGATGAACACCAGGAGCAGCCCGATACCGCCGGCCAGCAGGCCCGCCTCCAGCGAGGCCAGGCCCAGGGTGGCCGACACGGTCTCGGCGTCCGAGGTGGCGAACGACAGCGGCAGCGAGCCGTACTTCAGCACCCCGGCCAGGTTCTGCGCCTCGGCCTGGGAGAACTTCCCGGTGATCTCGGTGTTGCCGCCGACGATCGGGCCCTGCGCCGACGGGGCCGACACCACCTGCGCGTCCAGCACGAACGCCGTGGCCGGGTGCATGTTGGGGCCGGGCGGCAGGGTGACGTTGTTCGCCGTGGTCTGGTCGGCCCAGACCCGCGCGCCCTCCGGCTTGAACGTCATGTTGATCGCGTAGCCGGCCCCCCTCTGGTTGGGGGCGGCGGCGGCGGACTCGATCTCGGTGCCCTCGATGAACGACGGTCCGAGCACGTACTTCTCGGTGCCCTTCTGGTCGCAGGCGACCAGCGGCTTGGTCGGGTCGTCGTAGCCGCGCAGCACGTCGTTGGACGTGCACTGCAGCTTCTCCAGCGCGGCCGCCTGCACCTGCTCGTTGGTGCTCTGTCGGGTGGCCCGGGCGGCGGAGATCTGCTTGGCCAGCTCGGGGTCACCGACATCCGGCTCGCCCGGGCCCGGGGCCGGCGGGTTGGGCGCCGGCTGGGCCAGATCGGGCCCGACGGTGTGCGGCGCCGCGGAACCCGGACCGGGCGCCTTGGACGGGGCGGCGGGGGTGGCCGGCTTGGGCTTGTCACCGGGCTTGTCCCCCGGCTGGCCACCGGACCCGGCGGTACCCGGGGCGGCGGTCGGCTCGACCGGGATCGGCCCGGCCAGCACGGCGCGGAACCGCAGCTGGGCGGTCTGCCCCAGGTCCTTGGCCTTCTCGCCCTGGTCACCGGGCACCGTGATGGTCAGGTTGTTGCCGTCCTGCACCACCTCGGCGCCGCTGACGCCCAGCCCGTTGACCCGCTTGTCGATGATCTCCCGGGCCAGGTTCAGCTGCTCCTTGCTGGGCGGGGCGCCGGTGGTGGTCCGGGCGGTCAGCGTGACCCGGGTACCGCCCTCGAGGTCGATGCCCAGCTTGGGCTTCGCCTTGCCGTCGCCGGTGAAGAACACCAGCGCGTAGAGCACGGCGATGATCCCGACGAACGCGGCGAGGTACCGCCAGGGGCGGATCTGCCCGGGCGTGGCTACCACTCGTCAACCTCTTCCTGCTGTGCGCGAGCCGCACGACATCTCTGGACGCCGGGGCCGCGCGATGGTATCGACCGGATCCTGAGGGCCTTCCGGCCGGCCGGGTTCGCTCAGGCGGAGGGGCGGCCGTCGGCGGCGGGCTGGCCGTCCACCGGGGCCTCGTCGGTCGCCTCGTCGTTGTTCTCGGCGTCGGCGTCCGGGTTCACCGTCTCGCGGACCGCACCGCGCACCCAGGTGGTGACCACGCCGGGCGCGATCTCGATGTCGACGGTGTCCTCGTAGCTGGCGTCCACCACGGTGCCGCGCAGGCCGGAGGTGGTGATCACCACGTCACCGTCGGACAGCTCGGACTGCATCTTCTGCGTCTCGCGCATCTGCTGCTTCTGCTTGCGGCCGGACAGAAAGATCATGCCGATGAACAGCAGCAGCATGATGGGCAGGAACGCGGTGGTCGGGTCCATGATCTCCGTGTCTTCCGTGGCTGGCGTGGCAGTGTTCATCAGGACGGTCGGGTCGGTCGCCCGACGTCGGCAGGTCTGCCAGCCTCACGGACCGAACAGCGTGGGGGGCTCCGACGGCTCCCCGAACGCGTTCGGTGGCGGCTCCAGGTCGAGGTGCCGCCAGGCGCCGGCGGTGGCCACCCGGCCTCGCGGGGTGCGGGCCAGCATGCCGGCGCGCACCAGGTAAGGCTCGCAAACCTCCTCCACGGTAGCGGGTTCCTCCCCGACCGCGACGGCCAGCGTCGACACTCCCACCGGTCCGCCGCCGAAAGAGCGGACGAGCGCGGTCAACACGGCCCGGTCCAGCCGGTCCAGGCCGAGCTCGTCGACGTCGTACACCGCCAACGCAGCCCGAGCGACCTTACGGTTGACCGCGCCGTCCGCGCGCACCTCCGCGTAGTCGCGCACCCTTCTGAGCAGCCGGTTCGCGATCCGGGGGGTGCCACGGGAGCGGCGGGCGATCTCGGTGGCGCCGTCCGGGCGCAGGTCGACCCCGAGGATGCCGGCCGCCCGGCGCAGCACCAGCTCCAGCTCGTCGGCCTCGTAGAACTCCATGTGCGCGGTGAAGCCGAAGCGGTCGCGCAGCGGCCCGGTCAGCGCGCCGGCCCGGGTGGTCGCCCCGACCAGGGTGAACGGGGCGATGTCCAGCGGGATGCTGGTCGCCCCGGGGCCCTTGCCGACCACCACGTCGACCCGGAAGTCCTCCATGGCCAGGTAGAGCATCTCCTCGGCCGGCCGGGCGATGCGGTGGATCTCGTCGATGAACAGCACGTCGCCGGGCATCAGGTTGGACAGCATCGCGGCCAGGTCCCCGGCCCGCTCCAACGCCGGCCCGGAGGTGATCCGCAGCGCGGAGCCCAGTTCGGCCGCGATGATCATCGACAGGCTGGTCTTGCCCAGGCCGGGCGGGCCGGACAGCAGCACGTGGTCGGGTGGGTCGCCGCGCAGCCGGGAGGCCTGCAGGACCAGGTCGAGCTGCTCACGGACCCGGGGCTGGCCGATGAACTCGTCCAGCCGCTTCGGGCGCAGCGTCGCCTCGACCTCCAGGTCCTCCGGCTCCACTTCCGCCGACACCGCCGGATCCGTCACCGGGACTTACCCAGCCGGCTCAGCGCGGCGCGCAAGGTGGCGGAGGTGTCCGGCTCGTGGCCGTTCGCCTCGGCGCCGTTCTGCCCGAGGACCGCGTCGACCGCCTGCTCGGCCTGCTTGGCCGCGAAGCCCAGCCCGATCAGGGCCTCCACCACGTGGTCCCGACCGGTCACCCTCGGGCGGGCGGTGGGCGGCTCGGCGGAGCCCCCGCCGGGGGTGGCGTCGACCTTGTCCTTCAGCTCCAGCACCAGCCGCTCGGCGCTCTTCAGCCCGACCCCGGGCACCCGCTTGAGCGCGGCGGTGTCGCCGTCGACCAGCGCCCGGCACAGCTCGCGCGGCTCCAGCACGGCCAGGATGGCCAGCGCCAGCTTCGGCCCCACCCCGCTGACCGTCTGCAGCAGCCCGAACAGCTCGCGGGTCTCGGTGTCGGTGAACCCGTACAGGGTCAGCGAGTCCTCCCGGACCACCAGTGCGGTGGCCAGGCGGGCCTCCTCGCCGCGGCGCAGCGTGGCCAGGGTGCCCGGCGCGGCCAGCACGGCCAGCCCCACCCCGCCGACCTCGACCACGGCGTGGTCCAGACCGATGGACAGCACCGACCCGCGTACCGAACTGATCACCGCTCGCTCCTACCCACCGTCTCCGACCCGCCCCGCGGGCTCCGCCCCGGGCCCGATCCGCCCCGCGGGTTGCGCCCGATCGCCACCCCCGGGCCGGCCACCGACCCCCGGGCGTTCGCTCCGGCCACGGCCGCCCGCCACACCGCCGCCGCGCCCGGGCCGGTGCCGCTGCCCTTGGCGGCCTGCGCCAGGCGGGCCCGGTGCGCCTTGGCCAGCTGGTCGGAGGTGGCCTTGGCCTCGGCCATCCGCTCCAGCATCGGACCCTTCCAGCAGTGGCAGATGGCCAGGGCCAGCGCGTCGGCGGCATCCGCCGGCCGGGGTTTCTCGTCCAGTCCGAGCAGCCGGGTGACCATGGTGGTGACCTGCTCCTTGCCGGCCCGGCCGGACCCGGTGACCGCCGCCTTGACCTCGCTCGGGGTGTGGAACACCACCCGCAGCCCGGCCCGGGCGGCGGCCAGCGCCACCACCCCGCTGGCCTGCGCGGTGCCCATCACGGTGGACACGTTGGCCTGGCTGAACACCCGCTCCACGGCGACCACGTCCGGGCGGTACAGCTCGATCTGCTCGTCGACCGCGTCGGCGACCACCTTGAGGCGCTGGGCGACCTCCAGCCCGGGGTCGCTGCGCACCACGTCGACGGCCACGCAGGCGAGCTTGCGACCGCCGTCGCCCTCGACGACGCCCAGCCCGCAGCGGGTCAGCCCCGGGTCGACGCCCAGCACGCGCACACTTCCCCCGTCCGACGAACACCTGTTCGAGGAGGCTACCGAAGCGGTCCGCCCGCCCCCGCACCGACGCGCCGGGTCAGAGCCGGACGAGGAGCTGGGCCCGGTCGCGGGTGGCGGTGACCAGTTCGGCGTTGCGTTCGTCGGAGCCCAGGGTGCGCGCCCAGGCCTCGGCCTCGGAGCGGCCGTAGCGGCGGTGCCGCGCGGCCAGCCGCTCCCGGCGCACCTGGTCGGGCTCGTCGACGAACCACACCTCGTCGAGCAGCCCGCGCACCGGCGCCCACGGGCCGTCCAGCAGCAGGTAGTTGCCCTCGGTGATCACCAGCCGGACCGACGGGTCCACCGGGACCGCACCGGCCACCGCGTCCTCGATCTCCCGGCGGAACTCCGGGGCCCAGACCGTCTCCCCGGCGCTCCGTAACCGGCGCAGCAGGGCCACGTACCCGGCGGCGTCGAACGTCTCCGGCGCCCCCTTGACCTCGGCCAGCCCGCGCGCGAACAGAACGGAGTGCGCGAGGTGGAAGCCGTCCATCCCGACCAGCGCGACCGGGACTCCGCGCTCGGTCAGCACCTCGACCAGGGCGGACGCCAGCGTCGACTTGCCACTCCCGGGTGCGCCGGCGATGCCCAGCAGGGCCCGGGCGGGTGCGGTCGGGGTCCCCAGGCCCTGGACCATCGACAGCGCCCGGACCAGCCCTTCCGCCCGCCCCGGCAGAGCGGGGTCGAGCACGCTCGGCCTCAGCCGACCTCGGCGAGCACGTCGTCGGACACGTCGAAGTTGGCGTAGACGTTCTGCACCTCGTCGCTGTCCTCGAGCGCGTCGATCAGCTTGAACACCTTGCGCGCGGCCTCGGCGTCCAGCGGCACCGACACGGTCGGCAGGAAGGTGAGGTCGGCGGAGTCGTAGTCGATGCCGGCGTCCTGCAGGGCGGTGCGCACGGCGACCAGGTCGGTGGCCTCGGAGACGACCTCGAAGCTCTCCCCCAGGTCGTTGACCTCGTCGGCGCCGGCGTCCAGTACCGCCATCAGCACGGTGTCCTCGTCAGGCGCGGTATCCCCGCGCGGCACGATGATCACACCCTTGCGGTTGAACATGTACGCCACCGAGCCCGGGTCGGCCATCTGCCCACCGTTGCGGGTGAACGCGATGCGGACCTCGGAGGCGGCCCGGTTCCGGTTGTCGCTCAGGCACTCGACCAGCACCGCGACGCCGTTCGGGCCGTAGCCCTCGTAGGTGATCGACTGGTAGTCGGCGCCGGATCCGTCGGCCCCGGAGCCGCGCTTCACCGCGCGGTCGATGTTGTCGTTGGGCACCGAGCTCTTCTTGGCCTTCTGGATGGCGTCGTAGAGCGTGGGGTTGCCGCCCGGGTCACCGCCGCCGTTGCGCGCGGCCACCTCGATGTTCTTGATCAGCTTGGCGAAGATCTTGCCGCGCTTGGCGTCGATCGCGGCCTTCTTGTGCTTGGTCGTCGCCCACTTGGAATGCCCACTCATGCAATTACCCCTTCCGCGGCGCCGTCCCGCGTCCGAGGAGCCAGGCGGCCGTGAACCATGTCGCAGAACAGGCGGTGCACCCGCCCGTCGCCGGTCAGCTCGGGGTGGAAGGCCGTGGCCAGCACCATCCCCTGCCGAACGGCGACGATCCTACCCTCGGCCTCCCCGGCGCCCGGGCCGGACGGGACCCGGGCCAGCACCTGCACCTGATCACCGGCCGACTCCACCCACGGCGCCCGGATGAACACCGCCCGCAGCGGGCCGCCCTCGACGCCGTCCAAGTCCAGGTCGGCCTCGAAGGAATCGACCTGCCGGCCGAAGGCGTTGCGCCGGACCACCACGTCCAGCCCGCCGAGCTGCCGCTGGTCGGGGCGGCCGTCCAGCACCCGGTCGGCGAGCAGGATCATCCCGGCGCAGGAGCCGTAGGCCGGCATCCCGGTGGCGATCCGCGCCCGCAGCGGATCCAGCAGGTCGAAGATCTCCAGCAGCCGGCTCATCGTGGTGGACTCGCCGCCCGGGATCACCAGCGCGTCCACCGCGTCCAGCTCGGCCGGGCGGCGGACCGGTACCGGCCGGACCCCGCACGGCTCGAGCATGGCCAGGTGCTCCCGCACGTCACCCTGCAGGGCGAGCACCCCGACCGTCCTCATCCCTCCACCCTAATGACCCGCCGCGCGGGGGGACGAAGTCGGCGGGAAACCCTTGTGACCGGCCCGTCCGAGGTGTGAGATCGAGCACACGGCGGACAAGGGTGTTCACGGAGGTGGTCGTCATGGCGGTCAGAGCTGATACCGGCCAGGGAGCAGAGGCCATCACGGCCCAGGACCCGACCTCTATCCGCAACGTGGTGCTGGTCGGGCCGTCCGGGTCGGGGAAGACCACCCTGGTCGAGGCCCTCCTCGCGCTCAGCGGGGTGATCCCGCGCGCCGGCACGATCGGCGACGGCAGCACGGTGTGCGACCACGACCCGGCCGCCGTCCGTCAGCAGCGTTCGGTGGGCCTGTCGGTGGCCCCGCTGAAGCATGCCGGGCACAAGATCAACCTGATCGACACCCCCGGATACGGCGACTTCGTCGGCGAGCTGCGGGCCGGGCTGCGGGCGGCCGACGCGGCGCTGTTCGTGGTGTGCGCGTCCGAGGGGGTGGACGCGGCCACGGTGACCCAGTGGCAGGAGTGCGCGGCGGTCGGGATGCCGCGCGCCGTGGTGGTCGCCCGCTGCGACCACCAGCGGGCCGACCTGGACGGGGAGGTCGCCGGCTGCCAGAAGGCCTTCGGGTCCGGGGTGATGCCGCTCTACCTGCCGATGCGCACCGCGGCGGGCGGGCTGGACGGCCTGTACGGGCTGATCACCCGCACCGTCGCCGGTCAGGCCGTGGACGACCCGCCGGCCGACGCCGAGGACGCCCGCAACGCGTTGATCGAGGGGATCATCGCGGAGAGCGAGGACGAGTCGCTGATGGAGCGCTACCTCGAGGGCGAGGAGCTGGACCCGGCCACGCTGATCAGCGACCTGGAGACGGCGGTGGCCCGGGGCAGTTTCCACCCGGTGGTGCCGGTGTGCGCGTCCTCCGGGATCGGCCTGGCCGAGCTGCTCGAACTGATCACCGGTGGCTTCCCCTCCCCCGTCGAGCACCCGTTGCCGCTGGTCACCGGCGTGGACGGGAGCGAGCATCCGCCGCTGAGCGCCGACCCGGCCGGGCCGCTGGCCGCCGAGGTGGTGCGCACCTCGGCGGACGCCTACGTGGGGCGGGTGTCGCTGGTCCGGGTGTTCTCCGGGACGCTGCGGCCGGAGCGCGCCATCCACGTGAGCGGGCACGGGCTCAACGGGGTCGAGGACGCCGAGGCGCACACCCACGACGGCGACGAGCGGCTGGCGCACATCTACTCCCCGCTGGGCGCGGCCCTGCGCGAGGTCGGGTCCTGCGTGGCCGGGGACATCTGCGCGCTGACCAAGCTCGGTACGGCGGAGACCGGGGACACGGTGTCGGCCACCGACCATCCGCTGTTGCTGGAGCCGTGGGAGCTGCCGGCGCCGCTGTTGCCGATCGCGGTGGTCGCGCGCAGCCGGGGTGACGAGGATGCGCTGGGCAAGACGCTGACCCGGCTGGTGGCCGCCGATCCGACGCTGCGCCTGGAGCGCAACCAGGAGACCCATCAGACCGTGCTGTGGTGCATGGGTGAGGCGCACGCGGACGTGGTGCTCTCCCGGCTGCGGGCCGGCGGCGCGAGTGTGGACACCGAGCCGGTGAAGGTGCCGATGCGGGCCACCCTGGCCCGGGCCGGGCGGGTGACCGGGCGGCACGTCAAGCAGTCCGGCGGGCACGGCCAGTTCGCCGTGGTGCACGTCGAGGTCGAGCCGCTGCCCCGGGGTTCGGGGTTCGAGTTCGTCTCCGAGGTGGTCGGCGGCTCGGTGCCCACCAACTACATCCCCAGCGTGGAGAAGGGCATCCGGGCCCAGATGGAGCGCGGCTTCGACGGCGCCCCGGTGGTGGACGTCAAGGTGCGGCTGGTGGACGGCAAGGCGCACAGCGTCGACTCCTCGGACGCCGCGTTCCAGACCGCCGGGGCGCTGGCCCTGCGCGAGGCGGCGACGAGCTGCGGGACGGTGCTGCTGGAGCCGGTGGACGAGGTGGCGGTACGGATCCCGGACGAGCACCTGGGCGCGGTGCTGGGCGATCTGTCCGGGCGCCGCGGCCGGGTGCTGGGCACCGACATCGACGAGTCAGGGCTGCCCGGGCGGACCGTGGTCCGGGCCGAGGTGCCGGCGTCGGAGCTGCTCAGGTACGCGATCGACCTGCGCGCGATGACCTCCGGCACGGCCGTGTTCACCCGGCACTTCGCCCGCCACGAGGCCGTCCCGGAACACGCCCGCACCTGACGCGGACGCTAGGTCCGGCCCCGCCCGCCGGTCAGCGTCCGAGGCGCTCCACGGTCGCGGTCAGCTCCGCGACCTGGGCGCGCAGGTCGGCGATCCGGGCGCGGCGCTCGGCGATCGCGTCGTCGGTCTCGTCGTCCAGCACCGCCCGGCCCACCCCCCGGGCGCTGGCCTCGAAGGTCGCGGCCACCGGTTCGTCGTTCACCAGGGAGCCGGCGGCGGCCCGCACGTTGCGTTCGATCGGGTACGGCATGCGCTGGTCGGCGAACCACTTGGCCTCGTCGGCCAGCGTTCCGACCAGACCGAAGATCCCGTCCCGGCGTCGCTCGGTCATCTGCCCTCCCGGCCTCGGCGATCCTCCGGACAGCATGCCCCTTCCCGGCGCCGGGGTACCCGCCCCCGGGTGTCGGTCCGGTCACACGCCCGAGCGCCGCCCGATCAGCCGGTGGGCGCGGCCGGCAGCGCGGGGGCACCCGGCAGGGCGGGCGCGGCCGGCAGACCAGCCGGCAGCGCCGGCGCGGCCGGCAGACCGGCCGGCAGCGCGGGAGCACCCGGCAGCGCGGGGGCTCCGGGCAGCGCGGGGGCTCCGGGCAGCGCTGGGGCGGCGACCGGCAGGCCACCGGGCACCGGCGGCAACCCGCCCGGCACCGCGGGCAGACCACCCGGCACCGAGGGCAGGCCACCCGGACCCGCCGCCGGAAGACCACCCGGGACCGACGGCAACCCACCGGGCACCGGCAGACCACCCGGCACGGACGGCAACCCACCCGGACCGGCGGCCGGAAGACCACCCGGCACCGGCAGACCACCGGGCACCGGCAACCCACCGGGCACCGCGGGCAGACCGCCCGGCACGGACGGCAGGCCCCCCGGGCCGGCAGCCGGCAACCCCCCGGGTACACCGGGCACCGACGGCAGACCGCCGGGCAGCTCCGGGAGCGACGGATCGGCGGGAACCGGAGGCAGGACCGACGCTCCCGGCCCGGCGGCCGGCAGTCCCGCGGGCACGCTCGGCAGCCCGGCGGGCAGCGGC
>JAESFN010000192.1_pt1 | contig 83944 bp, 64 predicted proteins | sample 9269411 | NCBI WGS metagenome assembly JAESFN01 (sample SAMN14505399, study PRJNA617100) | algae metagenome | isolation source: Iphinoe sp. HA4291-MV1 and co-occurring heterotrophs from trail next to... | place: USA: Maunawili Falls, Hawaii | collected 2009-07-25
AACGCGGTCTTGAGGGTTTCCCTCAAAGAGCGATTTTGAACCCGTAGGGTGATGTAAGTCGGGCTACGCCTGCAATTGCTGTTTGAGCCTAGAATCCCCCGAATTCAATTCGGGGGAGTATGTCAAAACGGTTCTCCTTATCCTTGTATATACCCAGATTTGATGATGCGTTTAGAAATCAATGAATCAAAGGCTAATAAGCGATTTGTACATCGTTGGCTTGCTTGTACATTAGTTCGTGACTATATCAAGAGTAAGGCAAAGGGAACAAGCCCAACAATGAAAAAGATTTCTCAGGAAATCGTCATGAATATTCCCTTTCCTTCAGATTTATCCATAGCCGAACAACGCCGCATCGTCGCTTACCTCGATGAACTCCAAACCAAAGTAGACACAATGAAACGACTCAGAGAAGAAGCAATGAAAGAACTTGATGTACTGCTATCTTCCATCCTTGACAAAGCATTCAAAGGGGAACTGTGATCACACAGATAGGTGCTATCTTTATCCTGGGTTGATAACTCATAAAGTTGATTATAAGAACTCTGTAAATGGACTTAGAAAGTTTACTCCAGAAAATAAACATAAGAGAAGACCAAGACCTTGAGTGTAAGTCGGCTGATGGTGGTTTGCCCAATGATGTCTGGGAAACAGTATCTGCATTTGCAAATACAGATGGAGGCTACATTGTACTTGGTGTCAGTGAAGGCAAAAGTGGACTTACCATTTCTGGAGTACGCAACCCAGATGGATTATTGAAAAAGTTTTGGGATAATCATAACAATTTCCAAAAACTTAGCACCCCAATTTGTTCTAGTTCAGATGTACAACTTCAACAGGTTGAAACACAAAATATAGTGATTATAAAAGTACCCAGAGCAACACCAAAACAGCGCCCTGTGTACATCAACAATAACCCAATGACTGGCACATTCAAACGTAATTTTGAAGGAGATTATCATTGCACTTCCTCTGAAGTGCGGCAAATGTTACGGGATGCTGCAAACGAATCTCAAGATATCCAGATTTTAGAAGGATTTAATCTCACTGACCTTGACCCAGAAACACTTAAATCATTTCGCCAAAGGTTTACTTCCAGGGAACCCGATCACCCTTGGCTTGCATTAGACGATAAGAATTTGCTGACGCAGTTAGGTAGCTGGAAACGCGATCGCCTTACAAGTAAAGAAGGACTAACACTAGCAGGTTTGCTCATGTTTGGTCGTGAGCGTAGTATTTTAGATGCGCTTCCTAACTACCAGCTAGATTATCAGGAGCGACTTTCTAATGATCCAGAAATCCGCTGGACTTATAGATTGACACTCGATGGCAAATGGGAACCTAATCTTTTTAACTTCTATTACCGCGTTTATAGTCGTTTAGTCAACGATATAAATGTTCCATTTCAGCTTGACAAAGACGCAGTGCGACGAGGTGAAACTCATGTACATGAAGCACTCCGCGAAGCATTAGTCAATACCCTAATCCATGCAGATCATCAATCTACTCGCCCTATTTTAGTTACCAAATTTACAAATTCTTTTTTATTTTCTAATCCCGGTCGCCTGAGAATATCTCTTCAACAGCTTTATGATGGTGGGGTTAGCGATCCTCGCAACCCCAACCTGCAAAAAATGTTCCAAATGCTTGGTTTGGGTGAGAGAGCAGGCTCAGGTTTTGGAAAGATTCTCCGTGCTTGGAAAGAGCAGCAATGGTTGATTCCGTTGGTGTCAGAAAAATTAGAGTTAGAAATGACATCAATTGCATTACCAACGATGAGCTTGATTCCCGAAAATGTCGAGAAAGAGTTAAGAGAAATTGTCGGGGATGATTATTCTGAACTAACAGAGCTAGAACGCATTATTTTGGTACTAGCACATCAATTTGGAGAGGTTTGTAATACTGATATTCAACGTTACAGACAGGAACACCCCAGAGACATAGGGGAGTGTCTCAAACACTTAGTATATAAAGGCTGCTTAGAAAGTTCTGGTCGTGGTCGTGGAACAAACAATACTTTAGCTAACACAGAAGCTCAACCAGATTTGCTTTCACTACTCCCAAGCCCCGAACATTACGAACCGAACTCCGAACATTACAAGCGTCTCCAAGATATTGCCGCCCCTGTCCGTGGGAAACGTCGCGCAGATCAAGAGTTAGTCGAGCAAGTAATTCTGGAACTATGCTCCGAACATTATCTACAACTCCGAACATTAGCGGATCTATTAAACCGTAAGCCGGACACTATTAGAAACCACTATGTAAACCTAATGTTGCAGCGGGGCTTACTAAAACTGCGATACCCCGAACAACTCAATCACCCTCAACAGGCGTACAGAACAGCATCTTTAGCAGATAGGGAAAATAATAAGACTTTTGACACTCCCCCATCTACCCAAATTTTATGAGCTATTTACTTAGTCAATACTTTGAAAGACTTTGCTGCTAAATCGCCATCCATCAACCCACAACGTCAGAACTTTAAACCTTGCCCCACAGTTTGGACATTCTGAGAGTAAGAGTAACTGCTGGCGTTCACCTCCTCCCCTCCTGTGCAAATATTTAGATTTTTGTTCAAGCATTGTTATGGAACGAAGATAAAAGGCGTTCCCTTTATTTATTCGCTCGCTTCAAAATTAACGCAGCCATTTGAGACACAGAACTACTGGTAAAAACATTTGGGATAAACTTTAATTCTTCCTTCAGCATAGCTGCCCTCTACCTTACCCGTAAGTCCTACGGACAGGCTCCGCCAACGCGCAGCGTCCCGGAGGGAAGGGCTGGTAATGATAGTATTGCCATTTTGGCAAGTTTGTTTTTGAAAAATCGGATATTAGTAGATTGTGCCAATTGTTATTGATACTCGCACGTTTATTGCTATCTACCGAATACTGCTGAAGTGAAACCAATACTGAAATAGCGGTTCTCCAAAAAATTTTACGCTTTAGGAAATAATACATGGTACTCTCACTGTCTTCTGTTAATGTTATTCAGTATCTGTATAAAACAGGTCTGTGTAGCTCGGAAGAAGGCGCAAATGTCGATTCTGAACTACCACAAGCTAGTAAGAAAAACTTCAATGTACTGGTTACTTTGCCTGAACATCATAAACTGCTAGTTAAACAGAAACAATGCATTGATAATGATGGAAACCCGCATGAGTTTTTCAACGAGTGGTTGTTTCATCAACTGCTTCAGCGGTTTCCAGTGTTAAGAAATATTTCGGCGATCGCATCTTTAGTAGTGAATTTCGATCAAGAAAAAACTATTCTTGTTCGCCACTACTTAAAGGAGTATTTTGAACTAGGAAGTTTTTATCAAAAAAGTTTGCACTTTCCAAAGGCGATTGCAAACGCTATTGGCACTAGCTTGGGAGCGCTGCATCGTGCTACTTTCAATCGTCGGGAGTATCAGGATTTTATGGCAACTGCTCCTCAAGGAGAGTTTCGCTATCAATTTTATAATCCAGCCCAAGGAATGGGGTCAATTGGACCTGAAATTTTTGGCAATGTTCCTACGGGTGCACTGAAATTCTATATTCTCTATCAACGTTATGAGAGTTTAGAAGCAGCAATTGCACAATTAGCGTACGATTGGAATCCTTGCTGCTTAACTCATAATGACCTGAAATTGGAAAATATTTTAGTACATTCAAAGTGGGAGCAGTTAGACAATTGTCTTGTACGACTTATTGACTGGGAAGCTTGTTCTTGGGGAGATCCAGCTTTCGATCTAGGAACTTTAGTGGCAAGCTACCTAACAATTTGGTTAGAAAGCTTAGTGGTAGATTCTACTATCGAGTTAGAAGAATCGCTACTTCTTGCAGCAATTCCATTGGAAGTTCTCCAACCTTCACTCCTAGCTCTCATTCTAGCTTATCTTGATACTTTTCCAATAATTCTGGAGTATGGTTGTGCATTTGTTCAACGGGTTATCAAGTTTGCCGGTTTAGTTTTGATTCACCGAATTACCGACAATATTAAGTTTCACAAATACTTTGATAATTCAAGTATTTGTATGCTTGAATTTGCCAAAACTTTACTCACTAGATCACAAGAGTCTGTGCTGACTGTTTTCGGTATCCGAGAGTCAGAAATCATGAAGTTTTTTGCAAAATCTGCTCAATTATCTCAACCGGAAAGAGAGAATAATTTGCTTCGCCTTTATTATGACAAAGCTCGTCTGCGCGGTTGTTAATGTGAGAAGGTAAAAATTCGCCACTTCTAATATATGAGTTTTTATAATGCTAGAGTCTTCTACCAAACCACTGCTAAATTCTCTTTTGGATATTGCTAGCAATATCCAAATTGAATCCAACTTTTGCATTCGCCATCCCAAATATCAACCCTTTGCTCTGCCAGCTAAGATAGCAGACCGATTTCGACAAAATTCGCAAGTATTACAATATAAGTATCTTGCTCTGCTATTGCGAAATTTCCTTCACGGTATTTATTACAATGGCTCTCTACAAACCACGTTGTCACTTAATGGTGATGTGAGTCATAACTTGCCACACAAAAACTTGGAAAGCCATTCTATTTTGGAGATTGATTGGCAATTTTACGAACTACTACATACCAGTAACCATGGTACAGGTTACTTTGACCCGGGTTGGCAGCTGTTGCGACGGGAACCAGATGGTAGTATAGCAGTGACCAAAGGTGGTTTGACATTATATGTTGAGTACACTCACAACCTGGAACCATCAACCCTGACTGCCAAAGTCGGAGAGTTGATTGATATTTGGATGCCTAAAAATCAACTGCAAAACGGCTTTTACGTAGCGCTTAGCAATGTCGGACAAGATTTGCAGGCTAATCTGGATGCTGATTTAGGCGCGGGGCGAATTTACTTTAATATTACTCCAATGGGTGCGATCGCTCTTATGGATAGTCTAACACAGCAACTGAACGCTGCTGCGATTCCCTTTAGTTTTCAGGTTTTACACAATCCATCTGCCTATGGACGCTACGACTCAGGAGTGCTGTCCTTTGAGTGCTTAGACTATCCAGCAGTGCGAAAAGTCCTTCAGACTGTCTATGCAGAACATCAATCCCATTTCCACAAGGAAATCCCCTTATTTACCAAGTTTTTGGCACCAGGGTTGAGTTTAGCTGAAGAACTGAGCCAAAAATTTACCCCACAGGAAAGTTTTGGTATGAACCGCTGTCAAATTGTGGCAAATGCTTTGTTGGAGGTTTGGCAACAAGATAATGATTCAACCGAAGAGCGGATGAAAGCAATTCATCTACATTTTACTCGGCTCGGTATTGATTTACAGCGTCCTTACCTCAATCCTTGCTCTGAGGATATTTACTACCCTCTCAATTGATATAGCGCTTAACAGGGAACAGGCTTGAAAGTCTCTTGGTGTCCGTGTTTTCTCATTAGTTCGTGTCCTAATCTACCTGGCGACTGCTATAAAACGGATGATTGCGGTAAAATTATTTACTATAGCAGGCTATTTGCCAGCTATATATTTTTGATTTTTGATTTTTGAATTTCTCAATATGCCGTTTACATATAACCGCACCATTCGCTTTCAAGATACTGATGCTGCTGGGGTAGTTTACTTTGCTAATATCTTGGCTATTTGTCACGAGGCTTATGAAGAGTCTCTAATTATGTCTGGTATTAATCTCAAAGATTTTTTTACCAATCCATCTGTAGCTTTTCCCATTGTTCATGCTAATGTGGATTTTTTTCGTCCGCTGTATTGTGGAGATAATTTGCTTATTAAATTAATGCCTCAACAACTTAGTGTTGATAGATTTGAAGTGGCTTATGAAGTGATAGTTCGTGAGGTGATGGCTGCCAAGGCTGTGACTAGGCACGTTTGTATTGAGACAAATAGCAGAACGAAAACAGAGTTACCAGAAGAAATGAAAGAATGGTTGGAGAGAAACAAAAGAGGCGTAGAGAGTGCAGAGACAAGAAAGTCAAGAGAGATTATTTAAAAAATTGTTTTGAGCTTATTGCTCAGTTCTCTGCACAAACGGTTTTTTGAAAACAGAGATCATAAGCTGTTCCACATTTAAATTGCATAATTAGGACGGGCAAGATGCTCCGTTCGCGTAGCGTGTCCAAAGGACAAGATTGGAGTCTCCTCCAACAGACGCGCAAGGGACGGAGGAAACCTCCCTCCGGGTGAACCTTCTCCTGTCGGAACAGGTGAGCCAACGGATACGCTGAGTCCTCCGGACACGCACTCGCGTTCGCGAGCGCCAGTCCCCCTACCCTGTCGGGAAGCCGCTCCCTTGTCTACGTGACGGAAACCGCCATCGCTCTTAGCGTCTCCCCTTGGGAGAAGACGGGGGCTGGACTCACCGCTCCAACTTCTCTCCATCCCACAAGAGTTACAAAAAATTCCAAGGCTGCAAACTAAATGTGGTTTAGCTTATCTGATCCGATAGTTCATCTTCGACGAACCGCATGCGGGGATACTGGTAGCCTGCAACAGTTAGTAGCATACTGAAGGCTCCCATAATCATGAACATTAAGCCAATACCGCGACCAGGTCCAACACCTATGAGTTGTCCGATACTGCTGGCGAAAAGACCGTTGGAAGCCATTAAAGGCTCGAATACGCGGTCAGCTAGCGGTCCTGCGACAATATAAGCCAGTGGTTGCGATACGGTGGAAATCATTCTTCTCACAGCAAAGACCCTTCCCTGCACTTCGGGCGCGACTTTTCTTTGCCAGATGACTTGGAGAGAACAATAGATAATTTGCGAACCAAGACCGGATAGGAAAACAGCGACGGCTATGAGTGGGACAGAGGTACGCAACCCGGTGACAAAGATGCACAGTCCACCCAGTAGGTGGAAAACTAATATACTCTGCATGAGTCGCGTTGGTCCTTTCCAGGTACTTATTACTAGGGTACCCAGCAGCATACCGATACCGTCGATGGATAGGATAATGCCGAGCATAGCAGGGGAGGCGAAGGACAACACCAGCGGCGTTGTGAGCACGTTAACGAATCCCAAGATAAAATTAGTGGTGCTAAAAAGAATGAGTAGTGCTAGCAGTCCTGCTCGGGAAGTGATGTACTTCCAGCCGTAGAGAAGCTCCCAAAGCAGAGAGTTTTCCTCTGCTTCCTCATCCTCAGTGTCGCTAGTTTTAACGTTAGGGAACCGAACCAAGAGCAGGGTCACCAGGGAGAACAAGAAGGTAGCAAAATCGATTAGAATGACACCTTGTAGATGGATGGTCACTACCAGTACACCTCCCAACACAGGTATAAGGAGCGATGATAAAGACTCTGCTAGCTCGGTCATGCCGTTGGCACGAGGCAAAAACTGTTTGGGCACCAACTGGGGAATGGCGGCGCTATAGGCTGGCCACTGGAAGGCACTGAAGGCGGAACTAATGGCGGTAGCTATGTATACATGCCAGACTTCAAGACGATCAGTTGTAAATAAAAGAGCGATCGCTATGGTACTCAGACCAGCGCCGGAGTCACTGAGAATCATAACCCAACGGCGATTCCAACGGTCTGCCAAAGCGCCAGCCAGGGGAGTCATCAAGATCCCAGGTACATGACTACATACAGAAGCGATCGCAAACTGAGTGACTGAACCTGTGTGTTGGTACACCCAGATATCTAGAGTGAATTCAGTGAGTTCGGAACCCATGACGGAGATCATTTGTCCAAACCAGACGAGAATAAAGACTCGTATTCCTTTGTTTGCAAGGTGTTTAGCCATCTTGTTTTCCTCAATCATTCGTCTGGGAGCGTTCTAGGTAAACCTGTAGCTTTTCAGCTAGAACCTGGACATTTGGTTTGCTAATCATACTGTAGTGATCGCCCGGAACCAAGTGGAGCTCTACCCCTTGATTTGCTAACTTGTTCCAGCCTAGGGTTAGGTCCTCAGAATCTGCTTCTACTTCCTCCTGTGCTAAGAAAAGGGTAATCTTGCCTGGATAAGGTTGGGGGCTGTAGTTGTTTGCGGCTTGGATATGGCTTTTAAAAACTTGCTGTAGACGTTGTGCTTGAGCTAGTTCCAATTCTGGCGGTATCCCTAATAATGCGCCATTATTCCCCGTAAGTAAATCTTCTAAGAAAGCTACGTCGTCTGCTTCATTTAACTCTTCGTCCTCTGTAACAGGATAAGTATCTAGCAACGCCAACAAAGACACCTGCTGACCTTGGGCTTGGAGTTGCTGAGCCATTTCAAAGGCTACAAGTCCACCAAAGCTCCAACCTCCGAGAAGGTAGGGACCTTGCGGCTGAACAGTCTGCATTGCTTCAATGTAATGAGCTGCCATGTCTTCGACCTGAGTGTAAGGCTTGTGTTCCTCATCCAAACCTAGTGATTCCAGCCCATAAAATGGTTGTTCTGGATCTAGGTGACGCGCTAAATCAACGTACGCTAGAACAGTACCAACACCAGGATGGACGCAGAAGAAAGGTCGCTTAAAGCCGCCCGACTGAATTGGTACTAGGGTAGACCAAGAGGGAGAATCGGTTGAGGCGCGCAAAAGACTCGCCAGGTGTTCAATCGTTCCAACTTGGAAGAGTGCAGCCAGGGGCAGATTTTTTCCGAATTGCTGCTGAATCCGAGCCATCAAGCTTATGGCTAAAAGGGAATGACCACCGAGATCAAAGAAGTTGTCCCGAACTCCAATAGGATGGACATCCAGAACTTGTTCCCAGATTTGCACCAGTTGCAGTTCTAAGATGTCACTGGGAGGGACAAAGTTGTCCTTTAAACTCAGTTTCATATCCGGTGCAGGCAAGGCACGACGATCTACTTTGCCGTTGGGAGTTAGGGGCATCTTCTCCAAACTCACAACCGCTGATGGTACCATGTACTCGGGTAGTTTCTCCTTGAGGAAATTGCGCAGCTCAGTGGTGCTGACACCAGGTTCGGAGTTGGGAACGACATAACCCACAAGCTGCTTGTTGCCTGGTTGGTCTTCCCTTGCGATCGCCACCGCTTCCTGCACACTGGGGTGTTGACTCAGCAGTGCCTCTATTTCTCCCAACTCAATGCGAAAACCGCGAATCTTCACTTGCTGATCAATACGACCGAGAAACTCGATGTTGCCATCAGGTAGATAACGGGCTTTGTCGCCGGTTTTATACAGCCGATTGAATTTTGAATTTTGAATTTTGAATTTTGAATTTTCAAAGGGGTTGGGGATGAATTTCTCTAGTGTCAACTCTGGGCGATTGAGGTAACCCCTGGCTAAGCCAGCACCACCGATATACAATTCCCCAGGAACTCCTATAGGAACGCTTTGAAGATGGCAGTCTAGAATATAGACTTGGGTGTTAGCGAGCGGGCGACCGATGGGTGGTACAGATTCGCCGTCGGTGCAAACAGCGGTGGTAGCACAGACAGTTGATTCAGTTGGTCCATAACCATTGAAGAAGCGTCGGTTACTAGACCATTGCGCTACTAAATTAGGAGGACAAGCTTCTCCCGCCACGATGATAGTCTGCCAGTCTGGCAGTTCCGCAGTAGGCATGGCAGCGAGCGCTGACGGAGGAAGCGTAGCGTGGGTAATAGCCTGATTATGCATCAGCGAAATCAAAGCTGGTCCTGGAAGCAGAGATTCCCGCGTTCCCAGGCAAAGCCGCGCTCCTGCACAAAGGGTCATGACAACTTCCGAAATTGAGGCATCGAAACTAAAGGAAGCGAATTGCAGAACACGGCTATGAGATTGGACATCAAAAATGCGAATCTGTTCTAAAGCAAGGTTGCACAATCCCTGGTGAGCGACAAGGACGCCCTTCGGCTTTCCTGTAGACCCGGAGGTGTAAATCACATAAGCTAAGTTACTCGCTTGCACACCAGTGCTTGGATTGTCTTGAGTTTGCCCACAAATGACCCCCCAGTCTGCATCCAAGCAAACCACAGGTGCTGTATGCTCAGGCAGATTTGCCGCCAACTTTTGTTGAGTTAACAGCACCTTAACCTGGGAATCTGATAACATGAAGCTTAATCTTTCCTGGGGATATGCTGGGTCTAAAGGTACATAAGCACCACCCGCTTTGAGAATTCCCAGCAGTCCCACTATCATTTCTAAAGAACGCTCGACGCAGATACCTACGAGTATCTCCGGTTCGACTCCCAAAGTCTTGAGGTAGTGCGCCAGTTGATTGGCACGTGCATTTAATTGTTGATATGTCAACTGCTGATTTTCAAAGACTACCGCCACTGCGTCCGGTGTCCGTTCCACTTGTTGTTCAAACAATTGATGGATACACTTATCAGTAGGATATTCTACTTGGGTATCATTCCACTCAAAGAGCAACTGATGTTGCTCGGCTGTACTCAGCAGTGGTAATTGAGCAACTGATTGCTCTTGATTAGCTACGATGCCTTCGAGTAAGTTTTGGAAATGTGCAATCATCCGCGCAATCGTGGTCGCATCAAATAAATCGCTGTTGTACACCAATTCCCCACTCAGTCCTGCTTCCGTTTCCTCCATTGACAACAGCAAATCATGAGTTGCTGTGACTTCCTCCTGTCCCACGAAGGGAGTGATGGTCAAACCTGGCAATTCCAGTTCTTCCCCAGGAGTATTCTGCAAGATGAACATTACCTGGAACAGGGGGGAATAGCTCAACGAACGCTCTGGTTGCAGTTCCTCGACCAGCTTCTCGAAGGGCAAGTCCTGGTGAGCATATGCTCCTAAAGTCATCTCGCGCACCCGTTCTAAAAGCTCACTGAAAGTCGGATTTCCCTGAAGTTGGGTACGTAACACCAATGTGTTGACAAAAAAGCCAATGAGTGATTCTATTTCACTATGATTGCGGTTGGCGATCGCAGAACCAACGACGATGTCCTCCTGACCACTGTAACGTGAGAGTAAAGTGGTAAAAGCTGCAAGCAGGGTCATAAACAGGGTTACACCTGACTGCTGGCTCAGTGTCTTGAGTTTGAGCGTCAGTTCCCAACTGAGTTGAAATTCTTCAATGCCACCTTGGAATGTCTGTACTGCTGGGCGGGGGCGATCAGTGGGCAGTTCCAATAACGGCGGTGCTCCTGCTAACTGTTGCTTCCAGTAGTCCAGTTGCGTTTGCAGCACTTCCCCACTGAGCCATTCGCGTTGCCAAGCAGCAAAGTCGGCATATTGAATTGGCAACTCTGGTAAGGGGGAAGGCTCCCCTGCACAGAAAGCTTCATAGAGTGCAGACAACTCGTGGATGAGTACCCCCATCGACCAGCCATCAGAAACGATGTGGTGCATCACCAGTAGCAGTACATGGGATTGTTCCTCCAACCGCAGCAAAGTGACTCGCAGGAGTGGACCATTTGAGAGGTCAAAGGGACGTTGAGCTTCTTCGCTGGCTAACTGTCCCACCTTAGTGGACTGCTCCTCTTGAGGCAGATGTTGCAGGTCTATCATCGGTAAAGCCACGGTTAAGCTGGGGGCGATGACCTGTACTGGGGAGCCGTTCACCATCTTAAAAGTCGTGCGCAGAATTTCGTGACGCCGCACGATTTCTTGTATAGCCATTTCCAGAGCGGCTACGTTAAGGGAACCGATGAGACGCAGGGGATCTGGTATATTATAAGTGGCAGTTTTTCCCTCCAATTGGTCGAGGAACCACAGTCTAGTTTGAGCAAAGGACAGGGGTAAGTCTGCGTTCCGTGGAACCGATTTGATGGCAGGCGCATACAACCCCAAATCAGTATGGCGAGTAACTTCTATGAACTCGCTCAGTTCTGCTACAGTGGGGAATTCAAACAAACGACGTAGGGGCAGATCCACCTCGAATACAGAGCGTAAGCGAGAAATCACCTGAGTCGCCAACAGAGAATGTCCTCCCAACTCAAAGAAGTTGTCGTGAATACCAACTTGTTTAAGATCAAGGACTTGTGCCCACAGCTGGGCTAGAATCTCTTCACTAGGAGTGCGCGGAGCAACAAAGCTGTCTTGACCCAATTCAAAATCTGGCGCTGGAAGTGCTTTGCGGTCAACCTTGCCGTTAGGGCTGAGGGGCATTTTCTCCAAAGTGACGAATGCTGAGGGCACCATGTAATCTGGCAGTTTCTCCTTGAGGAAACTACGCAGTTCATTACTGGTAACAGTTAGCTCAGGGTTGGGAACGACATAAGCAACTAGGCGCTTGTTTGCAGATTGGTCTTCACTTGGGTTGACCACCGCCTCCTGTACACAAGGGTTTTGACTCAGTATCGCCTCAATTTCTCCCAACTCAATACGGAAGCCGCGAATCTTTACCTGGTAATCAATACGACCAAGAAATTCGATATTGCCGTCACTAAGGTAACGGGCTTTATCACCAGTTTTATACAGACGTGCACCCTCTTGTTGGATAAAGGGGTCAGCAAGAAAAGCCCGTTGTGTCTGTTGTGGATTATTGAGATAACCACGTCCCACACCAACACCGCCTACGTAGAGTTCTCCAGCCACTCCAATGGGTGCTGGTTGCAGTTGGCTGTCGAGTACATACAGTTGTGTATTCAACACTGGACGACCAATCGGCAGGTTCAGTATTTCCTCTGAAGGAGGCTCACAAATTGGGTAATGGGTGACATCATCTGAGCACTCCGTGGGACCATAGGCATTCAACATTGGGATTGTCGGGTAGTACTCCAACCACTGACGACACAACTGTGGTGGCAAAGCTTCACCTGTTAGGAGCAACCAACGCAACTCGGACAGTTGGGGTCGAGTAGAACCATTGGGTTCTATCTCCTGGAGTATCATACGCAACAGCGACGGCACAATCTCTAGAATTGATATTCCCTGAGTTTCCACCAGTTTCAGCAGTTGGGCAGGAGTTGCTGCAATTTCATGGCGGACAATCTCAACTCGTCCACCCACCAGCAGTGCTGCCAAAAATTGCCAAACACTGATATCAAAAGTCTGAGTCGCAGTTTGCGCCACTACGTCGGTAGCACTTAACTCTAACGTCTCTACCTTTGCATACAAATGATTCAGCATCCCCCGATGTTCCAGCATTGCTCCCTTGGGCAAACCTGTTGAACCTGAGGTGTAAATCACATACGCGAGATTATCGCTTCGAGAACGCACTGGTAGGTTTTCACTTGAGTGCTGTTGTGCGTCCATCTCCTCAAGCCGCAGCAATTTTGGTGCTGTTCCTTCCAGGTTCCCAAGCGCAGAGATGACTATCGGTTCAAACTCGCTGGCGCTCAGCACTAAGGGCACCTGACTTTGCTCCAACACCTGGCGTATCCGCTCGACTGGATGCTGGGGATTGAGCGGTAAGTATGCACCACCTGCTTTGAATACTGCTAGTATTGCTGTTAAGAAATCTATGTTGCGACGCAGGAGCAAAGCGACTATTGTTTCTGGACCTACTCCAAACTCGACCAGATGTCTTGCCCAACGATTGGCGCGGGCGTTCAACTCATCGTAAGTGAGTTGCTGGTTTTCAAACACCACTGCGACTGCATCTGGAGTGAGTGCTACCTGTGCTTCAAACAACTGAGGAAAACACTCTTTTCGAGGATACTCAACTTGGGTATCATTCCACTCTATCAGTAATTGATGTCGCTCGGCGGCACTCAGCATTGGTAATTGGGCAACGCTTTGTTGAGGACTAGCAACGATGCTTTCCAGTAAGGTTTGGAAATGTCCAATCATCCGCCTAATCGTGGTAGCATCAAATAAATCGCTTTTGTATACCAATTCCCCACTCAGCAGCCCTGCTTCCGTTTCTTCCATTGCCAGAAGCAAATCATCCTTTGCCGCGACGCCCTCCAGTTCCAAGGGAGTTAGGGTAAGACCAGGCAGTTCCAGTTCATCGTCCGAGGCATTCTGCAAAATGAACATCACCTGGTACAGGGGGGCATGACTCAAAGAACGCTCTGGTTGGAGTTCTTCGACCAGTTTTTCAAAGGGCAAGTCTTGATGGGCATAGGCTCCCAAGGTGATCTCGCGCACTCGTTCTAGAAGCTCACCGAAAGTAGGATTTCCCTGAAATTGGGTGCGTAGCACCAAGATATTGATAAAGAAGCCAATGAGCGACTCAATTTCACTGCGGTTGCGGTTGGCGATGAGGGAGCCAATGACGATGTCATCCTGACCACTGTAGCGTGAGAGTAAAGTGGCAAAAGCCGCTAGCAGAGTCATAAACAAGGTTACGCCTGATTGTTTGCTCAGAATTTTGAGCTTTTGCGTTAGCTCCCGATTGAGTTCAAATTCTTCACTACCACCTTGGAAGGTTTGAACTGATGGGCGGGGGCGATCGGTGGGGAGTTCCAGCAGGGGCGGTGCTCCTGCTAACTGTTGCTTCCAGTAGCCCAGTTGTGTTTGCAATACCTCACCAGTGAGCCACTGGCGTTGCCAAGCAGCAAAGTCCGCATATTGGATTGGTAATTCAGGTAAGGGAGAAGGCTTTCCTGCACAGAAAGCTTCATAGAGTGCAGATAACTCGCGGATGAATACCCCCATCGACCAGCCATCAGAAATGATGTGGTGCATCGCCAGTAGCAGCACATGGGATTGTTCCCCCAGGCGTAGCAAACTCACTCGCAGTAGGGGACCGTTTGAAAGGCTGAAGGGGCGTTCAAAGTCGTTATTGGCTAACCATTGGACCTGTGTTGACTGCTCCTGTTTGGGCAAATGTTGCAGGTCGATGATTGGCACAGTTATGGTTAAGGTAGGGGTAATAACCTGTGCTGGTGAGCCATTCACCATCTTAAAGGTGGTACGCAGAACTTCGTGACGGCGTATTATTTCTTGTACTGCCATTTCCAGAGCGACTACGTTGAGGGAACCAATGAGGCGCATGGTCAATGGTATGCCGTAGGCAGCTTCCCCCTCCAGTTGGTCGATAAACCATAATCTAGTTTGAGCAAAAGATAGGGGCAGATCTATATTTCGGGGGACTGGAGTAATAGACTCAAAACTAGAATTTGAGTTCAGATTAACCTGCTGCAGAAAATTAATAATTTCTACTTTGCGCTCAGCTAATTGAGCACGTATATCTGGTGTCAGTCTTCCCTTTGGAGCGTTACAGCGGAGGCGAACCTCCCCCAAAGTAGTTCCGTTAACACTCTCTACCCACAGCTGTATATCCAGATTGGCTAGATCAGACAAAAATTCTTCAATATTTTTCATAGCTCTATTTCCTCCCGCTCCTCTAAGTCATAACTAGAACTGGCTTTTAACTTTTGCACTGTCGAACGAATCTTCTCGATGCTCTCGGCTAAGTCAGCTACAGTGGGAAATTCAAACAAACGACGTAGGGGCAGATCCACCTCGAACACAGAGCGTAAGCGAGAAATCACCTGAGTCGCCAGCAGGGAATGTCCACCCAATTCAAAGAAGTTGTCGTGAATCCCCACTTGTTTAAGATTGAGGATTTCCGCCCATAGCTTCGCTAGAATCTCTTCGGTAAGAGTGCGGGGAGCAACAAAGCTGTCTTTGAGACTCAATTCAAGATCTGGCGCTGGAAGTGCCTTGCGGTCAACCTTACCGTTGGGAGTTAGAGGCATCTTCTCCAAAGTGACGAACGCTGATGGTACCATGTAATCTGGCAGTTTATCCTTGAGGAAATTGCGCAGTTCACTACTGGTAACAGTTAGCTCAGAATTAGGAACGACATAAGCAACTAGGCGCTTGTTTGCAGATTGATCACCACAAGGGTTGACCACTGCCTCCTGCACACAAGGGTGTTGACTCAGTATCGCCTCAATTTCTCCCAACTCAATACGGAAGCCGCGAATCTTCACCTGGTAATCAATACGACCGAGAAATTCGATGTTGCCGTCCGGGAGATAACGCGCTTTATCACCAGTTTTATACAGACGTGCACCCTCTTGTTGCGTAAAGGGGTCAGCAAGAAAAGCCTTTTGTGTCTGTTGTGGATTGTTAAGATAACCACGTCCCACACCAACTCCGCCGACGTAGAGTTCTCCAGCTACTCCAATCGGTACGGGTTGCAGTTGGCTGTCGAGTACGTAAAGCTGTGTATTCAACACCGCACGACCAATCGGTAGATTCAGTATTTCCTCAGAAGGTGGTGAGAAGATTGGATAATGGGTGACATCATCTGAACACTCTGTCGGACCATAGGCATTCATCATCGGGATTGTTGGGTAGTACTCCAACCACTGACGACACAACTGTGGTGGCAGAGCTTCACCCGTTAGCAGCAACCAATGTAAGGCGGACAACTCAGGTTTGGCAGAATCATTGGCTTCTATTTCCTGGAGTATCATGCGCAACAGCGATGGCACTATCTCTAGAATCGATATTCCTTGATGTTCTACTACTGTTAGCAGTTGGGCAGGATCTGCGGCGATCTCATCACGGACAATGTGAACCTGTCCACCGACTAGCAGTGCTACTAGAAATTGCCAGACACTAATATCAAAACTTGCAGGAGCGGTTTGCGCTACCACATCGTTTGCATTTAGATGCAAATCTTGTGCCTTGGCATATAAATGATTTAACATCCCCCGATGCTCCAGCATTGCCCCCTTAGGTTTACCCGTGGAACCCGAAGTATAAATGACATACGCTAAGTTGTCTGGCTTTGAACGCACAGGAAGGTTTTCACTTGAGTGCTGTTGTTCTTCCAGTTGTGAGATGTACAACAACTGTGGTGTTGTCCCTTCCAGATTTGTCAGTGCAGAGGTAACTATCGGTTCAAACTCGCTGGCACTCAACACCAAGGGCACCTGACTTTGCTCGAATACCTGGCGTATCCGCTCAACTGGATGATGTGGATTGAGCGGTAGATACGCCCCACCTGCTTTGAACACCGCTAGCACTGCTGTCAACAAATCTATATTGCGATCGCTCAACAAGGCAACCACTGTCTGTGCACCAACTCCAAGTTCTACCAGATGCCTTGCCCAACGATTAGCGCGGGCGTTTAATTGCTGGTAAGTCAACGCAGAGTTTTCAAACACCACTGCCACTGCATCCGGAGTGCGTGCCACTTGTGCTTCAAACAACTGGGGAAAACACTCTTCTAGGGGATATTCTGCTTTTGTATCATTGTATTCAAAGAGTAACTGATGCCGCTCGGCTGTACTCAGCATTGGTAATTGAGCAACGCTTTGCTGGGGATTGGCTACAATACCTTCGAGCAAGGTTTGGAAATGTCCAATCATCCGCTTGATCGTGGTAGCATCAAACAAATCCCTGTTGTACAGCAATTCCCCAGTTAGTCCTGCGTTTGTTTCCTCCATCGACAAAAGCAAATCATCAGTTGCGGTGACTTCCTCAACTTCTAAGGGAGTGATAGTCAAACCAGGCAGTTCCAGTTTCCCCATCGGGGCATTCTGCAAGATGAACATCACTTGGAACAGAGGGGAATGACTCAACGAACGCTCTGGTTGCAGTTCTTCGACCAGTTTTTCAAAGGGCAAGTCCTGGTGGGCATAAGCTCCCAAGGTGATCTCGCGCACCTGTTCTAAAAGCTCGCTGAAAGTAGGATTTCCCTGAAATTGGGTGCGTAGCACCAGTGTGTTGGTAAAGAAGCCAATGAGCGACTCAATTTCACTGCGGTTGCGGTTGGCGATCGGAGAGCCAATAACTATGTCCTCCTGACCACTGTAGCGTGAGAGTAAAGTGGCAAAAGCCGCCAACAGCGTCATAAACAGGGTTACGCCTGATTGCTGACTCAGAGTCTTGAGCTTTTGTGTCACCTCCGGATTCAGTTGAAAGTATTCGTTGCTTCCTCGGAAAGTTTGAATCGACGGGCGGGGGCGATCAGTGGGGAGTTCCAGTAAAGGTGGTGCTCCTGCTAAGTGTTGCTTCCAGTAGTCCAGTTGCGTTTGCAGCACTTCTCCACTGAGCCACTCGCGTTGCCAATCAGCAAAGTCTGCATATTGAATCGGCAACTCTGGTAAACCAGTTCGCGTAGCGTCTCGCAGAGAAGGCTCTCCACCACAGAAAGCTTTATACAGTGCAGACAACTCGTGAATGAATACCCCCATCGACCAGCCATCAGAAACAATATGGTGCATAGTTAGTAGCAGCACATGGGATTGTTCTTCCAACCGCAGCAAACTCACTCGCAGCAGTGGACCATTTGAGAGGTCAAAAGGTCGTTGAGCTTCTTCGCTGGCTAGCCGTTGCACCACAGCTGACTGCTCCTGTTGAGGCAGATGTTGTAAGTCTACCACTGGTAGGGTCATTGTTAAACTGGGGGCAATGACCTGCATTGGGGAGCCACTGCCGTGCGCGGGTTTCCCACGTTGAGGCATGTGGCGTGAGTCATTCACCATCTTAAAAGTCGTGCGCAGAACTTCGTGACGCTGCACGATTTCTTGCACAGTCATCTCCAGAGCAACTACGTTGAGGGAACCGATGAGGTGCAGAGCTGCTGATATGTTGTAGGTGGCAGTTTCCCCCTCCAATTGGTCGAGGAGCCACAGTCTAGCTTGGGCAAAAGAGGCAGGAAAAACGAAGACATCTTCCTGGAAAGTATCCAGAGTATTCTCTGTCGCGGTTTGGGAATCTTCGGTAATATACTGGGTCATCTTATTTTCTCTCCATTGTACTTGGTAAACGATTACCATTTTCCATAATTGAGTATTTCTTTATACGTCTCGAATCGCGAGAAATTGGCGCTATTGTAGGTAATTGCAGTCCAGAATCTTTGTCTTTCATCTGCTGAATCACCTTAGCCAGTTCGATTACGGTAGGTAATTCAAATAAGCAGCGTATAGGGAGTTCCACAGAGAAAGCTTCGCGCAACCGAGAAATAACTTGAGTGGCTAGTAGGGAATGTCCCCCTAATTCAAAGAAGTTATCGTGGATACCGACTTTCACCCCTAAGAGCTCAGTCCAAAGGTTAGCTAGGACCTCTTCGGTAGGATTGCGGGGAGCGACAAAGTTGTCTTTCAGACTCAGTTCAATATTCGGTGCTGGCAAAGCCTTACGGTCTATTTTGCCGTTGGGAGTTAGGGGCAAAGACGACAACATCACAAACGCCGAGGGCACCATGTAATCGGGTAGCTTCTGTTTTAGTAAGCCATGTAGTTCGCTGGTGCTGGGTGGGTTGAGGTTAGACACAATATAAGCAACTAGGCGCTTATTACCTGGTTGGTCTTCCCGTGCGATCGCCACTGCTTCCTGCACACTGGGGTGTTGACTTAGCAGTGCCTCAATTTCTCCCAACTCAATGCGGAAACCACGAATCTTCACCTGCTGATCAATGCGACCAAGAAACTCAATGTTACCGTCCGCTAAGTAACGCACCAAGTCACCAGTTTTATATAAAAGACTTACTTTTGAATTTTGAATTTTGAGAGAAGTTGGAGCGGAGGTTCCCTCCGTCCCTTGCGCGTCTCCGGAGGAGACTCCAATCTTGCCCATAGGGCACGCTTGCGCGTTGGCGGAGCCTGCGCTTTGCGCATACGGTGATTTTGAATTTTCAAACGGGTTGGGGATGAATTTCTCTAGTGTCAACTCGGGGCGATTGAGGTAGCCCCTCGCTAAGCCAGCACCACCGATGTACAGTTCCCCAGGCACGCCGATAGGAACGGGTTGAAGATGACGGTCTAGAATATAGACTTGGGTGTTAGCGATCGGGCGACCGATGGGTGGCACTCCTTTGGCGTCGGTGCAAAGAGCCGTGGTAGCACAAACAGTCGATTCAGTTGGTCCATAACCGTTGAAGAAGCGTCGGTTACCAGACCATTGCGCTACCAAATTCGGAGGACAAGCTTCTCCCGCTACGATGATAGTCTGCCAGTCTGGCAATTCCACAGTAGGCATGGCAGCCAACGCTGACGGAGGAAGCGTAGCGTGGGTAATACCACCGTTGTGCATCAGTTCAATCAAAGCTGGTCCTGGGAGTAGAGACTCCCGCGTTCCCAAACAAAGCCGCGCCCCCGCGCAAAGCGTCATGACAACTTCCGAAATTGAGGCATCGAAACTAAAGGAAGCGAATTGCAGAACACGGCTATGAGACTGAACATCAAAAATGCGAATCTGTTCTAAAGCAAGGTTGCACAATCCCTGATGGGCGACAAGGACGCCCTTCGGCTTTCCTGTAGATCCTGAGGTGTAAATCACATAAGCTAAGTTACTCGCTTGCACACCAGTGCTTGGATTGTCTTGAGTTTGCCCACAAATGACCCCCCAGTCTGCATCCAAGCAAACCACAGGTGCTGTATGCTCAGGCAGATTTGCCGCCAACTTTTGTTGAGTTAACAGCACCTTAACCTGGGAATCTGATAACATGAAGCTTAATCTTTCCTGGGGATATGCTGGGTCTAAAGGTACATAAGCACCACCCGCTTTGAGAATTCCCAGCAGTCCCACTATCATTTCTAAAGAACGCTCGACGCAGATACCTATCAATATCTCCGGTCCGACTCCCAAGGTTTGCAGGTAATGCGCCAGTTGATTGGCACGTGCATTTAATTGTTGATATGTCAACTGCTGATTTTCAAAGACTACCGCCACTGCGTCCGGTGTGCGTTCCACCTGTTGTTCAAACAATTGATGGATACACTTATCAGTAGGATACTCTATTTGGGTATTATTCCACTCAAAGAGCAACTGATGCTGCTCGTTGGTACTCAGCAGTGGTAATTGAGCAACTGATTGCTCTTGATTAGCAATGATGCCTTCAAGCAAGGTTTGGAAATGTGCAATCATCCGCGCAATCGTGGTCGCATCAAATAAATCGCTGTTGTACACCAATTCCCCACTCAGTCCCGCTTGTGTTTCCTCCATCGACAGGGTTAAATCAAAATTAGCAGTGACCTCCTCCAATTCCAAGGGAGTGATGGTCAAACCAGGCATTTCTAGTTTCCCCTCCAGAGCATTCTGCAAGACGAACATCACCTGGAACAGAGGAGCATGGCTGAGGGTACGCTCTGGTTGCAGTTCTTCGACCAGCTTCTCGAAAGGCAAGTCCTGGTGGTCATATGCTGCCAAGGTGATCTCGCGCACTCGTTGTAGTAGCTCATTGAAACTGGGATTGCCCGATAAGTCAGTGCGCAGCACCAGCGTGTTGGCAAAGAAGCCAATGAGCGACTCAATTTCACTGCGGTTGCGGTTGGCGATCGCAGAACCAATAACGATGTCTTCCTGAGTGCTGTAGCGTGAGAGTAAGGTGGAAAAAGCTGCCAACAGCGTCATAAACAGGGTTACACCTGATTGCTGACTTAGGGTCTTGAGCTTTTGTGTCACCTCTTGGTTGAGTTGAAAGTATTGAGTGCTACCTTGGAATGTCTGTACTGCTGGGCGGGGGCGATCGGTGGGGAGTTCCAGTAGGGGCGGTGCTCCTGCTAAGTGTTGCTTCCAGTAGTCCAGTTGTGTTTGCAGCACTTCTCCACTGAGCCACTCACGTTGCCAAGCAGCAAAATCCGCATATTGAATCGGAAGTTCAGGAAATGGTAAGGGGCTTCCAGTAGAGAACGCTTCGTAGAAACCTGCAAGTTCCCGATAGAGGATTCCTAAGGACCAGCCATCAGAGGAAATGTGATGCATCACCAAAAGCAGTACGTATTCTTCTTCACCCAGCCGCAGCAAGGTAGCTCGCAGCATCAAGTCAGAAGACAAGTTGAATGGACGTTGGATTTCTTTTTTTAAGATTTGTTGAACTTCGGCTTCACTGTTGGTATTCGACCATTCACTCAAGTCAATCACTGACAGTTCCACCAACCTTCTCTCAGCAATCATCTGCACTGGACTTCCATCCACAGAGACAAAAGTGGTACGCAGTGCCTCGTGGCGAGTTACGATCGCATTCAGCGTTTGTTGCAGTGCCCGTAGGTTGAGGATACCGATCAAGCGTACTGCTGTGAAAGTGTGGAAGGGGCGGTTAGACTCGAACTGATCCAAAAACCACAACCTTTGCTGAGAAAAGGACAGAGGGGAAGGAGCCGACGTTTCTCTGCGAGGAATTCTTTGCTTTTTGGCAACAGGAGTACTCTTTTTCATGAGGCGCTGCTGGAGTAGTGCCTGTTTTTCTGGAGAAAGATTAGCGATACGTTGACTCAAATCATTCATGGTTAATTGTTCCTAAAAATCACTTTGCTTTATTGACCAAGAAAGAACTCATCAAGCCAGAATGGACTGCGTCCCGCTGCGCTAACAGTTGAGTATTCTGGGTGAGGTGGGTGAGGAGCAAAGTTATTTGTGGTGCTCCTCCGGTCATGAACGCATGCGAATGTATTTAAACGCGAGAGAAAAAAGAATTCTTTAAAACTGAACTTTGTGGATTTATCTATAAAATATTCATCAATTCTGAATTCAACGATTCCGGATTTTTCTCGATAGTTACAGTGATGCTTAGTTTTAACAGTTATCAGTTATCACTGGGCAATGGGAATTGGGAATTGGGAATTGGGAATTGGGAATTGGGAATTGGGAATTGGGAATTGGGAATTGGGCAATTGAGGATTAGTCAAAAATGATTCTCCCCTGCTCCCCTGCTCCCCTGCTCTGCTCCCCTGTTCACTGATAACTGTTCACTGTTTTAGAGTTCTTCGAGTTCTTCCAATTCAGCCAAAATGCGAGCCATCTCTTCTTGCTCTGTCTCCTCAGCCATACTCCTGACGATACTTACTGCTAGATCAGCCACAGTCTGCGTCTCAAACAGTGTACGCAGAGGAAGTTTCACCTGAAATACGTCATATATCCTGGAGATGACCTGAGTAGCTAGCAGAGAGTGTCCCCCTAACTCGAAGAAGTTGTGATGGATACCGACCTGTTCTAACCCAAGGATTTCAGTCCAAATGTCTGCCAGCACTTCCTCTACTGGAGTACGGGGTGCCACGAAAGTGCCTTCTAATTCAGAGTGTGTGGGATCGGGTTCAGGAAGTGCCTTGCGGTCAACCTTACCGTTGGGAGTCAAGGGCATCTTCTCCAAAGTGACGAACGCTGATGGTACCATGTAATCTGGTAGTTTCTCCTTGAGGAAACTGCGCAGTTCACTACTGGTGACAGTGAGTTCGGATTTGGGGACAACATAACCCACTAGGCGCTTGTTGCCTGGTTGGTCTTCCCTTGCGATGACTACTGCTTCCTGCACACTAGGGTGTTGACTTAGCACCACCTCAATTTCTCCCAACTCAATACGGAAGCCACGAATCTTCACTTGGTAATCAATACGACCGAGAAATTCGATGTTGCCGTCTTTGAGGTAACGGGCTTTGTCGCCTGTTTTGTACAGGCGTGCACCCTCTTGTTGAGCAAAGGGGTCTGCAATAAAAGCCCGTTGTGTTTGTTGTGGATTGTGCAAATAACCACGTCCCACACCGACTCCGCCGACGTAGAGTTCTCCAGCCACTCCAAGGGGTACCGGTTGCAGTTGGCTGTCGAGTACGTAAAGCTGTGTATTTAACACCGCACGACCAATCGGCAGGTTGAGCATTTCCTCAGAAGGTGGCTCACAAATCGGGTAATGGGTGACATCATCCGAGCACTCGGTGGGACCATAGGCATTCATCATCGGGATTATCGGGTAGTACTCCAACCAATGACGACACAACTGTGGTGGCAAAGCCTCACCCGTTAGCAGCAACCAACGCAACTTGGACAGTTGGGGTCGAGTAGAATCATTGCGATCTATTTCCTGGAGTATCATCCGCAACAGCGATGGCACTATCTCTAGAATCGATATTCCTTGATGTTCTACTACTGTTAGCAGTTGGGCGGGATCTGCGGCAATCTCATCGCGGATAATGTGAACTTGCCCACCTACTAGCAGTGCTACCAGGAATTGCCAAACACTAATATCAAAACTTGCAGGGGCGGTTTGCGCTACGGTGTCGCGATCGCTTAGATGCAGGTCTTGTGCCTTGGCATACAAATGATTCAGCATCCCCCGATGTTCCAGCATTGCTCCTTTGGGCTTTCCAGTTGAACCTGAGGTGTAAATCACATATGCGAGATTGTCTGGCTTTGAGCGCACAGGCAGGTTTTCACTGGAGTGCTGTTGTTCTTCCATCTGCTCAAGCAGCAACAACTGTGGTGCTGTTACTTCTAAGGTATTGAACGCAGAGGTGACCATCGGTTCCAATTGGCTAGTTGTCAGCACCAAGGGCACCCGACTTTGCTCAAACACCTGAGCCTGACGCTCCACTGGATGGTGGGGATTGAGTGGTAAGTATGCCCCACCGGCTTTGAATACTGCTAGTATTGCTGTCAACAAATCTATGTTGCGATCGCTCAGCAAGGCAACCACGGTATCTGCACCAACTCCAAGTTCTACCAGATGCCTTGCCCAACGATTGGCGCGGGCGTTTAATTGCTGGTAGGTTAACACAGAGTTTTCAAACACTACCGCCACTGCATCTGGAGTGCGTGCTACTTGTGCTTCAAATAACTGAGGAAAACACTCCTGTAGCGGATATTCTGCTTTTGTATCGTTGTATTCAAACAGCAACTGATGCCGCTCGGCTGTACTTAGCAGTGGTAATTGGGCAATTGGTTGTTGGGGATTGGCTACAATTCCTTCGAGTAAGTTTTGGAAATGTCCAATCATCCGCTCAATCGTTGTCGCATCAAACAAATCCGTGTTGTACACCAATTTTCCACTCAGTCCCGCTTGGGTTTCTTCCATCGACACAAACAAGTCATCAGTTGCGGTGACCTCTTCGAGTTCCAAAGAACTGATGGTCAAACCTGGCAGTTCTAGTTTTCCTTCCTGAGCATTCTGCAAGACGAACATTACCTGGAACACAGGGGAATAGCTCAACGAACGCTCTGGTTGCAGTTCTTCTACTAGTTTCTCGAAAGGCAGGTCCTGGTGGTCATATGCCCCCAAGGTCATTTCGCGCACTCGTTTTAAAAGCTCACTGAAGCTAGGGTTGCCCGATAGGTCAGTGCGTAGCACCAATGTGTTGACAAAAAAGCCAATAAGTGATTCTATTTCACTGCGGGTGCGGTTAGCTATAGGAGAACCAATGACGATGTCCTCCTGACCACTGTAACGTGAGAGTAAAGTGGTAAAAGCTGCCACCAGGGTCATAAATAGGGTTGCTCCTGATTGCTGACTTAGAGTCTTGAGCTTTTGTGTCACCTCTTGGTTGAGTTGAAAGTATTGAGTGCTACCTTGGAATGTCTGTACTGGTGGGCGGGGGCGATCGGTCGGTAGTTCCAGTAAGGGCGGTGCTCCTGCTAAGTGTTCCTTCCAGTAGTCCAGTTGCGTTTGTAGCACTTCTCCACTGAGCCACTCGCGTTGCCAAGCCGCAAAGTCCGCATATTGAATCGGCAACTGGGGTAAACTAGAAGACTCTCCTGCACAGAAAGCTTTATACAGTGCAGACAACTCGTAGATGAATATCTCCATCGACCAGCCATCAGAGACGATGTGGTGCATCACCAGTAGCAGCACATGGGATTGTTCTCCCAGCCGTAGCAAACTCACTCGCAGCAGTGGATCATTTGAGAGGTCAAAGGGGCATGATCGCTCTTCGCTGGCTAGCCGTTGCACTACAGTAGACTGCTCCTGTTGAGGCAGATGTTGCAAGTCTACCACTGGCAAAGTTACGGTTAAGTTGGGGGTGATGACCTGCACTGGAGATCCATTTACCATCTTAAAGGTCGTGCGCAAAACTTCGTGACGCTGCACGATTTCTTGCACAGCCATTTCCAGAGCGACTACGTTGAGGGAACCAGTGAGTCGCAGGGGTTCTGGCATGTTGTAGGTGGCAGTTTCCCCTTCTAGTTGGTTAAGGAACCACAGTCTAGTTTGAGCAAAGGACAGAGGTAGATCTGCGTTCCGTGAGACTGGTTCAATGGCAGGTACCTGTAGCCCCAAACCAGTATGGCGGGTTGCTTCGATCAACTCACTGAATTCTGCTACAGTGGGGAATTCAAACAAGCGGCGTAGGGGCAACTCCACCTCAAGCACAGAGCGTAAGCGAGAAATCACCTGAGTTGCCAGTAGGGAATGTCCGCCCAACTCAAAGAAGTTGTCGTGGATACCTACTTGTTTCAGACTGAGGACTTCTGCCCACAGGTTGGCTAGAACTTCTTGCGTAGGAGTACATGGAGCGACAAAATTAGTAGTAAGACTCAGTGCCATATCGGGCGCAGGCAATGCGCGACGGTCTACCTTACCATTGGGTGTTAATGGCATGGCATCCAGGAAGACAAAGTTTGCAGGCACCATGTAATCGGGTAGCTGCTGCTTCAACAAGTGGCGCAATTCACTCAGGCTGGGGGGAACTTGCTCCGGATGTACCACGATATATGCCACGAGCCGCTTGTCGCCAGGAACGTCTTCACGGACAATGACTACAGTCTGCAGAACTGCTGGGTGTTGGCTGACTACAGCTTCTATCTCTCCCAGTTCAATACGAAATCCACGTATTTTTACTTGGAAATCACTTCGTCCAATGTACTCTATAGTACTATCTGATAAATAACGCGCTAAGTCCCCTGTTTTATACAGTCTCTTGCCTTCTCCTGTCGGAGACGCTGCGCGAACTGCCTTTTCAAATGGATTGGAGATAAATTTTTCATCTGTTAATTCTGGGCGATTGAGGTAGCCTCGTGCTAGTCCAACACCCCCAATATGCAGTTCTCCAGGTACGCCAATCGGTACTGGTTGTAGTTCAGCGTCGAGCAGATAAATTTGTGTGTTCGCAATTGGGCGTCCAATGGGAATTGTGGTCCCAGAGATTTGTGCTGCTCCTACTTCAAAGGCAGTTGACCAAATAGTAGTCTCTGTAGGACCGTACATATTCCAAATTGCAGCGCCTGTTGCTAATAATTGCTGCACCAAGTCACTAGGTAAGGCTTCACCGCCGCAGAGAATTTTCAACCCAGGAACGCCATTCCATCCAGCAGCTAGCAACATCCGCCATGTGGCTGGAGTAGCTTGCATCACTGTAGCACCAGCCGCAGCGATTTGCTTGCTTAGTAAGGAGGCATCGCTCGCCACTTCTCGTGTCACCAATTCAACACGCGCACCTGTTATCAATGGCAAATAAAGTTCCAAGGCGGCAATGTCAAATGATATTGTTGTTACCGCTAAGAGTACATCTGCTTGTGTTAATCCGGGTTGGCGCTGCATGGATGTTAAAAAATTGACCAAAGCACCGTGCTCTATTTGCACTCCTTTGGGCTTACCTGTCGAACCGGATGTATAGATGACGTACGCCAGATGATTAACTTTTGCCCATGGAACGGGATTTTCTGCATTTTGGGTGGCGATGTTTTCCCAATCTGTCTCTAAGCAAATGACTTTAAATTGTGGCGGTGTTATATTCCCCAAGTCCTCCTTGTTCTGGAAGGCTAAAGGAGAACTGATTAACTGTGAAGAATCAGTTAACAGCACTGATACTTGAGCATCTGACAGAATGAAATCTAGACGTTCCTGAGGATATGCCGGATCTAGAGGCACATAAGCCCCTCCTGCTTTGAGAATCCCCAGTAGTCCCACCATCATTTCTAGGGAGCGTTCAATACAAATGCCAACCAGTACATCCGGTCCGACACCTAAACTCCTGAGATAATGGGCTAATTGATTCGCTCGGTTATTCAACTCCCTGTATGTCAGTTGTTGATTTTCAAATACTACCGCTACAGCGTTGGGAGTGCTTAAAGCTTGCTGTTCAAACAACTGAGGAAAACACTGGTCGAAGGGATACTCTTGTTGTGTATCATTCCACTCAAAGAGCAACTTATGTCTCTCAACTGCACTCAGCAATGGTAATTGAGTTATTTGTTGTTGGGGATTGGCTACAATGCCTTCGAGCAAGGTTTGGAAGTTGTCCGCCATGCGTTTGATCGTAGCTGCATCAAACAAATCTGTGTTATATTCCCACCAAGAGCGTAATCCTGACTCCGTCTCCTCCATAGACAAGGTCAACTCAAATTTGGCAGTGACGTTCTCCACCTCCAAGGGAGTGATGGAAAGCCCTGGCAGTTCCAGTTTCTCTCCTGGGTTATTTTCTAAAACGAACATCACCTGGAATAAAGGTGTATGACTGAGAGAACGTTCTGGTTGCAGTTCTTCGACTAGTTTTTCAAAGGGTAAGTCTTGGTGCTCATAAGCTCCCAAGGTCATTTCGCGCACTTGTTCTAGAAGCTCACTGAATGTGGGATTTCCCTGAATTTGCGTGCGCAGCACCAGAGTATTGGCAAACAAGCCGATCAGATCTTTAGTCTCAACATTGCGGTTAGCGATCGCTGATCCAACCAAGATGTCTTCCTGACTAGTATAACGGTAGAGTAATGTCTTAAACGCTGTTAGTAGCGTCATGAACAAGGTGACTCCTTTCTCCTGGCTGAGGGCTTTGAGCGACTCGCTTAGGGGCTTAGGCAGCACCAGCAATTCTCTCGCTCCCTGAAAAGTTTGCACTGCCAGTCGAGGACGATCTGTGGGCAGTTCTAGCACGGGAGAGGCACCAGCTAATTGCTGCTTCCAGTAGGCGAGCTGTGTCTCTAGCACCTCCCCGGTTAGCCGCTGACGCTGCCAATGGGCGAAGTCTGCGTATTGGATGGAGAGTTCAGGCGGTGTAGACTTTTCAGTAAAGTAGGCTTCGTAGTGCGCCGCTATCTCTTGGATGAGCACTTGCATAGACCAGCGATCGCTGATAATGTTGTGCATCACGAGAAGCAGGACATACTCCTGTTCGCCCAGTCGCAGCAAGGTGGCTCGCAGCAACGGTTTATTCGTCAGGTCAAAAGGTCGTGATCGCTCCTCAGTAACTAGTCGTTGCACTTCGATAGACTGCTCAACTTCTGGCAACAGTTGCCAGTCCACCACTGGTAGCGTCAAGGTTAAGGTGGGGGAAATGACTTGGACTGGTTGCCCATCAACGGTTGCAAAGGTGGTTCGCAAATTTTCGTGGCGTCGCACAATCTCATTAAGGCTTTGCTTTAGCGCCGCCACGTTGAGCGAACCCGTCAGACGAACGGCTGTGAATATGTTATGAAAGGGACTATCTGACTCCAATTGGTCGAGAAACCACAGCCTAGTTTGAGCAAACGATAGTGGCAGTTCGTTAGTGTTTTTCCTTGGAGAAATCGTTTGTATCTGAGGAATTTCAATTTCTTCTTGCTGTAGCGAGTATGCGATAAGTTCGCGCTTGTGTGCACAAAGTCCAGTTTCATTCGTCATTTGGATATTCTGGGATAATTGTGCTTTTGTTAACTTTGCCGCATCATAACTCTTGTAAAAGTCAGTCATAGGACATAAATATGGATAAAGTGAACAGAAGTATGAGTGAGATTTTCTTCTCACTCAAGTAAAATGTTTTACTTATTTAGGTTTAGGAAGTGAAACCAAAGTTTACTTATGTTGAAATCAAGAGATTGTTGACTAACTAGTTATTTTTGCTGCGCTGTACTAGTTTTTTAGAAAGTCCCATTAGGTCAGTCTTACAGGAAAACACACCCAAATTTTCGTCGAATCATGCAATGTTTCTTAGTGTTCTTCCCGCTCTAACCAAGAAACTGGTAAAAATGATTTTATGGTGGTTCCCTGGTTTTGCGCGATCGCTAATTTGTAGGCTAACTGACCTAAAGCGAGGTCGAGTACGCCAAGCCCAAAAGGACTGAATATAGCAATTTTGTTATTGTCTTGCCGTGGTGCAACAATGCCATTGAGAACATCGCCAAGGGTACATCTAATAAAGTTTCTGTTACCCGTTAGTTGTTCAGCTAAGTGAATGGATGTTTGAGCGCGGCAAACATGGTCTACATCATCAACGATGTTATCAGCTGATAAGATGATTTCCGGTGACAAGTCTCGTAGAGAAGTGTGCAAAATGATACTATCGGGACGACATTCGGAAATATCGAATATGTGTGGCTTGCTTGCAGTTGTCGCAAAGCAAATCACTGAGGCATTTTGAAAAATAGCATTGGGTTCTTCAACAATGGCAATTTCCAATTGCTCAGAGAGTTGTTGACACTTGTGTTTGAATTGCTCCGCTCTTTCCCGACTCAAGTCATAAATTAATAAAGTTTCTATTTCTGGGCGAGTGGCTAAGAGAAAGCGAACAGTTTCAAAATTAATCAAACCAGTGCCAATGAGACCGACTGTAGCTAATGATTGTTCGCTTCGCAAGTATTTAGCAGCGATCGCAGCACTCGCAGCAGTGCGTTTTGCACTGATGACAGAACTTTCCATAATCGCTTGTGGGTGACCAGTTTGTGCTGAATTTAGGATTAAAACAGCCGAGGCTCGTTCCATACCCAAAGCTAAATTGCCTGGAAAAGAAGCAATCCATTTGATACCTGCAGTATTCACATCACCACCCAAGTAAGCAGGTAAGGCAATGATTCTATCTTTTTCATTATTCGGAAAACGCAAGAAATTAGAATGGGGTAAGCTGCTATCGCCTTTAGCATGTGTCTGATAGGCTAATTTGACAGCTTGCAATATTTCCTGATCGCGACCTTTGAAAAGGTTCACAATTTCATCGCCTTTTAACAGAAGAATGTTGTTGTCGTTCATCGTAAACCTCCTATGGTTTGGAAACTTGAATTTTACAAAAGATGGAAAATCTGACTTGAATAGCACTTAGATAAGCACAAGATAAAGTTGATGAAACCTGAATGACTTGGTAGCTAACACCGTTTCACTTTAAGGTTGATACAAATGGGAATCGAGAATTGGAAATTGGGAATCGTCGAGCCTTGCCCATTGCCCATTGCCCTTAACTAACTACTATTCAACATCACCAAAATTCTCCTTAACCCAACTGTCTGAATAAACTGTGTCAAGATAGCGCTCACCGCGATCGCACAAAATCACAGCGCAAGTTGCACCAAAAGGAATCTCTTTTGCTTTTTTGGCAATTGCACTTATGACTCCTCCTGATGAACCTCCAGCTAAGATTGCCTCTTGACGGAGTAAACGACGGCAGCCCACAATACAATCTTGATCGGTGACATGCATATACTCATCTTCTAGTCCGGGTTGGAACAACTCTGGAACTCGCGCCGCACCATGTCCTGGTATGAGCCGTTTACCTCGTTTGTCACCAAAAATCACACTCCCTTTAGCATCAACAGCAATAATTTTTGTCTTGAGATTGTGAGTTCTGATATATTCAACGCAGCCACGGATTGTACCACAGCTACCAGTCGCGCAGAATAAGTAGTCAAGTTTGCCATTCAGGGCTGTGACAATCTCGTGCATCGTCTGATGATGAGCATGCGCATTATTAAAGTTGGCATACTGGTTACACCAGAAGCTATTGGGAATGGAAGCAAGCAATGATTTCACTCGGTTAATGCGAGCTGGCAAAAAATCACCCGTGATTGGATCTGGTTCTGCCACAAGATCAACTTGTGCTCCATAAGCTTTGAGAATGTTAAGATTTTGTTGCGTGGTTTTAGGATCGACTACACAGATAAACTTTAAACCGAGAACAGTACATGCTTGCGCCAGCCCGATACCTAAATTTCCTGAACTGGATTCAATAATTGTAGAACCAGGTCCAATATGTCCTTTTGCAAATGCATGTTTCAGCATATTTAAGGCTGGACGGTCTTTGACGCTCCCTCCAGGATTAAACATCTCCAACTTCGCAAAAAGTTGAAAGTGAGCATCTGGGAAAACTCGTGACAACTTGACCAATGGCGTATTACCGATTATCCCTAAAATCCCAGAATTGAATAAGGGTACATCTGTGCTTGGGGGAATCTCCACTCTTGAGACAAAGGGCGTTCGCGTAGTGCGCTTCGTTTGTTGATTGCTGCGAGGAGTTGACTTAGCTGGAGTAAATGGTTTGGTTTTGAGCATTTGATTTGACATTATTTTTTCCTTTCTTGTACGGTTAGCTCAGTTGAATGTTGCTTCTTCTATAGTTGATTTGGAAGTTTCAGTTTCTATAATTTAGGCAACACTAGCTAATTGAAGATTTACGCAAAGATTGAACCATCATTCACGAAGTACAGACTTTTTCTGACCTTTTCATACTTGTTCTGACTGACGTTATTTGAGGTATGCACAAAAATAGACTTCAAACAATTTTGGATAAATTCCGTAAATGAATATATGTTTTTTTTATTAACTAGGACTTACGCGACTGACAGGAGAAACAAAATATGATATGTGGTTCTCAGGCATTAGAGCTTGATTTTTCGATGATTTTTAAGCGATCGCGCAACAGGGCGCTCTGCGCGATCGCTACTTATCAAACTGCAAACAGAATAGGGTTTCAAATTATACTCTAGCAAGAGAGATAAAAGAAAAATAAGCAGCTAAGAAAGTTAAATGTTATTTGATTACACTAAAGGTATAAGTGGTTTTACGGAATTGATAACACCTGTGAGTTTGCCTAACCTCTGTGGCACAAAATCAGAGTCTTTGGCATTCTCAATCTGAGTTAAGTAACACTCACGCACTGCCAAAAGAAAACCTTTGATCGTATCTTGTGCGCCTGTTTTGATCAAATCATCGGCTTTGCGAAAGAATTGCGATCGCCACTTACCATCGTTGTTACTGTAGATCTCCACCACATATAAAGCTGCGAGATATTCAGCTAAAGGATCAAGGCAAAAACGAAATTGGTCTTTTGCTGAACCGATGGTTTGAATGAGGTGGAGGCGGTTTTCTAAATAGTCAAGATGGGCTTCGGCATTATCAATACCCTGTGTCGCTAATACAGCGATCGCTTCTGTCCGTTTGGCATTTCCTGGTTGATAACTTGCCTGCAAACATTCCCACGCTAAGACTTTGGCATCTTGGTGAACTGTGCGATCGTCCAATTTATCAACTGTGACATCGCGGTTCAATTCATTCAAGTAACCCAACATTAAACTGGGAATATTTTCTGGTAAAGATACAGTATTCTGTGTTCCTACTTTTGTGGCAATCAATTGTTCAGCATACAACTTTGCTAGCAACACGGTAATATCGCGTTGACCAACCATCAAAGATAGCCGACTACAAGCATCAAAAAATTCTTGATCTGTAAAAGCATCTCGTTTCCCGTACTGCATCAGGTAAGCTTCCATAAATGAGGAAAGCTTATTGGCTTCAATGCGGAGGGGTTTTATTGTCGTTTTGTTTACTCGTCCCAACTTTTCTTCAATTCGAGAAGTGATCACTAAAGCATTGACTGAAAACTCTGGTGACTCTGGTTGAATAGCTTCGCGAGTCGTAGCGTTTAACTCAGAAAAGCGGTCTACGATAATGATGATGCGTTTTTTTATTAATAGTTGTTTTAGTAATTCTACGTGGATAGGTTCTGGCTCATCAATTAAAGCTTGCAACTGTCCCCGAATTGCCTCCAAGAGCGAAGATTTACCTTCCACCACCCGAAACTCTTCTTCTAGCAACACGGGTAACATCAAGTGTTCACACAGACGCTGTTCTTTCGTTTCTGCGTTAGCGCCTTGCGCGGCTCCCTTTGGGAGCATCGCCCACCGAGCAATCTGACAAGCTAAACTCGTTTTACCAACACCGCCTTCTCCCCAAATGACTAAACAACTACGCTTTTTCTCAAAAGTTGGGCGCAGATTCTCTGGAGCGAGTTGAACAACTGTATTTCCATCTAACACGACAGGAATCGGAATATAGGTGGCACGAGAACTAACTGTATCTTTTTTTGGAAATTGCTCGCGCACTGAATGAATGTACTTCCCTACCCAGGCATCTAATACGCGAGGGTGATAATGAAACCATCCGACAAAGAGTACATACCGCAATGGTAAATTTATGCTGACAAAAGGAAGAGAAACATCTGTATAAGACTTCAGGGCATTATTGATTTTCAACAGCCACAAAGGCGCTACCCACAGCATAATTAAGCACAAAGCAGGTAGCAAGGTCATATACGCCGCAATTCCCAACAGCAATTTATGCTTGAGTAACCATTCCCCAGCGCGATCAAATAAGCGAGTTTCTTTTTGGGCTTTTAGCGCTTCTAGGGGACGGCGGATTTCAGCAGTATCTAATTCGGTAAATTTATCTTGGTTTTCTTCGAGAATTTTCAGGACTTTTTCAAAGTCAGAGATAACTTTGGTTAATTTGGCGCTGGGTAACTTATCGGCTATATCTTGGTAGCTGCCGATGATACCTGCCAACCCTTTCACTGCTGCATAACGTACATAATATTCGCCATCGTTCAACAGAGGAATGATATCAGCAACTGCAGATGTGGCTTCACTCCCCATTGCGCCCAAGGCAAGTGCTGCATTTTTACGGACTCTGGGGTTTTTATCTTTTAACGCGTGCACCAGTGAAGGGACAGCAACTTTTGCTTCTCCCCCCAGTCGTTTCAACGCCAAAGCTGCGTAAATACGGACATATTCTTCTCGATCTTGCAATGCTGTCATGAGTGAGGGAACTGCGGGTTTAGCTGAAGCGCCGATTTCACCCAAAGCCAGAACGGCATACATTCGCACCTGAGCATCCTCATCCTGTAACGCTTCAGCCAGAGCACCCACTGCAGCATTAGCTTCCGAAGCCATATCACCCAACACCCAAGCAGCGCGCCAGCGGATATTGCAATCTGGATTTTTCAAAGCTTCTATTAATGCTGGTACTGCTGGCGAACCAATACTGACAAGGGCATCATGTGCTTCTAAGCGAGTGCGGACACTATCATCGATTAACTTTTCAATAATCGGAGTAATTTTAGTGTCAGCCGGAATTTGTGCCCAACTGTTACCAGTCCACAGCAGGAATAGCATCAGAAACAGTACAGTCAGTTTGAGCGCTGCAAGTAGTGTTTGTCTGGCTTGCTTGGTTCGTGAACTGGTGCAAATCACCCGATTAAGATCTCCAATCAGAGGAAACTTTACTTATTTTACTCCGGGATTCAACCTACGCCAGTTTTAAACACACTGACTGATGCTTGTAATTGCTGTGCGACTTCTACAGTTCGTTGTAAAGATGTTGACACAACACGAGACGAATCAGCAGTGCTTTCTGAAGCTTTGGCAATTTCCTTCATTAAAAGAGTAACAGTACCAGAAGTTTGAGCTTGAGAGACTGTTGTTAGAGAAATTGACTGCACCAACTCGTCAATTTGACGAGACACTTCTACAATTTTCTCCATGCTTTGCTTAACTTCTTGAACAAGCTGAGCGCCTTCCACCACCTGAATTGTTCCCACCTCTATTGCCTGAATGACTGCATCGGTTTCTAAGTGGATATTTTGTGCAATGTTTTCAATTTCTTGAGCCGCTTGGGATGCTTGCGCTGCTAAGCGACCGACTTCAGCAGCCATGACGATCAAGCCCTGATTTTCTTCACCTTCTCGGGAGGCTTCAAGACTAGCATTGATGGATAACAAGTTGGTTTGCAATGCAATTTCGTTAATCAAGGTCACAACTGTGGAAATCTTTTGGGATGATTCACCAAAATGTTTGATCTTTTCAGCCGCTTCAGTAATTGTCTCTTGTAACTTGGAGATGGTAGAAACAGTGCGCTCCATTACTTCACCTGCAGCCAAAGCTGTATTTGCAGATGCACAAGCAACATCTGCTGCTTGATGAGCACTATTGGCGACTTCTTGAATAGAGAGGTTCATTTGCTCTACTGAATCAATGGTGCGGGTAATTTCTTCAGCTTGATTGAGTGCTTCATCCGCTAATTGACGAATAGCACTGGAGTTTTTCCCCACAGAAACATTGACCTGTTGGGCAGCTTGTTTCACTTGAACCACTATTTGCCGCAGGCTTTCAATAATAGCATTGAAAAAGTCAGCCACGACGCCGATTTGACCAGTTGTCATTTCAGTTCGAGCAGTCAAGTCGCCTTTTGCGACTTCTTTGATGTCACCTATAAGTTCCATAAGCTGACGTTGGAGGACTTCTTTACTACGTCTTAGTTCCTCTTCTACTTGCTTGTTTTCAGTAATATCAACTTGCACTCCAATAAAGTTTATCACTTGTCCAGTGACGTCTCGTGATGGAGAAATGCTTAATTTATTCCAGAATGGGGTACCATCTTTACGGTAATTCTTAATCACAACGTCACATGCTTGCTCCTGCTGCAATGCATTATGTATCTGCTCGATAGTAGCTGGGTCAGTGTCCGGTCCTTGCAAAAATCGGCAATTGCGTCCTAACACTTCTTCTTGTGAATAGCCGGTCATTTCTTCAAATGCTGGATTGCAAAAGATGATAGGATTATCCGGCTGACACGGATCGGTCATAATAATACCATTGCTGGCTGCAGTAACAGCACGGTCTCGCATCCGCAATACTTCTTGTGCTTCTTGAAGGTCACGCAAAAGATTTGCTTGTTCCAGGGCGATGCTGACTTGAATGGCTAATTGCTCGAATAAATCAATTTCTGACTTCTGCCAAATTCGAGGTTCAGAACATTGATGACCGCATAATAAGCCCAAAAGCTGATTATCATATATAATGGGCGCAATCACATTCGCCTTGATTTGAAAGCCTTCAAGGATTTCTCGGTGACAATCTGTAAAATTCGCCTCATGAATGTTGTTTGTAGCTCGGACTCGACCATTTTTGTACATTTCAATATAATCTTCACCAAACGGAGCAACGACTGTTTTTCTTCCTAGAGTTTTTATCCAACCCTCTGCTATCGACTCGGCAATGATGGTACCACTCCAGTCAGGATTGAAGCGATAGACGACAACACGGTCTATATTCAGTGCTTTCCTGACTTCACCAACAGCTGTATTGAGAACATCGTCCAAATTGAGAGAGCGGCGAATGCGGAGGATAATTTCTGTAAATAGTTGCGATCGCACAGTTTCTGCTTTTTGCTGTTTAAACAACATTACTTGGGTAGCCATTCGCCGATCCATCAAGGAAGTAAACAGCGTGAAACCTAAGATAATGAGTGTAGTAATGCCGATGCTCACAGCTAGCCACGTGAAGGAAGATTGCATTCCCTGAGACGCGACTGCACCACCAACCGTAGTCCGTCTGAAAGAAGCAGTTGCCATCCCTATGTAGTGTATTCCAGAGATGACAGCCCCCATGACAAATGCACTCAAAATCTTGCGTCTTATACTGGCTTGACCAATTTGCAAACGTAGCACCAAGGCAATCCACAGCGCGACAATTGACACACAGATAGCGATCGCTATAAAAATAATAGACAGCACTGGGTCATACTGAATCGCTGCTTCCATTCGCATTGCCGTCATACCAATGTAGTGCATGGACGCGATGCCAATGCCCATCAACACACCGCCAATCAACAATTGCTGTATATTTAAGACTGGGAGACTGACAAGAAAAAGTGCACCTGCTGAGGCAACAATAGCAGGCAGCACAGAGAGTAGCACAGTCAACACGTCATAGCTCATTGGTATCGGTAAACTGAAGGCAAGCATAGCCACAAAGTGCATTGACCAGATACCAATTCCCATGACAATCGCACCGCCAATTGTCCATGCACGTTTAGTCCATGCTTGAGCTACCGTTACTCGCTCAGCTAAATCGAGAGCAGTGTACGAAGCAAAAACAGCTATCACAATCGAAAGAGCTACAAGAAGTGGATCGTATATACTACTCATCACCACATCTGCCTGAATCATCTAAGTTAACCTCGCTCTAGATATTAAACAGGAAATAAAATATAAGTATTCTTGCAACTCCCCTTAAGAGGAGTACACCCATAAGTTAGAAAAATCTTGACCTATAAGCTCGGTAGACGTATTTACACCTTACAGTGCGGATGAAAATGGCAGATGCAGAGAGTCTCAATCAAGCTCAAGCTTATGAGACAGTACGATGATTTTTTACTACCAAAATGCACTTTTTACATCTTTCTTTAGTAAGAAAAATTAAAACCGATTTAGCTGCAAAAGTAAAGTTTTTGCCTAAGCATTTTATAATTCTAAATATTTAAATAGAGTAAAGTATAATATTTTACTAAAAATCAGATTTTTACGACTACTCTTAACTAGCAGATAGCTGCTTGTTTGTGTCAGAAGAGCCGATCATACTTGATTATTTACTAGCTTCTGAATCACAATTTCAATACGACGGTTCCTTTGTCGTCCTGCTGGGTTATCTGAACTGTCAGATTTTTTATTTGGTGCTATAGGTTGGGCTTCTCCATAACCTTCTTTCGATATAAAAGATATGTCTATACCACCTTTTTCACTTAGCCACCTTTGCACTGCTGCTACCCATTGCTCTGACAATACTAGATTGTTATCTTCTTTGCCGCTAGAGTCAGTATGTCCTAAGATTTGTAACCAAGTATTAGGATAATGATTATTGATTGCCTGACTGACCTGACGCAACATTTTCTCTGCATCTGGACGAATCATATCCTTATTAGAGTCAAATAGGATATCTGCTGGCAGGGTGATAATAGCTAAATATTCATTTTCCTGAACTCGAATTTGCGAGGAAGTAATCTCAGGTAACTTTCTTTCCGGATAAGTGTTATGGGGAAATTTAACGCTGGGAGTTTGGACTTTTAAAAAGTGTGCCTTCAGTGTATACACTTCCGGAAATTCGGCTGGCGATAATTGAAGCTTTTGGAAGTTAGTTTCGTCTTTAGCTGTAATATGGTATAGAATACCACAAGCTATAAGAGCCAGAGTCGTAAGCACTAGGTAAATGTTGAGACGAGGTAAGTACATTTTCTGAATCTCACGAATCCAGATATCCGTATACTACTATACGTCAGAATAATCAACAAATGCTTCTTTCTTAAGTTATAAGTATTTTTTGTTATTATGGACACTTTGTTTTGTCATTAAAAACTCAATAACTCTTTATGAATTATTTATCAATTTGGTTCCACAATTCTTGCAGAATTTAGCATCTGTATCATGAAAAGACAAACTACATCCAGAACAAACCGTTTCCACTTGATTTGCAGTTTTGACTAATCTCTTTATCAAATCACCTACTTGCCAAGGAATGAGGGCAATACCTGTTAAAATCATCAATACTGTTAGCAAGCGACCTAATTCAGAAGTTGGAGTCACATCACCGAAACCAACAGTGGTCATAGTTACTATAGAAAAATAAAAGGCATCCAAAAAAGTAGCAAAATTTTCTGAGTTAACAGGATGCTCCACTTGATAAATTAAACCAGAATATATAAAAATAATGGCAAACAATGTGAATAATATTCTTGCAGAAATTAAACTATCTTCTTTACTAACACCAAACAAAGAATTTTTATTGATAAACCTGATTAAACGTAAAATTCGGAACCATCGTAGTAATCGAATAAAGCTGATATCAACGACACCCAAGAAAAATGGTAGAACTGCTATTAAATCAATAATAGAATAAAAACTAAAAAGATACTTAATTTTATTTTCTTCACTCCATATACGGAGTAAATACTCTACAGCAAAAACGAGTAATATTACTGTATCTATCGAATCTAAAAGAAACCGTACACTATCAGAAATATTATAGGTTTGTGCAACAAAAATAACTGACGATAGTAAAACCAGAGCAGCAATGGTTAAATTGATGAATTTACCTATTGGTGTCTCTAAGTCTTTCAAATAAAATGCTGTTTTTTCTCTGCTAAGTAACATAATTTACAGAAGTCACGTCTAACAAATTTAGCAAGCAGACAGTGCTGAGTCATGAGTAGGAAGAAACGACACAGTTTATTGTGAATCTAAAGACTAGCTTAGCAACAGAAAAACCTTTATTCAGTACTCATGACTTTTGAACGCGTTACCATAAGATATACTACATTCCAATACTGCTCGGATAAGCAAAAATTAGAAACCCGGTTTCTTTAAGAAACCGGGTTTCTGGCACCTCAACTATTCTTAACCGAGCAGTATTGTACTACATTCTTGAAAATTCTAACTTTTAACTCCCAAGCTGATTATGAACCCAGAAAATTTTATGCGTCTGGCGCTGGAAGAAGCAAAAAAAGGAGATGCGCCATATGGTGCTGTGATTGTCAAAAATAACCAAGTCGTTGCCCTAGCTCATAATACTGTGAAGCGAGACAATGACCCTTCTGCCCATGCAGAAATTAATGTCATTCGCCGTTTAACCGCTCAACTTCAAAACCCTTCTTTGGAAGGTTATACCATATATACCACTGGTGAACCTTGTCCGATGTGTGCATCTGCTTGCATTTGGACGGGTATATCAGAAATTGTATACGGTGCTTCTGTTAAAGATTTAGTTTCAGTTAATCAATCTCAGATTCACATATCATGTGAAGAGGTTATTGTTAAGAGTTTTAGAAAAATCAAGGTAACAAGAGGCGTTTTAAGAGAAGAGTGCATAAAATTATTTAAGTAACTTTTAATTTCTACCCAAGATTATTTAAATAGGGTAAAAAAGAATTAGCAAAAATAGCAGCTTGGGTACGATCGCGTAAGTCTAGACGATTCAATATATTTGTGACATGATTCTTCACTGTCCCTTCAGAAATATAAAGTTGTTGTGCAATTTCTCTGTTATTTGCACCTGTAGCAATTAATCGCAAAACATCTTTTTCTCTGGGAGTTAATTCAGCCAAGCTAGGTGGCAAACATGGTGCCTGAGTTGATGTGATGCTGGAAAATTGAGTGAAAAGTTTTTTAACTATCCCTGGTCCTAATTGAGTATATCCTTTGTTAACAGCACGAATAGCAACAGCCAACTCTTCAGAGGGTGTATCTTTTAGTAAATAACCCATTGCTCCATGTTGTAATGCTGCCTTTACATACTCATCATCATCAAAAGTTGTCAGCACTAAAACTTTAGTATTGGGAAAATGCTTGTGAATTTCCCGAGTTGCTGCAACGCCATCCATAACAGACATTCTAATATCCATGAGTACCACATCTGGATATAATTGTTCAATTAAATGAATTGCAATTTCTCCATTTTCCGCCTCTCCCACGATTTCTAAATCCTGTTCTAATTCCAATAATGCTTTTAATCCTTGACGAATTAAACTTTGGTCATCTACAAGTAAGACTTTAATCATGTTAGTCATTAGTCATTAGTCACTATAAAAGTAGCTAGATTCTAAGTAGCCCTCATAAACTTGGGCATTGGGCAAAACAATTAAAAATTCAAAATTCAAAATTCAAAATTCAAAATTCAAAATTCAAAATTCAAAATTAAGAATCTAATTCCCAGTTCCCAATGCCCAATGCCCATTGCCCCTTGCCCCATTCCCTATTTTCAAGATAGGGAAATTAGTTAGCGGTAACTTTAGGTAAAGGAATAGAAGCTGTCATTGTGCAACCAGAACCAGGAGCGCTGTTAATATCAAAATGACCATCAAGTGCTAAAGTGCGATCGCGCATACTTTGAAGTCCAAAACCAGTGGTATTTTGTGTTAAATCAAACCCTATACCATTGTCCTCAACTTTTAACTGCACACTCATTTGAGTCATGGTTATTTCCAGTTTAACTTCTGTAGCTTGTGCATACTTACAGATATTTGTAAATGATTCTTGGACAATGCGGTAGATAGCAGTACTAATTTCAACTGGGATAGGGTGAGATAAGTGAATTTGACAAATTGGTGCGACATCAGTTGAACGCTGAATATTTTCTGCAAGTCCAGCGATCGCCTGTTCTAAGGGTTGTTCCTGTAAGGGATGAGAACGCATCGTAGATACTGAGTGACGAACATCTTGTAGCGCCTTAGAACCTAACTCTTTTGCTTTTGTCAAGAAAGTTTGTGCTTTTGTTGGATGAGATTGCCAAAGTTTCAATGCAGTTTCTAATTGTAAATTCAAAGCTGTGAGAGAGTGTCCTAATGAATCATGTATTTCACGAGCAATGCGGTTACGTTCTTCAAGAGTGGCTTGATTTTCAATTCGTAAAGCATATTGACGGAGTTTTTCATTAGCAATGGCTAGTTTATCTCGACTTTGTCGCTCAGATAAAACTGCATTCATCAACAGCAAAACAAACAATAAAGCTAATCCGAATACCAGGACAAAGCTTAAAGTAAAAAACCAAAAACGCTCTTGTGCTAAAGGTGAGAGTGGTATGTGTGCAAAACGACGTCTCAGTGTTAGCAAAAATAAAATAAATGATAAACCTGTGACTACTAAGCGACCTGGCAATTGAAAAATTAAACAACTGCGAATTACTAAAATAAGGTAAAGAAAAGGAAAAAGTCGAGCAGTTCTTCCTCCAAAAAATCCAGTGATTAAAATTAGGAATATTTCGGTACCAGTGAAAAGTACTTTAGTTATATAATCACGAGTTGGTAATTTTAAGCCCATTAAGCCAAAAAGCACCAAACTACAAATTGTCAATTCAGGAAATTTAGTCTGAAATCGATATGGGTGAAATGGTAGGGCAGCGGTAAAAGCAGCAAAAGCTAGCAATATCCACTCTAGATATAGTAGAAACCGAAAAGGATGATTGTGGAATTGAATCGAACGGCTCACAAAAATATACTCAAATTCAACTAGTTTTTATAGTAAAACTAAAAATCAATACTGTTTAGTTAAAGATCGTTGTCAGAATACCTTGTTCCCCGATGACTGAATCGGTGTTCTAGTCTATGACTAAAGTCATGGGTCTATTCGTGACTTTCTCCTCATGTAACCTTTAGAATGAATTTTTATGATGGTTATGATGGTTGTATCAAGCAGGAAAAACACGGGAGAGACTTGATGAAACTCAAAAACTTATCACTGATTTGTGGAGCGATCGCCCTTGGTTTAACTGCAGCAACCTCCTTCGCCGTTAAAGCAGAGGCAAACTCCTCTTTACCCTTAGTTGTGGCACAATCTCAGGAAAAAGGGGCATCACTTCAACGTTTGGGACTAACGGATGAACAAAAAACCAAAATAAAAGAAATCCGTCGCAGTACTCGCGCCGAAGTTGACAAAATTCTTACCGAACAACAACGGAAACAGCTAAAAACCGTCATGCGAAACCGCGAGGCAGGGCGACGTGCATTTGATTCTTTGAATCTTTCTGATGATCAAAAAAACCAACTACGGCAAGTCATGCAGTCACAGAAAACGCAAATTGAAGCAGTTCTGACTACGGAGCAAAAAGAGCAACTGCAAAAATACCGTGACCAAATGCGTGCTCGTCGTCAACAACGCAATATGTAGTTTATCATCAGCGCTCTTAATTTGAGCTATGTGAGTTGCGATATGTATTGCGCTTTCCAGATCTAGGTTAGGTAGCAGATACCTGTCTGGGGGTAATAAGCAAAGCGTAGTTTTCTTAACCTGTCATGAATCGTGAAGCGAGAGTTGGCGTTGCTCATATCTAAGCTTACGAAGATGTTACAACGCTTCTCTCCTCCCCAAAAAAAATTTGGTAGTGTCTTTGGTCAAGGTCAGCAATATTAAATAAAGTTAAAAAATCAATAGTTTTAAATTGCCTATCTATTGCAGGAAGACTACATATTTTAGTTCCCATTCGCAAATACAATCGAAAAAGATTGGGAATATCAACATTAGCTCCATCTATAGGATTCCTATTTGATTTTTGCTCAGCTAGGTACACCTTTATTCCTTCTTAAGAGTTCCCTGTTAAGAGTTCCCTGTTCCCTCCCCCTACGAGTTAGTTCACCAAATCAAACCGGATTCCTATAGAAAATCTTGTGAGATTTCACATTCATATTGAGAGTGTGGTTTAACGTGAATTATCGGATGCACTAATTGTGCTGATTGAAAATAATGATAGGCACAAGCTGCTTGCTTTAGTTCTTGTGTTAGGAGAGATGAGCATCCAAATAAATACTGCTTTTCACTGAAAACTAGATAGTTAGCCAGTCCTTTCCACAGTAAAAATAAAGACCGACTATTCCGGTATTTTTCAGCTATGCAGGCACGTCCAATTTCCACCGCTGACTGAAGCACAGTATCGGGGATACCATTTAGATTAAAAAGCTGCCTAGAGTAAAAACCAAAACTTTGCACTGGTTGTAGGGACATAGTTACTGTTATTATCTTCTATCATAGGTATAGAAACAGCACAGTTTGTATTTGGCAGGCTTTCATTACGTAAACACCTATAAAACAAAGCTTTGAGCCGCACCTGTCTTACGATGACAGGACAAATAACTGCTATGAATTGGTTCGTGGGAGACTGGTTTTAAGGAGAATACTCATGAATAATAAGGTTTTTTTGATAAATATGCTGTCCTCTCATCCCGCAAAAGTCTTCAAGTTCTTGATATTCGCCGTGACAGTATTAGGAGTCAGTTTTTTAACGCCTCAAGGGGCTGCTGAGGCACAAAGTCATTCCACTTCTACTCCTGGTGTAGGCAACATTCTCAACTATCCTTCTGGAACAAGCATTAATCAGAATGGTGTCATTAACACACCAAATGGAAGTACGATTCCTCCTGCTGCGACAATCAATAATGGCAACGGCACTACTACTTACTATTATCAGAATGGAACACACATTAACATCAATAGCAATACAGTTAGCCCACAAGGAGCTGTGCTCACACCCGGAAGCTTGAATGGAGGGTTGAACCCTACACCAGAAAACCCGAACAGAGGTCTTTTGCTCACGCCAGGAAGCTCGAATGGAACGTTGAACAATCGTTAGCTACTTCACCAAAGAGATTTTAGTTCAACTTGCAATCTATTTTGCTGTCCTGCTTCATCGTTTATCTTGAAAGCAGGTGATCACTTTTTTCAGCATGAGTCAATTTGCAGATCCCATTAACCTTCAAATATCTTCAGATTCCCTGAGTCAAGGCGAACAGGCTATCCGTCAGGAAATTGCCTTACAGCTATATGCCAAAAATATTTTTACCTTTGTGGTCGAGGGAAAAACCTGCACAAAACGCGCAACCCTTTATGGGTACTCGTTGTGCGCTCCACGATTAATCGTGAAGTGCCCCCTTCGGGGGAGGGTTGCGCGTTTTGTGTCGATTAATGCGTCGTCAAGCTTGCCGCTTGGCGAATTTGTCAGTATGGGAATTTCAACAACTTTTGGGTCAACAAAAAATTCAACGCCATTACAGTGAAATAGAGCTAGCGGAGGATGTTGCAACAATTCAATCAGGGTTTAGGTAGTCTGTGACAGTCATTTGCAATGCTACGCCGCTGATTAACTTTGCTGCTATCAATCGCCTTGATATTTTACAAGCTGTGTTTGGGCAAATTATCATTCCCCAAGCTGTCTATGATGAAACCACTGGTTCAGGTTTCCCTGGTTCGCAATTTGTGCTACAAGCGATGTCTGACGACAACCCGCTTCCCTGCGAGACGCTGCGCGAACGCGTGTACGCTTCAGGATGGTTGCAAGTTTGCTCAGTCTCAACCATAGCCTTCAACATTCCAGCAGAACTAGATAATGGCGAACGGGGACATTGCTTTAGCACTCGAAACTAGTGAGCCGTATTATCTGAGTAGCAGTGAATAAGAAATAAGGAGAGGCAGTAAATGGCATTGAATCGGGTAAGAATTATCTTAGTAGAACCAGCAGGTCCAATGAATGTGGGGTCGATCGCACGGGTGATGAAAAATTTTGGTCTACAGCAACTGGTGCTAGTCAATCCTCAATGCGATCCGCTTTCAACAGAAGCGCTTCACATGGCAGTTCATGCTAAGGATATTTTAGAATCAGCAGTATCAGTGACGACACTGCCAGAAGCATTGCAAGGATGTACGCGAGCGATCGCTACCACAGCTCGTGTTCGTAACTGGGAAGCACCTCTAGAAAACCCCCGCACAGCACTACCTTGGTTACTGGAGGAACCACAACAACCAACCGCACTCATTTTTGGTAGAGAAGACAGGGGACTAAGTAATGAAGAATTAAATTATGCTCAGCGGTTTATTCGCATTCCTACCAGTTCCAGCTATTCATCGTTGAATTTGGCGACTGCTGTGGCAATCTGCTGTTATGAACTAGTAAAAAGTGACGCAGAGAATGAAGAGGATACACAGAGGTGGGGACACGCAGATGCAGAGAGTGAAATTGTCCCCGTGTCCCCCACTCCCCGTGTCCCCCACTCCCCGTGTCCCCCACTCCCCATGTCCCCTATTGAGTCTGCACCTTTGAATATTTTGGAAGAATACTACCAACAGTTAGAATCGCTACTACTCAAGATTGGGTATCTTTATCCCCATACGGCAGCTAGCCGGATGGAAAAATTTCGACAAATGTATAATCGCGCTCAATTACAAACTAGAGAAGTTGCTATGTTGCGAGGTATTTTACGGCAGGTAGAATGGGCACTTGAGAACAGAAACAACCATGAGGGTTTTTGACTCATCGGTTACCATGTACCAAGCATCCTTCTAAAACCCGTCATTATGGCTGAAACTAAACTCGAAGATACCACTTTTTGTAAACAAAAACACATTTGGTGCAACAAGATGCTTTAGAAGTAAATTTAAATAGTGTTACAGAATCCACACAAAAAAGCGATATTAACCTAATTGATTCATAAAAACTACCTTCACCTTTGAAGTCAAACCTCTATAAATCTGTTCGACATTATACATTTTCTTCACCACTGTACCTTATGCCAACGAGAACCGTTATAAAAACTGTCTCACGGCGTCAAAGCACTAGCCGCCGTCCGCTTAAGAGCAAAGTTCCAAAGCTGGGGCACAATAAAGCCGAAGTGACAAGGCAGCAAGCCTCCCACAGCCGAACAATGCCTACACGTGTAAAATCCATTCCCCCCTTCACCCCTGTCACTGCGCCCATCAAGCGAGCAGGAGTAGTAGCTACAGCAGTCAAACCAAATGCTACTGCCAAAGGAAGGATTCCAGCATACAATCCAAACATAGTACAGCCAAAGAATGTGCGGATGCGGAAGCAGTCGTTGCCAAGAAAAACCACCATCACCCGAAAAACGCGATTAAAGCCGATGGCAAGAACATTCTTGTATGCCCTACGGCTGTTAATTGTGGGAGTTGGTATCGGCGCGATCGTCGGTACAACGTTATCAGTACTAGATCCTGCGACTCGCATCACCACATCATCTGATACAACCATCAAACAGGCACAACAGCCACAACCTACCCAAAATCCCTCAGAAGCTGCTTCCGGCTTATTCTTAACTCAGGAAATTTCTTCTTTAAAAACTGTTGTGCAAAATTTGGCAGCAGCAAACCCAAATCTGACTCCAGGCATTTTTTTGGTAGATTTGGACAACGGCGGTTATGTGGATGTGAATGGCTCATCCAGTTTTTCTGCTGCTAGTACGATTAAGATTCCAATTCTTGTTGCCTTTTTCCAAGATGTGGATGCTGGCAAAATTCGCCTTGATGAAACACTCACCATGCAGAAGGAAATGGTTGTGGGCGGTTCTGGCGATATGCAGTATAAACCAGCAGGGACTCAGTTCCCAGTCATGGAAGTGGCAACTAAGATGATGACAATCAGCGACAACACAGCAACAAATATGCTGATTGCTCGCTTGGGTGGAATTGAGGCGCTGAATCAGCGTTTCCGTAGTTGGGGTTTGACAACGACTGCGATTCGCAATCCACTCCCCGATTTACAAGGGACAAACACAACTAGTCCCAAAGAATTAGGGAATTTGATGGCGATGGTGAGTAAGGGCAATTTGGTGAGTGCGTCATCACGCGATCGCATGCTAGATATTATGCGCCGCACTGTGAGAAATCAGCTCCTGCCAACTGGTTTGGGAACAGGCGCAACCATTGCCCATAAAACGGGTGATATTGGGACAACGCTTGCAGATGCAGGTTTGGTTGAGATGCCTACTGGCAAGCGTTACATAGTTGCTGTTATGGTACAACGCCCCAATAACGACTCTCGCGCTGAAAAATTCATAAGCTCAATTTCTCGTGCTGCTTATCAACAATTTAGCCAAACTGCTCCTATACCTGGTAGTACAGGAAACACTGTACCCTCCAACAGCTATCAATCCCCAGCGATGAATCCGTCTCTACCCAGTAACAACAGCTATCAATCCCCAGCGATGAATCCATCTCTACCCAGTAACAACAGCTATCAATCCCCATCCATCAATCCGCCTCTACCCAACAACATGGGAAACACTGTACCCTCCAACAGTTATCAATCCCCAGCGATGAATCCGCCTCTACCCAACAACATGGGAAACACTGTACCCTCCAACGGTTATCAACCTCCTGTTCAGTCTCCGGTGATGAATCCGCAGTATTATTATCCTTACCAGAGATAAATTTTCCTTTTTCATGACATCTACCACACCTTCAATCCAATTTTTTGCTGGCATTTTTGAAGAACTCAGCAATGTTAGCTTGCGGCGTAATCCAAGTTCTGGCAAGCGTATTGTTTTAATGATATTCAATCAATTGAAAGCTTTGGAAAAATTCAACAGCTTCACCAAACAATCTTTGAATTCCATGCTTTTAACTGACGAAGAAGGTGAAATCAGCGTCACTCCATCTTCCACAAGATTCATTTTTGGAGGTGACGAAGGTGATGAATTACGGCGTGTCGAGTGCAAATTTGAGATAGAGCAGGATGAGCATTGGGAAAGATTTATGCGATTTATGAATCGTTACGCTGAGGCGAATGGTATGGCATATGGGGAATCGTAATAGTGCTTAGTGCGAGAAATGATTAAATTTGGCGAGACTCTGCGTACCTACCCTGCGGGAAGGCGTTCGCGCAGCGTGTCGCTTTGCGACTCAGCGCCTATGCGTTTACCTCAGCGTTCCTCTGCGTTTAAAAAAGTTACGAACTTATGCAATGCCTGTACTTAGCAATGGCTCAAAGAAAGACTTGTTATAATCATGTGCAAGATTTTTTTGAAATTTTGACTAATGGACCCGATAATTGGCGTTGCTGAATTGAGGTATGAAATTTTCATTCTTTATTTTCACAACCCTTACCTTTGTGCCTTTGCGTCTACTCTGCGAGAACGGCTCCGCCGAATGCGTGAGGCTAAATTCATACTTTGAATCAGCAACGCCAAAAAAACTATGAGCAACGCTGATACCGCATCCCCGGTAGCTGCGAAACTAACCCCATCAACTCCAACTGCAACAAAGCACTCGAAACCTCTCCCGCACTCATACCCGTTTGTTGGACAATAAAATCAAAGGGTAAAGATTCTGAAGCGATCGCATCTAAAACCCGTTGAAGTTCTAGTGGTAAATCTGGCAAAGTCAACTGCTGCGGTAATGGAGCAGCTTCAACAGAATCAATTTGTGGTATTGCTCCCAGCATTTTTAAGAGTTCGTCTAATTCCTTAAGAATGGGAACCGCTCCTTGACTCAATAATTTTAAACATCCTTGGGAGGGGTGATCATCCAATCTTCCTGGTAAGACATAGACATCTCGCCCAAAATCATTAGCATAGCTAGCGGTAATCAAAGCACCTGATTTTATCGGTGCTTCCATCACAAGCACAGCGCGGCTCAAACCTGCGATAATTCTGTTACGACGGGGAAAGTGAGTGCGATCGGGTGGCGTCTTGGCTGGATACTCACTCATAACGAACCCAGCAGCCAAAATCTGCTTGTACAGTTCTATATTTTTAGATGGATAGACGACATCCACACCAGTACCTAAAACTGCGATGGTACGTCCTCCAGCTTTCACAGTCGCTGTGTGACTTTCAGTATCAATTCCCTCTGCCAAACCAGAAACAACGGTGAACCCATTTTTAGCCAAAGCCGTACTAATTTGGCGAGTCCATCGGATACCATATTCTGAGGGTTGGCGTGTACCGACGATCGCAACGAGTTGTTTTTGTCCCAGATTTTCTTGCAAATCGACTTCACCACGATAGTACACAATGGGCGGCGGACTGGGAATTTCTAGCAGTAACCGAGGATAGTCTGCATCTGCTGGTGTCCAAAAGTTCGGGTTTTGCTCTTGGTGTTGCTCCAAAAATTGTTCAGGATGTAACTTAGAACGTTGTTGCACCACCTTTTGCAGCGTTTGAAAACCAAAACCTTCTACTTGTCCCAACTGTGCAGGTTTAGCGTCCCAAGCAGCTGCCAGTGTACCAAAATGCTGCTGCAACCTTTGTAATAATACTGGACCAACTCCAGAAATTTGTGACCAAACTAGCCAATATGCACGTTCTTGTCCCAATTGCCCATCCTCAAGCCTACTGGGTTGATTATTCCCAGATTGGAGAAGCAAAGATACATGAAGCAGTCATGCATTGCAGCCGGGAGCCTGGATACTGTAAAAGTCGCACATAGGCGGCGTTAGAAACACCAGACTCTCCACTTGTTTCTCAACCTTAATTTCTGCTGAAACCGAACTAAGAATACTTTAGTCTAACTCTTAGCTTTTCTATACTCAAATATTTAGCAGCTTATAATTCTCCAACTGCTGTCTTGTCTGAAGATAATCTCAAATCAGTTCCCCATGAACTAGCTTTCACAAACCTTGTTATGAAAATACCTCTTCCCCCATTGCCCATTTTTCTATACTCTCAATAAACACGAGCTAGAATGCTTGTAAAATAAGGGTTCATCGAATTCGCGAGTGTTTCTTTCATTCATAACGGGTAGTGCGCCGCCCGTGGGACGCTCCTGAGAAACTGGCAGGGAGTTAAGAAGTTATACACGAAGTTATAATTGTTCTCAATTGTGACTATAGCAATCCTAAATAATTTGGGAAAATCTCTCTTTTCTTGGCGTTCTTGGCACGCCAGTCCACGCCACTTGCACTCTTTGCGAGGGAACCTCCGCACGGCGCTAGCTCGTCTTAACAGTTGATAATTTTCATAAATGAAATAGGACTGCTATATCATTTCAGGATTTTGTAGTTAATGGAGTTGAGTAATGGTATTTTGGAAAGACAATACAGGTTTGCCAAAGTCCTATAGAGGCTGGGATGTATTTGTAGATGATGAGCAAAACTATACGAAAATTGGGCTTGCCGACTCTACCAAGAAGCTACTAGAGTGGCTACAAGATTATATGTCTGTAGACACTGTTACCCTCCTACTGCCTACAGATCGGCAGAATCTTGCTGTGTACGCTACCCTTGGGCTTGAAGAGGAGATTGAACAACAGATCCGTATCCCAATTGGACAGGGCATTGCTGGTCATATCGCTGCGAGCATGGAACCAATGATAGTCAATGACCTATCGCAGGTAGAGATTTTCAGCCCTATTTTGCGCCAAAAGGATCTGCAATCGCTCGTAGGTATCCCCTTACCTCTTAAGCAGGGCGCAGTTGGAGTTCTACATGTTGGTACATCCCAGTTCCGTCAATTTAGCGAGCAAGATCTGCAGCAACTGCAACTCGTTGCCCATCGTATTACGGCGATGATGAATGCTTTTAATTTCGAGTGGGACAACCACAACCAGGAACGTTGTTTGGAGGTCTTTGGCTTTAGGATACACACTTCTTGCGTCAAGACCCTACATCGAATCTTCACGCTAAATCTCTTTGCCCTTGGAGCAGAAGTTCTCACAAGAGCAGGCTTTGCAAAAAATTGGGATGGTTTGGTAGGGCAGAGATACACTCTAAGACTTCAGATAGTGTAAGTAATAACTCACGTTCGCCGATTTTAATTTGAGTTTACAAAGTATGCAAAAAGATGTAGAAAGGGTGCATCCCATTTTGGCAAATTGCCTTGCGAAGACAGCGCTCAGCATGAGCGTTTAGACTAGAAGTCACCGACGGCAGCTACAACGGGAAAACCCTCGCAAAGAGTGCAAATGGCGTGCGATCGCCGTGCAATTTCGCTCTCGCCGGGTATTTCTTCCAAAATGAGATACCCTCCCCCCTGCCAACCAAACCATTCTGGTCTCCAGTGAATGAGAACTATCCAAATAATTGCCAAACCTTTACAGAAATCTAGCAAGCCGAAGATAGGTGATGCCTCGGAAGTATTTTTCTGCGCTTCGGAATTGACCATAATACAACCTCCTCACAATATTCAGTGGCGCGTTAGGTGACTGGGGGCTGGGTAATTCTGGAGCAAGTCGGTTGTCTATTCAACACCTTTTTAAAGTTTTGCTGTCGTTAGTGAAGCTACTTTCATAAATTTTCTCCAAAGTCGTCTCCACAGAGTATCCCGCCATCCTGACCAAACTGTTATGTCAAGATATTGAAAGAACAAATTTTTTTTAGGATGTTTACATTCCGCTTTCAATCCTGCATACCAAGGTTTGGGAGAATTAGTATAGTGAATAATGCAAGGATTCTGAAGCAGTTCATTATAGGTTTCTTGTGCGAAGGGACTATCTTGACATGATGGATAGTCATATATTTTTGGCATGACATTCCATTTGGGGTGAAGTTCTCCCCATTTACCTGCAAGCACTGCGTTAAGACCATCCTGATCGTTACGCACAAACTCTCTATTTTGTTTTACATATTCGAGAACTTTTTTACCTATATTATCATCTCGCCATTTTTTAAGATTAATGACTAAAAGTCCCGAATTAAAGTATTTATCTTCTGGAGAAAGACCAACCTCCTTATAGTTTCTTAAACCCTCAGACATTCGTATATATAAATCAACGTCATCCTGAACTGCTAATACATAGTTATCTTCAATGTCAATATCCCATAACTCTGCTAAATCTCCCGTCACTACCATATCAGTATCTAGATAAATTGCCTTATCAAACTCTTTGGGTAAAAATTTAGTAATGAGAAGCCGATAATAGCAAGTAACTGTCAGATGCCTAGTCAATACAAGATTTTCAAAAATTGTGTTATCTGGTTTTATCCAGGAAATATTAACCCGTGCTGGGTTAAGCGATTTTGTAATCTTACGTTTATTAAACTCGCTAATTCCTCCATCTAGAACGAATAAGGCTATTTTGCTGCGATTGTTTTTAAGATTTGCAACTGCTGAACAAATTGTAACAGCAAGTGGCATTGCATAATTATTATCAGCAGCACAAACAAGAACAATCGGTTGAATATCAGACTTAACAGACATAAACTCCATCCTATTGAAAAAAACTCAGTAATCAGAACTCAGAATTCAGCAATGCGATGAGTGGGAGATTCAAACCCGCCACGTTATTGTTGACTACCAAATCAAAGACTGGATTTTCGGATAACAAACTAATAAAAAGTTTCGGACATTTACCACATGGTTTCTCAGATTTTTGAAAAACCAAAGAATAGCTCTAAAATATGAACACGAAGAGCTATTAAAAGCTGCTGTTATGAGATTGCTGTAGCTATACAACAAGTACTCTGTTTGTTTGCCAGGGTAAGCGCATCTCAAATGGGATTGACAAAACATACACTTAATGCATTAACGCTCAAATAAGGATTTAGGGTTCGATTGATTTCTACGGGCTAATAGCGATGCCTCCGGCAAGCCGCAAAGCGTCTACGCCTAAGTGCTTATCAAGAAACGGGGCTTAATGCGATTCTTTGACTCTTTCTTGAGATTTTTGCGTTCTTATTGACAAGATGCGCTTGCCCTGGTTTGTTTGCAGTACTATGCTGTTTGCTTACAAGCAACTTTTCAATGTAGTATTCACATTTATTAAAAATCTATTGGAAATCAGAGAAATAGCTTTTTATTTTCGGAACTAATTAACAACCGAAAGAACCACGTCACCGCATCAAATAACAAACAATCAAACTATACGTATAAGTTAGGAGTTTAAAATGCTATTTTCTTCGGTTATTCAGTGACAAATATAAAAGCAGTTATTTCAACAAAGTTACATCTGTTAAAGCTGTACCAATGAGGAGTGAAATCTCCTCCAGTTAAATCAAGATGTAATCGTTGAATTTCTCATGGAATTTCCAAGGAATTAGAAGCACATCAGGGTGGAGTATCGCCAACTTCAGCCATAATATTGAAGTTAACCATCGGAGCAAATAAATAAATACTCCCCCGACTACTATAACGGCTTTCTTCTCGCCAGTTTCTAGAGTCTGCTGCTGTAATCATGATGCGCAAAAGTAATTTACATATAACCTAGAATGTCTTTTTTGTAGAATGCCTCTATTGTGAAATCCATAATCTACTAGAACCATACTAATAACCAGATAGCCAAAGTTTTTCAAGAAAGTGTAAATTTGTGAGCAAAAATATGAAGATTTCATAAAGCTATATCTTGAAATTAAAAAAATTTAAGCTCGGTCTTTAGAAGTCAGCATCAATTTTGACTGATACTAAAAATGTTCGCATTCTCATTTTCCCTTCAGCAAACCCTTATCTATTCAAAGCTTGCTATCATCCCAGCCTAAGCTAGCCAGATTTTAATCATACTCAAGCTTCATATTCCTCATTCTTCCCTGTGAAGGAGATTGACTAAGTCCCTTCCCTTCTCCTTCTACTATCGGAGACGCTAACGCGAACGGGACAAGGGAACGCTTAACGCTTAACGTTTTTGCTCCTGAAGTTGTCGCTCACCTACGGGCAATCGACAAAATGTATCACAGCTTGATTCGGGAAGCGATCGCGCTATGAGTTTATTCATTCATATTTTTGAGAGTCGCTACTGCGGAAGGAGAAATACGACTCAAATACCGGAATATCCAATACTTAAACACTGTATCTAAAATTACTGGAAATGTTGCAATGAAGAGGAATATTGCGCCTCTGTTCGCTGCAATCCCCAAATGATTTGCCAATCCTTCAAGTAAAATCTCCCAACCATGACTTGAGTGATATCCTACGAAGATATCTGTGAACAGAATAATGAGAAAAGCTTTGGCACTATCGCTAAGACCGTACGCTATTTCATCCATAAAAGATTTCAAAACGGTAATTTCCTTCTTGCTTGTTATCAATAACAAACTAAAAGCAATGAGGGCAAGAAAATCTGCAAAAACATTAGCGATCGCATTGTTGCTCTTTCTCCAAAATTCCTCAGCAATTTCTGTTGCTTTCTGTTGAACTCGCTTTTCTATAGCCTCTTGTGATAATTGAGGTGCTTGTTTAATTAAACTGGCAAATCGAAGTTCCTCTTCATAAGTGTCTAATTCTCGAAGTGCTTCCTCTCTCATTTCAGAATTAAGAAAAATTCGAGACTGTTCTGGAGTTCTTATTTTCTCTACAATAGGAGTAATAAAAAATTGCTTTGATATTTTCTGAGTTAGAAGCGGAATCAGAATTAATAAGAGAACGAATTTAATGGCTAGTTTTGTATTATAACTCGACCGACGAAACTGTGTAATAACTTCTTGTTCATAATTAGGATTTAATTCTGCTTTTAGGCGGTTGACTGTTATACCAATTGACCTGGGTAATACTCCATTTTTATTAGCCGCAACTGAACTATTCAGAGGATATGTTTCTTCAGAGATTTTCGGTTGATTCTCGATTGGCTTGGACTCAGTTTTAGACAACTCTGAGTCTGATATGGATGTCATTGCTATTTCTGGTTTGGAAGCATATCTGTTAAGAATTTCATCAATCAACCCAAGTTTTGCTAACTGTGTAGAGTCTAAATTCCCCAACACTGAACGACTCATTTTGAATTCTGCAAACCTTAATCGGACAGTGTTGAGGTATTTCTCAAGGTCTGCCAACAAACAAGCCATTACACTTTCGCTGTGAAGATTTGTGTCAGAAGAAATTTTTTTACCACTAAAATGATCATCTTCTATCATTTTAATCTTCAAAGCAGCTTGGTTAGCTTGTTCCAAAGCTCTTTCTGGTGTACTTGTTAACCATTCTTGGATAGTTCGCAAATACTCGCGGATAGTTCGTTGCAAGAATCCAAAGTTTTTGTTTGGTCTTGAAAGTTTCATAGCCCTTTTATTTTTCTCAGTCATTCTATTTGTCGCTTGACGACAATTCGTAATTCGTAATTGAGTTAATGACTACGAATTACGAATCACGAATGACAAATTATGAGGATTGAACGTTATTACACTGCTTCTTGAGAACGTCCAGGCGTGTAAATTTTACGGTTGCGTTCTACCAATCCATCCCACTGCACGATGAGGCTGCTTCCCATTTGTTCTTGTTGTTTTGCCCATGTTGAAAACAGGTCAAGGCAAGAGTGGTCTATGTAGGCTAACTTATCTAAGTGGATGTGCAATTCCGTTCCTGGAGCAGTTTGCTCTAAAATATTCGCCAATTTTGGCAGTTTTACAAATGTCGCAGCTCCTTCTAAATAAATGTCCATACGTTGATTTTCTTCATCCCTAATAATTTGGATATTCAGGTTGGACATTTTGTAGATGAGTAAGACGGCAGTCAGTACAATACCAATGAGTACACCTGTGAGTAGTTCAGTTGTTACAATTCCTACCAAAGTGGCAAAAAATATGACTAAAGGAAAGCGCCCGTATTTTCTGAGCTTGCGAATATGTTCTACCTCAATGAGCTTGTAACCTGTGTATACCAGTATTGCAGCTAAGCTAGATATGGGAATCATTTGCAGCAAACTGGGTGCAGCAATGACTAAAATCAGCAGCCACAAACCGTGGAGCATGGTAGACAATCTGGTTTTAGCACCCGCTTCTACGTTTACAGAACTGCGGACAATCACCCCTGTCATAGGCAAAGCGCCAAGAAAACCGCACAGCATATTGCCAAACCCTTGTGCGGTTAATTCGCGGTCAAAATCTGTTCTTGGTCCGGTGTGTAGTCTATCTACTGCTACTGCGCTAAGCAGACTCTCTGCACTGGCAATAAATGCGATCGCAAGTGCTTCAACTAAAACGGAGGCATGAGTTAGGCGTGACAAGCTATTAAGCGATGGTAGTTGAATTGCCTCCAACAGATTTGAAGGGACATCAACATAATCAATAGGTAGTTTGTACACTGTAGCAATTGTAGTGGCAGTTATCACAGCTATAAGTGCACCAGGTATAAGCTTTAAACTTCGTGGCTTAAACTTTTCCCAGAGAATAAGTGTGATGATAGTCGTGATACCTATAAGTGCTGCAATGTGATGGACACTACCATCCATTGGAAATAGAGCTTTGTAGATAGCATTAGGAATGGCAATCAAATTATCGATTCCGTGGGTACGCGGTTTGTCATCAAGCATGACGTGAAACTGGGAAGCAAAAATCAGTACACCAATGCCTGCTAGCATCCCGTAGATAACTGCTGGAGACATGGCACGAAACAACTGACCAGTTTTGAATATACCCGCGAGGAACTGCAATAGCCCCGCCAGCATGAGAATTGGACCGAGCATTTCAATACCGTACTCTTGTACGAGTTCTGCAACAATCACAGCAAGTCCAGCAGCCGGTCCACTCACAAGTAAAGGCGAGCCGGAGAATGCACTGACAATAAGTCCGCCCACGATTCCTGTTACTATGCCACGAGCAGGGGGGACTCCAGAGGCGATCGCAATTCCCATGCAAAGAGGGAGAGCGACGAGAAACACAACAAATGATGCTGGTAGTTCACTGGTCAGCCAAGATTTTTCTCTAACGCTCATCAGGTTTCGCATTGAATTCTCCTTTGATGCAAATTTCCTATTTTATTGTATAAAATTATACAATAAAATAGGAAATTATATTTTATGTTGACATTTGATAGAAAATATGCTGATTGTTCAACGGTGTCAGGGATTTCTCAGTTTAGAAATGATGCGAAGTGTAAAGAACAATCATGGCGGCTCTGTACCCTGCAAAGAAAAACTGCTTTTATCAATCATCTTTTCTATAAAGACCAACGTTCTTTTGACAAAGCGCTTATCCAACCTTAGACAGCCATTGGATTGATTTACGGCTATCGCTATTATTGACATTTCTTTATTTTTCTAAAGGCAATGAAATGTTTCATGAAAGATTCGTGAACGAATTATGAGAAATTTCTCATAATTTTTTAAGTTGATAACCATTATGTATCTCCTGCTTTGACCAAGCCCGCAACGAGAGTGGATGTAGGGGCAAAACAAGTTAAAAGTATCAAGTCAAAAGTATTAATTTTGACTTTTGATTTTTGACTTCCCCGTAAGCGCAGAGCATACGCGCAGTGTCTCCGTCAGGAGAAGGGGTGTAGGGGTGTAAGGGGGAAAGAAAAGATGCGCTTTTTGTACACCCTAAAGAGGAACCAACAGGGTAAGGCTCCCACCAAAATGCAATGATATTGGTGGTCTTTGATTGGTGGTGGGGGCTTGAACCCACCACCAATCACCCCCTACACCCTTATTCCCTTACACCCCTAATTGTTGACATTTAAGCAGTTGCTTATCTATCATTGAAGATAGTTAAGGATTCACTTAAATATTGAGATGATATCAACGATAAGATTTTTGCTTTGTCAAGGGATGGAGCGATGAACTGACAATACCTGTTAGCCTAGTTTACCTGCTCCATCATGCATAATCCAAAATCGCTATGAGTAGACTTGCTGCCAGTACCGATGTCTTTGCAGCGATCGCAGATCCAACAAGACGGGCGATATTGGATCAGTTACGTGCTGGTGAGCAACCAGTCAAACAGTTAGCTGAGCCTTTCGCCATGAGCTTACCAGCGATTTCTCAGCACTTGCAAGTGCTCTGTGAAGTTGGTTTAGTACAGATGCGAAAAGCAGGACGACAACGCCTGTATCGGCTGAACCCGGAACCTTTAAAGCAAGTTTCTGACTGGATTGCACATTACGAACAGTTCTGGCAAGAAAAACTGGATGCCCTTGGCAACTATTTGGAGGAAAATATATGCTCCGAGACTTGAAGAAGGAAGTTTTCTATCCTCATCCACCGCAAAAGGTTTGGCAAGTACTCACCAACCGTCGTGCTTTGGCTGCATGGTTGATGAAAAATGACTTCGAGCCACGTGTAGGACACAAATTCCAATTTCAGGACTCTACACTACCAGGACTGGATGAAAGTATTGATTGCGAAGTCATTGAACTAGATGAGCCAAAACGGCTTTCTTACACTTGGCAAGACAAATTCATGTCCAAACCTTCCATCGTCACTTGGGTTCTGGAACCACAAGAAGGCGGTACCCAGTTACGCTTGGAACATAGAATTTTGGAAACCGCTGTAACTGAGTCGCGAGAGTCATGGCAAAGTCAATTTATGTATGAACAACCTACAGCAAGCGCTTTGTATAGGAAGCCACTAGCCCTACAAACAACGCTTAGCACAACCCACCAATTACACAGAAAAGTAAATATTGCCAACTCTACATTAGATTCGCTAGCTCTACAAATAAAACCTGCTTATGCAGGTTGTTTAGATACAGAATTCGAGGTATCTACAATGAGTGGCACAGACTTACAATCGCTTGATTATTGGTCAAGAGGTACAGAATTGATTGCATCAAATAGTATAATTCTTATCTCTTATCTTTGTGATAGGTGGGAACACAAACTGGAATACATACTGCCGCAACTTCTCGCGCAAGGAAATTAGCGATTTCTACTAATCAAGAATTTTCCCTCAAAAATAAAGATGAATGAAGCCAACGAACAACGGCTTGCTTTGGCACACCGGAACGCTCTTGCATACTTATACCAATTCTCTATGAAGATGCGCCTAATTATTTTGGGACAAGCGCGAATTATCTTTAGAAAATCTCTGCGTACCTACCCTGCGGGAAGGCGAAGCGCCAATGCGTTAACCTCCGCGTACCTTTGCGTTGAAAAAAGCTAGGATTTGGCGCAGCTTCACAAAGAAACGGTATTAGCAACTTCAAAAGTCCGAAATACTGACAATTCGTCTTGGTCAGATAGGAGTTTTTGGACAGCTTCCTGTTTGAAGTCGAGTAAAGATAATTTTTTGGAAAAAGTTACAGATATTTAACTTGATTGACATTTTCTATTTTGTAGGAGACAGAAGACATGAAAAACTCTTCTCAATTCAGCATTCCAATAGTGGTTCAGCCATCAGAAAAAGGAGACATAGCCTTTGATATTTATTCACGTTTACTTGCAGAGAGAATTATTTTTTTGAAAAGTGAAGTCACCGATGAAACAGCTAATCTGATAGTTGCACAATTGTTGTTTCTTGATGCTGATGACCCAGAGCGAGATATCTTTTTGTACATTAATAGTCCCGGAGGTTCAGTAACAGCGGGAATGGCTGTTTACGATACCATGAATCAAATTCGTTCAGATGTTTGTACTGTCTGCGTTGGTTTTGCGGCTTCAATGGGAGCATTTTTACTTTCTTCGGGTGCTAAAAGCAAAAGATATGCTCTGCCAAATGCTCGGATTATGATTCATCAACCTTCAGGAGGCGCTCAAGGGGTGGCTAGTGATATTGAGGTTACAGCCAGAGAAATTTTGCGCACTAAAGCAACAATCAACAGGATACTGGCTGAGAATACTGGTCAACCTTTAGAGAAGATTGAAAGTGATTCAGATCGTGACTTTTTCATGAGTGCTGAAGAAGCAAAAGCTTATGGCTTAATTGACGGTGTTATTTTGAAAACGCCTACCTCTAGTCAATCTTCAACAAACTCCCACATAGACAAACATCAGTTAAATGGAAACTGATACAGCAGAATTCAGGAGTCAGGAGTCAGAAGTCAGATCGCGTAGCGTCTCCCCTTGGGAGAAGTAAAAAAGGCTTTCTGTCTAGCTTTTAGACCTCAGTATTGTACTTCATTTACTTGCAATGTGCTGTATTTGTTTTAGATTTGCCCTTATGTATGGACGCAAAAGCTCTTAGCGAGCTTGGCGTCTTCTCCTGTCGGAGACGCTGCGCGTTGGCACAAGCCTCCGCAGGACTTACAAAGAAGGCGGTTCAATAAAAAACCGATTGATGAACAGGGTTTCAAAGATGAAAATTCTAGTCATTGGTGGTACTAACTTTATTGGTCCTCATGTTGTTCGTTATCTCTGTGCTATGGGTCATAAGGTAACTGTATTTCATCGAGGAAAAACCATAGCTGAATTACCATCAAATGTGGATCATATTTTGGACGAGAGCCTTCAGCACACCTTCGGCGATTGGACAAAGCCCAGCACTCTAAAGGGCGATCGCACTCACCTAGACAAGTTCAAAAACAAGTTCGAGGAGATTTCGCCTGAAGTCGTTCTAGATATGATTCCCTACACCGAACAAGATGCACTGATGCTGATGAATACGTTTAAGGGAATTGCACAACGTGTCGTCGCTATCAGCAGCATAGATGTCTATCGTGCCTATGGAGTGATTCTGGGCGGAGAATTTGAAGTTGTTCCGGTACCCCTGACTGAAAATTCGCCTCTGCGCCAAAAGCTTTATCCTTTTCGGGAAATGCCCAATAGACCCATAAACACGCCTGTTGACTACGAAAAAATTCTAGTTGAACGGGTGGTCATGTCAGACGCTGACTTACCAGGTACAATTATTAGGCTACCAATGGTCTACGGTCCTAACGATCCGCTACACCGCCTATATCCCTATCTCCAGCGGATGGATGATAACCGCCCTGCTATTGTTTTAGAAGAGAGTATTGCTCAATGGCGAGGCTCTTATGGATATGTGGAGAATGTAGCATACGCGATCGCTCTAGCTATATGTGATGAAAGGGCGAAGGATCGCATTTATCATGTTGCCGAGACAGAAGTGTTTTCTGAAGCTGAACGCATAACTAGAGTTGGTAAAATAGCAGGATGGCAGGGTAAGGTAGTTTCTGTAGCGAGAGATAAGTTACCAGTGGAGTGGAAGCTGACATTGAACACAGAGCAAGATTGGTTTGTAGACTCCACTCGCATCCGCCAAGAGTTGGGATACAAGGAGGTTGTGTCTTTGGAAGAAGCACTACAACAAACTATAGACTGGGAGCGAATTCATCGACCAAAAGAACCTGAAGAGTTCACAGTATCCTGGTTGCTGGACTACTCAATTGAAGATGCGATTTTGACTAAGCTTGTATAATTTTTTCTGTTCTTGGCAAGCGATGATGGACAAATATTAATAGAGCAGATTGGGTTTGTACCACTCCGTTAAGATTGCGATCCTTCTAAAAAAACCTAGGACCAAAGTTGTAGAATTGCAATCTTCCATAACCGAGAAATTGACCATGAGCTTGCTCTCCCGCAGGAAACGCTGTAACTCCAAATAAATACACACCAGCAACCGTCGGGTTCTGTACTGGCTTGAGAGCTATTGTGACAATTCTACCTGGAGATACTGGCGGGTCAAATGTGAGCGATAATGTTTTTGTTTTGCGATCACCTGTAAAGGCGCTGCGCTCTGCGCGATCGCTTGTCACATCTTTCAAGGCAAGTTTTTGACCTTTGTTGGAAGACGTTCCTTCAAAAGCGGAAGTGTCTTTCAAGTCAAAGCGTACACGGTCTACTCCCTCACGCTGGTTAATCGTTATTTGTTGCAGCGGTTCTCCGGCATTTTCTGGCAAACTAATGGTAAAGTAATATGTCGCGCCCCATACATAAGTATCCTTGTAGGTCGTCACTGCATTCACCAGTTGCGGCGGTTGGACAAAATAGACTTTACCATCTCGTAACTGAACTGCTTGGCTCAACTCCTGAGTGTATGAGCCTAAGACTGCTGTACAAGCGATGGCGCAGAGCGCCCGCTGAGTCCTCCGGACACGCGCAAGGAACGCGATTGCTGTACCTAGTAAAAATGCTATACGCATTGTTCTGCATCCGGAGGATCTATGACAGGTGACAAACTTGCTCTATGACTTAATTCTACCATTTGCTTTTCTATGCTCTACATTTTTGTCAAACTTATTTTTTATTTTTCTTAAAAATATTTCACATTTTTTAATAGTTAACTACAATTCAGTAAAAAATACAAAATCTCTTTGTAAAAAAATAACAAATTTGTAAAAGATAATTGACATCTGTTGTCACAGTGATTTGTTACGTTAGAAACTAGAGATATAAAGATACGCAATTATTCAAAAATATGAACGCAGTTTCCGGCATTGAACTTAAGAGACCGATATGGCAAAGCATTGCCATATTAACTTTAGGCTTTTGGCTGAGTGCCAGCCTCTTTCTGGAATGGGTAATTATGCCTAGCCTATATGTTTCTGGCATGATGACTCAAGCCGGTTTTGCTTCAGCAGGCTATGTTATTTTCTGGAACTTTAATCGTATTGAATTATTGTCTGCTGGCTTAGTATTAACTAGTGTGTTAGCTCTCTTGCATAGCCAATCGAAGTGGCGTCGCAGTGCAATTATTTTGTCTGTGGTCCTGCTCGCTATAGCTTTGATTGATACCTACTTGTTAACTCCGCAAATGTCTGCCATAGGACTCGAATTGAACCTATTTCAGACAACTGGCGAAGTTCCAGCAAGCATGGATATACTTCATGGTGGTTACTGGATTTTAGAAGCAGTAAAACTATTCGTAGGTGGCACACTTTTAGGCTGGTGTTGGCGGCGTTAAATAGCTGGATAAGGAATGATGAATTATGAATGATAAAAAACTTCATACATCATCATTCATCAGCTTCCGGCAAAGCCTCCTCATTGTTGAGAAATAACAGGCGTACTGCGAGTATGGCAAATCCAACGGCAGCAATTGCTTTCAACAACTTTGTGGGTAGTAGCTCTGACACGGCTCCCCCCACTAACGCTCCTAAAAGGCTAGTCAAAAGCAGTGCGCCAGCTGTGCCAAAGAACACCGCACGTAGAGATTGACTGCGACCAGAAAGCGCAATTGCCGCTAACTGACTTTTATCGCCCAATTCTGACAAAAAAACCGTAATAAAGCTTAATCCTAAAAGATGCCAATTCATAGTTAGTCAAGAGTCAAGAATAGTTAGTCAAGAGTCAAGAGTCCTTATCAGTGACTGAGGACTATTGGTTAATTATTAAATCCCAAAATAGCATTAGAGAAATTAGCAGTAATATGATCCCTGCTGCTTTTTCTACAGTTTTCGGAGAGAGCTTGCTAGCTATCCAACTTCCTAACATCACACCTAGTAAACTGGTCGTAATCAGTGCAGCCGCAGATCCTAAAAACACAACCCATGGAGACTGTGATTCTGCACTCATTAACAGGGTGGATAGCTGTGTTTTATCACCAATTTCTGCCAGAAAGATGGTCAAAAACGTAGTGGCGAAAACGGTTACTGAGGTTTGCGGCTTATGAGGTTTATCAGAAACCGAAGGTGACGACAGTTCAATTAACGTAGTTGTGGAATTGCAGTGTATTACATCTTTTAGCTCTAGTTGGCTTTCAGTCTCAGATGTGGAAAGGTTCAAAGGCTTAGAGTCAAGTTTCACGGGCAGTATATTTTTTGACAGTTAAGTTTTTGTCATTTTTTCCTCATTTTCTCAATATTTTTTACAAATGGCAAGTCAAGAAACTGCCACCCTTGTTCCAAACATAAAGCCGATTGAGGTAGCACTCATCCAGCAGTCGTGTCATCACAAAGGTGAGAGCTACAGTTGGTGCGATCGAGCCTCCAACCGTAGGCAATCTCGATCCGATGTGATTCCATTTGGCAGTACTGTTTGGCATAGACTGACAGAGCGGCTATCCTGGATATCCTCAGTTCTTGAAGCTTTGACAAGATTTGCACGGCTGAGATTGACATTCCTGAAGTCAGTTCTCACCAGCTTAGATGCTTCCAGATTAGCTCCTTGCAAATCAGCATCAACTAGCAAGGTACTTTTCAGGGTTGCTCCAGTCAGATCCGCTCCTTGTAGATTTGCCTCACGAAGGTCTGCCCACTCCAAGTTTGCATATCGGAGATTGGCATTTCTCAGGTTAGCTCTCTGAAGGTCTGTTGAGCGTAGGTCAACTCCTTGTAAGTTTGCTCCAAAGAAATTTACTCCTGATAGTTTACAGCCGAAACATCTCCTTGTTTCTTCAAGCTGTTGAATCGTTTGCTGTTGAAGAAAGTCATTACCTTGACTAACTAAGGAGGGAGTAAGGACAAGTGTCACAGGGATAAGAAGACGTAATAAGGGAATCATAATACAAACAAAGGTCTAGGAGTTAGTAGCTAGAAACTAGTGTTGCTGCACTTTTGCACGACTACGCCACCAAGCAAGCAGGGGACTGGCAATGAAAATGCTAGAATATGCTCCCATCGCGAAGCCACTGATTAGAGCAATAGAGAAGTTTTTGAGGGTTTCTCCACCAAAGATGAGCAGGGAGAACAGAGTCAGCATAACGGTGAATACCGTGTTGAGGGAACGAGTGAGGGATTGGCGTACCGACTCATCCACCAGTTCATCAATCGGTTGAGCTGGATGCAAGTTAATGTTTTCTCGAATTCGGTCATAAATCACGACTGTATCGGTTACAGAGAAGCCTGCGATCGTCAGTAGGGCAACGACAAAAAGACTGTCTACCTCTGTACCAAGCACCAAGCCCAAAACAGAGAAAATGCCTAATGTCATCACAATGTCATGAAACAGAGCAATGATGGCGAACACAGCATAGTCAGAGCGAAAGCGCAAACTCAGATAAACACCAATTCCAGCAAAGGCAACGAGCAGCGAGAGCAAGCCAGAGGTGAAAAGCTCTTGTCCAACTGTGGGTCCTACAGTATCGATTTGCGTTTTTTGGTCAGCAAGCGCACCAATTTTCTGACTCAGAACTATTTGTAGTTTGTTACGCTGATCAACATTTAACGGAAGCGTGCGAATGGAAACTACCTGTTGTTCCTTTCCCAACAGTTGAATGCTACTATCTGCTAAGTCTAATTCGGCTAGCGCACTGCGAACCTGGGCAAGATTGATTGGTTTAGCACAATTGCCTGGTTGAAAGCAGTCCAACTCGAATTGCAATCGAGTGCCACCGGTAAAATCAAGTCCTGGTCGGAGCGGTGCGCCGAACTGCTGCCAAGAGATAAACATAGCAATCAACCCAGCGAGAATCAACACAAGAGAAAGACTCCACCAAAGATGTTTTTGTTGAGTGACGCTAAATTTCATTTGCTACGCTCCTGTGGCAATTTGGAAGGCTTCGGCAATCGGTCCCAGAGCCAGAACGGGAAAAAACGTTAATGCTCCCAGAATCAAAATGATTGCAGCAGTTACGCCCGTAAACAGTCGGGTATCGGTTTTTAGGGTTACGGTTGAGGCGGGCGCGCTTTGCTTGTGCGACAAGCTATCTGCCAGCAGCAGTAAAGCAACGATAGGAATAAACCGTCCCATCCACAGAGTAAACGCTGTTGTCAGGTTCCACCATAGGGCTGTTGAGGCAGGTTGGCTGTCCGCCAACCCTTCAAAACCGGAACCGTTACCCGCTGCTGCTGACGCATACTCATAAATCACCTGCGTGAAACCGTGAAAGCCCGGATTGCCAATGCCTGCAAGCTGCTCGAAAAAAGCCAGGGCAATGGCACTGGGCAGCAAAATCAGTATTGAGTGGATGAGGATAATGACGCTTACTAGAGTAATTTCCCTTTGCTCGATTTTCCTTCCCAAAAACTCTGGTGTTCGTCCCACAATTAAGCCAGTCAGGAACACTGTCAGAAACAGGTATACTAGCAGCGAAGCCGCTCCAGTGCCCATCCCTCCCCAGATAACTTGCAGAAATATGTTGAGCAGGGCACAAAATCCACCAGGCGGCATCAGCGAGTCGAACATTCCGTTGGCAGAACCTGTCATAGTTGCTGTTGTGGTGATAGCGAATAGCGCAGTTTGCGCCCATCCCAACCGGACTTCTTTGCCCTCCAGATTTGGCTGATCGTTGCCCAGCAAGGCATTCACGGCGGGATTGCCTTGATACTCACCTACAGCAGTCACGCCAATTGAGACTACAAAAATGGCGAACACCATCCAGAACAGCAGGCGAGTCTGTTTCAGGTTGTTCATGAAGATACCGTAGGTGTGGAGCAACGCTGTTGGAATCAGCAGCATAGCCACCACTTGCAGCAAATTCGTGCCACCATTGGGATTCTCAAAGGGGTGAGCAGAGTTACCTCCAAAGAAGGCTCCACCGTTCTCACCCAGCATTTTGATACTTTCAAAGTGAGCAACGGGTCCACGGGCGATCGCCTGGGATGCTCCTTCCAAAGTGGTCACTGTTACCGGACCTGCCAGAGTTTCGGGTATGCCAGCCAGCATCAACAGCAGCGCACCAATAACGGCAAAAGGTAGCAGTACTCGCGTGATGGAGCGAGTGAGATCCACATAAAAATTACCCAATGGTCTACCTGTTAGCCCCCGAATAAAGGCAATTCCCACCGCTAATCCTGTAGCAGGCGCAACAAACATCAGGAAGCCCAACGCTGCAATTTGGCTCAAGTACGACATCGTGGTTTCTGGCAGGTAGTGCTGCAAATCGGCAGCGACCAGAAAAGAAATGGTGGTGTGCAATGCTGTGTCCCAAGTGGGCATCCCTACAAGAGTGGGATTCAGGGGCAACCATCCTTGAAACATCAGCAGTAAAAAGACCAAAATTGCCATTACTGTATTGCTGACTAGCACGGCTATTACATACTCCTGACCCGTCATGTTTTCTTTGGGTTCAATACCACCAAGCAGGTAGATTAACCGCTCTAGGGGCGTCATAACCGGATCGAGGAAGGTTTTCTTTGCCATGAAGACTTCAGCCAAATAGCTTCCTAAAATAGGAGTCAGCTTTACCACAAGCAGTAGCGTGAGAGCAATTTGAAAAAATCCTTGTAACATAAATCAGAAAAACATTTAATGATATTGAGTGTGATTGCTCTTCACCAATTCTTACTTTGCTCCAGGAAGAGACGAACCTCCTTGCTCACCTGTAGCAGGTTCGGTAATGCTACTGTTGGACGAATAGTCAGAGCAATTGAGCGCGTGTTTGGTTAAAACAATAGAAGGGTGTACTGCACAATTAAGATAATGGTTGTCTTTAAAATCTTTAAAATATCGACAGTTCCAACAAGGAACTTGCTTGACACGCTTGATAGTTACTTTGCTACTTTGTAGAAATTTCCGGACATTTGATAGAAAAAGAAAGACGGTAATTGCCCAAAGAATGATTAAGCAAATAGGAGCAACCAAATGTTGTACATCGGGTATAAGTTCGACTTGCGATTTTGTGATATTGTCTGTTGCCTTAACAACTTTAGCTTCTATCAAGATTGTCTGATGAAAACTATTTTCTGTTAATACATAAAGTCGGAAAAACTCCGAGATATACATATTAATAACCTCTTAGTTATAAGAGTTGCCTATCCTCTCGCCCTCAAAACCTTTCGGTTAAATGGGAAAGGGAAAAGGGGAAAGGTAAGAATTCATCCTTTACCCCAAAACCAGTTCCCAAACACTAAAGGAGATTAGTAGTGTTTAGACGAAAAGTATTGCCTCCGTTCTCTAATCCACAAAGGGAAGTTACTCTTCCCCTTATGGAAAACCTGGTTAAAGTTGATCAATCTTATTTATTTAGATAAGACAGATAAATTAGTAGTTAACCACGTGCCGGCAAGTGATCTCCTTGACACGTGGTTAGCCAACTAGTGAAGACCTGCCTGCTAGCTTGAGCGGTTTCCATTCCAAAGATTGGAGCAGATTTGCCATTGAAAATGAACTGGAGGGGAAGGTTTGCTGCGGCTTTTCCTCACTTGCGTTTTGATTGCTATCTGCCTCAGTATCGGTGCCGCTACTCCAAGGAGAGGTGATCACCTCAATCTTATGAACCTGTAGTAGTCCGCAATACTTGAGGACAACACAATCACGAACACTAACCTCCGGCTTCATTTGCGGAATCAACAGAGTAGAAACTCCTGCAGCTAACCAAGCTGACTGCAATAGAGGTGAACCTTCAACAACAACAATCGATTCAGCTGGGATGGTGTGGCAGGGTTTAAGCAATTGCCCACCGAGATACAAAGTTTCTGTAAAAGAGATGAGATTGCCTGTACGGTGAATGTTGCTGATTTCACCTTTAAATCGGGTTGTGATTGGAGCACCTAATTGTTTAATCATCTCAGGGTCAGGTGCATGAGGCGAGAAAAAATAGATATCCATGTCTAATGATGTATGGAAGAGAGATTTGTTTGCGTGCTTGAGTCGATGGAATGAAAAGCTTTATTTGGGAATGGTCGAGCTTCAAGCAAGCAATTGTTGAGCGAATAGTAAACAGAGTGGGTTTTCTTGAGAATGACTTTGAGAGCGGGAGCTATCATTGGATTGATTGCTATTGCCAGGATGTAGTCAAAAGCATAAATAGTAGGATTATCTTCTACTGAAATGACCTGGTTCTCTCTTAAAATTCCTAAGACTGCGCATTTTTCAGGTAACTGAATTTCAGCCAAATAAATACCACAGTGAATACTATTTGGTTGAATCAAAACCCCAAATAGACTTGGATCAACACACTCAAGAGTTTCAAACACAAAATAGTATTTCCTTAAGCTCTGATACTATTGTGTAATATTTTTTGAAAAATTTTATGACCTTCCAGATATATTTTGACATTGTTTAAACTACCGTATATGAAATAATATCTATGTTTATCTCTGAACTAAACATCTATATTTACAGATATAGTTCAAATCTATCAACTAGCTAAACACTACTATGAAAAATATGAAAAATAGATATAAGTTTTTAACAAATGAAACTTCTCCTTTGTCAAAATTTTTACGTTAGAATATGGAATATATATAACAGTCCTAAATAATTCGTGAAAAAACAAGAACCCCAACAACTCTTACGAAGTCGAGGTTCTGAATAGGAGTTAATTTATACGCTGAGTCCTTCTCCTATCCCAGAGGCTGCTTCATGTGGACACGCTACGCGCAGGCTACGCTAACACGAATGAGATAGGATTGCTATATATGCTTATACTATTTGGCGCAAAACGGTTGATACTTTCTGTACAAAGCAACAGCAAAGACTAGAACAGTTGTAAGCAAGATAACCAGAACTGTCAAATAATGCAATCAACAAGCTGGTTTTCAGCAGGTCAATTAGATTGATATAGATTAGAGACTAATGCGAGAAACCGATAGAGCTTTTTACTGGTTATTTTTCGATTGAGATGATATGAAGATCAATTTGGGTAAGTTCACTCACCAATTGGTGAATAAGAGACCCGCGTAGAAAAATCTGCCATTTTGAGCGGCGAGTTTGACCTAATACCACCTGAGTAATCCGGTAAGACCTTGCAACGTTAGCAATTTCTTCTGCTACATTACAACCAGATACTTGCAAGAATTCACCCTTAAACTCTTGGCAAAGTCGCTTACACCTTTCAACGTCTAGTGCTTCTACTTTTGTAAGGAAGTGGTCAGGGTTGTTAACAAACAAAACATAGAGCGGTGCATTCATGTAATCAGCAAGTATTGATCCCCGTTGAATCAGCCCCATAAAGTTTGGCTCACAAGAAAGACAAACCAGTATTCGTTCGTGAACACAGCAGACATTTTCGGTTACAGCTTTACCGTTGCAGTTGAATCGGCTTGCTTGTTGGATTTCTTTCTTTTCTATGTTGTCTGCTACTTGCCTCAGTGCTAGTTCCCGCAGAGCAACCAGGTTAGGGCGAGTAAAGAAATTTTGCAGGGATTTCTCTATTCTTTTTGTTGGATAAATTTTCCCCTCTAACAATCGTTCTTCCAGTGTTTCTGGCGTGACATCCACAACTACCACTTGGTCTGCCACTTCCAATAAACTATCTGGAATACACTCCTGCACAACAATACCTGTCATCTGGGTGACTTGATTGCAGAGACTCTCCAAGTGTTGTATATTGACAGTAGAGTAAACATCAATGCCTGCCGCCAAAATTGCTTCTACATCCTGGTAGCGTCTGGTTCGCTCCGCTCCTGGAACGTTGGTATGCGCCAGTTCATCCACCAAAACAAGTTGAGGTTGGCGCTGGAGGATAGCATTAGTATCCATCTCGGTAAATATCAATCCACGCTGTTCTATGGTTTTTCTTGGAATAACCTCCAAGCCAATGGCTTTGGCTGCTGTTTCTGGGCGATCATAGGTTTCCAGCCATCCAATAACGACATCAATACCATCTCGTTTTAGTCGGCTGGCTTCATCCAGCATTCTGTAGGTTTTGCCTACACCAGGAGCCATGCCTATGAAAATCTTATGCTTACCGCGACGAGCAGGACGTGAGTAGGTACTGTTAGAACAAACAGTATAAGAAGTATACATTATTTGCGCATCAACGTTGCTACTTATCATCTTACTTCCGTTCTATACTCAAAAGTTAAAGAAAAATTAATAATTTCTTTTGAGGTTAAGGCTTCATTTTCCATATTTTTTCTAAGGTTTCAATCTGCTGTTTTCTTTGAGACTTAATCTTCTCATCAATCTCAGGCGTTATCTTCTCTATTCTGTTTAAAGTTTCAACTTCTTTAAAGATTTCAGCTTGTCGCTTAGCACGTAGTTTTTTATATCTAAAGTATTGAAGAAAACATCCTAAGAGAAAGCCGATAAACACGAAAGTCAGGAAAAATCCTATAAAAAAGCTTGTGCTATGGTCAGTTTGCCCGGTCAACTTTGGTTGATTAGAGTGAGTCGTCTGGGAAATACTTGCAACATCAAGAGATTGCATACTAACAGTGGAAAGCTTGCGCACTATTTGCACAGCAACGTTGACAGAAGTCATCTCACTTCTGACTTTTCCCGTTATCTCTTTGATGGAGCCATCGCTTACTATACCCTTAGCACAAAGCCCTATTCTCTCGTGATTTATTGTCATTAAACTTAAGTTGTTGAGAATAAAAGATATTTTGAAACCCTTGCTATTTCGTTGTTTCACGACTTAACGGGAAAAGTCAGATCTCACTTTCGTCCTCAAGTTTTCTACTTTCCAAGCAGCATTCGTCAAGTGTGATTGAATTCCCGCGACACAAGCAATAGTGACAAAAGCAACATAGGTAGCGGCGATCGCTGTAAAAATCTTCCAGAGTATATTGCTTAGGCGAGATATTGTTGTGCCTGAAACTGCTTGAGATATGTCATCCCTTAAAGGAGGCGTAGCCGCAGCCCCTGCTAGACGCGGACCTAACAACGTAGCCATTTTCCGCGCAATCTCTTTTGCTTCCATTTTCGGGGGTAAGTGATACCAAGCTTGTGTTTGGGGATCATAGACCGTGACAGAAGCAATGGAGCGAATATCCTGTGCTACAGCGTACGAGATTGTTGAAGCAGGTAGATTTTCTTTGAGGCTAAACCCAAAGTAGGGAGTTTCAAAATCGTCATCGTCTGCGATCGTCCGTATACGCCCAACCAAGCTTCGCTTAGTTCCCTGAACGGAGTTCAGGGGAGGCACGGAGTGCCTCGGGCGTAGGACCGGCGAAGCCATCGCGCTTACAGATGGCTTTGATGGAACAATGACGTGTTTTGGCAAAGCCTTCAAGTCTTCCAAAACCTCTGTTGCTGAATGATAGCGTGGTTTGGTTGCTCTATGCACCAATTTGCAGAGAATCTGCTCCAGAGATGGGCTGATTAGCTCGGTCAGATATGAGCGCCATACCCAAGCATCTTCACCACAATTATGCAGGTCAAATGGCGACATCTGCGTCAGCAAGTGCAAGCAGGTCATACCCAGGCTATAGAGGTCACTGGCAAATACGGCTTTGCCTCTAATCTGCTCAGGTGCAGCATATTCGGCACTGCCAATCAGGGTTCCGGTTTTTTCCAGAATTCTGTTAGTGGCATACATAGCAGCCCCAAAATCTACCAGAACTAGTTGGCGATGGCGATCGCGAAGCGCGCCCAAAGGGCATTCGCTTTTACGACGAATAATGTTGGCAGGTTTGATGTCACGATGAATCACCTGATGGTCATGGACAAACTGCAATACAGGCAACAATTCCTGGAGCAACTGCCAGATTTCAGCTTCACTGAATGTACCCTCTTCCACCAATTCCTCTTCCAAAGTTTCCCCGTCAATCCATTCTTGGACTATATACTGCTGTCCATCCTGCTCAAAGGTATCCAGTAATTGGGGAATCTGGGGATGCTTGCCGAGGAGAGCTAAACGCAGGAATTCCTGTTTAAATAGTTCAGAGGCTTTCTGGTAATGGTGGACAGCATGGCATTTTGGAAAGAATTGTTTGATCACACAGAGTCCGGATTTTGGCTGAAACTGTTGAAAATTTTTATCATCAACTGCGATAAAAGTTTTACCAAAGCCACCCTGAGTGAGGGGTTTGAGGATACGGTAGCGGTCATTTAACAGCAAATTATACTGATCGAGGGAGAGAATGCTACCATCCTCCAGAGGTTGTGAGGATTTGTAGGTGGAAGGAAGACTGTCGCACATAAAAGGAGTCGTAGAGACATTCTGTTGTGGAAAGGATAAAAGATAAAGGATGAAGAAGGTAAAAAATAGAGAAAATAGCTGTTTTCTCTATTTTCCATTTTTTAATTTCCCTATTTCTCCATCTTTCTCGCTAACTGGCAGGTTTTGATGCATCCAAAGCAAGATTTAGCTTTAGGACATTGACTCCAGGTTCACCAAAAATACCCAGAAAACGACCATCAGTGTTTTGAGCAATTAAGGTTTCTAACTGACTGGGCTGAAGTCCTCGCACCTTTGCCACTCTTGTAATTTGCGCTCTAGCAGCTTCAAGGGAGATATGGGGGTCAAGGCTGGAACCAGAGGTGTAGACTAAATCGGCAGTAGGTTGCACGCCTGCGCCCTTCAAACGATTGAGGTCACCTTCGATTTGTTTTTTGGGGTCGAGGTCATTTTTCCCTTTGATGCGCTCAATTAATGCTAGATTGCTAGGAGCCAAATTGCTAGCACCAGATACTCCAGTTTTGAGAACTCCAGCTTCATCTTTTTTTGGATTTGCTATACTGTAGCTAGTAGTACTGGGGCGGCTGTTGAAATAGCGTTCTGATGTAAAGGGTTGACCAATCAACGCAGAACCGGCAACATTACCCTGTGTATTTTTTATCAGACTGCCGTTTGCCTGAGATGGAAACACAATCTGCCCGAAAGCAATCATCACGAAAGGGTAGATGATAGCTGTTATGACCCAGAGTACGACAGTAGAACGAATCGCTCTACCGGCTTCTCGTGCAAAACTCATTTAGAATCTCTCCGGTACAAACATCACAAAAAACAGATAGACAGAAAGACCAACTGTGACGAGTCCTAACAGTCCCAATGCCCAAGCTTGGGTTCGGGAAAACGTTTCATTCGTGGCAGCGTAAACTACAGGTGCAACCACTAGGTTGAAACACATTCCTAGGAACAGATACAATGGCAACTTCTGCCTGCGCCACTGCGACCAAATTCCAGTCACTGCTTCTATTGCAGAAACTGAAACTTGAGGTGAGAGGATTATGTGTCGTATGTGAATAGGTTTCATAGCAGTTGTTAGTCCTTAACCGTTAGTAGTTCGTAAGGTATCGCCTATCAATTAAGATTGAAATCAAGACAAAGGCAGGATGATATCAATCAGTTTGATAGCAATGAACGGAGCAATAATGCCGCCTACGCCATAGAGCAAGATATTGCGTCTGAGCAGCTGATCCGCCGTTAGGGGACGGAACTTCACCCCTTTCAGAGCTAGGGGAATGAGTGCTGGAATAATGAGGGCGTTGTAGATGAGCGCCGAGAGGATGGCGGATTGTGCACTTTTTAGACCCATAATATTGAGTGCGCCAATTCCAGCAGCTGCAAAAATAGTGGGAATAATGGCGAAATACTTAGCGATATCGTTGGCAACAGAGAATGTTGTCAATGCCCCACGGGTAATAAGCAACTGTTTCCCAATTGTTACTAAGTCAATCAGCTTAGTGGGGTCAGAATCCAAATCCACCATATTGGCAGCTTCTTTAGCAGCTTGTGTCCCAGAGTTCATCGCCAAACCTACATTTGCTTGAGCTAGTGCAGGTGCATCGTTGGTACCATCCCCAGTCATAGCTACCAACTTGCCTTCAGCCTGTTCGGAGCGAATCACCTCAATCTTGTCTTCTGGGGTCGCTTCAGCAATGAAATCATCTACACCCGCTTCTTGTGCAATCACAGAAGCTGTAATCCGGTTGTCACCTGTGAGCATGATGGTTTTCACCCCCATGCGGCGGAGTTGGTCAAACCGTTCCCGCAAACCTGGTTTGACAATATCCTTAAGGTAGATAACGCCATAGAGGTCGTTGTCAAAGCAGACGGCTAACGGTGTCCCTCCTAACCGGGAAACTCGCTCATAAGCTGCGTCTAACTCACTAGGTACTCTGCCGTTACGGGAACGGACAAACCCTTTAATTGCATCCACTGCGCCCTTACGGACTTGTTTGCCATCAGGTAGATCAGTACCGCTCATGCGGGTTTTGGCGGAAAATTCGACACCTTCTGCTTGACTGGTGTCGAAATCTACTCCAACTCGGTGCTTTTCTGCCAGTCCCACGATTGACTTGCCCTCTGGTGTATCATCAAACACACTAGCAGCCAAGGAAACTCGTGCCACATCTTCGACTAAATGACCATTCAGAGGAATAAACTCATCAGCCATGCGGTTACCCCAGGTGATGGTGCCTGTTTTATCCAGCACCAGGGAATTGATGTCGCCGCAGGCTTCTACCGCTCGTCCAGAAGTGGCAATCACATTAAATTGAGCAACTCTGTCCATCCCAGCGATACCAATGGCGCTGAGCAAACCGCCTATTGTGGTGGGAATCAACGCCACCAGCAGCGAAATCAGGATGGCAATACTGGCACCAGTGCGTAAATCGTTCCCCGCCTCTGCTCCGTAGACAGTGCTGATAAAGTTGGCGATGTAGCCAGCAAACGGTGGAATTGTAGATACCACAATCAAGAATACCTGCGTCAGCACTGCTAGCAGTACTGTCAAAGCTATCTCGTTAGGAGTTTTACTACGCTCTGCTCCTTCCACCAAGGAAATCATACGATCAATAAAGCCCTGACCAGGATCAGCAGTAATGCGAATGGTCAACTCGTCGGACAACAACCGTGTCCCTCCCGTCACCGAACTGGCAATATCTGTGCCGGGTTGCTTCAGAACAGGGGCAGATTCCCCAGTAATCGCCGACTCATCTACTGAACCAATGCCTTGAGTTATTTCCCCATCAGCAGGAATCATGTCACCTGCAACGACCTTAACAATGTCACCCCGTCGCAGTTGTGTAGAATTAATTTCCTCAACGGAACCATCAGTTTTAATTTTACGAGCAATGATATCTGAGCGCGTTGCTCTTAGCGAATCTGCCTGTGCTTTGCCACGTCCTTCAGCGACAGCTTCTGCAAAGTTGGCAAACAGGAGTGTGAAAAAGAGAATTAGGGTAATTAACCCGTTTAACAGACGTTGCCCGTTAACGTCTGCCTGTATCGTGCCAAATAAGTTGGGGTCAAGAGTGACTAGGAAAGTGACAATTGTCCCCACCCAGACGACAAACATCACTGGGTTTCTCACGACAATCCGTGGGTTGAGCTTGACAAATGCCTCTTTAATCGCTCTTTGGTACAGTCCCCGCATATCTGCTTTAGGGGTATGCTTGCGCGAATCACGGGTTCCAGATGGCACACGGGGCGGACGGGAAGAAGAGGATGGGTCAGTAGTGGTTCGCATATATTAATAAGTTATCAGTTATCTCAGTTATCAAGTATCAAGTATCAGGTATCAAGTATTAGTTATCAGTTTTGCTGTTTACTGATAACCTTCCGGGTTCGCCAGTTACCTCTGTCGGGAAACCCTCCTGCAGTACTGGTCTCACTGTTCACTGATGACTGTTAACCAATGCCTTTAGCAATCTGGAAGGCTTCACCGATTGGTCCCAATGCTAGCACTGGGAAGAAGGTGAGTGCGCCCAAGATTAAAATCACACCTGCGGTTACGCCTGTAAACAGTCCGGTATCGGTGCGTAATGTACCAGTTGTAAAGGGAACTGATTGCTTGCGGGACATACTATCGGAAAGTAACAGCAGACCTATGATTGGGATATAACGTCCTGCCAGGAGACTAAAGCAAGCGCTCAGGTTCCACCACAGGGCGGTAGTGGTCGTTTTTGCACCAGTGGCGATCGCCAACGGAGATGGTTGTGAATCACCCAAGCCTTCAAACCCAGAGCCGTTGTTGGCAGCAGCTGAGGCGTATTCGTAGATAACCTGAGCAAAGCCATGGAAACCAGGATTGCTGATTCCTGACAATTGCTCGGGGAATGCTAGGGTAATTCCCGCTGGAATCAGAATGGCTATTGGGTGAACCAGCAGAATTAGGAAACTGGCAAGCACCACCTCACGCTTTTCAATCTTGCGTCCCAAAAATTCTGGTGTGCGTCCCACCATTAAACCTGTGACAAAAACCGCCAGGATTAAGTAAGCAAACAGATAAGCCGTTCCCGTACCCTGTCCGCCAAAGACAATCTGAAGAAACATATTGGAAAGTGTGACGAAACCACCATTGGGCATAAACGAATCATGCATGCTATTAACAGCTCCACACATACTGGCAGTGGTGATTGCGGCGTACAGAGCAGATTGCGCCCAACCAAATCGGACTTCTTTACCCTCTAAGTTTGGCTGCTGACTTCCCAAAAGCGCGTTCACAGCAGGATTACCGTTGTATTCACCAATTGCTGTGATAATGACAAAACCCAGCAGGATGGTAAGCGGGATGCAGTAGACTAACCAGGCTTGCTTGATGTTGTTGGCAAAAATGCCATAGGTGTAAATCAGCGAGGTGGGTATCGAGAGGATTGCTACAAGCTGAATGAAATTGGTTAAGCCATTTGGGTTTTCAAATGGATGTGCTGAGTTGATGGCGAAAAAGCCGCCGCCATTCTCCCCTAGTTCCTTGATGATTTCAAAATGAGCTACTGGACCACGGGCGATCGCTTGACTTATGGTAGGGTCTTCTAGAGTAGGAACCACCACTAGACCCGCTAGTGTCTCCGGAACACCAGCCGCCATGAGAATGATTGCCCCCACAATGCTGATAGGCAGCAAAACTCGCGTGATGGCGCGAATCAGGTCTACGTAGAAGTTGCCCAACACTCTACCCGTCAACCCCCGAATGAAAGCAATTCCTACCGCCAATCCTGTTGCAGCTGAGGTGAACATGTGATACCCTAGTCCCCACATTTGGCTGCCATAGCTCATGTAGGTTTCACCAGAATAGTGCTGCTGGTTGGTATTGGTGATAAAGGAAATGGTGGTGTGCAGTGCTGTGTCCCAGGTTGGGCTTCCCACTTTGGTTGGATTGAGGGGTAGCCATCCCTGATTCATAATGATGAAGAAGATGAGCAACCCCATGACTACATTGCTGTACACAATTGCCCGCGCATACTGCCAGCCTGTCATGTCTTCTCTAGCGGAAACGCCAATTAGGGAGTAAAGCAGTCGCTCAATTGGGTTCAAAATTGGATCGAGAAAAGTCTGCTGCTCCTGAAAGACACGCGCCATGTATCGCCCAAAAAAGGGAGTAATCGCTACTACAATCAGTAGCGTTAATGCAATTTGAATCCATCCTTGTAGCATGAGTTAATTGAACTCCGACATCAGTAAACTTGAGATTCTAAATCAGATAGCCTGCTGTCATGAATCCAAAAATGAAAAATCTATCGGCATCCCTGAGCACGAATAGTTGATGAACTGTTCTGGAACTAGGAGCAGACTTAAAAATAAAGCTATGGAGCCGCTCAACTTTGGTAGACATAGACTCTAATCATCTTCCATTGAGCGCTTATTCAGGAAATTCTTTACTCACTCATAATCACGCTTCCGCCCTATATTCAGGCACCTTTTCATTCAATCATGAAGCTTTTGTTAAAAGAAAACAAGACATAGATTGAATTTTATTACCTTAGTATGTAGTGAGATATATTTCTTCGGAATATGAGCGTTTATTTTATCTAAACGATATATATATACTTCTAAATATAGATATATTTTATTGTAAAATAAACAACTATTTTTAGTTACAAAAAGCCGGAAAGTAGAGGGATTTGTTAGTTTTGAGAAATAAATTACCTACTCACATGTTCATTCTCCAGATGTTGCCTCTCAAACTTGTCACCCATAAAAGCGCTCGGCGTTTGAGTACATTCTGGTTGATTGTAGGATTTTTTACAGTTGTAGTGCTGTTAGAATTTTCCACTCCACCAGACTACGTGTTTGGTTACCTTTATATCGGTCCAATTTTGCTAGCAAATCCTCGTCTGAGTCGAGTTGCAACGGTGCAAGTCACTGTATTTGCCTGTGTTCTAACAATTCTGAATGTCTTTGTTCCAGGTATCTACTTTGTTAGGGCTTCTACAATTGCTAGCCGGTTGATTGCTATCATAGCAATGGTTGTGACAGGTTTTCTTTGCGATCGCAACCGTATATATCAAGAAGTCCTCTTGCAACAGGCGGCAAAGCTTCACGCACACCAGAAGGTAGCTAGCGTACGCGAAGACTTTGCCTCTACCCTGACTCATGACTTAAAAACTCCTCTGTTAGGGGCAATTGAAACCTTACAAGCTTTTCAAAGAGAAAATTTTGGTCCTGTTGTTCCTGCCCAGAAAAAAGTTTTAGCAACCATGATTAAGAGCCACCAGACTAGTTTGCAAATGGTAGAAACGCTATTGGATGTCTATCGCAACGATATGGAAGGGTTGAAGCTGCAATTAGCACCTGTTAACCTCGTTGAAATTGCTGAAGAAGTCGCAGGTGCATTGACTGAACTAGCGTCCAGTCGCCGCGTCTACATTTCCTTCAACCACGGTGAGTCAGACTTTCGCAAGTTCCTCTGGGTTTATGGTGATGCTTTCCAACTGCAACGAGTCTTTGCCAATCTCCTGACTAATGCTATTAACCATTCTCTTCGGGGTGGTAAAGTGGAAGTTGTGTTGGAGTCAGGTTCCTCTTATCAAACTGCCAAAGTCATGGACAGCGGAGCAGGTATGACGCCAGAAGAACTGCCATACTTGTTTGAGCGATTTTATCAAGGACATAGCGATCGCCAAGCGAAAGGTTCTGGACTGGGACTTTATCTATCTCGTCAAATTATTGAAGCGCATGGCGGTATAATTTGGGCAGAGAATAGACAACCTGCTCCCGATGCTGCATCTGATGCCTTCAGTGGAGCTGTCTTTGGGTTCAAACTACCCGTTTACCCATTTAAAACACCCCTCCCTTTACCAGATGCCTGCTAGTAATCTAAAAATTCTCTTAGTTGAGGATGACGAGCTATTCCGCTTGGGATTGCGTGTACGCTTACAACAAGAACCTGGGTTAGAGATACTCGCAGAGGCGGAAGATGGAGAAACTGCGGTGGAGTTAGTCAACCATCATCAGCTTGATGTTGTGCTGTTAGATGTGGGTTTGCCGGGAATCGGGGGGATTGAGGCATGTCGTCAAATTAAACAACAACATCCCAGTTTACCAGTATTAGTTTTAACTTCTCACTCCCAAAACTCTCTGATTGCGCGATTAATTGAAGTAGGCGCTCAAGGTTATTGCCTCAAAGGAATTGCGTCTGAAAAATTGGTTTTGGCACTCCGTTCTGTTGCTGCTGGTGCATCCTGGTGGGATGAAACTGCTACAAAAGAAATTCGTTCCACCTTTGCCGTCAATTCCACTTTACCTGAGGGTGCAACTCACTCCACACAACACTCTAATTCTCTCACCCAACGGGAACAGGAAATTCTATCACTGCTGGCTAGTGGCAAAACCAATCAACAAATCGCACAGACGCTCTACATTACACCTGGAACCGTCAGGGTTCATGTCCATGCGATTTTGCATAAGTTGGGAGTTAGCGATCGCACTCAAGCTGTGATTGTTGCTATCAAAAAGCAGTTGATTAAAAGCGACTTGATTTTAGAAGAATGAATGGCTTCACCTCCAGGCTCATCCTGCCAATAGGCAAGCAAAGCAGACGCATCCAAAACCACCGTCATGCGCCCACTTTCCGCTTGGCTTCCTCGCGTCGTTGTGCTATCAACTCAAACGGATCACCCCTGCTTCTCGTTGCCGAGCCTTTCCTGGTGATCGACGTAGGAGACGTTGCCAACGGGAGATCAGTCGCCTGCCTTCGGGTTACCCTCAAAGCAGCACGCTGACTCATATGCAACGTCTCTACACGTGTGAAATCTCCAAAAACAATCCTTAATAGCAACGGTATTGCTTTAAGTTGTAGGCGTCTGAATTGTTTTTGCCGACTGATTAAATAACAAATCTCTTGACTTTTCTGGATCAAGCGCCTGGTTTTTGAAAGCTTCTGCCTTTTGGTAAGCACGAATTGTTGCTGGACGCGCCTGAATTGTCTCAAACCAGCGCTTGAGGTTGGGAAAGTTCTCTAACTTTTGACCTTGGCGCTCATATGGCACAATCCACGGATAGGCAGCAATATCGGAGATGGAATAATCACCAGCAATAAATTCTCTATCAGCAAGTCGCTTATCTAGAACAGCATACAAGCGTCCTGTCTCGTTTACATAGCGGTTGATAGCATAATCAATCTTTTCAGGAGCGTAGTTGCTGAAGTGATGGTTCTGTCCCGCCATCGGTCCCAAACCCCCCACTTGCCAGAATAACCATTGAAGAACTTCAACACGTTGGCGTAAATCTGTTGGAATCAACTTTCCAGTTTTTTCTGCCAAATATAGCAAGATAGCACCAGATTCAAAAACTGAAATCGGCTCACCTCCAGTTGTTGGTTCATGGTCAACAATTGCGGGGATACGATTGTTAGGAGAAATCTTGAGAAAGTCAGGTTTAAATTGATCTCCTGCCCCAATGTTAACAGGAATAATAGTGTAAGGCAATCCGATTTCTTCTAGGAATATCGTAATTTTATGTCCGTTTGGTGTCGTCCAATAATAAAGCTCAATCATTGGTTGTTTCCCTTAACTTTGCAATCATTATGTTTAAATGAATAGTCTACAGTCTCGGACAACGGCAGTTACGCCAACCTAGAATTGAAGCAGATGAAACCATCAACAATCAATTGGGTCAGCCCACTCTACTTCTCACTCAACCAATTGGAAGATTTCCTGGATTCACTGCATGAATATACTCACTTCCTGAGGTTGGAAATTCTCGTTTATAACAAGCTTCTTCTGGCTTACCCCATCCTAACTGTAAAATTATTTCCAAAAAATTAGTGTTCTCCCACTTCCAGAAACTTGTCCATTCTGTTCTCTGAGCAATTCTGTCTACATCAGCTTTTATAATCTGTTGATGCTGTTTGCCATGATTAAAACTTAAGTATAAGTCCATCCCTACAGTAACTTCATTCCAAAATTCCAATATGGAATTTTTCGCTGCTTTTAGTGTTTCTATGTCACTGGGTAAAGCAATTAACTGAGTATCGACTTCAGGATACCGTAAGGTTTTCCCTTTGACAATAACTTCACGCCAAACAATACCTGAAACTTGATGTGAGTTTTGATATTCGTGAATGGTGGCTTTAAAATCTTGGTATGCCGTAAACTTTTGTAGCCCATCGGTTCTGATAAACTGGTCTATGACAGGATTGCCAGAGACGGTAACTGCTAACTTCAGGCGTTTTCCCTTAAGGCAAGCTTGGCGTTCAGACCGTAAAATTTGGATTAACTGCTCGGTGGTGTAAACCTTTGACATCAGAGCACACTCTATAAGTCATTTTACGTCATTGGTTAATAGTCATTATTTATTCTGTTACTGATTCTTGAGTTCTTAACTCCTTAGTTCTCAATAAAATTTAAATATTATTCGTATAAATTATCCCTTAGAGTCAATAGCTTTGCAGTATCTAATAACACTAAAAAACAGGGCAGACAAAATTTGTCTGCCCCATAAGTCACTTCGTTAACTCACTGTTTAACTCATTGAATGATCGCCGCTTCAATTCTACTGATTCGGAACGAGGTAATAAATCAAACAATTCTCGAAACTTATCGTCTATTTCCTCAAAGGGGACTTGACCCTTTTTATTCAAAACAACCTCACCCGACTGATTCAACACGACGACTTGGGGAACAACTCCAGAGTAGTAATAACCTGGTTCAGTGGAGTTATAAGTTTCGTTACCTGGAATGCTATCAACATCGACGGGGATAATTTCTGCCGCTCGACCGTAATATGCTTGTACCGTTGAAACAACGATGGCATATTTCTTACAATCGCTGCTGTCATCCACATAGAATGTCAATAGGGTTGGTTTATGCTCTGCTAAAGCTTTTGCTAGAGTCGCTTTCGGAGGAACGAGTGAACCATTTCCCGCATAAACCACAAAAATATTACCATCGTATCTGTCGTTATTGATCTCAGCAAATGCTGACTGGACATTGATAAAGAATAAGCAACTCAGCAGCACCGAATAGAAAAACAGCCGCCGCCAGTTTGGAATGAGAGTTAGTAAAAAGCGCCAATTTATGCCATTCATCAAAAGAAACCTTTCAACGTACGTCTATATTTTTTCTCGTTTGTGCTGAATGTAGCAAACTGGGGTGGAAATAGGGGGATAGGGGGACAAAACAATTCAAAATCACCGTTCGCGCAAGCGTGCCCTACGGGCAAGATTGGATCGGAGGAAACCTCCGCTCCAACTTCTCTCAAAATTCAAAATTCAAAATTACCATCTCCCTCATCTTCCTCATCTTCCTCATCTTCCTCATCTCCCCCTTTACCAATACTACTCATCTGTATTAGATATCACGTTGTTGTGGTTGCTTAGGTAAAGATTCTTGCGGTGTTTTGAAGTATTTGGCGATGCAGTGCATTGAGGGACAGTTTCAAGCAAACCGAGTTCCCTTGTTTATTACCCTTAAGGATTTTGCAGAAACGCCTGGTCAACCTGAATTGTTGAGTTACCTCTCCTGGTGGTATGGACATCTTACCCGTCCCCACAATGCGGCGGACAGGATGTCCACCCCACAAGATGCGTCCATGCATAGAATTTTACAGGAAGGTCGAGCATTGGTATTGCTGGATGGCTTGGATGAAGTTCGGGAAGAGGATACAAAAAGAATATTGCAGCAAATTTTAGAGATTTCCGGGAAGAGGATACAAAAAGAATATTGCAGCAAATTTTAGAGATTTCCGATCAGTTTCACACTAATCAGTTTGTCATCACCTGTCGGATTGCTGCCAAAGAATACACCTTTGAACGGTTCACCGAAGTGGAAGTGGCGGATTTTGACGAGGTGCAAATCGCCATCTTTGCTCAAAACTGGTTTCGGTTGAATGACCCTGTCAAAGGTGAAAGTTTTATTCAAAAACTGAAAGAGAATAAACCAATTCAAGAACTAGCAACTAATCCCCTGCTGCTAACTCTGCTTTGTTTAGTATTTGGTGAAGCTGGAAATTTTCCGGTCAATCGTTCCGAACTTTATAAAGAAGGTTTGGATGTGTTGCTAAAAAAATGGGATGCGAAACGCAACATTGAGCGAGATCAGGTTTATAAAAACCTATCCTTACAACGCAAAGAGGATTTGCTCAGTCAAATTGCCCTAACTACATTTGCAGGGTAAGCGCGTCTCAAATGCTATTGACAAGCGGATTTAGAGATATCATTATGTAGGGATAAACAAGCAGCAAGAATAGTAAGCATATAATTATTATCCATTGCGGCTCGATTCGACTTTTGG